>Ga0180009_10000130_pt1 | contig 121016 bp, 137 predicted proteins | sample OS_PC_MetaG_FD_123537 | JGI IMG/M metagenome (GOLD analysis project Ga0180009, IMG submission 123537) | Groundwater microbial communities from the Aspo Hard Rock Laboratory (HRL) deep subsurface site, Sweden - OS_PC_MetaG | ecosystem: Environmental > Aquatic > Deep subsurface > Groundwater...
CCAGCCAACAGGGCAATTCGTGCATCCCCCCGAAGTTCCTTGCCATGATTCGAAGTGACCTATATTCTGTAGCGTGTCGCCATAAGGTTCAGCATCTAAGAAATCCCAGCAGGCGACCAGGCCATCTCTAGGGTAGTTCGAGCGCTGATCAAACCGTGCTGTCGCATACTCGTTTTGTGCGAAAGCTACAGCAGAAGAAGCTAATATAATTATATAAATAAACTTTTTCATTTATCAGCACCCCTTCTCCAGTCAACTATTTCTTTGCACACGTTCAAAAACTCCTTATATGTTTTATCCTTCTTCATATCATTTATTCTCCATAAAACCCATTTTAGGTTAGCTTTTTCATTACTTCCATTGCGTGATTTCGGGATTTTATGATCAACAGACGCAGTGACTCCCAACGTTAATTTTTCTCCGGTGTACGCACAAGTCTCTTTTTGATCATCCCAAAGGTCTTTCAACATTTGAGCATTTTTTGTCGAATTAGTTATATTGCTTGCTGTGCGCGCAAAAAAATGGTATTCACACAATAAAGCTTTTCTATTTGGTAGGTTCCCTTTCACTGAATTAATTGGAGTAATAGCACGTTTCCCGCAGTAGGCACATAACCCCTTGTTTGTTCTTTTGATACGCAGTTTTATGCCGCGTTGTCTTTTAATTTCCCCACATGCAGTACAAGTCAAATTTTCATTATCACGTATACCACCACAAGTAATGCAAACACCTAATTTTTTCTTTCTATTTATAGTGCGTTGTCCATCTAGTTTACTAACATGAGTTGCACACAATCCATTTTTAATACTGCGCTCATTGCAGTTGTTCACAGAACATATTTCTTTTTCTTTTAATCTATTAATTTTGGATACTTTACCGTTGTAACGCCATTGTTTGTAATGAGTATAGCAATACCCTTTTCCGTAGTGTAAGTCACTACACCCAGGAAATTTACAGCGTTTAGCTTTTTTAGTGTTAACTAGTTGCATAGTCTACTACCTTTGCACAAAAACATAGAAATTCATCATGTGTTAAATCACTCTTCATCCAATTTATTTCACTGTCTACCCAGTGAGTGTTTTCAATGTTGTTATTACCACCGCGCTTCTGGGGTGTTTTATGATCCAGTTCAGCGTTGCTGCCTAATATTAGTTTTCTTCTGCTATATGCACACAAACCATCCTGTTTATCAAACAAATTCTTCAACTCATCTGCAAACTTTGTTGTATTAAATACACTACTTGATAAACTTTTAAAATAATGTACTGTGCATACATAATTTTTGTTCAACTTTATATTTCCATAGCTACCACAAAACTTACAAAGATGGTTAATTCTCCTGTGGTGTATAACATTACATTTGTCATCTCTTACTCTTATTATGCATGCAAAGCAAAACGTACCTTTTCTGTCTAGCACTTTCCCGCATTTAGTACATTGTTTATTTTCTTTGCGCTTCCTGCTAAAATCCATTGCTTTATGTACTCTACAAAACCCAGATGACTTAGCATTCCGATTACACCCGCTATGTTTACAAACTTTTCCTTTATTACTTTTTAATGCTATTTCTTTATCTATAATTTTTCCATGTTTTTTCATTTGTCTATAATGCTTACTACAATAACCACGTGCATCATGTTTAGCAGTACAGCCAACAACACTGCATACTAAGTATTTAGTAATTGATTTCAATATTTTCGCCATAGACGTTTTGGGGAGATTGGGCATAAGCTTTACTGGCAAGCACCCCGATAATACTGAGTAAAGCCAGTAGGAAAAGTATTCCGTTTCTGAGTTCACGTCTAGTCATCGCCTTCCCCTGTATTTTCTCGGATGTCCATCAGTCGATTTCCCCAGAATGCCGTCAACCACCCGTCATGAGTAACTACCAAGTCATCAGGGTTCCCAAATTTTGCAACCTGGCCTCTAAGAAGAAATGTAGCATAGGGACGAAGCATTACTTGCCCGTTGCTTCTTTCCTGTTTGCAGCATTCACGAAGATGCTCTAATCTGGTTTCCAGGTTCATGTTAAAACTCTCGCTTGGTCATGATGCGAACTCCTCTTTATTGTATCTGATGAATTCTTTACATAACGCTAAGAATTCAGCGTCTGTTCGATTTCCTTTTGAAGAGTTAAAATCCCAATGAACCCACCGGAGATTATTCTTTGTGTCTCCTCCTTTATGGTCTCTAGGGATAATATGATCAACAGATGCAGTTGAACCCAAGACTAGTCTCCGGCCTGTACAAGCACAAAGTCCTTTTTGCTCACACCACAATTCATCAAGAATCTTCCAATTCTTGACACCGCCATGCCTGCGTGCAACCCATTTAAGATAGTGCTCCTTACACAAAGAGCGTATGCGTTGTTTGCTCCATGATTTATTTTGGTGTCCGAGAGTAACAGTTGCTTTCTGCCCACAATCCACGCAAAGACCATCCTTCAACCGCCGATTTTTTATTCGTTCTCTTTTTTGCTTGTCGCGCTGTTTGCACTGATCACACACCACTCCATATCTTGGTTTCCGTTTACCACACCGAACACATTTATTTGCGGAGCGCCTCTTTTCATAGGCACTAGTTCTATGGTCAATCCTGTAATGTTTTTCGCAAAGGTTTTTCGCATAACACGGTTTGTTGCAATCCTCAATCTTACAAACCGCGTCGGCATACAGACGCCGATAATGTGGTTTATTACGATTCCTTGTTCTTGTGTCAGTACGGGTTTCAGCACGCCCATTCCTTCGCCACTGACTATAATGCCGCATACAATACCCTTTAGCTTGATGTGGCTCAGAACAATTTTTTACTTTACACGTCTTCAAAATAATCTTTACCATTCTTTCGGCTCGATACGGAGATTTCGGATGGAACAGTGACTAAATACAGATGCAGTTCTATCAGACCCAAACCTAATCAAGTTGTTAGTTGTATTGAAAATTGCTGTTCCGGCATTTCCGGTATAAGTAATCCCAGCGGATGACCCATTTACAGCTAAGTACATTCTGGACAAATCCGACAAATCTATAAACGTTTTTATCTTGAACCAGTTTGAATAATTAACTACATCTACCGCTGAGTAACCAAAATGAATTCCTCCAATACTGTCAGTAAAACTCGCATAGATTCTGCCACTCGTACTAACATATAATTGAAAATTATTATTAGCAGATGATACATCACCTATTCCAATCAAATATCTAACTAAAGATCCAATATTCGCAACCCCACTAAACTGACACTTCGCCTCAAACTCAACCGTCAATTTTGACGCAGTACAAGTGCTACAGAAAGTAGTCGGCAGCACAATGTTAGCGTTGTTGGCACCATGAGGATCTATCGTGTAGCTATCAGCGGTTCGAGTGACTTGGGTAGCAACTGCACCTGCATTGTAGATATAGGAAACCGGAAAAGTGGTTTCAGTAAGATTAGCTCCCCAGAAATGGGCGATGCCTGTAGATACTGATCGTTCCCCTGGAGTGACTATTGCTGAAATGACCCCGGTACCACCTCCAGCAGCAGTTCCGGTTATATCTACTCTTTTCCATTCAGATCCTATCTGGATATCTAAATCCGCGCCTAGACCAGCAACCCCAGCCTCCCACATTCTAACTGTGACTATATGAGATATGTCTGCTCTCGCATAAACGGACAATGTAAATTTTCTCCCCGCAAGATTCCCTAAGTTGGCTGAACTTACTTGTCGATTGTCTGTATTTACTCCACCAGTATTATCTAGCAGGTCAGCCGTCATTGTTCCGTCTGGTGCAATGGCTACGTTTGGAGTAACAGCGCAGGTACCAATCTGCGTCCAACTATCAAACGCCTCAGTCAACCCATGGAGTTGGATATTCTGCCCCTCAATCAGCAATCCTCCACCTTTCCCAGACACACGAGGAATATTGGCAGCTACTTCAGCCACGGTCCCATCCGAAAAATGACTATAGGCGGTACTGGTTCTAGTGAACGCACCAATGCCGGGATTGTATTCTTGGACTACGATGTCGTCAAACTCGACCCATTCGGTTCCGGCAATTGACCCAGCAAACAAGCCGACCATTACAGAAGTTGCTGTATGGGTTACGTCAAAAGGCTGCCACGAAGTTGAGGTTGTCCCCATCCACAACGCCGCGAGGCCGCCAGTGATATAAGGCACGCCGGACCCAACGCCATCGCTTCTGGCCCAACCTGTGATTCTATATGTGGTGCCAGCAACAGTAGCATTCTGGCGAACATATGGGACATTGACTCCATCCCGCTGGATTCGCAGATGCCTCAACCCGCCGTGTTGGCCTGACGATTGCTTAGAAAGTAGTGCGTTATTGTACGCTGTCCAGGCCGCCGTGGTCGCTTCCTCCATATCCCCATCAACGATTTTATTGGTTCTTACCGTTTCGGTTATGTTGTTGGCAATAGCCATTAGTTTATTTCTGTCACGGTTCAACTCGTCTGGGGATAGGGCTGCGTTGTCGAGACGGTAGTATGCTGTCGCTCCATCCTGTGGATTTGCTCCACCTGAACCAGAACCAAGAGAAAATGCAATTGCTCCACCTGTTCCATAAGTAGCACAGTTTACAGGTGTACCGCATGCTCCATTTATACAAACTTGGGTTATGCCAGATCTTCTTATTGTTTGAATTATGTAGTATTTATCATCACTCGTATCAGTAAGTGTATAATCAACATCACAAGTAGCACCAGCCTTATTTATTCTATACCTTATTCTATTGACACCATGATCCACAAACAAATATGATCCTGTAGCTTGAAACGCCCCCTTTGACCAAATCAGTAAAGTCCCCGCCGACGCTGAATCATTTCTAGTCACAATTGTAGATGTATGATCCCGGTCAAACACATCCAATGAATCATGATCGGCTTTTGAGTAATATTGGTTCACCCCATCGAAACTTCTCCCCACCAATCTATTCCCATCATTACCCTGTAAACTGGTAACGGCTCTCCCAGGTGCGTTGGTAGGTGCCAAGTCATGAATCGGCTTGTTGACTGTTTCAGTCTTTACATAAATGCCAGGCGACGTATCCCACCTACCTCTGGATTCTTTTACTTGCGCACCCCAGAGGTAAAGACTGGTTGTGGATAGACCGTCGAAGGTGGTGTCCCAATCCCCTTCTGCTACGAAAACTCGAAATGTTGGTGCGGCAGTTGCCACAGCCGTAAATGAGAACGATACTCTATACCAGTTCCCTTTTACCTTAGTTATTCTTGGATTAAAAGCAGACCCAATAGCAGTTCCGATCGTTCCATTACCGACTAAATTAAAATAATACGCCGCATTCTCAGTTATGATGTGGGGATTGATCCATGTCCTCAATCCCGGTCTAGCATAAATAGACACGACATATGTAGTTCCAGATACCAACGACACGTTAGTTTGTTGAGTAAAATGGCTATTTGCCGCCGTCCCATCTTCCAATATAGCGTCAGCATCTTTCAACCCGTTAACAGGATTCTTCACTTGGTTAGTGGAAACGGTTACCCGAGTAAGTACCCAAGTTGTTCCAAAATCCTCACTTTGGACCAGCAGGTTGTTGCCGCTGATGTCTCTGAGATTACCTGCCCCGTCAACAGCACCGCAATATTCAGCCACTGTGGATGACTTGGTAAGGGTATTGTCACAGAGATTTGTTACGCCAGAGAAAGATTGGCTCAAGCCTCCAGCGAAACAAGGCAACGATATAAACAGGAGAAGGAAAACTAGTTTTTTCATGGCTGACCCTTATCCGCATACCCACCATCCGGAACCTCGCGCCTATCTTCTGGAACATCTCTCTTGGCCTTGACGAAGTTGATATCGTCTCGACCAGCCAAGCTCATAGGAAAGTAAATCTTCTCACCGTCAATAGCGCCTGGATTTCCAACCGGAACCACACACGGTTCACTATTGCAAATTCCAGCAGTCTGCAAAATTCTGGATTTCTTCCCAATTGGTAGGTTGAGAAGTTCACGCATCGTACTTCCCCAGTACCCAGGGTAGTCAGCAATCAAACGACAGTTTTCACCACGAAGGATGGTCCACCAAGCAACCATGTCACCAATCTTTGATCCAGGCACAACCAACGGAGTCATCACCCCGAGCCAAATATCATTCAGGTGTGCATGCTCAAGTGGAAATCTAGGTGTCTCTACTCTATCCACTATCCTCACCCTTGCTTCAAACACCACGTTACAAATATCTTCAGGCGTAGTTTCTTCCTCTATCACCACTCGTCCAAGCTCGGTATCTTGGACTCTTGTTCCCGTAGGATTGTTCTTGACAACGCGGATACGCTTACCCCCGGAAGACACAATAACACGATCAGCAACCTCGTGCTCATATACAGGAATCGGTTCAACGTTCTGGATAGTTCCACCATCTACATCTCCCACAACTTCGTCGCCAGTTAGTATTACCGTAGCCCCACCCGCAATCAACAACCCAGCAATCACTGAACCAGCTATTACATTTTTACCAGTCATGGTAATGCCCTTTACCTTATCCAGCGTTGCCAGTAATCCACGCATCCACTGTAGTATCATTAGCGGGTGCAGCCGCAGTAGCATAGACCCTTACATATCTGTAAGCATTATTAGTCACGCACTGGACACATCCCAAACCAGTAGTGATGGCATCGCAAACAGTAGAAACGATTGAAATCCACAATGTACCATCTGGACTCACCTGAATATTAGCATCAGTCAAGGGACCACCGCCCCCGCCACCAGCATTTTTCAGATAGATACAAAAGTTTGGGTAGCTCAATACTTCTGTCGAGGCCAACACAGGCACAGCGGCGGCGGCAACAGCAGTACCCATCGTGGCAGCGGGAGTATAAACAGCGATGCTTTGCTTTTTTATTTTTCTCCAATCTTCAGAGGCACTTTCGCCCGGCCTCGTTGCCACGTCGGTAACCTCAAGCGCACCCACCGCATCGACACGAAGCATATCCAAAGTAGCGCCATCGTAAGCCATCAAAACAGAATTTGTCCACGGTGCAACAGGTAAAGATAAATTGTCAGCGGAAGTTATACCTTGCCATCTGCGGGAAACAGAACCATCATAAAATAAGTTCAACCCCAATGTATAAGGGGCCGTAGGGGCTGCAGGTAAAGCATCACCGTATACAGCACCTAACCATCTTCTACTGTTTGTACCGTTGTAAAATGTATTAAGTGAGATTATATACGGAGCAACAGGAGCAGCGGGTAGAGCATCACCAAGGGTAGTACCGGTCCAAGGAACTGACGCTGCTCCATTATAAAAATATGTAGTAGACAAGGTTATCAAGCCGTAAACAGTGTTAGCAATGGTCGCCGCCCATTGTTCTACATCGGCTTTGTTTTGGGTATTCCTATCTCGTATTTGCGTATTACCTTGTGCCCACAATATATTTGACATAAAAAGTATACTACATATAGCCACGAATTTTACAAATTTCATCGCTCGTCCTCCTTGCAAAACTAACATCGTGTGTTCGCTTTCAACCATTCATCCGATCCGTTCCGTTCCTCAAAATCTACTCATCTAGCCCAACGGTTTTATAGCTCTGCCTAAACTAGTTACAAATTGCCCACCTTCTGAGGTAGTCATGCCGTAATCAATTTCTTCCCCGGGAAACTCCTCTTTCAGTCTGTTTACCATACCTGTAGCTATACCTTGTCGTTTATATTCATCAACTACTTCAATAAACTGTATTCTTACAGGAAAATTGTCTGCGTGTTCCCAATAAGAAAAATTCAGCTTTCCTATGACAACATCATCTGCTGTTGCATACACCACACCGAACAACTCTCCGCTGTGATAATCCAGTACAGTAAGCATGTACTCCACGTCCTGTTTTTGTGCCAATATTTTCACAGCTTCATGTTTCTCTACGAGTTCCCAGTACGGAAACAGCCGTTCCAAATTCCCTGAAGCTAATTTTAACTCATAGCCTAACATATCTATTAATTCACGTACTGCATGGTCTTTATCTGTAATTGCTTGGTGACTGAAGAATCCGTCCTTATCATACCAACTTACTCGATAAGGGTATTGAGTAGTTGACATTTCTTCTAAGAATACACCAAAAATAGTATCTTGCGAGTTTGAGTATTCAGTACCCACTTGTAAAGTATTCTGTATTAGTTGTACAGCTTGTTCCTTTCTCCTGTGTAGATCTTGTAAAAGGGGGTTTGTAGAGTATTTTATTTTATACCCCAAAAGTTTTATAGCTTTTTCTAACATCTATTCCAAAAATCCTATACCTTTGAATTTTTCAGCCATACGCATCAATGCCCACCAACCGTATCGAGCATCAAAAAATGTTTCTCCTGAGTAGTCTGGTGGTGGATTTATCAATTCCGCAGTCCATTGCATCAGGTTATCATACTTGCTTATGGCAGAAGGATATACTAAAATCTGTGTTCCAGATGTTTGTGTATACTGTGCTAATAGTTTGATTGCAGTATTCAAATGCATTGATGGAGTAATGTACATTGCGCTATGCTCTCCTGATTAATCTAATGGCCCATATTCTTCTTCTAAGGCACCTATTAATTTATCACACAAATGTTTAGTCTCAGAAGCAGCATACCATACTGTATCTTCTCCTGCCATATCCGGTCCTTCTTGTATGACACCTTGCAAATGAATCAAAACGTCCTTTAACTCGTTTATTGTATCATGAATATTCATTTCCTATTTCTCCTATGCGTCCTGCAGTGCGGCTACAACTTCATAATCGGTACCGGCAGCGTTGCCCAGTAGAAGTATAGAAGTAGTTATCAATTCTTCTTTCAGGCTTCCACCGGAGGGAATTGTAACATAACTTCCACCACCATCAAAACTTACTTCTAGATCATGCTCCGCATCTTGATTTAATACGTCTACCCATTTAGTGGGGCGTGTAAATGTGACAGTAGCACCTACATTTGTGACTACCCCGCTAAATTGTTCTGGTGGTCCGAAGAGTGCATCTGCTGGAGCTGTCCCACCACCACCTCCACCTACTTTGTTACCCCATTCGTAGTATTGAACTGGACTCATTTCGGCCTCCTTACAGCGATTACCATTCTTTACCTAAAAAAGTGGTTTATCACAGAAATTAGATGTTTGCATAGTCCTCTTTGTAGCATTGGATCTCTAATCTGCGGATATCGCATCTCTGGAATTCCTGGATGTAAATACCTCGGTAGGGACTCCTCACCAGAATCATACAAATCCATAATATAAGCAGATCCCCAATATAAAAACGCGGGACAGTTACAAGTGACTTTCATATCTAGGTTTACTACCTCTGGCATCATAGATTTTAGATCATCAAAGGTCATATCTCCAATATCTTTCATACTAAGCGGTTCACCTCTTTCTGTTTCATCCACAACGTATTCTAGTATATCTTCTTCCTTTATTTCTTCTATCTCTTCTTTCTGCAGCAGGTCATACACATCATTTTGTCCAAGTATTAAATGACTGAATTTTTCTATGATATCTTCATCATAGATAATATGCTTTTCTAGAAGTTTTCCCCAGTCTTTGAATCTTATCCTCTGCATCCAAGTGTTTCTGGATGACGCACAATGGGTATTAAATTGCAATGTTCCGTTGTTAATATTAAACGCCTGTAGGACAGAGGCGCACTCACCCGATCTGTAATTACTTCCCTGATCGATCATAGACAAAAGCTGCGGGGCAGTCAGAGCGTTTATGATCAAATAATTTTCTCCATCTCATTTAGGGCTGTCATTGCTTCCGCCAGTTGTGTTCTTTTTATACCAAGCATTCTATCTCTGTAATCTAAAGCTGCTTTTCTGAATAATCTTTGGAAGATTTTATCAGATACGTTAGCCATAGCGCTAGAATCTTTTAACTCCTCTTGAATAGCATACTGAATTTCTCCACAAGTATTAGTTAGAATAACACTGGTTTCTCCGATTACGTTATTAATGAAGGCCTCTAATATCTGAGCTACCATAACTTTTGGAGCCCTAAGAGAACTTACGTCTTTAACTTGATCTCTTGCTTCCTTGTTTAGTTTAGCGAGCCGTTCCAACAGCTCGATAGCGCTTAATCCCTTTATTTCCGTTTTTATATCTTTTTCTCTTATGATTTCATCTATAATATTGGTTAATCTTTCTAAATTTTTGGTAAACATAGTCGTCATTTGGACCAGTTTACCGTATGCTTTTTCTATATCTTGGTTTGTTTTGACTGCTAATTCTTGTTCCATCGGGTGTAAAATTTCTATAATTTCTGGATATTTTTCGGTGGTCTCTAATGCAACTACCTTACCTCCAACCATATCTCCTACATGCTTTTTGAAATGTTTTGTCAATTCAGTAAAATCTGGAGATATCTCGTATTTCTCTTTCATATATTCCCGCATCTTGCGGTATGTCATTCCTTGTTCAAATCTTAGTACGTTTAGTAATTTTAGGTCTGGAGGCGGAAGCTGACATAACCTACACGTCTTTTGTCCGTAGGGGGCGATCTCTATCTGTTCAGGGGACAACTCTGGCCAGCGTTTACGGTGTTTATTTGATTGCGCAGGGGTACTTATATCTTGTTCTTCATTCATATTGCACTCTAAACATACCGTTCTAAAATCAAATCACTCCAACCAGAAGGATCTCTTGGCGCAGAAAACAGGGGGCGATCGATATTTTCAACGTGGTTCATTCTGGGGTTAGGCATTAGCGGATTTTCTATCACAGGCTTATTACCAGCGAAACTTTCTAATATTGCCTCTATAAAAGCATGGGATAGAATATGTTTCTTTTGGTTGTAGATGACTATGGAAGGCACATAAAATTTTCCCATCTTTATAGGAATTGGAAGTTCCAATCGGATTGTATGCCCATTCAATGCCGTAAACGAGGCAGTAACAGTTATATAGCCCGCAGTATTTTCTACAGGTGTGTTTATATCTTCAAAACCTTTTATTGATGCGTATCTGACTTGTGGAGTAGACGGTAATTCATACGCTAATAGAACATCATTAGCGAAGTCTACCGCGTTTTCTCTTATCTCTGCTAATTTATTTAGGCGAGTTATTCCACCAGCCTGTGGGTCAACGACACGCAGGCGGTAGGCTGTTTTTTCAATATGATCTTCAACTTTTATTCTCATTGAAAATACACTAAAAAGATTGTTATGTTAGAGGGTTATAATACTACTCCTCAACATCTACTTTATCTAATAGACCGTCTTTTTCAAATACGCGATATGCAATCTGCGGCGACATAGAAAATACAGCCCCGTTGAACGCTTCAGTCATAATATCCATCCAATCATCCCCCCATTCTTTTTGCAACTCCTCAATGTATTCTTTATCTTCCAAGTATTTATTTTCCATCCTTTCGTATGCTATTTCTAGTGCTGTTTGTGGACCTTCATCAGAGATCCCAACCATAGACATGGGGGTATACCCCCTAGAATCATGAACTACAGCTATTTGTGCCATATCTTCGTGCATCCACAATGTCCCGCCTACCTCGGACACATACGTTCCTTTCAAATATCTGTATAATCCCAGCGCATCGGATTTCTGTATTTTAGATATTTCATCCCGTATACTGGGATGCCATACTTCATCTACTTCATCCTTTTCACCAAACCACTCTGACCAAACCCAATCCCTAAATTTTTTTTCCTCTTCTGTATCTAATTGTCTGAAAAAGGAATCGGGAAGGCCGGTTTGGGCAAATTGTTTAAGTGCTTGTTTCAACACAGGTATACCCTCCTTATAGGGCTTGTTCCACACTGAACCCGTATACGGACACAATACCATCTTCATCTGCTAGTGCTGAATCATCTGGGATCATATCAAAAACGTCCCATCCGCCAGAGAAGCCATCTTCAATTGCTACACCTGTAAAACTTGGGTATGATAGGCCATGTCCGGGTGGGCTGGAGTGCTTTTCAATTCTTAACCCATCTCCTGCTTTCCAAAATACTTTGTCACCTTCCCACGGATTCTCATCGGAAAAATGTAAATCACCTAGATCCATGGGATTGGCACACATCTTTGTAGAAAGGTGTTTTTTAGTACTCTGATTTCCCATTGAGTTAATAAGGGACATCAGATCTTCTACTGGTGTAAAAGATTCTGCAAATAAGCGTAAAGCATCAGAGGAGACGGATATACGCATTGGATCTTCTCGATATTTTGTACTCGCCTCATTTCCAAGATCCGTTAAAAATGTTTCTAATTTTTTGCATTCTTTATTTATTTTCTCTATATATGCAGCCATACCCTCGCCAAGGGTATGCGGCTCAGATACATTTTGCGCTTTTAGTACATTTAGTGCTTTTTTTAGCATTTTGATCTACTCCTCAACATCCAGCATTACCGCCCTAGCTGTTGCGGCCCAATCAATGCTGTCAATATCATTCTGATCAAAACGGGCATTTGATAACATAGGTTCAGTGGTGAATGTATCCTCTAGCCATTCTGCTATTTCAAACTCTGTCCCCCCTCCGGATACGATAGAGCGGGCAGTTGTGTATAATCCTTCGTCATTTAGTACCCAGCGCTCTACCTCTTCCTGAGCCCAATTATCTTGTTCAAATTGAGCTACCTTCGTAATATCGCCCTTTGAATATGTTTTCATCTGAAACGGATTCAGAACAACCAGATATTCTTTAGTATCTGGAATATAATCTATAACTGTTCCATACTTGCCAGACTTATTACATCTGACACTATCTCCGATATCAAATGGAATATTTCCAGCAGCATGCAGCATACGAACATCTTCTACATGGTCCTGGTAAGTTGTTGCGCCCTTCCTAATGCGATTTAGTTTACCACCCTTATGTAGAGACAGAAGATTCTTAAGCCATTGCGTGGATTTTTTATCCCCAGAATATTGACAAATCTTTATATATTCATTTATATCTGCAATGGTTAAGAATCCAGATTGATCTTTTTCCAAACGTTTGACAGCAATCGTCTTTAGCCTTGCACTTTGATTTGCTGTCAAACTATTGAATTCAACGTTGGATAGAACACTCATCTACGCCTCCTGCCCAGACCAGTCCTTGAATTCTATATCTTCTAAATCGTCTAGTGTGTACATCTGTAACACTTCCGCATCGGTCTGTGCAAAATCCATTTGTTCTTCTGTATAATTTTCAAAATATTCAGCATCCGTATCTCCTGGACGCAGTGTCAAAAACCCGAGTAGAGATTTTACTGTTTCATCTGCATCGTCTGCGTGCATAGGGGATCCTGCAAAATCTTCTCCACTAAATAGTGTATTTCCGGCTCTATCATAGAACTCGTAGCCTATATAGGATTGTCCTCTTTTATCAGTTCTTCCTGTATCCCACATTACCAGTCTAAAGCCATCGATATCCACATCTCGTAGAATATCCATCTCCTGAGCGCGTACCCGCAACCCGGGACTAGCAGAAACCCTTAAGCTTGCTGTTGGGGGCGCAGGTGCGGCCGTAGTCATATCAGGCGGGACCATTGGACCTGTAACCGGCATTTGAGGAGCTGATTCCAGTTCACTACCGCCCAAAAGCGTATCTAAAAGATCCTCTTTATGTTCATCAATAACTTGCTTTACTCCGGATCGTATGGAATCAGCCAGGGTTTTCGTAACCTCTTCTGCCGCCTTTTCTATAAAAGCATTTGCTTGTTCCGGTGTTGCAGGGATACCAAGGTTTGATGCCCTTCGGGCAGTTTCGATTTGAATCCATTTCTTTGCATCATTACTTAGGAGGTTTGGAAAAGTTTCAGCTATTTTTTCTACTTCTGAAACCAGAATCCTAGAAGCAGCCTTTCCAGTAAGAACTACCATATCCTCGTCTATTGCGGTAGTCATTGCAGCATTTACTATATCTTGTGGTATTTTGTTAGCTTCAGCTTCTTCTAATATTTCTTGTACCGTTCCAGACATTCGATACTTCTCTTCTGGGCCTCTAACAAATACAGAGAGATTCATGTCCGGTTCAGCTCGATTAACGTAAGCGACCGCTCTAAAACCTTTCTTTTCTTTTTTCACTTCTTCTTGTTTCTTTGAGGGGGACATTTTATTATACCAAATGTCACCGACTGTTGCGCGCGCCTGTTCTTCCGTGTATTTAGGATTTCCCTCTTTTACTTCTTTATACATTTTATCCCACCACTCTTTAGAAGGACGCCCCGGAGCAGCCTTTTCAAATGATGCCTTTAGAGATCTTGGCATTGAACTTCTCCTTTATCCAGTAGCTAACATACAATTTTTTATATTCTTAGAACGTAAATAATGCATTCTACATAAATTTTTGGCTACACTTTTACTGGTCACGCTTTTTCTTGCCTCGCGTAGTGTAGTCTTGTAGAAGAGCGCGCGCTAGATCTTTGTCACCATACGCTTGCGCGAAGTATTCCTCTAACATCTTCTTTTCTTTATTAACATTGTATGGAATTAGATCGCCAGCGGCTACCAATTTCTTTTGGTTACCTATGGTGACAATCGCATTACCAACTTCGTCAAACCGCTGGATTCTTCCAGGACCGTAGGGGGTATTTACAATATCGCCAGCTCTGAACTGATTTTCATCATCAGCGGTAACCTCTAGATCGTCCATATTACGATACAACATCAATCCTTCTTGCCCCTTGGATAGCGTCCAAATCTCATGAACAGATCCAGATGAATCAGCAGCTCTCTTATACAGACCGGATCCAATCGGCTTGAACTCTGGAGGTATCTTATCCAGGCTCGCTACTGGAATCACTTCTCTGGACGGTTCAAGTTGAAGTAGTACAATTCCCATATCTGTGTCTACATCAGCCAAATCCCAGTTAATCTCATGGTCCGGGTAATACTGCGCTACCACAGCCATTAGATCTTGTTCCTCCGGGTATCCTAGAACAGGATCAAACTTTATAGAAGCCGAAAAACTTCCCTGTGTGCATTTGGCTTTTGTAGATATAGCCAGATCTGCACGATGCCCACGACTAGCCAAAAAAGTACGAATTCCACTTAGCACATGTTGTGCAGCCTCATTCTGATCGCGGTTTACTCTGTGGCTAATCATTTGGAGTCTCTTTAGCAACTTACTCATTTCTATCTCCTCACAGTTTTTGGGACCATTCAGAAAACTGTATTTCGTCTTCGAATGTGTTCTCTCTTGGAAAGTGTTCATCTATGCCTAGCGGGTCTATTATGCTGAAGTTGAAAGCTACCAAATGATCTGTCAACGGTATGAAGTCTTGCCCTTCCATATCTGTATACTGACTAATCTTATTCATTACTTCTTTGATCTCTGTTTTTGGTATTTTGAAAATGTAAGAATTATCTTCAAGTATGTACTCTTCTGGTTGAGATAATTCTACCCCAAATAGTTCTTCAAACAGTTCTTTAGCGAACGCACGCTCTTCGACTTCAGATTCATCAGTAGGATGCACCGCTAAAGGATCTATGCCCTCGTCATAATCTAAAGTAAAAGATACAATATAAGGATTATCTATAGTTTCTTCTGCTTCTTCTGTATCTTCGAACTTATACCAATTTTCTTCTTCTGTTTTTATTTCGTCTTCGAGTATCTGTGCTATCCGCATGCCATATTCCTTCATTTTCTTTTTTTAATCTTATTTGAATATGTTTCCTTACGTTTACCTGTTGTATACCTAGCCATAAATTCCAAATGTCCTGGGCCACAGTACTTATCAATTATCGTGTAGAAATATGGAATTGATACTCCTAATGCTTCACATTGCGCCTTTATATTGCCATACCTTCTCGTTGTTTCCTTCAGTATGTCAACTATATCTAACCCGAATTCAAATTCTAGACTTATAATCTTCCTTGGTTTTTTTCTAAAACACTCGCGACAGTCCCAAAGATACGGGCGCGTTTTCCTCTGGATGCTCACATTCTCTATCGGTTTTCCGCATACCACGCATTTAGGTATGTCTCGCCCTTCTTTTATCCAACCGCTTAAAAGAATGTTCTCATTCTGCAGTCTTTGTATTTCAGTCTGTACGTGGTTCTCAACAAGATCATTATCCTTACATACCATAGATCTGCCTCCGAAAGTTTAACTCTCGGTTTGATTATACTACAAAATAAAACCGAGAGTTAAATTTCTTCTTGGAGTTCGTTTGTGAGAAGCGTGCGGGAGGTTTTTCTGGCTTTGATGATTGCTTGTTGTTCTATTTCTATTGCATCTTGAAGAGATATGCCTTCTAGCTTAGCTATCTCCTCAAAAGAGAAAGACAACCCTGGGCGCGTAGCAAGAAAGTCCGATAAGATCCAGAAACAATTATTATAGTTTTGATCACGGACAAACCAATCACAAGCCGAGCAATCACATGGAATTGTCGGGGGTTTCTGATTTCTTAATGCACAATTGGTTATAAACACCTAACCACACTGACTATACCCACAAGAGATGCAAACGGGGCATGTATCACTGGTATACACGACTTCTCCGCATTCTGGGCATAGATCTCCAGTTTGTTTTTTTACATTTCCCTGTTGTGTATAAATACTCTGAACTTCTGGATTATTTTCTAGGTACTGACTAAACCCTTCTAAATTATTTTTAAATTCTTGCATAACCTTTGCTACAGCATCGGGTACGGACTTTACCAGATTTCCATTATCAAAGATTGGATTGGATTTGTGATCAATTAGGTGATCAATGATAGTATTTACTGGCATACGATATTTCAATGAATTGGATATCAATCTTCCTTCCGCTTCGATGTGTGTTTGAATTTCGGATCCCGCTTTACTTATGTGAATGAATACTTCTCTAATCCCATCTCGATCTTCATTTACGGTAATGTACGCTTTTCCACCCGGAGTGTTTATTCGGTACGTTGCACCATAGAGAATCCTTGGACGATCTCTCTTTTTTTTGTCTTCTAATATTATCGGTTCTTCTTTTTTACTCAAAACCTCTGTTTTTCTACTTCCTGATCTATAAACAGTAATGGATTTACACATACTATCATACGCTAGTCTATAAATTTTGTCAATATCGTGTTCTGTCGCATGATTCGGCACGTTACACGTTTTAGAGATCGAGCTATCTATATGCCGCTGTACAGTACCCTGTACTTTTACGTGCTCTTCCGGTAATATTTCCATAGCAGTTTTGGCAAAATTGGGCAATTTATCCTTGTATAAATCCAGCATAAAATGTCGCATAGTAGCTTTTCCATAACTATCATTTCTCTCATATTCCCATTCGAAATTGGGTTCAATTCCAGAAGAGCAGCCACAGAAAAGAGAAACGGTTCCAGTCGGTTGTACAGTCAGGAGCCCTGAGTTTCTTTTCATTATTCCAATTTGTGCTAATTCAGGAGGGATGCCCCGTATTTTTGCTAGATCCTTTGAGGCTTCTTCCGCATACGCACGCATTTTACCATACAGCATATCTATGATCTCGATACTTTCTGCATCACCATACGATATTCCCAGTTTTAATAATAGGTCGTGTAACCCCATAGATCCTAAACCAATTTTTCTACCTCTTAGGGATGCGTGCTCAATCTCCGGTAAAGGAAACGTATTTACATCTATCGCGTTATCCAAGAATCGCACACCGAGGGTTACTAACCTCTTTAGCTTTTCAAAATCTATCTTATGATCTTTTACTAGGTTACTCAGGTTGATTGCGCCAAGAATACAAGACTCATATGATAATAATGGTAATTCCCCGCAATTGGATAGAATTACCCCCTGACATAGATTATAGTGCGGCGGCTGATGCATTTGATAATCCCAAACTTCCTGCTCTCCTAGGGATTCTTGCTTTATTATTGTGAGTTTTGTAGTGTATTCACGCCCGGTATCTCGTATATTGTCCATTTTATGCTTATGTAAAAACCCGCCTATATTATCTCTGAAGAATTTCATATTGCTACCAGCAATCTGCAAATTATAACTTTGTTTACTAGTATACGTTCCGTTTTTCCATATGGTTTTATTTTTTTTGTTGGGGCAGATCCAAGCGGGAACGCCGAAGGAAGAAAGTAATATTTGTACTATTTTTATAGTTTCAATGTTTGTACTTTTTAAACTACCCATTCCTATCTTGCTGCAAGATCCATTTGCTGACCAAAGGCCGACTAAAAAGGATGCAACTACATTGGTATTCCCAAATATGATCTGGTTTGGTATGTTACGCGAGTATACGGGATGATCTAAAAACTCTAAATTAAAATCCAAGTCAAGTTCCAGATTCATCCTATTTCTATAAAACCCCCCAGATTTTTGTTTTTTAAATCCAAACTCTCTCAATAATTTTGCTACTTCTTGTTCTTTATTTTCATTGATTTTTACACCTACTCCATGACCACATCCACACCTAAACCCATCCCCAAATAGGAATCCGAGTAGTATATGTTTTCTATCCAACAGCGCATATTTTCTATTTCCTAATCCCCACTTTATATTTTTTCCTATGCTATCTTTGATTGGAACCAGTTTTTCATTTTCCAACATAATTTTGTGGTCTTGTGTGCATCTAATTTCTAATCCGTTGGTACAGGTATACTTAAATACTTCTTTTATACCCGTCCTCCACGATTTCCATGTTTTCCCCGCTTCGTGTATTTCTCGCAGCCTATTATCATCTAATAAAATAGCATCTTTTGGTTGACATGGATTTACTCCCAACCGCCCAAATTTTCCCTTGAATATATCCCCATTCTGAATATGATCATCAAATAGTATTCCTGGTTCTCCGTTTGACCACGCATGATTAATAATTAGTTTCCAGATTTCTTTTGCTGTATAATACATCTCGTTCGATATTTTGTCATACACTTTTCCAGATTTTCCTACTTCTATCGGTTCTCCAGTTTCTTTAGCTATATAATATATTTTATCTTTCCATGTACATTCCCACGCAGCCGTGCTATCTAATGCTCCCAGTGATCGCATAAAAGTGTTAGATAGGAGCACAGATATATTAAAATTGGATAGTTTTCCCTCTACGGATTTGCATTGTATAAATTTTACAATATCCGGATGGTCCACGCGCAGTGCCGCCAATAGGGCAGATCTGCGAAAACCACCCTGTACTACGGTATTTCCTGTTTCATTAAATACATTTAAAAAGCTAATTGGGCCACTACTCTTACCGTTTGTACTTCTTACCGGTGTTCCCTGTGGTCTGAGATTGGACATGTCTAACCCAACACCGCCGCCGAGCTTTGATATCCAAGCTACATCTTTTACCCTTGAAAAGATATCTAATAAGGAATCCTCTACCTGCAAAAAGAAACAACTAGCCAGCATTCCCATATGTCCCGGCTTTCCAGCGTTCATCAGTAGAGGTGTTGCTGGCATAAAATCTAGATCTGATATTGCAGTATAATATGTTTCTATGTACTTATCCCACATGGCGTGTATCGTAGAAATCTTATCTACTGTATCACGAATTAATAGTGGTTTGTCCGTTTTTCGTGCCCAAGTACGTTCGAATATTTCTGCATGCTCTTTAAAAAGCTCTTCAGGGGGATGTATCAACACGTCGCCTGGTGAAAGTGGTTCTAGATCAGCTATTATATAATCTATAACATCCGGTATAGACAATACCGTAGCCACACGATAAAAAACATCCTCTGGTGTTTTTTCATTTGGCATATAGTATTTTTGCTTCATTATGTGCTGCCCACGCGGCGGCACTTTTGTTTCTGATCTAATCACGCTGATACCTTTCTAAGCATTTGTAACTTTAATGAACAAACCCAATCTAGCTATCGCCAAATCATAGTATTCCTTACTTACTTCGCTACCTATGTAATTTCTATCGGTTACCATTGCCATCTTTGCGGTTGTTCCGCTTCCCATAAGAGGATCGTATACAATATCTTTTGGATTGCTCCAGGAAAGAATACAATCCTTTGCAAGTGCTTCTGGAAACCGTGCTGGGTGTTTTAAGGCTATCTTATCTTTGGTATCTTTCCCTTTTCCTACATGGTACTTCCACACGTTGTGCCGCATTGTATACTTTTTAGTTGTATAGCTTCCGGTATTTTTTGTATTGCCATTTTTCTGTCTTGCAGTATTTCCGGAGTTAAGTATATTTTCGCCGCTTTTAGTTAGCTTATCCTTTATTGGATTAAATGTTGTTGGTTTTCCTTTGCTAAATACAAACATATATTCAAACCATGGACTATACCGTTTCATATTTGGATAGGGGGAAGGCCCACCAATTTTTTCGTATATCATAGTATCCAATAAATTAAACCCACAATTTTCTACAAAAAATATTGCCTGTTTAAAGGATGATAAACTTTCGCAAAAATTACGAGTTTCATCACCGACTACCCACACAATAATTCCACCTTGTTTTGTTATTCTAAATAATTCATAAGCAACATCCGTAAATGTTGCCCATGTCCAATAACATTCAGATGTATAATCTCTCAATTTGTCATACGGCGGTGAGGTTATAGTTAAATCTATACTAGAATCTTGAATCCTCTTCATAGTTTCTCTACAATCTTCATTGTATATTATATTAGTTTCCATTTATATCTATCCTAGAAATGCCGTTGATCCTAGAAACGTTCCAGATTTCATCAAAGATACTCGTGTCTATATCCGTATGAGAAATTACTTTGACGGACGATGCGCCCATTTCTCTAGCAATTGACACAACAGAATCGAATACCAGATTTATTATATTCTTATCCAACGGCCCGAAGACCTCATCTAACCATAAATTGGATACACCCTTATTAGACAGTTCAGCAACGCTCTTCCATGTGCTAAGTAAAACAGCTAAACCAACTTCTGTAATCTGCCCGCCAGATCTGAGTTCAATTGGAAGGGAGGTAAAATTATCATGCACTATAATGTTCACCTTATCAAATGTTTTATTTCCAGAAGCTGCCTTCTTTTGCGTTGTGAATTCAGCTTTATACTCTCCGGAGGATATATCCTTTAGAATGGTATTCATATTCTTGTTTAACAATTCGAGTACCAAATCTATTTTATATATTTTTGCTAATTTGAATATCCTACTCGCCTCAGATAAATATTGCAAATAGTCTTGTTCTGTTGCATGCGTAAGCTTAATCTGTTCAATCGCATCCTCTTTCTGTTCCAATGTTTTATTGATTTTGTCGCGCAGTATAGCTTGTTCTTTTGCTGCTGCCCTAAGTCCGATAATTTTGTCTCTCTTTTTATTTATTCCAATAATATATTCTCGTCCCTTATTCAAACTCTCTCTACATTTTTCAAGGTTTTCATTTTCGACAGCAATATCAGGAACGGCCTCCAAAACCAGGGAATCTATACTTGCTTGTTCTACTGTTATTTCGTGCGTCAAACGGGTATGCTCTTTAGCCTGCGTTATTTTACCTTTTAATTTTCCTATATTTGGATCTAGTGTGCCTATTTTATCTGTAAGAATTGTTATTTGATTTTTACATCTAGAAACAATTGTGTCTTTGTGCTTTACAGGAATTTTTACTGGGCATTCTTCTCTAGTGACCGGACACGTATTATCTAATTTATCTGCTTTATGCATATCCGCCTTAGAAGATGAAAGCATATACGCTGCTTGCGTATGCTCTTTACTCAAATCTTCCAAATCGTGTTCCATATCCTTGATATCTTTTGCGGGACTTCCCATCTGAGATATCTTCTGTTTTTTTGAGATTAATTTAGCGTGGAGTTCTTTGGCACGGTCATGCTGTCTTTTTATAGTATCCGCATTATTAAGCACAGAAACTAAGTCTTCTATAAGGTTTCTTATTTTTTCTATTTTATCTTGCCCCTTCTCAAGTTTTAGGTTTAGATCTTCTAGTTCTTCTGCGCTGTATTCGATACTATCTATAACTAATTCTTCCTGAAGGCGTTCAAACTCACTCTCAGTTGACGTGAGTAGGTTTTGCAATGTTTCTATCTCTCTTTTTTTCTCTTTTACTTTTTGATCTGTTTCAATGATAATATCATCATATTTATTCAATGAAAATAGGTTGACTAATACCTTTGCGCGCTCAGAAGGTGTGCCCTCTACCAAGAGTTGTGTTTGTCTCTGCCCTAAAAAAGCAATAGCTTTAAAGTCATCAGCAGACATTCCTAGGAAATCTATGATAGCCTTTCTAGTATCTACATCCGTTTTTGCCCTTTTATCCTTGTCTGAAACTATAAAGTATAACCCGCTGTCTTTTCTATCACGAACTTCTCGGATGCTTGCTGGAATTCCATCTACGGATATATTAATAGATATATCATATCCAGTATCGAGTACCTGATTAATTAAATTATTAACACTATCCTTGGATCTAATTGTTTTTCCAAAGAGCAAGTAATAAATAGCTTCGGAGATAGCAGATTTTCCAGCTCCGATTTCACCGTTAATGTAGCAGATACCGGGATGATCCAGGGGTATTTGCTCTGTCTGATAGCTCATCCAGCCATCCAAATATAGTGTATGCAGATCAATCACGAACGATCTCCTGGCAAATACTTGTCAGCTTCTTCTTGTCTAGTTTTGTATCCGATTCCTCTATCAATATGTGTATCTCTTCCATCAGCGATTTGGCCTGTGATACTCTTTGTATACCTTTTCTAAGCACCGATTCAGAAACAGGATCGTTGTCCAGGATGACTTCTAGATAGTTATCCTTCAATTCGTTTTTTATATAGTCTTTTCCTAATGCCGCCCACGCTGTAATGGGGAGATTAAACACTAGTTTTATAAGATTACCTGTTGGAACAGTATCTGCAACTTTACGCACTATTTCTTCTTCTGTTGTCTCTCCTGGAGTATATCCAACGTCTAGTGCTATCTTTTGTGGTATTCCAAGTTGAATGCTTCTAGGCGCTTGGGTATCTGATACAATAACTATCCCAGCTTCATCCGAGTATGTCTTTTGATATAACGTGCCTGAATAATAACAGTTATCCGATATTTTCAACCGTTTATGGATATCCCCTAACGCCACGTAATCAAAAGCATCTGTTACCGCTACCTTTTTATGTTTCATCGTCTTTATATTAAGATCTGGAAGCATCCCGTGCCATGCACCTATACTAAACCCATTCTTTGGTGTAGCTTTGCACAGTGCTTCCCATGCATCAAATGCGTAGACGCTTACTTCGTCTGATACATATTTTTCTCCTGATGTTAACACCGTAACATTACCAAGTTTTTCCTTGTCCGCAAGAATTCTAAGATATTCTAAAGAATTGTATGTCTTGGCCTTAGTTGTATAATCGTGATTTCCTATAGTGAAAATGAATTCTATATCTTGGTTATTCAACAGGAAAGATAACAGCCTGTCTTTTGTTTCCTGATCTGGCTTGGGACGATCAAAAATATCCCCGACTGCTAATATGTAACCGCACTTTTCTTCTCGCGCTTTAGAAACTAATGTATCTAAGGCGGTTGAAAAAATTGGGTGCGCACGAGGCGCACCCAAATGCCAATCAGCTGTGTGAATTAGCCTCAATCGTCCTGCCCCCAGATGTGCAGATTGCTTTGGCGCCTCGTTTCTTGATTGATCCACCACCTCCAATCGATGTCAAGAACTTTTCCAGGATTCTCCAATTTATTTGGAAGCAGCTTAATCCTCGTCTGTAGAATCTTCATCGAAATTAAACAAGTCGTCGTCATCATCCAGCACCTTCTTCTTTTTCGGAGGATCCGCTTCTACTGGCTTCTTTTTCTTAGGTGGCGGATCTTCATCGTCATCTGCATCCTCTACCACTTTCCTTTTTCTGGGCGGTGGATCCTCATCATCATCATCCTCTACCACTTTCCTCTTTTTCTTCGGTGGGGGATCATCATCCTCTACCGGCTTCTTTTTTCTAGGCGGGGGATCATCATCGTCATCCTCCACAACCCGCTTCTTTTTCTTTGGCGTATCTGTAGCATCTTCTACTGGATCTCCCCTTCCCTTCTTTCGCTTGGCACGCATAACAGTTTTAACTCTGCTAAATACTTCACCATCAGTGGATTCATTATCCTCTACCAGGATACGTACTACAGAACCAATGGCATCTTCCAGATCTACTTCTTCTGAATCATCGTCATCTACCGGAAGACCCGCAGCTTTTGCCCACTTGAACAGCTTGCTTTTTGGGGTGAGGGTATCAGACGTAATACCTGATACCTTTACGTCCTCATCGATCTGTTCATCATCGTCTGTAGCACCCGATACGGAAAAGAACCACAGATAATATGGACCGTGGTTTCCTTTTCCCTCACGAATTGAGTCCACAACTGCGGTGTACTCTCCTTCGTCGATGTGCCGTGCTCCAGGGCTTTTTCGTACTTTCAACGCCATTTTTATTCTCCTCATCTGTTCAAGTGTTGCTCGACAGATAGTGCCTTTACTTGTTTGCCGAGCGTGGTTAACACCAAGTTCAAATCCTTCTTTTTAACATCTGTGATTCTACGAAACGAATCCGCGTCACCTTTTTGTGCTTCGATCTGTCTGAGGGCTTTGTATTCTTTCTTCAACTTTGTTCTGACCATAGCAGCCTGTTGTTTTTGGTTACTCAGTTCTCGTACTTCCTCCGATATTAGTAACTCGCTCTCCTTATCCTCTATTATACTTTCCATTAGATTGTACAATCGCTGCCATCTAGCAAGATTATCCAAAGCGATAATTTCTATGGCTGTTACTCGTGAAAAGTAGCTTTGAGCATGTGCATACAACTCATTTATTTTTGATAAGTCTTGGATATCTATACTCTCTGGCAAGGCTACTAAATATCCTTCTATTTCTTTTTTCAATCTATCATAATCAGGAACAATATTCATTGCCATATTATATTCTTCTGATAACACGTTTTTCTTACCTTTCGTGGTTAACTCATCTAATGTACCAGTGAGTCTATGATCTAGCCGGTTATACGCAGGTAACGTTACCTTTTTAACTTTCATTCATAATCGCCTAATGATGCTTTAGCTTTCTTTACCTTTTCTTCTTTTTTATCCATTACCTTCTTTGCGGTATTTACTCGCTCTTCTAACACTAGTTGATTTTCAATATTTTCAACTATAGATTTTATCAGTGGGGTACTGTTACAGGCATTTTTAATATCTCTTTCCGTACTTTCTTTAGCGCGATTAAACAGAACGTCCTCATCTGAAGTATCCTCGTCTAGATGCGTACCAAAGCTCATGGATACAAACGATCCATCTGGAAACTTCTTAGAAAACGAAGTATCAAACTTCTTCATCATCGTCTTGCTCCACAGGGTCACTATCTTTTGCATTTATTTCTGCTAATATTTTACTCATTATCTCTGGATCCTCTTGTAATGTTTTAACCGCAGCTGCAAACCCTGTTCCTAAGATAGCTTCACGGTAGGCATACTGAGCACCGTTCCGCTCTATAATGTCTCTTTCTATTCCCAAAGCTATTACTTCTCTCTCTTTTACAAACCCTTTTCCAAAGATCAGATCAGTTTCTATTGATTTATACGGTGGAGCAAGTTTATTCTTTACCACCTTTACCTTTACTCTATTCCCGATTATACTACCTTTAACCTTGATAGCTGAAACTTTTCTTATATCCAAACGCACCGATGAATAAAATTTTAGAGCATTGCCGCCAGACGTAGTTTCTGGATTTCCAAACACCACCCCTATTTTTTGCCTGAGCTGGTTGATAAAAATTACTAGCGTATTTGAACTGTGTATAATTCCTGTTAATTTTCGCAGAGCTTGTCCCATAAGTCGTGCCTGGAGGCCCATATGTGAATTATGGCATATAATATTTCCTATAGCAGTTACAAATGTTCCAGATTCTGTAGAAAAATCAAATAGAAATTCTGGGGGGGGTAACTGATAAAATTGAACTATTTCATTTTCTTTTTTAGTTATTCTACCTAGATTTTCAGATAACGTTAGTTGTTCCGGGCGTTGTGTATGAACAACAGTATTTGTGCGTATTCCTAAACATGTATTTAAATATTGCGTTCCAGCAATAACAGCCAATGAATTATTGTGATAAAATCTGCTTGATTTAGTCTTACCCTTGCATGATCCGTCTCCAATCCAAAACCCATCTAAAAATGCCTGTTTAATTTCTTTTTTTGCATTTAATATTTCTTTTGGTAATTTCTTCAATCTAGTTTTTCTAAACACACATTCACGCATTAAATTTCCAAGCAGGATATTAGAAGAACATATTAATACGTACAAATCTTTTCTTCTTGATTCATCGTTCCCACTATTGGAAACTTTTTGAATTTTAATTTTTGTTTCACATGTAAAGTTGTCATCAATAATTTGTTTACATTTATATATTAAATCCGGATCTGTGTTGCATACTTCAAATCTATTACACATATGCGTCCTCGGCGTACTACCCTCTGCGACAAAAAATCCCAAAAGCCATGCAATATCCGTATTATATATTTTTTTATCATTTTTACATTCTATATTTGAATATATGTCTAACCTATCGAATTTTTCTAATTCTTTCGGACTTTTTTCTTGAGCATTTACAAATAAAGAATGATCTTCTGTTACTTGTATATATCCAGTGGAAGTACGCACACACGTAATTGGTTTTTTATTTGTATTTAATTTCTTGACTACTCCGAGAAGAAGTTCCCAACCAGTATGTGTTAAAATTTCAACGGATTTAAATTTTTTATACCAACGTATTTTAAATCTATCGTTTACAATACCGCCCCTATATAATTCTCCTGGTATCAAAATATCAATATAATTATCAATAGAATTTCTTACATAAACTGGAGTATCAAATGTAATGCTATCGCCGATTTCCCCATCGATTTCGGCTTTTGGGGTCAATGCAGAAACGGAATCGATTACAACAACAACAAATTTATTTGTCTTGATAATTTCAGAAGCAAGCTCTAACGCCTGTTCTCCATAGTCTGGTTGACTTACTAATAGCAGATCTGGGTTAACCCCGACCTTTTTTGCTAAATCCATATCCAAGGAATGCTCTGCATCAATAAACGCAGCGTTTCCACCAGCTTTATTCGCAGCGGCAATTGCATGGAGAGCCACAGTAGTATTGTGTGTAACTATATAATTATCAGTAATGTAGAGCTGATCTGGATGCGCGATTAATATGCATTTAGCTGGTTTAATACCAATGTACTTTATTTCTTGTATCCATCTATTTCTATGATCATATATTCTCTGTTTACAAGTTCTATTTTTTTTGCGTGTAAGACGAAACGGAGTTATACTTTCAGGTAATAAAATTGATAATCTATATGCTAATTTTCCAGAAACCCTATCTCCATTTTTTGTATAATGCGTATTCCTTGTCATTGTATGCACTAATCCACCCAATCCGTATGCTAGATCAGTCATATCTTTTGCTAGTTGCTCACTCGTTGTTACATATTCAATTGCGTGTTGTTGTTCAGAAATATATCCGTCAGAATCTAATAATCCTTGTAATAGGGCTTCTCTATTGGAAATATTAGAATTTAAATACTCTTTTGGAATAAATTTTTCGCTAGATTTTAAACCAAATAATTTTAATTTACATAAACTATTGGTGATACATGATTTCGCATGCCCCTTGCGCATTTTTGAGATCGAATAGTCATATTTACTTATTTTTTTGATTTTTAATGCATTTTTATTCGCAAATGCTTTCATTTCTTGTACTATTTCACTGTCGGCGGTTGAAAATTTAATTGTAGACCCTTGGCAGAAACTACCATCGCCCAAAAGGACACCTAAGATATAGGGATCTACATCTAATTCTTTTTTTTCAAATTGTATAGGATCGATCACTGGGATCATATATTTATATCTGTCCTTTAACCTATAATCTTTTTGTAATTCTTTTAGTGGCAATGTTCTCCATATATTATTTTGTTTATCATCCCACGTTCGAACTGTCCATAAATGATCAGTACAACACTCTGTTTTGCGCCCATCTGAAAATGTAACTTCAAATATTTCTTTTTCACCTTGTAAAAATTCTGCAATAACTGTTGTTATTGTACCATCTTTAGCAATTAATAAATCGCCTGGGTGCGTATCACCCATAGTTTTCCATCCAAGTGGAGATAATATCTTAGCATCAAGGGGTTGTGCTTTACCCGTTGCTTCTGGCCCGTAGATTTCTACGATTCTACCCCTAGGAAGCCCACCAACTCCCAATGCGCCATCTACTAAAATAGATCCAGTTGAGATTACATCAACGTTATCTGCGGCGGAAGAATCTCCCAACAATCGAATAGATGTTTTTCCAAATTTCTTTTGTAGGAGTAACAGCGCATCATCTATTGTTTCCACCTGTATGTTAGAACCCTTTGTCTTTTTTGTTGTCTTTTTCGCCACGGCATTCTCCTATGCTATTTTTTCTAAAGTTCCCAACGTTTTACCTACCTCTATATCTAATTTCATTCTACATCTAAACTCCGGAAACTCAGCATCCACAACGGATTTCATTACTTTTATCATATCTTGAACATGTATATCTTTTACCAGAAAAATTTGAGCATCATGTTGCGTTACAGATGGATAGCATTGTATATTCTGTTTTCTAGCTTGTTTCAAACTGGTTACCATATAATGGTCGTTCATATTTGATACTTGCCCTTGAATCGGGCTATTGCGAGCTTGTCTTTCCGCTTCTGCCCTTACCCCATCATTGTCACTATCAATTTCTGGCAATCTTCGAAACCGGCCCATACCGGTTTTTACGTATTTAAATTCATGTGCAAAAGCGATTTGTTTTTCTAACCATCTAGCTGCTTTTGGATACCGTTCGAAAAAGAGATCGCGTACCTCTTCTGCCTGTGCCCTAGTTATCCCATATTGTTCAGCTATCGCCTTTGCGCCACGCCCAAACATCAAACCAAAAACACAATCTGCAGTATAGAATCCATTAGCTACCATAACTTTATCACCAGTAGTGATAAAATCGTGTACGGTATCTTTATCAAGTTTAGTAATCGTGTTTATTATTACTGAATATATGCTATTATTAACCAACGTGTCTATCGTTTTATTTATTCCTAAACAATATTTTTTTATAAATGCATGCGTGATATGCTTCCGCCTTTTTACACCGTATCTTACATCAATATCTGGATGGTTTTCCTGATAGTATTTATTTACATTGTGCAAAAATTTCCTTTTATTATTCTTCTTTGGGGTACAGGATAAAATATAATCACCAGCGGATAATGCGCTAAGCGGCTTTGTAATTAAATCCGCGTTCTGATCAATTATATAGAAAGGGTGATCTAACGTGCATTTTAAGCTTCCACATTCTGTTTCCAATAAATATAGGGTATCCTCTTTTGTTATGATTTCTAAAACCTTTTGTTTTCTATTTAGATGATCTAAAACAATATCCCCCTCTTTTATATCCCGTATGTGTTTAAAGCCTGAATCCGTTGGTATCCAAGTATCTCCTGCGACACAATTCTTCGCTGCAGTGCGTTGTTCATCAGTAACATCATCCTCTGAAACCCCAAAGACCCCTGCTGCGGTGTGTCTATGAATATCCAAACCGGATTCAATATCAGAAATCATATCTGCATCATTTGCATAGTGTGCCCAACATCTAAATTCCGCTTGTGCTAAATCTCCTTTTACGAAAGTATATCCAGGATCCGCGACAAAGCACTCTTTGAAATTATACGCATCTCTTTGTATATTTTGCATATTTGGAGCGTGACAAGCTAATCTTCCTGTAACTGCTTGATGTTGCAGGTAACTTGCGTGTACCCTTCCATCATATGCTGATTTTTCATAGGTACTTACTAAATAAGTTGATATAAATTTTGCTATCTTTCTATGGTTCATAATGGACTGTGCTATCTTTATTTTTTTCCTATCCGCTAAATCTGTCAGTACTTCTACATCTGTTGATGGTTCTTTCGTTTTTGCAGAGAACTTTGTAGGTGTCAGTCTCAAAATGTCTTTGAAAAGAATCTCTTGTAATTGCTTTGGGGATTGTTCGTTGAATTGCCAGTCTTTATCTTTCAAGGATTTTTTGATATAATCTTCTACATTCGGGAATCTACTTTTTAGCGTTTTAGCCTTTTCCCATTTTGCTACTATCTTTTTGGACACCTTGAACATTCTAAATTTTTCATACTTTTTGACTACTGGATCAGCGTGTACGTCTTTTCTAGCCTCTTCTCTTTTTTGTTCGTACTCCTTGATTAGTTCTGCTAATTTTTCTCGATCTACCAGAATACCCCTGAATTCCATCTCAGATAATAACTGCATCGTCGGAATTGAATACATGTCCATAAACGTTTGCAAATTTTGATCTGCTAATTGTTTCTTGAATATGTTGTATAATCTATAGGTAGCGTCTGCATCACACTGCGCATACTTGCAAAGAACAGGGTACTCAAACATATCATAAGTCACTTCATCTTTTTTTATACCCTTTTCTTTTGCTATCGCTACCTTTGCTGCTTCTAATGGTGCCCAGTATTCTCCAAGATCTAAATACCGTAATGTGCAGGCGTCCAATGCTTTCTCTCGCATATTTTCATCTAACAGCGATACTGCTAGCAGCGTATCAAAGAATGGACCTTTGACTTTTATTTCGTTGGCTAGGAACACTTGAAGATCGTATTTTATATTATGGTTTATTTTAGTTTTATCTGATAACAATATTTTTTTGAACTTGGCTAGTTGTGCAGTAGAAAGACTATCCCATTTGATAGTAACTCCAAGCCCGTCTTTCCAGGATAACGCGATGCATAAAATTTTAGCTTCAAGGTAATTCAATGAAGAAGTTTCTAAGTCACATACAAACCCGGGGACGTTCTCTAGCTTATTTAGCACCTCATCGATATCTTCCGGTGTGGCCGCATCGATATGTTTAATTTTTTCTTTCTTTTCTAATACTGCCTTAGCTTTTGATTCTAGTTTAATTAACTCGATCCCCTGCATAAACGTGTCAGCTACTCCAGGATTTCTAAGTACATACGCTGGATGTACTACCGGAATAACTTTTGCGTTAAATTCTTCACTAAAGAATATATTATTCTGAAGTTTAGTAATTCCCCTCCTCTTTAGAACTGCCTCTAGTGCAACACCCCCAAGTACACCAATCACATTTGGTTGTATAATCGCTATTTCTTTTTCCAAGAAACATCTACAAGATTTTATTTCCTTGTTTCCTGGTTTAACGTTTTCATCCGGTGTTGCACATTTGACTGCATTTGTAATATACACTTCTTTTCTATTGATTCCTACTTCCAAGAGTGCATCTGTTAAAAGCTGTCCAGAAGTACCAATAAAGGGTTTTCCATCGCGATCCTCATTTTGACCGGGAGCTTCACCGACTAATAGAATCTTAGCGGTTTTTGGTCCACGTCCTACCAGTAGCGGACTGTGAATCGCTACAGCCTTACGTGGACAGGTATCAGGGCATCTGGAGCGTTTATCTGGCATTAGTCAACAATCTGGTACGTCCCACGCTTTATCTTTTTGAAGCCTGTATGTGCCTTGGCAATTTTTGTAAGCATTACGGACACATAGTTCTTTATTTTTTCTAGGCTTTTTTCTGTGAGATTGTTATCTATAATAGCCTGTGCTAGCTCTTCTCTGGTTTTCGGACCAGTCTTTAGCAGGGCAACAACCAACGCTACTTGAGAATTATCACTCATCCTTTTTCCTCTTTTCTTCTTCTTACTATCTTTGGGTTTTTCAACTGGAGTTTCGTTTACGGATGCGTGATCCTCCACAGGCTCTTCCTCTGTTTCTGGTTCTTCCTCTGTTTCTGGTTCTTCCTCTGTTTCCGATTCTTCCTCTGTTTCCGATTCCGATTCTTCTTTTTCAACCGGTTGTTCTTCATCTTCTTGGATATCTTCAGCCTCTTGAATATAGGGTAGTACCATATAGGTTGGATCTACGTCTATCTCCTTATCCGTAGCAATAATTAAAATCCGTACCTTATACAACATAGTTTCTACACCATCCCTAACTTCTACTTTTGTCATTATCTTCTTTGTAATTTCTATCCGCTTTTTGTATGGCGTTATGAACTGATCCCCGACTTCTCCTGTTCCAATCTCAACTAAACCAGCCATTTTATTCTCCTTTTCTAGTTCCGTTTCATAGGTATCATTGTCGCAATGAACACGCAATTTAAATTTCTCTGGTTCTGGATCATAGCGTGTCCGTAAAAGCGAAATGAACTTATCCCGTTCTGCCTTTGGTAGCCGTGTAACTAACTCTTGTAACTGTTGAATAGTTATCTTTTGTGGCACACCGTCCTCCTTATGTAGACACATAGATCGTAATTCATTATACTGATCTTTACCTAACCCCTCTAAAATTAAACACAGGTCTATTGGATCGCACGCGGGGATAGCCGTTCTACCACGCAATTTACCTTCAGAATCTTCGTATACTAAATCCTCGTAAGATAAGGCGCAATAGTTTAGCTTATGCTTATACGTGTTTCTTTGTTTATGACGATCAGTAAGAACGTTATTGACCTTTGTTTTTAATAAATTATAAAACGGTTTTCCCTGATAATACGGACCATACCTGTGCAATGCAAACCATACCTTTGATATTATTTCAGACGCCGTATCCTCCGGATCCCATTTGTCAGATATCAACGCCGCTTTCCAGACGTACCCTTTTATCAGATGTATTAGGTTTGCGGCTTTGGTCTGGTCCAGTTCCCAGGTGCCGTCTTTTCGTTTTCCAAGAACAATTTCGTCTACGCATTTCTGTAATTTTATTGTGTCCAATGGGCTCCTCACCGGAATATTGATAGTATTACCAAAGCTAGATTAAAGTCAAGAAGAATTTTGAATATAATTGATAATTTTTTTATAGCCTATATTTAGTTGGTAAGCAATTGATAATGATTCAATACTTACGTCTGCACTCTTACTTTGCATAGTAAGCAGCAGCGTATCAAAGGCATCATACGCTTTACATTTTTTATGAAACGGTGTCTCTTCCAATGCTGCTTTAAGTTTTCCCTCAAATTTCCTGTATAGTTTATACAAGATGGTATTTTCGTTTGGGTAATCTAGAGAAGGAAATAATACATTATTTTTATTGATTTTTTTAAGTACGTCTTCAAAGCTCCCATGACTCTGACAACCAAAACAATGGTAACTACCATCTTCGTATACTACAAATGACGGCTTAGTTTCTGCATGGAATGGACAACACGCTCTCCAACGCGCCCCTATAGAGTCTAACTCGATACCAAATACTCTGTACGCATCAGGAATTTCCATCCGGTTCCCTTCTTTTTATTATCGTATGTGTATCTGTGCGATCACCAACATACGTTAGTTTCCAATCCGCAAATAATGCTATCTTTCTGCCTGGATTCCCATATCTACTTTTATCGATGAGTACCCATAATCTATTCTGTAACCGATCATACGCATCTTGTTTTAGCCTTGCGATTGATTCACAATGTGGAGCCATATAATTGGATAAACCAATGTTATGGATACCCTCAGTATCGCTATCCTTTTCTTTTTTCTTCTTTTTTTCTATATCCGTCTTTGAGGCGTCCCGACTTTCTTGTGTGGCTGTCAAAATTGCCACATTTTCAAATTTTGCAATTTCGTGGTATTCTTGAAAAAGGTTATCATATTTTTCGGATCTGCCTGAGTACCGCTTATCCGGCTCCATAATATTTGCGTAATCTATAACGATTAGATCTGGGCTTATTCCTCGTGTTGCCTTGTATAGTTCTATCTCTTCTAATATTAAAGAACTTTTGGCTCCCATGGACACATCAACAATCCATATATTTAGTTTTTCTTTCGCTTGTTTAATTAGTGCGTGTCTAAATTTTCTTCTATCTTTTCTATCTAATTTTCCGAAAATAATCTCCTTACTATCTACCCGGGCTATCCTACTATCAAAACAATTGGCAAGCAGATCAAATGCCATTTCTAATGAAAAGTACATTACATTGTAGCCTGCTCTTGCTGCATTATATGCAATATTTATAGATGTTCTTGTCTTTCCCCCGGCTGATTTAGAATAAAGCAATGTTACAAATGTTTTTCGCATCCCCCCGAATGCCTCGTCAAGCTCAGACATACCAAACGGTATAACATTATCTGCGGCACCGCTTTCTATATTCTTATAACTATCCCAGCGCTCTTGGACAGCTTCCGAAAGTAACCCTCTGCGGATTGTGGCTTGTGTGTCAGATCCAGCAAGCAGTAAATCTGATATAATCTCTTTCTTTAACTTATTAAAATCTATTTCTTCGTGCGCATCGAATTTATCTTTTACAGCATTAGCCACGTCGTATATTGATCTTCCTAGTGCGTAGTTTTCTAATTTACTGAAATAGTAGTTTGCTTCTTCGGGCTTAGTTTTGGGTATGTTTTTTAACATATCTAACGCATCAACATACTCTTCTATTTTATGCTCTGATGTTGCAAATTGATTTGCAAAGCTAATCAGCACTCGTTTTGTAGGTGGCGCTCTGTGTATTCCTACATACTTTTTTATCAGTGATACTAATGCCTTAGTTTGCGAACTAGCAAACATTTCTGGATCTATTTTTAATGCCCGTATATGCGTAGGCGCACGCATCAATAACGAAATAACATGTTGCTCTACCGTTTTTGAACTTAACCTTGCCACGATTAATCTTCTTCCAAACCTAGACGCCCAGAGGATCCAAGCAACGGAACGGTTACTAATGTAGCTAATCGATCATGCATAAATGATGGGAAATCTTTTAATACTTTCTCAGGGTGCTCGTTTGAGCTTAACAGGAGTGAGATATTCGCGTCATGCACATCAGATAAGAACTCGAAGAAAATTTGACTTTGAAAGCTGTTCTCAGATGCTAAATACACTTTATCAATTTCTTCCAAGGCTAATATTTTTACATTATTTATTATTTTAGATATTTGATCCCGAGCATCTGGGTCTTTCAAAGCTTCGAACTTTAAACTCATCATATGACTTGATCTCGCCCAGAATGCTGAATAATTATTCTTTATCGCCTCTAGGAGGATATAGCATATGATTGAACTCTTAGCAGTCCCAGGTGGTCCAGCAAACCAGAGCCCTTTTCCATGCGAAATCTTATTTGGTAGATACGCAATAAAATTTCTTAATAGTTCCATAGATTGTTTATTTTCTTCTTTGAATACGCGCTTAAGTTTTCTAAGATCAAAATCCTTATATTGCTTTGGTATATTTGCTTCTGCAATTATTATTGCTCTACTTATCTTCTCTATGCAGCGGCAATCCTCGTATCTAATCCCTTTTGTGGTTTCTACTAGTTTATACCCGGTACCAACGCAGTACTTGCAGTTATCTCGTATTTTTTGTAGCTCTTCGACATCCGCTTTGATATTCATGAATTTTCCCGCATGTATTTATCAAACTCTTGCATTTCTCTAGCTATTTTCTGATCCAGAGAATAAAAATCCTGCGTGGTTGTCAATTTAGCGTACTTGTCGGTCATGTATCTAAACAAACTCGGACTGCATATGTTCGCTACTTTTGGTCTGTTGACATTAGTAAAATACATTTTAAACGCTTTATCTATAAATTCTTTGTATGCCTTATTCCCTATACCATTACCATTTATAAATGCTTCGATTCTTTGGTACGCCCGGACAATATTTCCGTTTTGGTTATATTCTGTTCTATACTTTTCTTGATACAAATTGCAAAAGTACTGAAAGAAGTCATAGGGTTTCCATTCTTCTACCTTTTTCAATGCAGCCCAATCCCCACTTTGTTTTAAATGCTTAAGTAAACGCATATTTTTATACCTAAGCTTTTGAAGCTGTTGCATAATATGCCATTCTACAGGATCGTCTGTGGCGAGTGCCCCGTTAATTAGAGTTTCATCTAAACCCATCTGGTGGCCTCCATGTAAAAATAATCGTGACATATGTTTTTATTCTTCACTATAAAACCCTTCATTTCCATGTATTGCTTTTGTCTACGCAAGCTGTGCTTCCTAAGATATTTACCCTTATCCATAAAGTCTATAATTATGCCGATGGATTTCCCGTCTGTAGCTGTAAGAGATCTCATCTTTTGTGTTACAGATACAGAGGATTTGTACCCTTCCGCATTTATTACCGCATCAAGCGTTGGTATATTTAATCCCTCTTTTCCTACAGATCCAATTATGCACGTTATCTTTTTATTCTGTAAGGATGCATATAAGCTTTTTCTACGCTCGCTATCTATCGTCCCGTGCACAAAAACACTTCCTGGGATTAGCGCACGAAGGATTGGTCCGTGGTCTAATCGTCGAATCATAACAAATGCTGTCTTTTTCTCTTTTCTGAGCTTAGCGACGAGTTGTGCAATGAATTTATTTCTAAACTCGTTTTCAACTACGTTACTCTCATAAATATCATTAAATTCTGTAAGCCGCTTGGAAAACCAGGCATATGGTAAATCATAAAGATACACATGCGGAGTAGCCAGTCGCCCACTTTCGATTAGCTTTTTGTAGTGTACTTTATAGATAACACATCCGATTGTTTCTTCGAGTTGTATTGGATGCATCTTATCTGGTTTTGGCGTGCCCGATAAGCCTATCCGATAGCCAACGTTGATAAATCGTTTTATACACTTGCTGTTCTTAGGTGCAAATGCATGATGACATTCATCCAGTAGTAAGACTTTAGTAGAGACAATCGCTTTTTCTATCTCGTCATTTCTGTATCTCATCTTATCAGAAACGTTTTCTCTAAAAATGCTAGAGAGTGCCTGATAGCTAGAAACAACAATGTCTTCACATTGATATTGCCCCTCAGAAAAGCTTCCTATTTTTTTACCCAGATGTCGTTCTAGATCTGCTTTTGTTTGTAGCACTAGGTCTTTTCCATTCGTGATAACCCATATTGGATAATGATTTATCTTATTTATTACAGAGGCGATGACAGCAGTTTTACCGGCTCGAACTGGAGCGTGTATAATGCCATACCTGTACTGTATGGCTCGATTAACTGCTTCTACTTGAAAATCGGCTAAAGTCAAGTCTAGGACTTCAGATTTTCCAGATGGTTCGAAATTATTTTCAAAAACGATTTCAACTGCGTGCCCAATACCCGTTAAAAATGAAAAAATCCTGTAAATACATCCTGATGGTGCTGTACTATCTTTTTTTAGTAGGCAACGCTTACCATCCCAACCATATAACCTATGCGCGGTAGTGTACTCAAATCCAGGAACTATATAGGTTAGTCTTTTCTTTAATTCTTTTAGGTCCACTACTGATAAGTTTGGTTCAATACGTAAAGTGACAGCGCCCACTATAATTCGTAGATCCACGCTAGATTATACTGTGGTATTTTTGGATTGGGCCAACTCTTTTTCTGTTCTCCTAAGAATCTTTAGATTATGCCGCCTTAGCGAATCAACACCTAATCGCAAATCAGAAAATGTGGTTCTGTGGTGATGAAAAACAAACGTACCAAGACTAAGTAATTGTTTATACCCATGATGTCGTAAGCGCATACAAAATTCGTCGTCCTCTCCCAGGCCAATATTAAATTGTTCATTTAGCAAACCTACTTCATCAAACACTTTTCGTCTGAAGGCGGTACAGAAAAAGGCTAGATTATTTTTTTTGATGTCTAAGTACTCTCCATCGTACTTAGCAAGCATCTGCGCGTATGCTGCTTGATTTGGGACGTATCGTGGTAGTGCTGTGCCGAACCGCATGTTTAGGTTGCCTGCTTCTTGCCACGAAATTTTACTTTGTGTTACTGGCCCAACAGCCCCGATTTCTGGGTTATGCATTAGTGGTTTTATCAGCTTGGTCGCCCATTTCCAATAGACCTCTGTATCGTTATTCAGCATTATTATATATTCACCAACAGCTTCTTTAATTCCTTGGTTTGTGGCCTTTACGAATCCCATATTATAGGCATTCTTGACCACTTTACATCTAACTCGCGGACGTGTAGCCTGTTGTCTAATTATACTAAAAGCGTCAGCGTTAGATCCATTATCAATCCATATGATTTCGTGGGGTAGTTTTGTATTGGCCCGTATAGATTGTAAACATTTAATTGTCTTTTCTGGTTGGTTTAGAACTGGAATTATAATACTAACCACAGGCTTTGGTTGATCAGACATGCAATGGGCTCCCTACTCGTTGTAGTTCTCTATCTTTGAAAGATCTATATGTATGGCTATCAGAGATCCCCATATGTGTCACTAACGTTTTTGTATTCAAATATCCTATCCAATAGCCTGCCTCTCCCGCAGCTTTACTGATTAACCTATCTGATCCATAAATAACACCTTTTGGATGCCCGCCCGCTTTTAGAAACTGTTCTCTCGGGGATAGACGGCAAACTCCGTTGACCATCCAAAAGTCTGGTTTGTAGCATATGTACATAGTTTTATTATGATCTATTCTGTGGGTTGTTCCTAATGGATTCTTATACAGTTTCTTTCCAGATCTAAGTGCGAAAGATTCAGTATTTCCCCAATGCATATCATATCCAAGATACAATAGTTTGTCATGATTAAATTGTACGTAGGCATCTACAAGATCCTGTGCAAAATTTTTAGGCACTATAATGTCATCATCTACTTTCAGTATAAAATCGGATTTTGCTTCTTCTGCTAAGAAGTTTATCGCTTCCAATCCATAATTTTTTTCTCCCGCAAATATTTTTGTTATTCTACAATCCGCCTTTGCGTATTCGTATAACCAGTCATAGGATCCATCTTCTGAGTGGTTGTCCCAGATTAGAACCTCATATTTTACATCTCCCATTTTACTAATTATATCTGGTATATACGTACTAGATAATTTCAATCTATTATACGTCAAAATTAAAATAGAAACTGAAGAGGTCATGTATACCTACACCCGTATAGGAGATTTCGTAGCTTCTATATTTAAACTAATTAGTATACCGTTTTCTTTGTCCATATGTGGAATGTATGCCTGTGAATAATCATCAAACCCAGCCAAATCGCCTATAAATACTTTTTTCCAGTCCCAATTCGCTACGTTGTAAAAACCAGCATCTTTTAATGTCCTTGCCAACAATTTGTAGTCGTATAGCCTTTTGTGGCCAATAGTACAATCTTCAGTCGAGTTCCATATTCCAAAAATTGGCCCCTGTATTAATTCTACATTCATGTACATGGAATAAACTGAAAATAGGGATACAGCATCCGGTACCGCTACCCGCAAAATACCACCAGGCATCAGTTTAGAATTCCAATGTTTCAGCACATTAACTACTTCATCTTTGTCAAAATACTCTATAACATGCGATGCGTATATTAACTGTACACTGCTATCCTCAACCATGCTCAAATTTCTAATATCGGCCACATAGTCTATGTGATCATAATCAGACAAATCAACATGTACGTAACCCGGTAAGTAACGCTTTCCACAACCCAAATGTAGCTTTGTGTCAGCAACCCTCATGTATTGCTCCTTTGCAATTCCTTCAGTACAACTTCACATGTTTTTTGAATATCTGACAGTGGCAGCGTTAGTGAAGACGGCAACCACAAAGTACTGTTTATCAAATTACAAATAGGCTCATACACACTTACATTTAGAAATTCGCATCCTTCCCACGGTATTTGTGTATGCAGCGGCGGGTATGCATACCTAGAACCTATTTTGTTTCTTGCAAGCTCTGCACATACGCTGTGCCTACTTCCTGCAACTACCAGATCCATTGCCCATGGTGTGTAACAATCATTGTTAGGATCATGCACAAAATGCTCATTGCCGAGCAGTTCTTTATACGTACTATACACTTTTCTTTTCATGTTAAGTCTGTTGTGCAAATACCTAAGCTGTGATCTACCAACCACAGCCTGTAAATCAGTAAATTTGAAGTTGTACCCAATACTGGTATGTATATCCGAACCGGGCTTGTCTCGGCAAAAATCCTTCATCCCTTCTATTTTATTGTAATATTCTTCGTTGTTTGTCACAATTAGCCCGCCCTGGCCAGTAGTAATTATCTTGTGCGGCGATAACGAGTATACACCAATGTCGCCAAGTGTGCCCAAATATGTGCCACAAAATTGTGCCCCGAATGATTGACAGGCATCCTCAATTAATATGATCCCGTGTTCTTTACAAAACTCAACCACTTTTTGTATGTTGCCACCACGACCATTTATAGAAACAAATATCAACGCCTTATAGTCTTTAGTGTTTTTTATATTATTCAAAACATTAATATTCATACACAAGCAGTCGTCTACACCAACCAGTACTGGTTCTGCTCCAGCCAAATACACCGCATTAGCAGTAGCAGCCATAGTATAGTCAGGAACCAATACTCTATCACCCGGTTTGATGCCGCATGCCTTCAAAGCCAAAAATAAGCCAATTGTGCCACTTGTTACAGCCGAACAAAATTTGACATGTACTGTATCAGACACTTCCTGTTCAAATTTTTGAGTTTCCTCAAACTCTGTTAACCACCCCCCGTTTCGCATGTAGTGCTCTACTGATCGTATGTCTTCCTCTGTTATGTGCGGTTCTATTTGCAATATCATATTAGTACCCTGTCTTCATCATCATAGGTTACAAGATAGTGTCCAGGTTTTATTTCTAGCATTTTCGTCCCATTTTTCAGTACTTTGTAACCAACTCCACCATTGAACAGTACGTATGTATCACCAGATTCAAGGATTCTAACATCTATCACCTTATCGTCTTCACCGAGCGTAGTAACTTCAACTCGCCCACTTAAGACTACCAAAGCTTCTTGCGTCTTTTGTATAGTTCTATGCCTTTCAATATGTTTATGTGCTCTCATGTTATGATCTGCTCTGTAATTAAAAGTAAGAACCTGAATGCAGTCCTCCTTATTGGTCAAAATATCCAAACCATCTTTGTAATCAGATAGCCTAATTATTTTAGCCAGCAATCTCTCGTTCTGCCATAGTTCCGTATGCATGTGTTTCCTCCTCCATTACGGAATCGATCATTTCTTGTATCAACTGATCTAAGTTTACTGTAGGTTCCCAACCTAGTACGTTTTTTATTTTTTCCGGATTTCCTCTCAAATCTGGCACTTCTGATGGGCGAGTATATTTTATGTCAAATTTTACGTATCTATTGACATCCAAGTCTAATTTTTCAAATACTTTATCTAAAAATTCCTTGATTGCATAATGTTCACCAGTTGCTACTACAAAATCATCCGGGTATGCGTGTTCTATAATTTTTATTATGGCAGACATGTAATCGCGGCTGTGTCCCCAATCCCTACGTGCTAACAAGTTACCAAGAACAAGATTATGCTGCTTGCCAAGCTTTATGCGCACAGCACCACGAACTATTTTCTTAGTTACAAATGTTTCACCGCGCCTCTTTGACTCGTGGTTCATCAATATGCCATTGCATGCAAATAATCCATAGGATTTTCTGTACAGCCTAGTCATGTGATACGCAGCCAATTTTGCTATCCCATACGGACTTTGTGGATTCATTTTACTGTTTTCATCTTGCAATGGTGGTGTGTCACCAAACATCTCAGAAGAGCTGGCTTGGTAAAAACGAGTTGTTTTTTGCAGCCCCATTCTTCTAATGGATTCCAATATGCGTGTAGGTCCGATTGCATTAACATCAACCGTATATACTGGAATATCAAATGATACACGAACATGAGACATACTTGCAAGATTGTAAATATAGTCGGGTTTTAATTCGTAAATAATACTGTCCAATCCATTACCCAAGTCACCATACACCAGATTTATTTTTTCTTCCGGGAAAAGCAAATGATCAATCCTAGATGTAGTAATAGTACTCGACCTTCTAACAACACCATATACTTGATGTCCCCTTTCAAGCAGAAGCTCTGCCAAATAACTACCGTCTTGACCAGTTATCCCTGTTACCAAAGAAATAGTTGACATCTATCCCTCCCGTTTTTCTAATACGAGTACTGGGTTTTCCACATTGCGCTTATCGCTAAGTATTTTGTATTTCTTTATATCTATATTAGAAATCTGAAAAGAATTAAACTGCACTCTTCTATTCCAAATTTTACTGCTACTGTACGCATTTCTCAATTCACTCCTAATACCAAACATGAGTATGGCTTTTTTGGTTAAAAAGCTGCGTATCGAATCTAAGTATGACTGTATCGGCCAATGAAATCCTATCGCTTTAAAGCTATAACATAAATCAATAGTATCCAACGGTGGAAGTTGGCCCATTTGCGCATTTAGTATCTTCATTTTATCGTGCCTAATACCATTGGTTAGACAGAAATCCTTAGTCGCTTTCAGCGAGTTATAATAATCCGTACCCAATACATAATGAATACCTGCTACTTGCTTATCCCCAGAATCCCCGTCCAATAAGTAAAAGGTAGAGTCCCATAAGTATTTTTTATACAAGTATACAGTAACTCTACCTATACCGCACCCTATCTCTAAACACGCTTTTGGTTTTATTTTGTCTAAAAACGTATTAGCTTCTTGTGTATCTCGGCATTCGGTATAGTCATCCAAATTATTGTTGCACTGAAGATTGGCGTATTTTTTTGCCGTGTTTGGTATACATATTTCCATCAGTGTACACCATTCTCATTGATAATTTTAAGAAGTTGCTGCGCTCTATTGGTGTAGGTATGCTCAGTTAGAATTTTCTTTTGCCCATTTAAAGCTATACTTTTCCTAACCCCTACGTGCTTCAAATAGTAGTTAAATCTATGTTTGAAAGTGGGCCAATCTTCATAAAACGACAATTCCTTATTATGTGCAAACACCTGTTCAATACCCGGGTTATGATCTACCATTAAAAAGCCGCCAGTACCCATAACTAAAAACACCCGATCATTTAAATACATACGCGCTAAATTTACATGATTTGAAATATTAATTCTGGCTTTACTAAAGAGATTTGGTAAAGAGCGCCAATCGGTATGCATACCTTTGTAGTACGGTTTTAGTTTTTCATCTCCTTGTATAAAAATAGTCCCATCAGATTTTTTTACTTGGTTATTACTAATCCATGTATTACTTCCGTATATTTCCAAAGATAAACCTTGTTTTGCAATCCAAAGTAATATATCTTTTCTTGGTATGGCGGTGCATGCATATGGCGTGCCCACGAATATAACATCTATTTTATCTTTTTCATTAATATTACATTCTTGCCTTACTTCGCTATCCCATGCAGGCCAGAACAAATAAGGCTTAATACCAGCTTTTATATACACATTAAATTTTTCTGTAGAGCAACTTAGTGCAATATCATATCCTCTATACATACCCAGAGAAATAAACTTAGGAATAAAAAAAGGATCATCTTGCGACCAGTAAATATTTAACTTAGTTATTTTACGAATAGCTATATTAGTCTCCGGGCATATAAATCTACCCCATTTAAATCCTTTTGAACAGATATATACATCAGGCTTATGCTCTTTTATTTGGTTTAGCAACACGTTGCTATATGTTTTCCAATCGGAATCAGATTGTATATACTGTACCCACGGAGCGGCACCCTGAACTACCTGATGTCCGGCTATTCGTAGTGTATTTACCAACTGATGGTATCCGCCACCATTAAAGAATATTTTCATCTATATTCCTTTTGACTCAAATAGCTGTTTATTTTTACGTATAAGTGCGTGATTAAAATAGTTTTTATTCCTATCGTGCGGTAAATGAATCATAGATGTCAAGGTATCTACCCAAACAATTGATAATCCTAACGCCCTAGCCCGCAGCTCCAGATCTTTATCCTCATATCCCCACCCGTCGTATCGTTCATCGTGTCCACCAATCTGTCTAAGTTTATCGGTAGAGAAACACTGACAGCATCCCTCACCATGCGGCTCTCTTTGCGGATTCTTTTTTACCCAATTTAAATACATGTGGTATTTCATATTATTTATCTGATGTGGAGGAAAACTCGGCGGCTTTTTAGCAAAATAGGTTTTGCATTTAACAAATACGTTTTTATTGCTAGCATTAGATAAAATATTGAAAAAATTTGGTTGAAAGATCTGATCTATATCAGTCAGACACGTAAATTCAGTTTTTACTGCATCTATACCTAAGTTTAATGCTTTAGCTTTATTAAACTTGGGGGCTACATCAACCCTAACAACACGCAACCATTTATATTCATTTTCAAGCTCTTTCATATTGATTGTACTGCCATAATCAATTAGTATGCATGGTACCGTTGGCGTACAGGCATTTATCGAGGATAAGCAATATGCAGAATTTAAGCGTCTATCCTTACAAGCAATTACAGCAGTGATTTTATTAGTTTTATTCTCCATTTATTAGTACCTATATTTAAACTCTTCTATATCCTCAGCAAACATTTTCTTTACTAAATTTTTTGAATGCGAATTGTAATAAGCATTATAATGACGATGCGAAGTAATATTCTTTTTTACTAACACGCACGGAACGTTTATTATTTTACATATCTCTTCAAAATCTTTATTAAATTCTTCTACTCTTCCAATTTTATTGACTATTATATTACCAACGGTATCGATTATATAGTTTTTTTGTCCACCACGTATAGGAAATTCATATGTGTCCCATTTCAACATCCAAATAACAAAGGTATTAAAATTCATAGATTGGATTTTTTTATGTCTCGGATCTCTTCTGTCTCTTTTTATATAAAAATAGATAGATACAACCCAGTCCCATGGATTCCTAACAAATGCAAATGTAAAATATTCGTTCCATTTATTAACATATTTTATAGCGGTTCTAGCAAAAACGTGCTTTTGTAATTCCTTATTGCGTTGCTGTATTGAAAATGGATGTGCCCATACGCCTACTGTGGCATACGCACCTAAAACATGTCGCACACTCATACCAGCAGTCTTAGGAATATGTATAAACACAAATTTTTTTGTATCAGATATTATCATCAATTCTCCTAAGTGATGTATTTATATTAGTATCAGATAGGAAGCAGACAAATATGCTTATGCTATATTCGCCCTATTGCATAATTCATAGTACAAATTCATTGTCCTTTCAGATAAAGTATACGCTTCCGGTGTGCGCGCACTAGATCTATTTAATTTTACATCTGGAAAAACGCGATCTACGGGCGCGTCTAAAAAGCAAGATAATCTATTTATGCCTTCCTTACATAGCATATATTCATAGGATACGTATAGCCACTCACCTTTTTTAGAGTGTATATTCAATACCCACTCATACATGGAACACCACACAGTTTCTGCCGTCACATTATTAAACTCCAGTGTGCGCAAATATCTTGCTGTTTTCTTCTCTTTAATCATGCTTTTTATAGTACTGTGCGGGTGTCTAAATACGCACACAAATCTAGTATTAATTAGATAAGGATTCCATAGATGAAGCGTATAGCAGAACCGGGGGTCTTTGTAACAATAGTACTTTCTAGATGTCATTTTTCTAATTTTTCGACGGATTTCTACATCACTAGTTATTAAACTAGACGTTGGTACCGCCGTAAGCCACCAATGCCCCCGTTCAACATCTGGATTTAATCGTCTTAAACTTGCTTCATTTATATCTAAATTTATAAACGCGCTCTCAAAAAACCCTTTTGGATTTGCCGGGCTCGGCGGTATCAAATCGGTTCCCATAAAATACTTGCCGTTGTTGAGGATACCCGCTACTAAACTAGTTCCACTTCTACCAGAACCAAGGATCATGCAATTATACATTTATACTCCAAAGATTATAGACAATCTTTGTAAGAATTTATTTGAATCGACATATTTATTTATTGTGTTATTATGATACCATGGGCAGGAAAGCATGTGCATATATTCAGAATCATTTTTATCTATTGTTTCTATTCTTTCTATTAAATACCTAAACATATCGTTGGTCGATTTATGTGTTCTATCGTAGGTACTTATAAAACTATCCGTATTAAAGTCTAAATGGATTAATGGATTACCCCAGTAGATAGGTATACAACCAGCTTTCATAGCGTGGTAAATTTTTTCAGACACATAACCTGGATATGATGAATTCTCAAACGCTATCACAAATTTGTACTCACTTAAATACTCCAACTTTTCATCATAAAAATTACCCAGACCGTACCTTGACTCATACGGGGTTTTATATTCACCTATTGGCTTACTATTATTACAGCACATACCCGGCGCATCTACTTTTCTATATTTAGACAAAGCAACAAAAAATTCATCTCTAATAGGAACACAATGACTGTATATAAAAGCGCAAAATTTTCTCTTTTTAGTAATCATAAGTTTTGAATAATCGTCATTTTTAATCAAATCGACGCCAGCTCCATTCCTGACATAGCTAGGATGTCTCATATACCTAGCGTGGTTTACTTCCTCCTCATAATCTGTTCCAAAAGACCATTCACACCTGGTGTCTGGCCTCACATTTTCATAGTTGTAGTAAATCCTAGTATATCTACCTCTAGGAATTCGCAAACCGCAGAACATGAAATCTGGGTTATTAGAGTCCACCAAATTAAACCTATTAAAAACATGTGGCATTTTTTTAAAAAATTTTTTAACATTCATGTCGTTGCTATAAACTTTTCTAAAACCGATTTTTATTGTATTAGGCATTTGATTTTTCTATGAATTCCAACTTTTCATGTATATTTAAGCTTTCATTTTTATACAGCTCAATCAAACCCCAACCAACTAACGGATGGTATTTGGAAGTATGTTCCGTATACTTCGGATAATATAGCCTATATTTTGTTTTGGCGTTTATACTATTACGAACATACACATATGAACAAACGTGTTCGGCATATGTATCAAATTGAAACTGCTTTTTACCGGGTATCTGAAAATCATCTATAAGCACAAATGCGTTGTTACATCGCGAAGTTATAAATGATATTTCAAAAAGGAGTGGCCACTCAAATCTTCCTCCATGTGCATCTAACCAGAACAACGTTGGGCTCTCGAACGAGAAATCTTTGTGCTTCAATAACGAATTAAAAAAAGTCCTGGAATCTGTGTTAAATACTCTAGCATTTTTCATCTTTTTTATATTATCGCACGCTCGTTGATACTTTTCTTTGTCCGGTTCACAACTATAGCATTTTATGCGTTTATATGTGCTCGCAAAATAGCGTAAAGTGGCTGCGATATTAGTGCCAGTTTCAATGAATACAGCAACTTTATCAGCCAAAAAATCTACTAGTTCGAGTAGATACCTATCGCCATGAAATCCAATTGGTGGGTATACTGGTGGATATATTGGGCGCATACTTCCTCTAGTGCTTAATGTTATTGTTGAAGTACGGTATAATTGGGGTTTATTATATTACTCGTATTAGCCATATAAAAAAACTTGTCTCTATTTGCTATACAAGTACCTTGTCCTGGAGAAGCTGGGGATATTTTACTCATTTTATATATCCAGATTTGATTGGGTGTTCAGTATGAATTAATTGCTTATGTGGGATTATTTGTGCGTTTTTAACAACATCAACATCTTCCTTTTTACAATAAAATACATTGTTTCCAGTTTTTCTGGCAAATAAATACGCGGCAGATGCTAGATACTTTTGCAATTTTATTTCCCTATTTTTATCAATTGCTTCTAAAACAAGAATGCGTGGTTTATATTTGCATAGAGTAAATCCCCGCAGTACATCCAATTCAGTTCCTTCGACATCAATAGATACCACATCAACTTTATGTATTCCTACTTCTTCTAGAATGGAATCTACAGTACGCATTGGTACGGGTATTTTTTTATACCCATAAAATGCTTTTGGATAGGCGCTTTTAAAATAGCTTTCCATAGAACCATCTAAAGTAGACAATGTGCCCAACTTATTAGCAAATAAGATAGCGAAATCTCTGTCTTGAAGAGAAACAGCAGCGTGTATCACAGTAGCAGTGGGTCTATTCTTTCTAAGAATGCTAATATAATCCGGATGTGCCTCGGCACAAACACCACTCCACCCAGCTAATTCAAAGCTATATGAGTTACTAAATCTTTTTCCATCTAATGCACCAACATCTAAATACGTACCGATATATGAATTATCAAATATAGACCACAGTATACAATCTTCCCCGTTTTGCCCGTAGAATTTGTCTGTTTTCATTTGTTCGTCCTCTTTTTTATGTGTTCTTTCTTAGAATCCACCCGTATATCTCGTATATCTATGTAAGTTTGTTTATTCGGATTTCCTTTTTTAATTGCTAACAATCTATTATTGACTTTCATCGGGTTTTTATATGTGGTGAGCCACACATCTCTGCGTTCCCATAGCATATACTTTGAATATCCTTTTGGATGCCACATATGATATAAATTATGCTTAAATTTAAATTCTCTGCCAAGGATCTTTAATGCTCTCCATGCTATATCATTATCATTTCCTCCCCATCCTAAATAGTTCTCATTATATTCACCAAGTTTGTTATAAAAAAAATTTTTTGTTATACAAACGGCAAAACCAGCGTAATCTAATGTACCTGAACAGTATACTTCAGCATTCGATATGTACTCATTTTCTATGTCTTTATTGGTATGGACTTTATCTGAATTTTCTGGTGTTAAACAGTACATATTATTCCAAGCAATGAAGTATGGAGCATCGAAATTGTATACAGATTGTAGATAATTATCGGTGCACACTATATCAATATCATAAAACAAAAATTTGTCTCCATCGGAAATGCGTGCGCCTACGTTTGCCATCCATGGTTGATTAAAATGGTTTTCTCCAGGATCTCTAATTTTTAAATATTTGTCTATACCGGGTACATTTTCGTAGAGCGGGCCACCAGTCCTGCTTCCACCGAGCATTGCGTCTATCTGTTCAATTAAAACAATTTCAAAATCTTTCCAAGATTGCTTACGCAAAAAGGTAATACATGTTTCTACATGTTTTTTTCTATTTTCACCAGTTATAGGGATTATTACAGAAAGCATTCAACGTACTTTTTCTAACACGAAGTGTCTGCTATCTTTTATAGGAACTTGTCTGACTAGAACATTACTACTTATAAACTTATTCACAGCCTTTTTAACTTCCCAATAATTGTAATCGTCCCCGACTAAGCATCCACCGGTTTTTACCTTGGTGACAAACATATTTAAATCATTCAAAACAAAAGCGTAAGAGTGATTACCATCAATGTACACCCAATCAATGTATTCATCTTCAAACATATTTACTGCATTATGACTCATTTTTCTTATAATCGTTACATTACTACACAGATTAAATCGATTAATCACGCTTCTGAAAACGGTATCCATATCCTCTTGATTTTTTGCTATTAATCCACCATAATATCTATCCGTGTACACGGGCATATACTCCCATGGGTCTATTAAAAACAATCGTTTTGGTTCCATTTCGTTCAATATTTGCTGGGAGAAACAACCATCCCATACCCCTATTTCGACGCATATAGGGTTTCTGACGTGATGTTTTAATATACCTTTCCTACAATCCATTTCTACTCACCAAAAATTTGGACGAATCTATTTAAAATTCTGTTTTTGTCAGTATACCGAGTAGGTTTATTGTCTGTATACCAGGGTTGCGACAAACATTTTATATATAAATCTGGATCCGTATCTAATTGAACAACTCTATCAATAACGGCATCTATAGATCCATAATCGTAGTAATTAACAAAACTCGTGGGATTAAAATCTTCATTAACCGCAGGATTTCCCCAATAGATAGATATACAATTAGCCAAAAAGTCGTGATATATACGCTCTGAAGTATATCCCAATGATTCTTCATTTTCAAACGAAATAACGAACTTATACTTGCTTAGAAAATCAATTTTTAAATCATATTTGCTATAGAAATCATTTCTCAAATGCTGATCTAATTCGGTAAGTGTCTTGACTCCCCCAATCATTGGTACATTGTTAAACACTCTTCCTGGGGCGTCCACCTGCTTATATCTAGACAGCCTCTTGAAAAATTTATTTCGAAACGTAACTGAACCATTGCTGCATATAAATGCGCAAAACTTTGTTTTGCTAGCTAGTATGCTAGCTGCATTATAGCTATTAGACTTAATTAGGTTTTCACCAGCACCCAAACGCACATAGTTTGGCATTCGCATATATCGATCATTATTCGTTTCTTCTTCTAAGGCAAAACTAAAAGCCCAGTCACATTCAGGCATTATTGGTTTTATATTCTCTGTTCCAAAAAAGATACTAGTATGCACATTTTTTATCATATGTCTTTGTTTATGCTTAGAATACAGAATATACTTCGGCTTTTCTTTTATAAATGTATATTTATCCATAATGTATTTCATGTTTTGAAAAAAAATATTACTATCAACTTTTGGATGCCATACCCACGTAGCCATATCTATCGTTTTTCTATGCATAATGATATAGCTTCCAGTGAGAAAACTTGGATCTAGAATTAAGTAAATAAGGTTTCCTACCGCGAAGCCATAAAAAGAATATGAAAGATCTATAGATTATTCTGTCGAAATCTATCAGTTTTTTAGATGGATGCTTAGTAGGATCATACCAAAGCTGCTTATCAGGTGCCTCTACAGGTAACAAGTCCTTTGATTTTGAGTTGGATATAAATGGTACCTCCACTAGCATATCAAATTCTTTTACATTAAATTCTCTAAAAATTTTTATTAGTTGGTTGGTAGCCAATCGGGTTTTATGACCACATCCATCATACCAAAAAAATTTTAATTTTTTACTTAGCAGATAAGCATCAAAATCAAAGGATGGTCCTTCAATAAACACAAAATCAGTAGCTGTATTTAAAGCAGATTTTATAGAATCTTTAATTCCTTGCAAACTATCCAAGTGCTCCAAAAAATGACTCATAGTAACGAATCTGACTGATTTTCTGGGTAGCACAACTCTAGTAACGTCCCCACAAATGCATTGTATTCCGGAATCAGATAACCTTTTCGATAAATCCTTATTTATTTCAATAGCAAGCCCATTCTTGCCGCCTAATTTTTTGCGCGCAAAATTTATACATCCCCCTCGACCGGACCCGAAGTCAATGAAATCACACCCTTTTAGTATCTTTTGTATATTCATGTGATATCACCACTAGAATCACCCAGTTAAATATGTTATAAGTACCTTTTTCATGCTAAAAAGTACCACGATTCATTCGCTATATATTAACGATTGTTTCTAATACGCAAGTAACACCGCCACTAATTGTCGGGTTGCGCTGTCCCAATTATATCTTTCTTGGCTTGCTGTTTTTAGCCCCTCTTTTATTAAATTTCTTCGTAATATTTTATCTCCAAGGACCCGTTTTATTCCAGCAGCGATTCCAGATACGGATCTTGGAACCCTAATTGCATTTATTTCAGGAACAATAAAATCCCTACTCCCCCCATCGTCAGTGCTAACAACAGTACAGCCGCACGCCATAGCTTCTAACGGGGGCATACTAAAACCCTCAACCTGCCCTGCGGAAACATAACAAGTGCATTTACTGTATAATCTGTACATTTGTTCCTGCGGGGTATTCAACCCTTCCATTTTCAATACTTTTACGCCTGGAAGTGATTTGATAGCTTGTTCTATTAACATCGTTCCTTTCCACGGTCTACTCGATCCATAATAGAGCACATCATATTCTTTTACCACCATTGGTGCATACTTAAAATGCTCCGGGTTGATACCGCCGGGAATAATGGGTATATCCCCATATTTAGGTAGAAACTTTTTTATGTAGGTAACTGTAAACGTAGAATTGGCAAGTAATGTAAATCCGGCCTTCAATGCTTTTACTGGTATTGTTGGCTCTTTGTACAGAGCTTCTGGAGCGAGTACCCAGAAGAATTTTTTAGTTGCGTTAGCTTTTGAAGCCCACATATACTGATCAGCTAAATTAAATATAACTGCATCATAGGATGTTTGTACGAGCTTAGACAATTTCTTTACTGGTGCTGTACAAGATAACCATTTACACGGTGCTCCAGTCGGCGTGTAAATCGTAACCTGATGTCCGAATAAAATCAATCTATTGGCTGATTCAATAATTCGGCGGATTCCTCCACAGAGATGCAGCCCTGGTTCTATAAATGCTATATTCATTGAATCGCCAGTTTTAGTACGCCTTCAAACTTAGAAATCGTATCATCCCATGTAAATCTTTTAGCTAAATCAAATCCGTTTTCCGATAATTTACTATATAATTTTTTATCATTCAATAGCGTCTTGATTGTTTCCGCCGCTTGAACCTTGTTAGATATTATCATACAATTTTTTTCGTGTATCAAATATTCTTCTAATCCTCTACTTGGATACCAGATAACAGGAACACCACAAGCCATTGCTTCTAGTATAGGCAGGCCAAAACCTTCATTTATAGATGTAGAAATCCAAAGGTGGCATGCATTGTAAATTAGTGGTAACATCGCTTGTGGTGGGTTTGATATTATCGAATAAGGTAGACATAGCGTATCAAACATAGGAACGTTTTCTACGCTAGAACCGCCGAAGAGTATGCAATATGGCCTGATCTTTTTCTTCGTGACCAATTTTGAGATCGTATTTATAAATAGATTAATATTTTTTTCGGGGGCTGGGTGATACAATGTACCAATTGTTACTACTGGGCTCTTACTCACAGGTTGCACACGAAACGCAGAATCAATCCCAGGAGGGATTGTAAACACTTTTGTATGTCCCAGTTTTGAAGCAATATCAGATAGCCATTTAGAAGTAGCAATCACGGCTGTATAGTTTTTTGCAATCGTATCCATTTCAGTAACAATACGCTGAGATCCAAACCCTTGTAAGAATAAGATATGTCTACTCGCTTCTGGAATACCAATATGCTTTTCATCCGCATAATGAATAAGGATATCCACTGGATCATACTTTTCATCCGGAGTAGTTAAATCATATAGTTTGAAGTGTGGATCTGATCTAAACCACGGAATTAGCTTTTCTTGGTATTTATGTAGAAAAACGGATACGGAATACCCACGCTGACCTAGCATGTCAGCGATGGTGAATATTACCTTGGTCCCTCCGCTTATGCGCGCATGTGGGCAAAGAAAACCGATTCTCATTTCCTGGTACTCCAATACAATTTTTTAGCACACTCTCGTTCTTTTTCTATATCTATTTTGGAGGCTTTTACACTCGCTTCTCCATGATGGAATACAAATGCGTCCTGCCTCCAATAAGAGTAAAAACCGTGCGTGGTTGCCCGATCAATTAAATCACTTTCTTGCCCATACAATGTATACCTTTCGTCGAATCCGTTAAGTAAATCCCATATGGATTTTTTGAATAGGATGCAAAATCCGCTTATTGGGTTTTTCATTTTTATTACTTTACCACGATGTTTTTCAGATTCCTGATAGGTAGAAACCCCTCGCTGGGGGCTGTGGCACATATTCGTGGATGGCCCTATGAATCCACAATCTTGTATAGAAATGCTTGATTCGTACATTCTCTCTAGCCAATGGGGATAAGCTTCCGTATCATTATTCAATAGGCATATAAAAGTACAGGGACTAGCCTTGATAAGCCCGTTCCAAGCTTGCGTAAGAGTCAATCCACTATTGTAATTATCAAAAAAGGTAAGTAGGTATGGATGAACAGTATTCTTTCTAACCGCCTTTAGACAGGCTATTTCCTTGTCTGGAAGAGCGTATCCGATAACTATGATGTTAACGGTTGCTGGATGCACGGGCCAATTCCTTTTATCGCTTCTTTCTCATATTTAGTCAGGGTTGTCTGATCAATAGTAGCTAAGGCTAACCTAGCCAGACCATATGCGTCAACCTGATTATCATCTTTAAGTGTTTCGGATCCAATTCCCCATTTTCTAAATACCTGTTCTAATACTACATTTTTGTTCGCATTTCCTTTTCCAGTCACGAACTTCTTTAGCACTGTTGGCGGAACGTCATAATAGGGGATCCCGGATAGATATAGTTGGCGTCTAATAATGCCACCTAATTCACCTAAACTAAATACTGCTCTGCCGCGAGCACCGAACCCATAACCTTCGATACATACTACATCTATGTCTTTGAGTAGTGCCTGAATAGCTGTTTCTATCTCAAGTAGTCTAGGAATACCCTTTGTTTTAGAGGAAATTGTAGAAACGTACATAAGGGTAGTGCTGGACAGAATACATACCCCTGTTCCAGTTAGGCTTGGATCGATTCCTAGTAGCATTGTGGTTTACTCTTTTATTCCAAAAACTGGAATATATTGAGGATCCGTACTACATGGAGGTAGGCTTAGCACGTCTAGAATATCAGCGAATTCTTGCGGATAGTCATACGTATACACATCTGAAGTGATCAAGAACTTAAGAAACGAAAATAGCCTTTCAGGTGTAATCGATCCATTCGATGTCGTATTGTCACAGAACGAATACGAACTAACTTCCTCTTTTCCCAAATTCAAATCTGCTATAGAAAAGTCTATTCTTGCTGATTTAAACGGGTAAAATATTTTATGGATCTCAGGTAGTTTAACTTCTTTTACTGGAGATACCAGACGATAGCAAACACTCTGTTGAGCTAGCGTAGATGTAGTTACCACCAACCTTAGCGCGGTAGATCCGCTTTTTGATATGAGCAATGCCCCGCGTTGCTCCTGCTCAGATGATCCTTCACTTAAGATCGGTAGTTCATTATATTGATCTATCCCGTCCCAAAGAACAGTATTCGCGAATAGCAAAGAATTCAAGAATTCTATTATATACCGCTTCGTTACTATCAGCATATGTTTTTTGGCGTCCATTGACTATACCTCCATGCAAGCAACTTGTACAGGATCTTTGTCGTATAGTTCTACTATATCATGCATTTTTTTAATTATGGTAGTTACTTTTGAATCTAGATCTGCAAGGATATCCAATATAGAATTATCTTTTTTAGTAAGTTTAGCTTTTTCTATCAGGATTTGTCTAAAGTATCCACGCATGACTGCTCCGATATCCGCATAATAGTATTTATTTATCCAATTGTTTGCTTCTTTTATTTCCAGTACAAAACAAGTCGCAGATACAGAAATCCTATATTTGGCATCTAGCTCAACCAATGGGATATACTTTAGCATGTTTTTTACTACTTTGACAATTATCTTCTCGGAAATGGAATAGTTCTATTTATATTTTCCAAATCGCCTGTGGTAGCAATTGAAATATTGGCTCTTGCAGCCTTCCACTTCTCTACAGCACCATAATACGATTGGTATAGGCGGTTATTTTCAGCACAGGTCTCCATCCCATTTACACATTCTATCTCACCCACAGGCTCAACAGCGGTTACTGCATCCATGTACAGATTTTTTTGTGGCGTGTCTCCAGGGTACACGGGTCCTAAGACAGCAACTTGCATTCCAGGGGTGTCAGGATGCTCCATCGACATTAGACTTCGAGCATCAATAAGCTTTAGCTTTCCACCCTTTTCCCAGGATTCAAAATCTTCTTTTGTTGTTTTTCCTAACCAAAGGATTCCAAAAGTAGTTGTTACAACAACGAACAGTACTGATTCCATCAGACACCTCCTACGATTTCATCAATCGCGGTTTTCCACAGTTTGTAATTCTTTCGCATGTCAAAGTGCTCTTTTACAAATGCTTGTGCATTTTTTAGTAGTGTATTTTTATACGCCTTGTCCTCTATTACGGACATTACCGCAGCGTACCAATCCCGGTTATCCGAAATAAGTATACCTGTTTCATTGTTTATAATTGTATCTTTGTATGGTCCGAAATCAGACGCGACGGTGACCATCCCTTGCATTGTATACTCTAAAAATTTTAAATTTGATTTGCTTCGGTTGAACGGAACCGTCGTCAGGGGCGCTAATCCCACATCACCATCCATCTGAGAAAACATTTGATAAAACGATTCGAACGTAACTAATGGTATCGTGTACGCTCCGGGAATATCAAATATCGGTTTATTGTTTTTGTCGAAGCCGCACCACATCTTTAACATAATGTCCTTATTTTTACCTAGCTTATAGAAGCAATCCTGCATTATTTTTAGATCATTTGAATGCGTTAGGGATCCCTGCCAACATACGACAGGTTTAGCTGAATTTCTGGGGGATGGGGTAAAGAAATCTAAATCAAGTGAATTCGGTAGAACGTAAACCTTTTTACAGTATTTGCGATATACAGCAGCTAACGCTTCTGTAGTTACAAAGACAGCATCAACTAATTCTAGAAAAGCTCTTATACCCCTTTGCACACCCGCAGCACTAAGCGTAGTGTGTGCGGTATTCCATTCGGGGATATGAAACAAATCATCATCCACCTCATAAATCAGCTTTGATCCGGCTTCCTTCATTTTTACAACAGGACCAAAGACATCTGGTTTATATTGTCTTTGTAAGATTACCACATCATATTTTCCTATCTGCGTCGTGTCAAGTCTACCAGAAATAGTTACGTGGTATTCATCTTGGTGTTGCATAGCTAAATGCCCAAACGGACAATGCAGGCGATAATACCAGCATGCCGCACGGTCCCCACGATATGCAATTACATTAATCGGCATGCGTTCTCCCTGTAGGTTCTGGGCATATTATACTACAAATAGAATCTACACAAAAAGTAAAAATGGAACCTACACAAAGAGTAATGTCGTAACACGATTATACATATTCGTGGCAATGTCTGCGATCAGACACAGACACAGAAGCAGACACAGAAGCAGATGCAGCATCAGACACAGACTCATTAAAAGGAGTCATTAAAGGAGTCATTAAGAGGATCCTTTTAATGAGTCATTATAAGTATTCTTATTGTATGATAAAAAGATCTTAATTAAAAAGAATAAGAAATACTCATAAGGACTTCGTATATAAATGCAGCTAAGTATCTGATTTATATGATAAATTCGTGTTCATTAGTCAAAGTGAATTTTTTAAAATCGACAATTTTTTGGTATCGTTTTTTCGTGTTTCCTTATTTTTCAACCACTTATGATACCATTTTCGGAGCATTTTTCAGAAAAGATAAGCTTCTCAGATAATGCTTTGATTACATTAGGAAATTCGTCTTACAGAAACCAAACTGATTTTTCCTTAGCGTTTTTTACTAAGGTTAACAAGATAACTGCATGATTAATAACGCTTTCTTAAATATAGAAAAAGTTAAACTTGTGTTGGTTTATTTTTTACACAGCGTATGTGAATTCTATGTATGTCGTATAATAGAAGGTTAGGAGGTGTTACAATGGCAAAGTCCAAGAAAGATAAACAAGTGAAGGCTGTTCCTACGCAGTATGATAAAGCAAAACTAGTTGAAAAGGTAGCGAAAAAGTTGATTCCCAGGTATCATCCACATCTGATCAACTCGAAGATAGCGTACTTGTACAAGAATAAAGAGATTACGAGGAATGGAAAAAAGACATTAGCAACAGCTGAGAAGTGTTCCCCAAAGGTAAAAGCCCTTACAGATTATGATTTCATCATCACTGTTGCTTATCCAGACTATAGAGATCTTACGGATCGTCAAAGAGTAGCTGTAATCGATCATGAGCTTGAACATTGTTTTGTAGAAGATGGAGAAGATGGAGAAACAAAGATAAAGATGCTACCGCATGATTTTGAGGAATTTGGAGATATCATACGCAGACATGGTTTATGGCAACCAGATCTTCAGGAACTTGGAAGGGTGGTTGAAACGACTAAGGATGTGGATCCAGTTGAGGTAGCTTTGATGGAAGATAACGAATCAGAGGATGCTGAGGATGATACTGTTGAAGAAGAGGATGTGGAAGATGCTGCGGAACAAGACGAAGAATTTTTGAGTGTCGATGAATAGCATTACCATGTCATGATATATGAATGGGATACAATGAGCATCAATAACTCTATTATATTTGGGGACAACCTTACCATACTAAAAACATTTCCAGATGCTTGTATCGATCTTATTTACATAGATCCCCCCTTCAATACGGGGAAACCCAGAAAGAAAGTAACACTAAAAACAGATAAGGATATGGCTGGAACGAGGATTGGGTTTGGAGACAACAGATATAGATCTCAAGAAATTAAAGAATACAGTTTTGATGATCGGTATTCCTCATATCCAGACTTTCTAAATCCAAGGTTAGTTGAAGCTTATCGTATTCTAAAGGATACTGGATCTATCCTGGTACATTTAGATTATAGGGAAGTGCATTATTGTAAAGTATTTCTTGATTCTCTGTTTGGGAGAGCGTGCTTTCAAAATGAAATCATTTGGGCGTATGACTTCGGAGCTAGATCGAAAAAGTGTTGGCCTGCCAAGCATGACAATATTCTGTGGTATTCTAAGGACCCCAAGCGGTATACTTTTAATTACGATGAGATAGATAGGGTTCCATACCTGGCTCCCTCCTTAGTTGGCAAAGTCAAGGCAGCCCGTGGAAAGACAATAACGGACGTGCATTGGCATACGATTGTTCCTACAAATGGTAAGGAGAAAACAGGCTATCCAACACAAAAGCCCCTTGGCCTGCTTCGTAGATTCGTGCGCGTGCATTCTAATCCAGGTGAAATACTAATGGATTTCTTTTGCGGATCTGGTACCCTTGGAGAGGCTGCGGGAGAGGCAGGAAGGTCTTTTGTTCTAGTTGACAATAATCTTGAAGCTGTAGGGATTACCAGCAAGCGACTGTCTAAGTACGCTCCAACATTGATTAATTTTTAATCTACTTTATTTCGGCAAGTTACAAATTTGTTGATAAAAATCAAGCGCATACACAAGCATCTTTTTTCTTGACTTCTGCTTCGCATCTCGTATAATCAGGGGTACCAACAATACTCGTGAGGGTGAAATGGCCTATTCTAGGGATTTAGCGATCCAGGAGAACAAGGGCTTAGTTTACAAAATTGCAAAAAAATTCTACCGCCCAGGGATCGAGTTCATCGATCTTATTCAAGAGGGGAATATGGGTTTGCTGATCGCAGCAGACAAATATGATGACTCTTTCGGGGCGACCTTTTTTACGTATGCCTACCATTGGGTGTACAATAGTATAAGAAAATTTGTGGAAAAGAATTGTAGGATTGTGCACGTCAAGAAGAAGCAAGAAGAAGTTTGTATGAATACCCAGTACAAACTAACAATTGAAGATATTCCTGCTAATTGTTTCGACGGGTTTATACGAGTAGAATTCGCAGAAGTAGTAACGTCAATGAGTAATTTATCTGCTAGAGATCAAGCCATACTGGTTTCTACTTGTGTGCAGGGGCACACATTGGAAGAAAATGCAAAAGATTTTGGAGTAACTAAAGAACGGGTTAGACAGATCAAGTTAGAAACAATAGCAAAGTTGTGTAGTTCCCTCCGCTAGTCCCTGCCTGATTTTCAGACAAGCCTTTATTTATTAGCAAATATCCCTAGTACGCTGTATACTAAGGGGTGCTGCTATGCGAGATACGATCTACGTAGTATTATGCCCCAACTGCAAAACGGTAAGAAAAGCTGGGGAGATTTGTCCCCTTTGCAAGTGCCCAGTCCCTAAAAGGAGTGATGATGAGAATTCTTGCCCAAGCTCTCCCGACGACTCAACCAACACAGGAAGTGGTAGAGACAGACGAGATAAGTAGGGTTCCGATATATCCTTCCAGTCCTGAGTTTAACAAGCTGGAACGTATGTACCATAGTTATCTGTATCAATCATCGAGCGGTGAAGAAGCTACGCTTGGATACGGAGATAAACTCAGGATAATAGATAATTTGGGAAATCTGAAAGATGTGATGATGATGCCTGATGGGAATATTGGAATCCAAGATTTGAATCTAAAAGTAGAGTATGGAGCAATGCACACGTATCCAACCTGGGATGATGCATCTGCATCTTTGCCTTCTCAGGATTTTGATCCGATGGGGCATACCGCATCTTTGTCTCGAATGTCTGCATGCATTACTAATCTTGCAAAATCTTTACTGACTAAACTACACGTATTGATAAAGATGGCGTTCGAAAACGATGAGGGCACGAATCCCTATACGAGGAATCCATGGCGGTAATCAAAAAAATTTGGAAATGGCTTGTAAGTAACATAAAACTTGTCATGGTGATTGCCTGTCTTGTAATGATTATAATTGTTGGAATTATGATAGGCAGCAAGAACAAACTTATTAGAAGTCTTGAACAAAAACTTTCTATATTGCAAGCAAAAATAAAAATAGAAAAACTGCAAATACAGTATGATATGACTATGGACGAGATAAACAAGAAAAAAGAAGAGGATGTTGTACTAAGAAAAGAAATTGAAAATATTGAAGAACAGCTATCCAAACGATTAGAGGGCGAGTTGTCTGCGGAAGAAATCGCCAACAAGTTCAGGGAGATTGGGCTGTGAAATATTTGTGTATATTGTTCCTTCTTGCGTTTTCACAAAGCGCCGTAGCGGATGCAGATATTAGGCCGATAGAGATTGACGGAAAACCATTCGTAGCATTTGATCGTGAATCCGCACAAAAGTTACTCCAGATGCGAATAGACTTCCCATTACAAGAACTTAAACTTCAAAAGCTAGCAGAGTTAGTGACTAATTATTCGCAAGAACTCGTGTTATCCGATAGGGCACTTTCTATTGCGAATGAGCAAAATACAACGCTATTAGAATCGAATTCAAATTTACAGGATAGAATAAATTCTTTAGATTCGTGGTGGCGCAGCCCCTGGTTGTGGGTATGCGTCGGTATTGTCGTTGGAACGGCAACAACCATAGCAGTAACGTATGCGGTGAATTGATATGCGTGGAGTGATTTTAGCGGGTGGTACTGGCAGCAGGCTAGCGCCCCTAAATTACATAAATAAGCATCTGTTACCCATTGGTCGAAAGCCGATGATTCAATACGCTGTAGAAAAATTGACGGCATCTGGTATTGATCATATTCTGGTAGTTACTGGTAAGGAGCATGCAGGCACAATAATCAACTATTTGGGATCTGGGGACGCATTTGGTTGCACATTTACATATCGCGTACAGGACGCAGCCGGAGGTATTGCCCAGGCCCTTGGTCTTGCTAAAGACTTTTGCTCTAATGATTTGTTCTGTGTTGTTCTTGGAGATAACATATTCACAGAATCATTAGAGAAACACGTAAAAGCGTTTGAATTGCAGGGATCTGGGGCAAAGATTGTATTAAAGGACGACGCAGAATTGCAGCGTTTCGGTGTTGCTGCGCTGGATCGTTTTGGAAATCTTGTTAATCTTTTAGAAAAACCTACTCGATCAGAGTTGGATAATATACAGGCCAACTTCGAGGGCCACAGGTTCTATATAATTACAGGAATTTATTTTTACGACCCATCCGTTTTCGAGGTTATTCCCACATTAGAACCATCTACCCGAGGCGAGCTAGAGATCACTGATGTAAATAGGGCGTACCTATTACAGGGCAATCTAACCTACTCTTTTATGCGTGGAGGTTGGACGGATGCCGGAACACATGAGAGCATGGAAAGAGCACAAGAGATGGTGCGCTGATGTACGTTTATAGAAAAAGATCCGATAAGAAGGTATCTTTAGCTAGAAACAAAGTTAGGGAATATAAAGAAGAGCGGATATGTCCCGGATGCAGGGGAACGCTGGAGTTATCTGAGACAGGGAAAGACCGGGCAACGTATGTGTGTAGTAAGTGTAACGCGATTTGTACGTTTACTTCATATCCAGAAAAACAAAATAAAGATACTAAACTTGGTCTGATTACACTCCGCGATAAAAGTCCCACACTGGAGAAATCGAATTCTGTAGGGAATAATAATTCTGTACAGAATATTGAGGAAGAACTAGAAATTATAAGAAAGGCTATGAAGGATTTGCGGTTATTAATGTTCGATTACCTGGATCGAGTTAAACGGAAGAGTACCAGGACCATAGAACCGTATAAGCTTACCGTGGACGGAAGTGGAAACCCAATACTGTTTGGATATTGTTCCGAAGCAGAATCAATTAGAATGTTTAAAATTCGTAGAATGGCAAATATTTCTATTCAAGAGTTTTCATTTATTCCTAGATGGGAAATCCTGGATAAAATTGATGGCAAAAAGAAAGATTAGAACGAATGTGCCCATTGGGTCTACCATGGATGAGGCACAAGAGATAAAACTTTTTGGTGGATTACAGGAATTATTAGAAGGCAAACCAAAAATAAAACCAAGAAGTACGGGACGGGTACAATTAGAAAAAGCCCCTAACGCGATTATCTTTATAGAATCAGATAAGTTTTTGGCGGGACCAACGCTGCACGATCCACAGTATGAAGTTGTTCGTGATTTTTTTGAGCTACTGTGTCCGGTGTGTAATGATATTGATAGTATACGCAAATATCATAATGTTCCCAGAGAAGATCAAATTTTATTTGAATATGATATGTGCCCTAAATGCGGATCTGCCAAAGAAGCTTTTGCATCTGAATTAAATCATCCTAACGAATTAATCGGTGTAGTCGGGATGCGCGGAGGTAAATCCGTTGTTGTCGCGTGTATGTCTGCGTACATGATTCATGAACTCGTATGCACAGATAATCTACAGGAACGCCTTGGCCTGGTTAGAACACAGGAAATAGATGGCGCATTTGTGGCTGCATCCGGGGAACAGGCAACTGAAACTATCTATGGTCATTTTCGTGGTTTTTATGATAGCTCGCCATGGTTTCAAGATTATAAAAAGAAGCTAATGGATTTAGAAATATTGGATCCAGAACTAAGAAGAGGGGATTTATATCGAGATTCCGATTTGATTATTCATTTTAGGGATAAACACATTCGTATTCGATCCATGACATCAAACTCTGGATCCATCGCGGGTCGCACACGAATATTTGCTGTTATAGATGAGCTTAGCCGCCTGGATGCAGGGGAAAGCAAACGAAGCGCTATTGAAGTCTATCGCGTTCTTAAGCGGTCGCTGATTACTATAAAATCGGCTGTAGATACGCTAAGATCACAAGGAGATTTTTCTATTCCTGATGCACGGATCTTTTGTATTTCATCACCGATGTTTCAGGATGATCTGTCGATGCAACTGCTAAAAGAAGCGAAAGACAATGATAAAAGATTTGCATTTCATCGCACAACCTGGGAGTTTAATCCATCCATCAAACGCGAACATTTAGCAGAAGAATTCGAAACCGATCCAGTTGGGGCAGAGCGTGACTATGCGGCCAATCCTCCCGGAGCCGAAAACCCGTTTGTCAAAAACCCGAATATTATAGAAACATGTATTGACAGAGAACGCAATTCAATTTTTACTACTAGAGAAGTCTTCTTCGAACAAGAAATAAATGATATAAAATTTTACTATCTAAAGAGCGCCCTTGAACATGTACGCTATGCAAACTTGATTGATTATGTTATACACTGTGATCCTGGACAGAGCGGGGATAGCTTTTGTTTAGCTATAGGACACATCAATGATGATGTAGTAATAATAGACGGGGCGATTGAAGTCAGACCGATTAGAAAGAATAACATAGAAAAAATGCAGCCGAGGGATGTGTATTTTCCTGCAATGAAAGATTTGATCATAGAATTAAGCAAGAAAATATCTGTTAGATATATTTCATATGATCGATGGAACTCCACGGAACAAATACAAGAATTGAGAAACAATCGAATATTAGCGTTTCAGAAAAACATAACTAGGGATGATCATATCCGATTTTTGAATACTATGATGGCACGACAAGTTAGTTTTCCTATGCGGGAAGATAACATGGTAGATCCAACTAGGTATAGGAATATGCCTTGCGCCAAAGCGCTGCATGAGCTACAGCGACTAAATGACAATGGAGTAAAGGTGGACCATCCTCCCAATGGATCTAACGATGTTATTCAATGCTACGTGGGGGTACATCGGTTGTTACTGCACCCAGAAGAGGTTATCTCCCTACATGATTTAAAGAAGAATACTAGAGCAGCAAATATCTTCCGTAAGCAGGGCAGAAAAATAGGAAGAGTGATAAAACTTTCACCACGCGGTGCACCACGGTAATACACTACGAGAGTTAAATGCATAAATACTTCTACATGTATAGTAGGCGAAGATGCGGGAAAGTATACGCAAAGGAGACTAAGAATGTTTAAGATTCAAAACATCGCACCGGGAAACGTACCTTTAATGCTAGAAAATAAAGGTAGTATTGTTCTAATGAGCGGACAGTATCTCGATCTTGATCTGCATTGTTCGAGAGCTTGGATAAAGACTAACCATGATCTAAAGGTTTTTATTTCGACTGGTACGTTTCGGCTTGTACACGATTCCGTAAACGACGTAATACCGTCGCAACCAATTAAACCCATTTTAAGGACTGTGCCTAAAGAGCCGGTGGTTACGCCCAAAAAAAATAAAAAGGAAAAAAAGAAAATCAAACCAGAGATTATAGATTTAAGCGCTAAGGCAGATCCAACAGAGGATGAATTTGTTATTGAAGCGGTACTGGAGGATGTAGAGATCAGGTTTGAGGATCCTGTTGAGCAAGCTATCTTGGAAAGTTTAGATGAGTAATTTATTCGCTATCAAGAATCTGCCTAGAACACGGCAGGATAACTACTATAAGACTAAAACAAAACGTAGAATGAGGAATCCTAACGTGAAAGATCTAAAATCGTATCCTAGAAAGATGGTAGAAAAACCACACGATCCAAAAGCATCGTTTCATTTGAATAAAGTTATAGACGAATTAAAAGAATATACAGATGAGTTTCTACCTGCGTGGAAGAAGCGATCTGAGGATACGCACCTGCAAGATTCTGTACAACAATGGATGGAATACCATTATGATGAGTACGGTACCGCTACTGAGCTTGCTGAAAACGCCGCCTGGGAATTCGATAAAGATTATTGGTTAGATGATGAGACTCATTGGGTTTGGGATTTGGCTCTCGAACATTTTGATGAGCCCCTTATGCGTATTCCACCGTGTATGGGACAGGATAAGGATGCTGCTGGGGTTAAGCCCTGTGATGTGCATAGGATGAAAAAGCGAGTACGAGTAGAGGAAGATGAAGATGAGGATGAATATAAGGACATGGATGATTTAGAGCTGATAAAGCATCTGTTCGAAAAAGGAGAATATGAGAAATTAGATAGGCTCTTCTTTGATAAGTTCACTGCGGCAGGATCTCGTAAGGTAATTGCACAGCGTCTGGATGAAGAGAAAAGAAAATTAGAAACATATATAGAAGCACAGCCGCTACCGGAGGAACAAAAGAGCGGGTGGCTTCAATCTATCAGAAATGCGTTTGATTTTACTGAATTAAAAGAAATTTGGGATCAGTTATTCGGTAGGGTCGAAGAAGTTCCTCAACCTACGGAACAGCGCTGGGAGGATACATCTCCAGAAGACTATGGAATGATTGAACTTAGCACACTAAAAAAGAAAGTAGTCTTTGATAATGACACTATTTTTACCGTAGACACCGCCGATACATACGCAAAAAGAGCTACGGGGTTAGAGGCGTATGATACTCTGGATGATAATTCCGGAATGTTATTTCCGTTTGATCCACCCGATCATGCGATTTTTCATATGGGAAGAGTAAAGTATCCAATAGATATCCTGTTTATGATGAAAGACGAACTGGGAGAAGGATTAAAGGTAGCAAAAATCATACACGAAGTACAACCCGGCTCATACGATCAATGGTCTAACGCAAATACAGATTGCGTGTTAGAAGTTTCGGGTGGGCTGTGTAAGAAGCACGGGATAGATATAGGGTCTACATGTAGGGTACTAGAAGAGGTAAAAAATGAAACATAAGATGCTAATAGCGGATTCTGATTTCGTAAAATGTTTAGCGGATTCTGCAAAGCAGCCCGGGGTACGAGTAATTATTGCAGAAGATAGTACCTCTGATTTAAAAGACGAGGCGAGACAAACAGCGGTAGCGTATTGGATGGCTGGGTACAACTGGAACGAGATCGAAGCGGTACTGGAGGATTCTGAGTACGCCGACCATATTGTCAGTTACGCTGTAAATAAAGCTAAAGAATACGCCAAAGAAATGTTAAAAGATGGTCCGTTTTCTATATTTGATGATGGGCAAAAGGTAAAGTTGTCCAACGGTGCTTTTGGAATACTTACGGATAAGCGAGAAGACTATGTTTCGGTAAAAACGGCAACTGACGGGGTACTGCAGGTTGTAGAAACACAAATTGATAAAGAAGCAAGCTTGTTACTGCGCAAGGCATATAAGTTACGGAAAGAAGCGGAAAAAATTATGGTTGCGCAAGAGGATCCTGCAACTAAGGAGTTCAAGACATATATAAAAGAGAAAGCCCCATCTGGATACGGCGAACAAACTCCGTTTTTTCAACAAACACCTAGTGTAGAAACAGTTCTTCCAGAAACGATTACTAGGGAATTAGCAAGATTAGAAGCCATGGAGGCGCGAGTTGCAGACCTGGCCAGGGAAAAAGAAGAATATCAAAAATTGGCAAAGGATATACATGAAGAAATAAAAACAGTTGACGATGAAAAGGCAGATATTGCGCAACGACTATTTGGGGAAATATCTGAAGAGTTAGAAATACTTGAGGATATCGGGTTTAGCGTGTTTATGCGAACTAAGGACAAATTCCTATTGTTAGATCGGGTGCTGACTCAACGGAGTATTCCACCCGATGCTCTCAAAAAGTTAGATGCGGTTACGACATTCTTGAAAAATAAATATCCAGAAATAATATCTGAAGTTGATTCTTTATTGGATGCATTTGAGCAAGAAAATACAGTAATCAAGAGCCATGTACGAGAGATGCTTGCATTGTATCCACCATCGCATAAAAAATTAAAGAGTACAGCACAACTATCAAAAGTAAAAGATTGGATAGTGCAGCGCTGGCTATCTGTAAAATCCTGGATTGAAAATTGGCAGACTAAGTTGAAGCCAGAACTGGATTCTGGTTTAAATGCAATTGACGATTTTGCTAATTCTGTAACGTCGAGTGCTATTGCCTCTCGCGTTTTAGAAAAAAGCAAAGTATAATAGGGGTGAAGCATGTTTTTGTACTATGATCGAATTTCTCAGGTCTTTACATTAGAAACAGAAGAGGAAGTCGTTTTCCTTGGACCAATAACACATGCACAGGTCAAATTACGAAATGAATATGGGTTAACCGCCTCTCAGGCCAGAGAGGCCGTATTACAGGCCATATTTAACATGGGGATGGAGGTAGACTTAGATGCCATCAAACGAGTTGCAACAAGAGACAGTAGATTCTACTGTTGTGCAAATAGCAACGCAGAGTAAACAACCAAAAGGTGTGATCAATCCTCCTTGTAGATTATCACATTTAGTAGTATTCGAAAATGATATCTGTCCGTTTTCTAATGAGAAAAGCTGCAAAACGTGCATTAGCACTCCAGATGATTTAATGTACATTATGCTGCTTAGTGAAATGACATCTCATTCGGTTGGAATAGCATAATGCCTAAAAATTCTAAATTAATTATCCCTGGGGGATACGGGGATCCTCGTAAAATCGCGTCCGAAAACGCTTACGATGAAGGTGAAGATCGTATTTCTGTACGCGGATCTAGCCGACCCGTTATGTATCGCAACGCAGGATTTAGTAAGCGTGCAACATCTGTAAGTTCTAGTACAGCTGCGGGGGTTGGGTTTGGTGGACAAAGCTCTGGAGCTATGTCGCAATCCCCATTATTCTATGATTATCGGTGGTCTACACCAGATAAATTTTACTTTCCTAGAAATAGAATAGTAGCAAATTCAATTTGGCGGGAAGTCTATAAACGAGATCCGGCGGTGGCAACAGCTACCGATATGTATGCTGAACTGCCCTGGTCCGACTTTGATTTAATTGGAATTGATGATCCGAGTATTAGAAAAGTTTATGAGGATATGTTTAACTCTATCAACATAGTACCAAAACTTACCAACTATACTAGAGATTATATGATCACGGGAGAATTGATTCTCCATACGATATTCAACTACTCGAAGGGAATTTGGGAAAGAGTTATCCCACACAATCCAGATTATATTGATGTAGAAGGTATAGGATTAGCAGTTGAGCAACCCCTATTGTGGTTGCGACCTACGCCAGAAATAAAGAAATTGGTCAATTCTGACGATCCTAGGATCAGACGACTACAAAAAGCCGTCCCCCAAGATATTATAAATGCCTTCAGGCAAAATAAAAAGATAGCATTAGATCCATTGAACACTACGTATATTCCCAGACTTAATCTATCTACGGATATTCGAGGAATGTCTTTGTACACGAGACTGTATCGAGTTATCATGTATGAAGATTTTATTGTAAATGCATCATTAGCTGTAGCACAAAGAAATGCCGCCCCGTTACGAATATTCAAACTTGGCGATCCGAATACGGGATGGTTGCCCGATGAGGAAGATGAAGCAGCATTTGCTGAGATGCTATCAATAGCCGAGGCCGATCCACTTGCGGCGATTATTATGCATCAGCATGTATCTGCTGAATTAGTCGGTGTTTCAGATCGTGTTTTACTGATTTCCAAGGAATGGGATTTTATAGAGCGAGTCAAGCTATTAGCATTAGGTGTATCTAAAGCATTCCTCGTCGGGGAAACCTCCTTTGCGTGTTTCTGTGAGGGAACACAAGTAATTCAAAGGGATGGGACTCCAAAATATATTGAATTGGTAGAACCAGATGAAATAATCTTAGATCAATATGGAAAACCACAAAAAGTTATTGATAATTGGTGTGAAGGTATTCCTGATGAATTATTAGAAGTCACAGTATGGGGCGGGAGGAAATTTAGAGTAACACCTAATCACCGGTTTCCAGCATGGATGTGGCCAACAGAATGTACTTGTGGGTGTGGGGAAAAAATTAAACATGCTGGACGTGCCTTTTCTCAGCAAAAACACGCAGCAAAAATGTCGAGACATCATTATAAATCAGTAGAATGTCCTGCTATGGTACATCATGGTAGGCACAAAATTACAACATTACCAGAAGGATATAATCCAGATCGCTCTGTAGAAGCTAGGGAATTGCGAAAAGGAGATTTTCTAAAAATTCCAAGAACTCATATTATTTGGTCTGAAAAACTTGAAGCAACAGTACATGGATGTTCTGTTTGGTGTGATGATAACTTTATGTACGTTCCTATTAAATCTGTTAAAATAGTGCCAAATAATAAACCCGTTTATAATTTAGAAGTTGAAAACACACATACATATCTAATTTGTGATGGTCTAGCTACACATAATTCTGCTGTTGCTGGGATGCAGTCATTATTGGAACGTCTGGCTAATCTAAGAAACAAATTAGAGAAAGATTGGATTATTAAAAAGCTGTGTGCACCAATTGCTGAGATACACGAGTTTTATAAGCGTCCAGAATCTGAACTCGCCCACAGACTACGAATAAAGAAACCAGATAAACTAGAAATTATTGTTCCAAAATTGAAGTGGCACAAAATATTAGAACCCACGCAGGATACAGCAATATTAAATATTTGGGACAAATTAAAGGAACGCGGGCTAGTATCTGAGAGATCTTTGGTTAGCGGTGCTGGACTAGATGTCGATGCAGAACGCAAGAATATTCTGGAAGAGAAAAAATACAAAGAAGAACATCCAGAAGTGTATGGTATACCTGGGCAACCTAAACCTGGGATGCCTGGAGCGCCGGGAGTACCGGGGCTTCCGGGGGCACTCCCAGGGGCGCTTCCTGGTGCACCCCCAAGGCCCCCGATGCCAGCATCAAAAAGAGCGAGTGCTGGGAATCCTTATGTGATTTCAGCATCCGTGCAAGAGGATATTCAGTATAGACTTGATGAATTTATTGGTTCTGATAACAAGGTAGATATGGATGATGTAATTGAAGTAATCTCAGATGTAAAAGATGAAGCAGATCGTATGCATAAAGCGGAAACACTATTGCCACTAGCCACGAATTCTCTCCTTTCTGGGTATGAAAAATAAAAATAGCAGCATTATACTAATGTTCTTGTAGTATGATCATGGTGGGAGAAACTACATGCCTTTGAAGAACCAAGTTGAAGAAATCTACATGCATTGTTCTGCATCTCCTTGGGGAGATGCCATGGTTTTTGATAATTGGCATAAGCAGCGTGGTTGGACGGGTATTGGATATCACTTTGTTATTTTAAACGGGAGACCCAAGGCGGATGTAAGGTATTGGGCGTTCCTGGATGGGCAGATTCAACCTGGAAGGCATTTGAACGATGATGCTATCTTTTCTGATGCGGAAATGGGCGCACACGTTGCGGGTCGAAACAGTAAAAGCATTGGATTTTGTCTTGTTGGTAATAGAGAATTTACTGAAAAGCAACTGGTTTCTGCAAAAGTAATAAGTTTAGCTCTTTTGAAACATTTCAATCTTCCGGTGTCTGCTTTGAAGGGGCATTATGAAGATATTAACTCTGGTAAAACATGCCCTAATATAGAGATGAATGCTTTTAGGGATTTTGTATCTGATAAAATTGACATGTACGCATTGTACGCTGCTATTGATAAATACATTGAGGAATTCGTTATATGAACGGATTATTCTATAAATTTTTTGATGAGGTAGTCAAAAAGCGTTTCCCCAATGCAAAAATAGTATGTAAGTACAATAGCCTTCTGATGCGGATTATTGCTGTACTTATATGGCCATTCAATAAACGATTCTTGACTAACTACACAACTATTATAGGGCAGACATTTTACTTTCCAAACTCTGATTTTTCAAATAAGCAGATCGTTGGAACACTTGCACATGAATATGTACATTTAGTAGACAGGGAATCAGCCGGTGTTGGTGTATTTGAGATAAAATATTTATTTCCTCAGATATTAGCTAGCTTGAGTCTATTGTCTGTTTTAGCAATTTTTTCTTCGTGGTTCTTTCTCTTTCTTATCTTCTTGGTGTTCTTGGCTCCGTGGCCTGCTGTGTTTAGACAAAATATAGAAGCTAATGGTTACGCAATGAGTATGCATTTTTGGAGAATAGCTTACGGAGATACGTTTGTAGAAGATGATTGGTTAAGGATATATACAGAGACACTAACAGGATCAGCATACTATTTTCCGTCATGGAATAAGAACAAGATGAAATCAAAAATAAAAAATAGATTCGATTTTCTTTTATTAGATCCTGCTTTTGATGCTGTGTGCGTGTGGCTAACTAAGGAGTTCAAGTGAATATAACTAGACCATTATCACTTTCTCCAAGTAAGGTCGATACCTTTAACGGGTGTCCTCGCCTCTTTAAATATAAATACATAAAACCTCCGATACCTGTTGTTGAAAATAAATATTTTTTGATTGGGAATATTGCACACAAAGCATTAGAAATGTTTCATACGATAGAGCTTAACGGGAACATGTCTGTTATTATGAAGGATTGTTTCAAATCTGCAATAGAAAAGCATCATGCAGATGAGAAGATAAAAAAAGGAATAATAGTAAAAGACGATTTATACCTGATAAGAGACATGCTCAAGAAGTATATCCAATACATTCAAAAAACAGGCGCTCCATTAGTTATGCAATGTGAAAAGCTAATAAAGATCCCTCTGAGTAAAAATGTTGTGATTTGGATGAAGGCGGATAGACTAGACAAGGAAGGAACAGTATACAAGGTAATTGATTATAAGACTTCTGCGCGTCCTGCAACACGAAAAGAAGAGTTAGCCTCCGTTCAGATACCTACATATGGATTGTGGGTACGACAGGCATATGGTAAGGATGCACTAGTATATGGAGAATATCAATATTTACGGCATATAGATAAAAAAGGAATTCATACGTTTGAAGTTACAGACGAAATGATGGAATCAGCAAAAGAAGAATATGAACGAATTGCTGATAAACTACTATCTGGGTGTTTATACATTCAAAATTTTAAGTATAAGTATTGCAGGAACTGCGATTTTAGATCTTACTGCGTGGAGGACGAATCCGATGGTCTTTAGAAAAACAGGTACCCCTACTGAAACAAAAACAATTTACTGCAAGTGCGGAGAAGCATTGGTTTCTTCCGTTTGTCCGAAGTGCAACAAATCTAGAGTTTCTGAAAAAGAAGACGAAAAAGAAGAAAAAGATCTTACAAAGCCAGAAGTTAAATAATTAGAAAGTATTACGCTTATCATTGTTCTCCAGAGATTGATTTGGAGGACAGCGATGCCTTTTTACAAGACCGCCGGGGCACCACTTCTTGGTGTCTATCAAAGTTCCAAAAGATTTTCCAAGGTTGCTGCACAGTACGCGGATATAAAGCCTGAAGAAGATCAGGTAATCAAGCAGGCTATAAATTTACTATCTAAAGATGTTCTGAAGGCTATTGCTAGCGTTTATGATTTATCTGATAATATTGATGATTATATCTTTCCGGTACCGCGCGCTGTAACTGCTGACATTCCAAACAATAACGCTGATCGATTCTCTCATGATGAATTGACCAGATTCTCTCCAGATCATAGATGTTTGGTTTTTCAAACATTCATCAATGACCCACTGCATATTGAGCATGTTGCACACGATCCGAAGGCCGCTCGGGGGTATTTACCAGATGCTCATTATATTACTAGTAATCCTAAAGATCGGTATGTGCTTACTGTAACTGCGATGGATACTACCAAGGATATTCCTTTAGCTAATGGTCTATTATCTGGAGAGATTAATAAATTCTCTATGGGATGCATTTGTGATTCTGTAAAGTGCAGCTATAGTAAATGTGGTAAGATCGCATATTCTGATCGAGATTTGTGTGAACATTTGCAATTTTATAAGATGTCATTTCTCGATAATGAATTAGTTTATGAAGACTGTATGGGTGTTGAATATCAGGAACTCTCAGTAGTTGGAAATCCCGCCGATCCCAAAGCGGAAACCCAAGCAATTCTAAAATATGCAACAAGAAAAGCGCAATCAGGACAAATTACAGCGAGTTTTAATATCATATCAAATCTTGTTTCGGAAAAAGATGCGTATGAAGTAGCACGCTATTTTCAATTGAATGCTAACAAATTACCTGAAGCTTTGTTAAGATTAGCAGACAAATTGTTCTAGTCAAAAATCCAACGATAGTTTAATGCTTGTGAAGATAAACTATAAAATCAGTTAAAGGAGCATCGAAATGGACGGGATTCGAAAAAAGGTTTCTAAGAAGACTTCTGGGTTTATCAAAAAGGCCCAGCAGGCTCCTGCACCACAGGTTCAACCAGCGCTCCCAAAAATGGTTGATCCTGGGGCTCCCGGAGTTCCGGGAGGCGCACCGCCGCCTCCAAAGGCTCCCGGTGGCGCTCCCATGCCACCGCCGCCCCCAAAGCCGGCAGAGGAAGTAGAAAAGAAAGAGGAAAGAGCATTAACGAAACTGACTGAACAATTCACGCAATTAGAAGAAAAAGTGGATACGATTGCGGATACGTTAGTCGAGTTGAAAGATTCTCTTATTGGGGACGGTAAGAAAGACAAGTATAAGGAACTACAAGATAGATCAGAAACGGTTAAAAAGCCCACTTCTGAAGAATTTGGTCTAGACAAAGACTCGTTAGTTGGCACGGAGGATGAAATGCCGAAATCTGCTGAGGACTTGCGTGTTGCGCGGAAGCGTAGAATTGCTGAGGAACTAGAGTTTCATGAGCATAATCCACCGAATAAAAAGTATAAGCAGCAGGTTCCTGCTCCGCAAGTTACGAAACTGAAGGATGCCCCCGAAGATTGGGGACAGTACCGCCTGGCTTCGTTAGCACTGGATTTGTCCGCGTCCCAGAAGGAATGGTCCCTGGTGAATACAGATACTGGAGAGGTGTATTACAAGCTTTCTGCGTGTGAAACCTCGCCAGAAAACTTCGCTACTGAAGATTTTGCTCAGGAAATTATCAAGGATATGAAAGAAATTGGTGTCGAGGCTGCTATGCAGAAGCATGGTGCCTTCCCGTTCGAGAAGGACGAGGATATGCCTGTTGATATGCCGGGCAGAGACAAGAAGCCATTAGATCTAAAGAAGGATAAGAAGCCTTTTGGGGATAAGGTAGATAAAAAGCCTTTCGGAGACAAGCTAGATAAGAAGCCAATGAAACCGTCGATGAAGCCTCCGATGAAACCACTAATGAAGAAAGTAGAAGTACCCGGAGAAGAAGACGAGCTTGAAAAAGAATCAGCGAGTGATGATCCAGTTGAGCAGGTTTTTGCTGCCGAACAGATTGTTACGGCTACCCAAGAGATTACTGCGTCTGATTACCATCGTAGATTCCTGCGGGCATTTAGGCTAGCGCTAAGTGCACAGCAAAAGAATCTAGTCAGTAATCCGTTGAAGGCCTCTTTCTATGATGTACTCGCTGATCTTGGGATTGAGAATCCTCAAATGATTATAGAATCAGCGTTTGCTCGCGCATCCGATGATCATTTCGAAGTTACTCTATCGAAGACAGAAGAGTACTTGGATATGAGCGATGAGGCGTTGATTGAGACAGAGGCTATGGTCGGTGGGATAGATGTGGTTGTCCCGCAGCAGAGAGAAGCTTCATTTGTTGAGTCTGAAAACCCTAGGATCGAAGCGCTGAAGCTCAGGGCGCGACAGTCATCCTTGGCCTTATCAACGGCCACGGATACGGATCCTACAGATAGATTCTCTGAACTAGCTAATGCGCTGCCACGACCTAAGTTGGCGGGTGTTAGCAAATTCAAGGTGTAAAAAGATTGGTCATACCAGTGGAAAAACCTTTGGTTGAGTAGGAGAACGCAATGTTAGACAAGAAAAGAGGATACGCCTATCACCGGCCGTTTTGGGCGGTGGATACTAACGTAAACATTCAGGCTGGCATGATTGCCTTCCTGACTAGCGTAGGTGGTGTTGTCACTGCCACAACGGCTGCTTCTGGGACTGTGCCCATTGGCACTTTCTGGAAGGATCGGGCGAATAGCTTTATCCGATCCACCAAGGAAAATGGCACGTTTGATGCCAACAACATAATCACCTTATCGAAAGGCAACATTCTGAGTACTGCGTTTGTACGTGTTACAAATGCAGCCGAAACCACGGTGTACACCCAGGGTGTGGACTACACCATCACAACCGCTAACGGTATAGTTACTCGCTTGCCGGGTGGTGCGATTGCTGCCGGTGCTGTGGTTGTTGTCACATACCGGTACAGTGTAAGTTCCACCCAAGTATATTGGGATAATGTATCTACCAAGTGGAGTACTGGTTACAACTATGATCGGCAGAATGATGATACGCTAGGCAGTAGCAAGATTACCATCGCGGCTAGCGACGCCATTCTATTTACCGATCAGTATGATGTCAATCACACATATACCTTGAATGCGCCACTGTATTCGGATGCTAACTCTCTATGGACTAACGTAGCGGGTTATACTAGCGTTTGTGGTCGGGTAGTGAGTGTCCCTACCGCGAGTGATCCATTTCTGGGTGTGCAACAGATAATGGTAGCGATGTAACAAAGGGTTGATTTAGCTCTCGATTCGAGACAAAGGAGGATGCTAATGCCAAGAATTAATCCGTATGCGAAAACCAGTACAGTGCTGGATCGCAAGACCAAGGCCCCGTTCAATCCAGTGGCGGTTGGTCGTGTTGGTAGGTCCGGGCGTAGGCCAGTGTCAACAGTAGACAAGATGTTCAACGAATCTGGTGAAATCAATGCCGGTACAAAAGCGGAAGTGCTGGATAAGATCTCAGCGCTTTTGGACGGTCTGGCTGATGGAACCTATGAAGTTGAACGCACCGCCTCAATCGGCGGGGGGTACGGCCTGGAAGAGTCTGAGGGCATCCTTCGCGAAGCTTTTGCCGATCCTACTGGGGAATCGTTCAATAAGATCGGCCAGGGCTTGCTAAATCCAATCAAGGAAGTCATTGATTACGAGGGACTGGCTAGAAAGATATTCGCGCCAAGAACCGTAAAAGCCGGTGAGATCGTCCGCTACGACAAAGACGTGTATGTTCAGGGCTGGGTCATCGCTGAAGATGGCCAAACCCCACAGTCTGTTGTCGAAGGTCGATACATCTATCCGCCTGAGTTCGAGATAACTGCTTATCCGTCGATTGAGATCAAGGATAAGTTCCGGGCGCAGTATGACATCCTTGCCAGAACCCAAGACCGTGCTCGCATGGCTATTGAGTATCAGGAAGACTTGGCGGCTGTTAGTCTATTGCAGGCTGGTGGCAACCAAACCAACATCTCCACCGTGTTTGCAACCCTGAACCTGGCGGCACTAGAGTCACTGCGTTATCAGATTGAACGGCATCGTTTGATCTGTGATAAGTATGTTATTCATCGTCAGGAAGTATCTGACCTAGTGAATACTGTGTCAACACAGGTTGACCCGGTAACCCAACGCGAATTGATCATGGCTGGGTACATTGGGTCAATCCTGAATAGCATGATTATCACTACTGCTGGTACAAACACCTTTGAAATTCTGCAGCCCGGTAGCGTTCTTGCTATAGCCGCTCCTGAATACCTCGGCGGTATGCCTGTCCGTGTCGAGTTGTTCTCTGAGCCGGTGAATGAATTTATGGAAGGCCGTCCGCGTCAGGGATGGTTCTGGTATGAGCTAATCAGCCAGGTTCTAGCTAACCCGGCTGGCGTTGCGCTCGGCCAGAAGACTTCGTAATTTGGTCAGTTGGGGGCGGGATGGCCGCCCCCAACTGCTTCTATTTTTTACCTGACAAGTGTTAGGAAAAGGAGGATCGAATGCCTGCTAAGAAGTTGGATAAGGGTGCTGTTTGCCGCGAATTGGATTTTGCGGCAGAGAAACTTGAAAGATTGGGCTTTACGGATCTGTCTCAAAAAGTTGACTACTACAGTGATAAGATTCGGGCAGCCAAAGACGAAGACATACCGAGTATATATAGAGCCCTGTCCCGGATACAAAAAGAGCATGATCGTAGAACGGTTTCTGATCCGAGTGCTTTGAAGGCTAAACACGCGACGGAAAGAGCACGTAGGGAACCTGACAAACGTGGATTGCTGATCGCTAGAAAGCTCAGAGAAAAAGATGCTGAGCTAAAGAAGGCGCATCAGGAGATTGAAAAACTGAAAAAACTAGTATCGATTGCTCGTAAGGTCGCTTTGCAGCGTATGCAAAGTAAGGAAGACCCAGAAAAAACAGCATCGGAACGCGCTAGCGCTAGAAAGGCTAGAATACAAGCTATTTTGAGGGACAAAAAGTAGTACGATCCACGTATTTAGTATATGGCGCGCTAGGTTTTCTAGCGCGTCTTTTTTATTAACGGTAATTTAAGTTTTTAGCTACTCATATATACAATAGACTGTAGAACTTGGCCGAAACGAAAAGGAGAAACAAATGGCTAAAGAAACTGTGGCAAGGAAGCGTCGTCTAACCCTCAGAAGTCTGATTGACAGCAATGAGGAAATCTGGGTAATCAACCGATCAGGGGAATACACTGGGAAAGACGCAGGAAACGTGGTGTTTCAAGTAGGTTCTGGTACAATGGTTGATTCAGTAGTGATACCTCCTGGGGCGGATCCTGTTTGTATCACTGATCAAGTGGATCCTGAGAGCTTGCGTACATGCAGAGACCTATTCAAGCTTATTCGATCAACCGCGTTAGAACTCTTGGATCCAGCAAGGGCAAATGAGTATTATGATCAAAACAAGGGACGGAAAGCGATAGTTGAAAAGAAGGTGAATGACGTTATTAGTCGTGTACAGCGTCAACAGACATCACAGCATAAATCGGGTGTAATACATGTGCATACTAAGGTTCAAGATGTATGCCGTAGATTAGCACACGGTAATCTGACTGAGCGGGATGCCATCGAACGGCTTTTAGAGCAGAAAGCAGTGCTGAAGGAAGACGATTACGATTATTTGGTAAAGAACGGTGTGCATGAGTCTGTGAAGCATTGGGCATCAGAGCAAGCCAGAATGTTTAAATTGCAAGAAGCGGTGGCGAAGTAGGAAATAGAGGGGTGCCAGGGATACCTCTGGCACCCATTTTTGAGAGGTAATCAATGGCAGGGCACACTTCGGCAGTGCAGCTTGTAGGAACCGTTACTGTTGGTGCTAGTGGTACTACGTCTATCTATCCAGCAAAATCCAATAGCCCGTTTAGAAACCTGTCCATAGTTATCGTACCCATGGAACAGGATTCTCCATATGATGTAGCTGTCTATCACAATGGAGAAATAGAAGAGTCACATTCCTATCCAGATGCTGCTAGCCGAGTAATTTGTGAGATGAGCTTTACATCATTTTTGTTCCCTGCAAATGTGGGTACAAACGCAATTCCAAAGTTCTTTGATTCGAATAGATCTAACTATCCCGGTTTAGGCATACGTGTTGCGCTTGTCAATAGGGCCGCAGTACAAAGATCTTACTACGTATATGCTATCTTTGAGGAGTTTGGAGATCATTGCCGGTTTGGTAAGATAACGCAGGAGGCCTAATGTTTTTAAAATCAGCTCAACGATTTAGTTTCAATAAACCAGCCCCAAATAATCTGTACCATTTTCCAAGAGAACACAAGGCTGGATGGCAAGCTTTTTGGGAATCAATGGATGGGGATACGGATAAGATTTTAGATTTCGCTAAGAAGTCAGATATAGATTCGCCAGAGGAATGGTTTTCAGCGTTACATCTTTTCTTATTCGATGTTTTCTCCGGCAATCCAAATCTTCTGAAAGTCGCTTCTGGAAAATCCTTCGGCGAATTCCTAAAACAGGTAGCCGAAAACCACACGAAAGATCCAAAAGATAAGAACTGGTATGTAGAAAAAGGAATAACCAAAAATAAATTCATAGCGGCTTTGGAAAGAGCGGCGGATATTGCAGATGTCAAACAAGCAATTGGCTACGTAAACGCAAGAATAGTAAATTTAGGCTTTTATCTATACAGTGAATACCTCCTAGCTAAAACAGAAGGTAAATCAAAACTAAAGAGCGTAGCGTCAGGTATGAACAAACAAGCGTATGAATTGGAACACAAAGCGCTCGGGTATTCCCCTCTAGAAGATCTTGCTATCGGGGATAAAATAGGCCATTCTTTAGCACCACATAACGTGTTTATGGTAGTCGATGTGGTAAAGGATAATAGTACCATAGAAATGATCGTAGCTAGAGATCTCCACGGTAAGGCAGCCTATATAGAAGATATTTGGAATGTAACAGTAAATGCCTAGTACGTTCACTACGAATGATCTAAGTTTTACTGCTTATCTAATGTTGCGCGGAGCAAAGATGATAAAAGCGCACAAGTTAGGTAGGACATATAAGTTTTTATTGGATATGGGAGACCTATCAATAGACCTGTTAAAGGTTGAGTGGGTAAACTCTGATTGCGCAGAGTTCGATTCCAGAGTAAGAGATCTGAAAAAGATACTCTTTAGTGATACCCAATGAACTCTTTTACCGATTTTGATATTTTTATTTCTGGGCAGTCATCGTATTTGACTGTTTTTATAAAAGATCCTGGTTCTGAAGACCTAGTTGATGTATACGCTCCTAGTACGTTTTCCCTTATAGACATTTCTGATGATTCTACTAAGGTTACGACTACCTTTTCAGCGTCTGGGAGTACCGTTGTTGGTCACCCCGGTATTGGTGTGTATCAATATCTGCTAAATACAAACACGTATTCTAACCAATACCTTGCAATTTTCAGATGTGCGCTAGAGGGGGAAACTATAAACCAGAACATTTTTATAAAATCTGAACCAGCTAAGGTATTTGCTAGAGCTGCGGAACTGAGAATACAAGTAGATAAAGCTAGAAAATCGGTAAGTGATAGTATAGAAAATATGGATCGCGCCACGAATGAACCCGCAATTAACTTTTTCTTTGGGTATTCCGACGCGCATTTGATTTACTACCTAGAGCGCGGCGTACAAATCCTAAACGCGATTCCTCCTTACACTAATTTGGCTGTTGAGACATTTCCATGGGACCAGTATGGGAGCCTTTTGGTTGACGCCGCCACGATAGCTGCTTTGGAATCCCAAGGTATTTTTGCAATAGACACAGACTATAATTATAGTTTAGGCGGTAACTCTTTGGTTATTGACCATTTTACCAAGATCAATTCATTTTTATCTTCACTATTAACAAGATTTGATAAGGCAGCCAGGTCATTCAAGCAGCAATATCGATCTAAGGGTATGGTCATTTTCCAATGGACACCTGGCGGTGTAAGATCCGCTAGAATGTTGCGCTCCCTGCCAAGTGAATTTTGGTCTCGGTTATTCAGTTCTACCTCCGTGTAAAATCAAGTGAATTTACTCTAATTTACCCTCTAAATCACCTTTTGGCACATTGGATTTCTGATACTTCAACTCTAGGCCTTGACAAGTGCCTATTCGTGTGTTAGTATACGTGTATGGGCAGATCTACTACCTCAGTAGCAAAAGGCCCAGTTGAAGCAGGAACTACCCTGTGCTCTTATGGGCACAACACGGAAAGCAGAATAATGGATCCCATCTACTGCGAAACTTGTGGAAAAATACTTTCTGAAAAACAATTAGAAAAGGGCCGCGATGCCAAACGTACAGTAAAATATTGTAGTCCTGCCTGTTGGGGAAAACGCCTAAGAGAATATAATTACGATCATACATTTTTGGATACCGACTCTGAGCTTTCAGCATATTTTATGGGTTGGTGGACGGCTGATGGACATATTGATAAACAAGGAGCGGGTGTATCGATTGTATCAGTGGATAAACAGCTTATAGATGCTCTGGTATTAGGCACTAAGTACAATAATATCATTAGTGCATATTGTAGAAAGCGCAAAGACAATGGGGGTGTTTACAAAATAGAATACACCCTTCGGTATGCTGGAAATGTATCTAAACGTATCCAAGAAATGGGTTATCCTCCTGGAGCTAAAGGTGGAAATGAGCATTTTCCTCAGCGTTTTTATAACGACAAATACTTTTTTCATTTCTTGCGGGGATTTATAGACGGAGACGGCACAAACAGTATACATAAAAAAGGTGATTTAGGCGTTTCCATGGTCAATATGTCAAGAGGCCTCTTAGAATCCATTCATGCGTGGCTTGTGTCTAATAAACTAATTCGTGGTGGATATATAAATGAAATACGTCCAAACTTCTATCGTTTAGCCTACGGGCATTTCGATAGCGTTCAAATTTGCAAACGACTATACGAGAATCACACCATTTGTTTGCAAAGAAAATACAAAAAATACTTAGCGGCTAAGGATTTCATACAAGGATGCGTTCCTCAAACAAACGCCTTTTGTACTGTTCCTGGCTGTGATAGGCCCTGCAAGGCCAAAGAGCTATGCGCAGAGCATTATGATAGTATGTACCATAAGATCTACGCAGAAACTCATAGAGAGGAAATAAGAGAGAAGAACAGGCGGTATAGTGAAAAGAATAGAGATGCGATAAACACACGGCGGCGTGCGGATTATGTTGAAAATCCTGAAAAATATAGGGAACAATCTCAGAAATGGCGTGAGGATCATCCTGATAAGGTGTTGGAAGCCAAAAGAGCGTATATAGAAGAAAATCGAGAAAAAGTAAATGAATACAAACGTAATTATAGAGATAAAAACCATGGAAAAGTGATTGAACAAGAAAGAGCGTCGCATTGTAGAAATATAGAACAAAGATTAGCTACTTCCAGAAAGTACAAAGCTGAGAATAAAGAAAAAATGGATGCTTATAATGTCGAATATCGGAAAAAAACAAAAGAAAAACGTCGAGAATATGACCGGCAGCGATATTTAGACAAGAAATCTGCATAAATGCTGATAGTAGCCTTGCCGCAATCAACACTTTAATTTCCTATAAATAGTTTGGTGTATACTCTGCTACGTGTTTGATTCCAGATATCATTTGGATATTGGGTGGTGACAATCCTTGACGTTGCCGGGATTAGAGATGGGACAGCTTAGATATATCAGGCAGGGCAAATGCGTGAGGTGTTAGCATTCCAAAAAGCGAATGGCCAGAGAAGTTTTTGAAGTAAAGGAGAAAGAACATGACAATTGCTAATGACTGGGATGTCAACTACGCAGCTAAAGTGATCTCCCACGTCGATGGGATTTTGACCTACACAGGTGGTACTGGTACACAGCCTGCCGTTGGGGAATACATTCTTGGTGCTACTAGCGGAGCACTTGGGAAGGTATTGGCTAGAACAGGCACTATAGGTGATGGTACACTAACGCTTACTAATGTTATTGGTCAGTTTGTAAATACCGAAATTTTGGATATCCTAAGTTCTGTTGATTTTGACACGGTGGCTAATGGCGGATTTGCTGTAGGGGACACCATTGTAGACCAAGTAACCGGCTCTGTACTTGTGAAGTTTATTGAGTACAATATTGATGGTACAGCGGGACATGGGACTATTTACGGTACTACATTCACTTTATTCACCAATAACTCACAATTAGATATTTCTGGTGGTCAAACTAATGTAGGCGCGGCTGATGGCGTCGGTGTGGACAACGACACCGCATTTGATGCTACCGTGTCTGGGACGTTGGCAGTGCCGGGTACAGCAAGTACCAACAATTGTGTGATTATTCACTATGACGCTGGTACGATAGCTGTTCCGGAAGACGCACACATTCAGTCGTCGGTTTCTACCGCTGAAGGGTACGCACAGCAGGTAGTGGGGTCAGTTACTATTGGGTCAATCCGAGTTATAGACAGTGACACTACTGGTGGTGCCTGGACTGACGGTGAAAAAGTACGTATTTTGGATTGTGTATACTATGACGCCCTTACTGCTGGTAAGGTGTTCTCTGAAGGTGATGTTATCAAAGCTGTATTGGGGACCACACCAGACGCCGTTGGTCGGGTGCTTGCAGTCATTGACGATGGTGATAGCACCGGTAAACTCGTTTTGGCGGGGTTTAGCGGGACTTGGCAAGATGATAATGAAATCCATGTTAAACAACCCGATGATACTTACGTCAAGTATGGGGAAGTAGAAAATACTACCGCTAAGTATCTTGACGCAGCGGATATCAACATTCCTTCAGGAGTGCGATCCGTTCAGCGAGCCGACCAAGGCGGTATTTTCCCTACCGGGTCATTGAACTTAGTCCGGTCCGCTAACGCCTTGTATTCATACGTGCAAGATCTATATGACGAGTTGGCCGCGTTGGATGACTTGCCACCCCTTGATGGTAACGTGAAAGACCAGTTGTACACCGTGCTTAACGACTACGTTATTCCTGATTTGAGCTTCAGGTTCTTGGAAAAAGGTTCATTCAAAGATTCAGGAAACAACAACGTCTTTACGAATATCCAGACTACTGGTGCCATTGCTGATATTGGTGCCAACGCCTTCTTCTATTCTTCTTCAAATGCCTCACCTCAACCAGATATGTATGTTGAGCAAGATGGCGCGGTTATTAGACAGGACTGGTTGGAAGGCAATCTTGATGTTTTGCTAAAGACAAAGACATCGACAAGACCTGCGTATATCAATCCTACTGTGCAAGCACTGGGTCAGTTGATCAATGGTGGTGCGTTCACAACCCACGTTCGTCCATACACGCGCACGTATGACTCCAACGAAGTTACACAGGTCGGCGGTGTGGCCGTTGTCGCGTTGGGTAACGCAAAGGACTTGAACAACACGACTGGTCAATACCGTGCGGCGTTTACTACTGGCGGTGGTGCCACTGCGTTTACTGTAGGTGAAGAGATTACTACTACCTCCGGTAAGCGCGGCATAGTTACCGCTTCTGATACCGGTGTAACCGGTAACGTAGATTATGCACTAAAATCGGGAACTAACCTGGTTGATACCGATGTGATTACTGGAGTGGTTAGTGCTAAGACCGCTACTGTATCTGGCGCACCGTCTAACTTGGTAGCTGGTTATGGTACAAATATTAAGGTCATGACTGTCAGCCGCAGATTCTTAGGCGGTACAACCACAGTAGCAGCATTTATAATTGGTGAAACGGTTCAGGAAGCAACCACTAGCGCTACTGGGTACATATTGGAAGATGATGGAGGTACCTTATATGTGGAAGACGCTACTGGTGCCTTTAACGGAACTTATCAATTAACGGGTCTAGTTTCTGGTGCGCTTAATACACCTACATCAACCGCAGATTACACTACAGTACCGAAGGATATTGGTGGTGGTGTTGGCGACAAGGACTACACTGCCGTAGTTTCTGGTAATATTACTGGTGCAGGTCCGCAATTGGTAGCAGCGGTTTACGAATGGTGGAAGTTCCTGCTGCGCAAAGAGAGCGTATTACTTCAGGGTGGCCCCGGTGTAGCAACAGGTACACAAGGACGTATTTATCGGAAACTAGTGTCTACCTTTGCAGAAGTTCGTGGTGCATCACAGTACGGAACCAAGGCTGGTGCGTTGGTCATTGGCGCACAGGGCGTGTTTATCGAGAAGTTTACCCTGCATACAGACAACATTCGTAATATCCAGTTGATCGACAACCTAGGTGATACCTACAACCCACCCAACCTTCAGGTATTGGCGCTGGCCAACCTAGTTGCGGGTGTGCGCGGTGCAGTTTATCGGTCCGCAGGATCGGGATCAGAAGTCATCCTGCGAAGCGAATTCAAGGTCGGTGCGGTTGGTGGTGGGTATAACCAGTCTGCTAATTCAGACATTCTGGTAGCTGCGCAAACGAGAACAGTTACCCCGCTGCCTAATGATGTTCCCGATACAGGTGTGTTGCGCGTTCTGGACCCCAGCAACACAGGAAACTACCTGAGATTCATTTATGATGTTGTGGACAGAACGAATAACGTATTTTCACTCCAGCAGGGTATTGGGCAAAACACCATTGGTGCTGTAACTGGCGCTGTGGACTTGGTTGCTGATGATTACTGCCACGTTGTTTTCCTGGAGAAGGAATCTATTGGTACGTCAATTAATAACACTGTTCAATACATTGGTGATGTGGATCTGTACGCAGTTGCCCGCATAAAGGGTAAGAAGCCATTCAAAACTACCGCTACCTTTGGATCTACTGGGGTGAGCATCGGCGCTGTGCTACAATCTGATGAAGTTGTGAACCTGCCGTAAATAAAGAGTTAAATGACAGTTCGTGGTGACATTACGGTAGACTGGACGCAGCGACTGGTCGTGGTCGCTGCTCCGTCTACTGATGTCGCTGTACAAGATTTACATGATACCCTTGTAGTTGCGGAGACTAGTTGGGATGGTATTGATGAGCCTGCTATTATAGACAGTGGTGGTAAAGAAACGCTAGATGCAAATACAAAGGTAGGAATAACTGCTACGCTACAGGATGCAAAAATACAATTTGAAGATCGCAGGACCTCCGCAGAAATAGGGACAGTAACTACAGCAGACTCTGGCGGCGTATATTTAACAGACTCTGCTGCGCATTTTCAAACAAACAAAGTTGTTAATGGATCAACCGTCATTAACTTTGCTGATCAGTCAATTGGAACTGTGTACGAAGTTTATAGTGAGACTGAACTAAAACTAATTAACCAACTGTCTGGTGGTACCGACAACGAATTTGAAATAGGGGATGACTATAGAATTTATAATATTGATGTATGTCGCTTGTCTGGCGGCAACGTGGTAGCTGTTAATGTACTTGGTGATTATGTTACACCCTTTCAACCCACATTTGGCGTTGCATTCGACCGGACATCTTCTGCGTCTGCTACACTGCAGGAACTGGCGGATATTCAGTACGCCAGCTACAACGGCGGGGTGACGGTGGATTTGAGCGGTATCTACAGCGGAACTACGTACCCGGCTGGCACACCGCGTGAGCCGTGTAACAAATTGTCCGACGCAATGTTGATAGCAGAAGAAAAAGGATTTACGGTCATATATATTGTTGGGGATGCTACCATTAACTCAGGCGATGATTATACGGGCATGTCTTTTGTTGGTGAATCTAAGAACAAGTCCATATTGACCATTGAATCCGGCGCGATAGTTGATAGCTGCGAATTTTATGAAGCTACCGTTCAAGGAACCTTGGACGGAAACGCAAAGCTCAAGGATTGTAGAGTTTTAAACTTGAACTACATTTACGGAGTAATAGAATCATGCATGCTCGGACCGGGGACCATCGTTTTAGGGGGAGGACAGAACGCACACTTTCTCGATTGCTGGAGCGGCGTGGTGGCCGCCGGCACTCCAGTAATCGATTTAGGCGGATCCGGGCAAGGTCTGTCCATAAGGAATTACAACGGAGGAATCGAGCTGACCAACAAGACGGGCGCGGACGAGGTGAGTATCGACTTGAACAGCGGTCTGATAATACTGGACAACACGATAAATGTGATCGACAAGGAAATAGTGATCAGGGGGATCGGAACACTAATTGATAATAGTACAGGTGCACCTGTTGATTCTAGTGAGCTTTCTAATCCTACCACGATTGCAGCAATCATAGATGATACTCTATCTACTGTCCACGGCGACGGCATTTGGGAAAGTTCTGGGGATGCAGATTGGACACCGGCAGAGCGTAAACAGATTAGGGACGCATTAGGTGTTGCCGGGGATAAGGTTACGGCTAGTGGTGGACAACTACAAAATATTAAATCAGTTATCAATGTAGTGTCATCTTCTGTAGAAACGGTAAGACAAGTTTCAGTTGGTAGGTGGCGCATAGTGAACAATCAACTAATATTATTTAAAGACAATGGTACGGATGTGCTTGTTAAGTTTAATTTGAAGAATAGCGCAGGGCAACCTTCTACACAAGAAGTATATGAAAGAGTTCCTGCACAATGAATAGAATAATTACTCTAGGTTTGGGTGGGTCTGCTACATGCATAATACTACAAGGATTCCATTTTATAACATATATAGGTCAAATATTTGTACGGGTGCTGAAACTTACTTCTGATATCCTATTCTCAGTGCATAAAACATCAAAAATACGGCGTAAGTAATGGAAATAACATTGGAATCAGCGATAATTGTAGCTATACAGGATCTATCGACTATAGTTAATGTATTTGATGCGGAATCTCCTATACTTGACTTTATTGCATTGGGTACACGCATATACGATATACTAAATCTAGAATCAAGTATTACACCCATTAGTACGGTAATTCAATAATGAAAATATATAAAGATTCTATTGGTTTGCTGGTACAGGTGAATTGTAATGAAGATATATCGAATGCGTCTCAGCTTTTAATATTTGTTAAAAAACCGAGCGGCAGAGTAATCACATGGACCGCGTTTAAAATACAGAATTATCCGACAAAAATAGGTTATATTACAGTATCGGGAGATTTGGACGAGATTGGGACGTATAAGGTACAGGTACATGTTACATTTCCTAGTTCTGGATGGGTTGGATTAGGAGAGACTACGACATTCGAAATCCTAGACGATTTTATGTAGCTTTTAGGACTGAAATAAAATGAGTAAAGTATACGTCGGTACTATCGGATTAGATATAATTTTAGATACGGGCAGATCATTATCTGAGGCACTTGTTACGAATATAAAAGCAAAGACACCCTCTGGAACAGAAATAGATTGGGTGGGGGTTGTTTATGATACAAAGAAGATAAAGTATACGACTGTAGCTAATGATTTAGATGAGCCCGGATCTTACATACTTCAAGCGTATATTGTTTTATATAGTGGTTTTGTAGGAAGAGGGGATAGCGTTCGCTTGAAGGTGGAAACACAATTTAAGTAATGCCTACCTGGAAAAAACCATATTTAGTCAGAAGATCTACAAAGATTCTATCCTTTGCGGTGCGGCAGAATTTTACCCTATTGGAAACGGGTGGAGAAGCCTGTTATTTGTTACAGCGAAAATCTGCTTCTAGTTCACCTTTTCAATTACAATCCAGGAAAGTAGATACAATTGATAAAGCTATAGTTTCGGGATACGGGGCGGATCCGGATACAGGACATTTGCGATATCTTCTCTGGCGGGAAGGAAGAGATGATGCAGACGAATATCCGGATATCAGATCGGTTGTTACTACGGTAACCATTCCTGCCTCTGGTTCGGCAGTTTGGGAAGCGTCTGTAGACAAGTATTCATTCATAGCCGATAGACAAGAGTATACATTTGATATTATCCAAGATGAATTGGACTCATCTGGAAATGAAATAGATGATTCTGTGTATATTGTGTTCAATACTCCACCATTTACAACTAATGGAACGGTTTTATTGAATTATGGGTCTATAAACCCATTGGTTAACTTTGCTGGGTTACAGCCGGTCAGGGATAATCAAGAGGGGTATCAATTATCCCTATTTGGCTTTGATCAGTGGAGATCTCCTAATTCACGTATCAGAAGAAGAATAGCACCAAATGCGTTTTTGCTAGCTTTTCCTGGTGTCCTAGCAGATTTTAGAATAACCGATGGTGGTTTGTTACGAGAAACGCGAGCGGCTTTTTGGACTACACCACCCCCGTATAGTCCAAAAGTAGAGGAACACGATGTAATTGTTAGATCCTCTACGACACAACGGTTTCAACTGGTAAATTATACACCAGTTTATATAGAAAACGTACTAGTATCTCAGGAATTTGATATGGTGGAACTAGATCCAAGATCCAGTATCTATAATATTCCGATAGATGAAGGTTAATCAATGGCTATCACTACGTATTTTCGCGGTATTCGATTCATAAAGGATTATATCCGGAAATATCTCTTGTCTATTTTCTATGCGGCTAAAAAAGAACAAATTACGTTTACTGATGGGTATAAACATATAAAATTCTCGCGAGACGTTGAGGTAATCAAGCGTGCTTCTTGGGATTTTAGAAAGATTCCAGCTGTGCTAATCGGAGATGCTCGGGTAGAGTATCAAGTAAAGTCTATAGCCAAGGATTTTGTAGACGAATCTCAGTACAATGAAACAGGCAATCCGTTTAATGACGTGGTTCCTCAAACCGATCAAAGAGTTTCGGGTGGAGATATTAGTATAACCCTTTCTTTAGATATACGCGCTACTACCACAGAAGAACGAGATAATTTAGCAGATATTGTATGTCTTTATTTGGCACACCCAGATGCTAAGGATTATCTGCTAAAACAAGGGATAGCTATAGAAGGCGCACCGTCCGTTAGTGGGGAAAAAGAAATTGCGGAACCAAATACGGATTATCCTATTTATTCTTCTATGCTTACTGTTAGATTTATTACTCCCTGGAGAACATATATGGATGCAGATCCAACGCTGGAAGCAATTCTTGTGGATATTGAAGCTGAACTGGACTTCGACGCCAGTTAAATTATATTCCGGCTAATGGACTAAACTGTTCTAAGATTGTTGATTTTTCTATACTAGGAGACCAACATGGCTTTAAGAGTCCCAGGAGCTATAGTTACTATTACGAACGATACGGGTATTATAGCCGCTCCTTTGTTTGAGCGTTTTCCGGTTATTATTGGACAGGGAGATCCGTTTAGAATTGTTAGGAATCAAGAGGTTGTTAGAAGTTCCGGGGTTGTTGATCAGCTTCGCAGTGTAACAACCATAAATGAGATCGTGTCTGTTGGGGATCTGCCGAATATTGCCAATTATACCGCTGTAACAGATTATGTTCTGGCTGCTGGAAATACGATTAGTTGGAATGGAGCTTCTGATAGCCCTACATTGGGAGAAACATATTACGTCACGTTTACCGAAAGTCGGCCTGCTTCTGCGTATGATCCGATGCTGTACTATGACGAAAATCTGATATATGCAAATCATGGAGAAGGTTGGAGAACGAATGGAAATATCAATGATGTTTCTGTGGGTGGTTCTCTGGCTTTGAATGCCGGTGCAAACGGTGTAATTATTGCTCAACTAGATTTATCTGCTTTGACCGATCCGGATACCCCCTCTTTGGCAGATTTGGAGACGGCATTTATTGCTGTTCGGAATAAACTAGATGAAATCACGGACTATAAGCTATTTCTAATCCCGATGTCCAGTGGGACGCTCGCTACAACTACGGCTGCGAGTATCTTTTTCAATCACGCTGTTCTTGCATCACAACCAGAGAACAAGCAAGAAAGAACTGTGCTTGCTGCGCTAGGTAGTGGTACAACGTATCAACAATTTGCCACATACGCGCAAGCATACGCGCATGAACGGATGAGTGTTCCGGCTATTCCGGATGCGACGGTATCCGTGGTTGGTTACGCAGGAAGCACCTATGATATGCGTTTTTACAATGCGGCTCTATCCGGGTTAATTTGTTCCAGAGGGATAGGAATAGAGGTATCTGGAGAAATTGTTCCTGGGATCACATTTGAAAGGAATTATACTCCAAAAGAGTTGAAATATCTGGTACAACGGGGTGTTTCTCCTGCTAATATTCGAGGAGAAGTAGTTCGAAATGTGCTAGCTATAACCACGGATACCACAAATGCGCTTACTGAAAGTCTTGGTGTTCAGGATGTCAAAGATTATGTGAAGAAATACTGGAGAGAGGCGTTATTCGCTGCATACAAGAATCGTAGGATTAACAGAAATCTACTTGCACAGATTAGAAGTTCGTCTATAAACATTCTAGAGCAGCTTATTGCTGATGAAATAATTGCGGATCAACGCGCGGTATCGGTTTCGCAAGATATCTCTGAACCTAGAAAAGTCAACATATATGGTAAGATCCAGCCAGGATATGGTCTACAATGGATGGACGTAAACTTCGTATTTGTTCTATCGTTTAGCTAGGAGGCACGCATATGGCTCCACAGAGACAAGTTCCGAATACACAACATAGTGTATTTTACTCGTATAGCATCCACGTAAATAATAGAGAGATCGGTTCGTTCGAGAAATTTTCTTCCAGATCTTCGCGCACGACTGAAAGGATTCGAGAAATTTTATTTTCCCGTGGGGCAGAAGTGAAAGAAATCGTTTGGGGTGGTACAGATATCTCCATCGATCTAAGTCGTGTTGAAATGTATAAAAAGGCGATGTTTGAAGCGTTCGGATTTGAAATCTTTTCGCTAGAAGACTTTAATCAGCCAGTAAGCATAACAGAATACCAGACAAATCCGAATAATAGTCAACGAATAATAACTTACGAAGATGCAGTCGCTTCTGAATGGTCTAAAGATGTGGATACTGGAACTGTCCGGATTGTTGAAAGTATGACTTTCCAGGTACGGACCATTCGAGGGCAACGAACCTAACCAGGACGAAACGTGACAACCAAACCAGATTTTTCAGAAACGCCTAAAACCCCCACCGTCTCTAAAAGAAGTATATCAGTATTGGACGATTTGTTCAATCTTGGATATACTACATCAGGGGATATCCTTCTCTATGAACATGAAGACAAGAGAATTTCTGCTGCGTTTAGAACATTAGTACCTGCTGAATTACGAGACGTACACGAGTGTATTGGTGCGTATAGTAGTATTGGAGCAAAGATTATTACGGAACAAATTGAATTATTGGCAAGAGGGGTTGTTATGATAAATAACATGCCGTTGATTCTAGATCAGCATGATCGAGAAGAACTCGCAAAGAAGGATAATGTCAAGGATCCTTCCCCACTTGAACAAGCACGGTATATCCTACTGCATAAGCTAAACTCTAAGCCTGTGCTGGATTTGTTATATGGGGCGTATATGGAATTCCTTGGAAATATTGATAAAGAATTCGAAGAGATTAAAAAAAAATTGAAGAAGACGGAGCCTTCCGCTTAGATTTATCTATTATTTCCTTCTTTAAAGTTCTTCCCACTGACCCACGCTATCAAGAACTAAATCTGATTCAGAAATTAGTATTAGCGTCTGTAATAGACCAAGATTTCAAGGAAAAAGTAGAATTACTAAAAGGTGTTCTGGATTCTATAAAAGTATATATAAATCCAGAGATTTACAAGGCAGAACTAGAAGCCAGAGGAGAGTACGTGGATCCATATAAGAAGGTAAACTCAGATTTTGAACGCCAGAGTAGGATCGGCCATGCTACTGGGTACACAAAACCTTCTCCGGAGATGCGCAAATTCTTAGACAAATTTTATGCTAGAGAAGAAGATTCTCCGGAGACAGTATATCTCTATGGGGAGCAAGGATTGGTTACAAATCAACTGACGGATGATGAGGCTCTAGGGTAATATGGCAGATCAGTTCAATTTAGATACTATGAAAGAAGCAGTCAAGCTTGCTAGTCAAGTAAAATTTAATTTAGAAAATATCCAACCAGCAAAGCTTGATACTGAGGCATTAAGAGAGGCTGCCTCTTTTATGGAATTGATGAAGAATAGCAGCGAAATTACAAAATCTGATTTTTTCGAGATTAGTCAAGCTATTACTTTATTGGGCAGAGAAAAAGCAAAAATGGCAATGTCCTCCTTTGTTAATCCTACAGATGCAAAAAACATTAAGAAATTAGAAGAGATGCTCAAAAGTATGGGGGTAAACGCTCGTGCTCTTCAACAAGTTTATGCAGAGCAGTTGAAGATAGTGGGTGGTCAGGGAACAAAGCTTAAAGATATTTGGAAAGGTATGAAAACTGGACAAAGTTTTTTGAATAAGTATACATCATCACTTACCGGTATAAATATTAGTATAGCTGGGATTCTTGCGCTTATTTTAAAAGTAAGTAATATAAATGATCGTGTTGGTTCAATGTCTCGGCAGATATCTGCACATTGGGGCGAAGGTGCCAAAAATATTGGGACCGCTGGGAGTTTAATTTGGGAGGTACAAAGTAAATTTGCGAAAACTGTGGACGAGGCTGGTGCGTATCAAAAGACATTAGCAATGGCGGGTATGGAACGAGAAGATCAAGTTAAACTAGCAAATGAAATATTGGCTATAGAACAGGAGTACGGTCAAACAGTTGGGCAGCAGCTTCAATACATAACAGGCTTAGTTGGGAATTTTAAAGAATTGGGTGACCTTGAAAAAGATCGCGCGAAACACTCCACTGTGTATATGGAAACTGTTAGACAAGTTACAAAAGATATACCAATGTTGAGTATTGAGGAATCCACTAAAGATTGGGCTGATTTGATTAATCTAACAAAAGCATACAATGCAGATTTGCTAGGAACATTGGGTATGTATAAAATATTAATGGCGCAAGACTTGGCTAAAGAATTAGGGCTGGGGGACACCCCTAGAGTAATACGTAAGCAAATAGGTGAATTTCTTGTAGGGATGCCTGCGAAGCTAAGTGATGGATGGAAAGCGGCATTGGGATCATTTATGGAGGGTTCCGAAACAAGAAGTATGGCTGAGAATTTGTTTACATTTGAGAGTGCTCCGATAGAGCAACAGATTACGGCACTTTCTAAGTTTATAGAGGCGCGGGTACCTGATTTTATGACTTCAGAGGGCATGTATAAGCTTCGTAATGTATTTATGGGAATGGGCAAAGAAGGCGCGGAAATGGCAAAACATTTATCTGAAGCTTTTGCAGCAGGTAAATTAACAGGGCCCAATTTGGAAAAGGTTTTGTTGAAAATTGGTAAGGAACGAGAGGCTGCGGGAGAGGCTCAAGCAGCTGCTCAGACCAATATGAATAAACTAATAGCATCTGGGGCGAAAATTGCGAAGAATTTAGTTGGGTTAGAGCAGCGACTACAGCGTTGGATTGAACTAGAACTATCTGGGCCAATTAGAGAGCTTACAACGGCTATTAGGGATGCTATAGCATGGGCAAAAAGTGAGAAAATGCCGAAAATACTAAGTTCAAATGTTAAAGAAGGTATGGCTAATATAGCTGATCTATATGTAAGATCACAAAGACAGAGCGCAACACCAGAACAGATCGCAAAACTAAAAGAAATAGGAGTATGGAGGGATCCTACTCCAGAATTTTCTCCTGCCGCTATAACCAGAATTGTTTCGAAGGGACAGAAACAGCACGGTCGGGAAACAGTAAAAAAATGGGCCGAGCAACGTGATTACGATATGCAACGGCTAGCGCAATTCCTATACGAGATGATGCTGGAGGACAAAAATAGAAGGATGGCAGTTAAAGAGCCACCAATAACCACTCCCAGAGCTACAACTAAAACATCAGGACCATAAAAGCAGTAATAAATGGCTCAAAAAAACCCAGCTAAGATAGTATTTGATGTTCTTTCTCCTGAAGGGCAGACTGAAAGGTTAACCTTCAGGAAATATGCTGGATCTAAACTTGCACAAGCCGCTGAAGGAGGCTCTCCCCCTAATCCTGATGTTATTGTTGTTCTAAAGGTCAATCCTGAATCAATATCATACGCGAAACCAAAAATTACGCAAAAGGTTCAAACAGCATCACCTAATCGGTTTGTTATTTTCGATTGGGGTACGGATTTAACAGTAATGAGCATTTCAGGGAATACAGGCAACTTACTACCGGACATTATTCAAGGTGGATTCAACCCGTTACAGCCAACCTTTGACGACTTGGCTGCAAAGATAGCTCCGGGGAAACAAGCCGGGGGTGTATCTAATATTATTAGCGGAGTAACCGCTGCGCATGTGGCTCCTGTAGAAACGGGTATATTGGCAGCAGCCGGCGGAAGCGTTACTCCAGGAGCAGTAAAGGCCCTCGCGCAGCAGGTGCTTATGGGTAAACTATCGTATTTTGAACTCATAGGAATGTCCCCTAAATATAAGACTTTTATGCGATTACAAGAATTATACGAAAATTTTGATGCGGATCAAGATGTTCTGACGCTAGAACTTGGAGAATCTATTTTTCGTGGGTATTTTCTAGATTTTTCGTTTACGCAAGAGGCAAATAGTCCGTGGAATTGGAAGTATTCAATAGTCTTTAGTGCCCTACAAGATCTGACCAAGTTTTCCAGACGTGGAGATGATACATTCAAGGAGAATAAATTCTTTGGCTGATCAAATTGCAGAATTATTGATTAAATCTTTATATCGAGGATACACCACATGTGGTCCTGGGCAGGAATACCGTGCGTATCATCCAAAAGTAGCGTTAAATTCATCCAGCTACATAAATGATGTTCCATACATCGTTCCGGATAACTTTTTCAGACCAGAGATATATGTTACGATAGATTTTACTCACCGATTTACCTTATCCTCTGAGAAGATCAAAGGTAAACGACCTGTCCAAGCGCATGTTTTAAAACAGACAGTTGTTAGACTAATAAAATTCTTTAATTATTATATCAGATATGCATATAGCTATGGAAAAAAGGAAGATTCTGGGGTACTTACTGAGGTAGATTTTGTAACTAAAGCAGCCGCAGGTGGCGACGAAGAAGAACAGTCTTTATTTCTCAATAACATTATAAATTTTTTCCTTACGTCCATGTCTGTTAATCGTATGAGATCGGACATCGGATCTGCGACGATTACATTGAGAGACAACCCAAATTATAGATACGGTAGGAGGGAAAATATATTTTTTGACTCTTTAGCGCCGATCCTAAGCCAAGTATTTGTACCAATGCTACCTGTTATGATCTGGGCAAAAGGCAGATTATACAAGGATTGGTATTTTCCTATCTTTGATGGGTATTTGATGCGTGCTGCGCCAGGAAATAGTGCGGGGTTTACATCTGTTGATCTTAATTGTAGAGACAGTTTAGAGATAGCCCGCATAAGTCAGGAAATGATAGACCCAGCGATTATTCAGCAAGACGAATACAGGCAGCAATCTAGCATTAACATTTATTCTATGCCGTTGTATGGTAATGACCATATGGAAATATTCAAGAAAATGTTCCATGGGGGAGCTATCGTTTATAACCCTGAGCAACAGAGATTTAGTAGCGTGGATGAAATAAAAGTATCCAGTGAACGTGAACAGAAGGACAGTTTGAAATTTGCTCGTTTAGGAGATTTTGCTTCTGCGGACGAGTACGAGGGTGAAGTCTTTCCTGGGGAAGTAGCAGATAATCGAGGAATTCATAAGGATGATTTTAGCATATATTATGCTTTGAATAAAACATCACACAAAAAAAGAAAAAGATACACGGTTAGTTGGGGAAATTCGATAACCCCATACAGAATTTTCAACGTTTCGGGGAATGTACCTACGACAACTTCAGAATTTTCTAGTAGGCTGGATATTTTACGAGATATATCTAGTATGGTTTATTATGATTTGTACGTTGATGGGTGGGGGAACGTGCAATACCACCCGATGCGGATTGCTAATAATTTTTTAACATATGATATTATGTACATGATCTCAAATAGCGGAGACAAGAAACAGTATTGGCATAAAAATACGTTTCCTGGCTGTCAGGTCATTGGACCGGAGGAGATTGTTGCTGTTTCTAAAAATTTGAATATTGAATCAATGGTGACATTTCTTCGTTTGATGGGTTATCCAGATGTTGCCGTGGCTAGCCAGGAGATTATTCAACTTGGATTATTAGGATCGTATACTGATATGCCTCTTTTACAGCGGTTTGGTTATAGAAGAGCTAATGTGGAGAACAAATTATTTAATAGTAACCCGGAATATTTATGCAGTGACGGAAAGACTAGATCTTTTATGGATTTAGCCGCAGAAGCATTGTTAAAATATTCAAATTCTGAGCTGTATACATTAGAGGCTAATATTATTTTTAGACCTGAATTAGAGTTGGCGATGCCGATATTCATGCCAGATAGCAAAGAAGTATTCTATCTTCATTCAATTAATCATTCTGTTACTATTGGTGGTGATGCGAACACCACCGTAAGCTGTAACTTCGGTAGAAAAGACAAAGATGCCCCACCAGATATGTATAATTATATTGTAGCTTCTCAAACCATGCGAAAATTTAGCGGGAAAAAGTTAGTTACGATTGATGATCCCCTTACAGGAACAAAAGTAGATATATCTCCGTTACCGCCAAAATCTGAATTTCCTGTGAGAACAGATAAAGAACTTGGGGACCGGGCGGATGTTTCTTTTGATGAGGGTGAAGATATTGAGGATGATGGGTTTGCTTTTGGACCTGCTGGATCAGAGGAAACAGACCCCTATAAATATAAACTAGCTAGACAACACCAACTTACAGACACACAAAACAGCGTGAAAAGGAATGAATAGATGTCACTATCAAATATAACAGATGATCCCATGCTTTCTGAAGCCCAGGTATTCGCGGTATACCCCAATGAGCGAGTTATAGACATAAATTTGCTAGGAAAAGATCGACAATTACAGAGAGTTCTAGTTGTAAACACACCGAATAATTACTCTTTTCCACAAATCGGAGATATTGTACTAGTTCTCATTCTTCAGAGTAGATATTATTGTATAGGGACGGTTGAGCACGGGTATCGAGCTAAAGTAGATGGAACGTATATAGATAAAAGTACGGGTAAGAATATCATTACAAAGAACGTTCAACCTGGAGAAGTGTTTCTAACTAATTTGGCTCGTAGACTATGGTTGTATTTGTCTAATAGTGGTAATTTTTCTTTAATGAGCGGTGATAATGATGGGCTCGCGTACTATATTAAGAATCGGTATCTTCGCCTAAAGGGACAGGTTACTCAAATTATAGGAAGTGGAACTACCGCTTCATTCGGGTACGTTTTTAGAAACTTAGGAAAAGGGTATCAACCGGTAGCAAGTAAGGATAACCCGAGTACTCCAGCGATAGAGGCGCTGATAGACATCGCGCAACAATCTCTCAGGGTAGTTCGATTTCAAATAGGAGAAATTAAAAACGCTTTAGGTATAGACGAATTAAGCACTTTTCCAGGTAATTTTCTAAAAGCAATTATAGAAGTATGTCAGGCTGGTATACCAATAGCAGGATTAAAGATGGATGATGGGGGAAACGTTGAATTATCCTCTCTTCTCGGCAAAACAATGATAGATGGGATACAGGTACAGCTAGGCGGGATATCTGCTGCCGAACCAGTTATAAAGGGGGAAACATATACTGCCTCAGAATCGGCATTTTTGGATTCTATGACTATATTTGCGACTGCGATGACTGCTTTTTACACAGCTTTGGTACCAGCCCCCCCGCCTATTAGTGCGGCAGCCTCAACTATGTTACCCGCTGTAACAGCTTTTAACTTGGCGATTTCAGCGTTTAAAGCAGCGCTAATACCGTCGAAATCTTTGAAGGTAAAGACAACCTAATTGTCCAAACGATCTAGAAGGGACACAACATATCTTTCGATCTTTGATTTAGAATCTATTCTACAACCGGCGGCGGAAGGATGACCACCACCACCTAGTTTCTTTGCTATATTAGATATATCTACATCTTTTGATCTAAAGGAACACATACCTATGGTAGGATTTACGATCACGATGTATTTTAGATCTTCACAATCCGGGTGTACGAGAGCAGCGTGCCCAACTTCTGAGATATAATCCGTAGCGAACAATATTTTGTAAGTATTACCAAGATCGTCCATATGGTACGCGGCTTGTAGTAATTGATCTTCTATGACCTTTTTGACATATTCTTCTTTATTTTTATTCAGGTATTGAATGATTAAACTATACGGTTTTTCGTTGTCCGCAGTTGGATTGGTAGAAAACGTTTCCACAAAATCGTGTGTACCAATGAACCTTAGCAGTGTATTTAGATTTTCTCCCCGGGTACGAAAATTTGACTGTAATTTCCAAAGATCCCAGGCGTTTATTGCCTCGACTAGCTCAAAATATAGATCCTTATCTGGGATATTTGGTTGTAGGTATTGTAAAACTAGGCGCGTTCCGCATGAAGTGCTTTCGTAGGTTGCCCATGAGTAATTCGATACCCAGGACTTGGTTTTGTGGTGATCCAGAAGGATTACTTTAATCTTATTTCTATGATATGTATCTAATTTTTCACACATTTCTTCAGAGGGTGTAATGTCTGTAATCAGTAAGGTGTCATTAGCTGCGTACTCATTGCTCTCTAAAAACGCATTTAGATTGTGATCAATAGATTCGTAATTATTATATATTACTGTAGACAAATCCATTTTTGCAGCGTTGCATAGGATAACAGGACCGACGCCATCTAGATCATCGTGAGTAAAGATGTGAAACATACGCACCTCCTGGGTGTATTATACGATAGGCACGCACACCCGGAAGTTAAATTACCAATAAAGAAATAAGATAGGCTAAAACGAGTGACAACGGAAGTAAAAAATGTTGAGTGTTTATGCGCTTTTGTTCAAGCTCTTGGACAGGGTGTCGCTGCTACATTGTCAACGTTTATCGGGTCAGTGATCGGGTTATTGGAGCTTGCAAAGGTTGAAATTCTTTTGGTAAGTAATTTAGAAAATTTGGAGGATCTTGGTAGGAAGCTGGCGTCTGAACAGGCATTAGCGGTATTAGAACAGGGAGTTCAACCAGTCAGCGCTGTATTTGCTATGATTAACGCCTATACAGCCCCGTTTGCGGATTGTGATCCAGTATCCTCTTTTGCTTCGGTATTAAAGGCAGCACAAGACGTTGTTCTTTCAGAGTTTGATGACCTAAGTTTTGAAATTCAGCAATGGGGCGCGGCGATAACTGATAGACAGAATGAGATAGAAAGACTAGATAGGCTTATCGACATTTTAACGCAGATACAATCAGCAATTGATGAATGCGGAGATGTATAAGTGACGGTTACCTACCAAAGCGATTTTAAGATAAGTTTGGCGGATGAGGTTACCGGGAGGATGACTCTTGCTTTGTCCCCAACTGGTGATATTCAGCTCGTAGAAGGCAAGGAGAAGCTTGCAGAGCAGTTATTATTCGCTATCGTCAACGACAACGTAAGTGTTTCTAATCTACTCAATGCACCAACAATATCGACAAGGGCACTAACAGCTCTAATGCAAGCAATACTTCGTGATTTTAAACAGAATCAGATAGAATACACGAATAAATCGGATCCAGAATTGAACGGGCACCTGATCTTTAGAAAGAAATCCGGTACAACGGCCAATTTTGAACGAGTTTCCAAGGAATATGTATCATGGAGGTTTACGGATACGGATCTAGAAAACGGAATATTATACGATTACGGTGTTAGAAAGGTGTACAATGGTATATTTACTACAATGTTTGTTGATTCATTTACCATAGTACCGTCTAAGTTTCCAAGAAACCAAGTAATTACAATAGGAAGTGAATCTGTTGCATGGAGTGGGGATCAGACAGTCACATTTTATATAGATTCAAATAGGTATTTCAAAAGGGCAGAACTGTTAGGGACGATTATTCGGATAAATTCTTATGGGGATCCTCGGGAACCCAGGAAACAGATTGTAGACATTTTAATTCAATCTTTGGATGATGCACATGTCAGTATAAATTCCAGAATAGGAAACGCTTTGTAATGGCTAAAAAATCAATAGAAACATTAGTTGGTGAGCACAAAACGTTTTTGAGAGCGTATAATTATCGCTTGGATACGGGTGATAATAGTTTAGCGAAAGCTCTGATTCTATATCCGTATTCAGTAGCTGGTAAAGCGATCCTAGGAGAGGTGGAAAAAGTAAGGAATCTGCATATATTATCCTATAATGAAGGACCAGAAATAGATGCTTTCGCGACCGATTATAAACGAGAAAGAATAATCGGAAGATTTGCTACGGTTACTTTGACATTCTATTCTACCACCGTTCCAACTACAAACGTGGTAATACTAGCGGAGACGCAAGTACGCACATCCGGTACTGCGTTCGCATCTCCTGTAACGTTCTCAACAGTGAGTGAGGCTACTTTTTCTATTGCTAATATAAATAGTTATTACTCTTATGATAGAGATCGGTATGAATTTTCAGTTATTGCTCTCTGTGATACGATTGGAACAGTAGGAAATGTAGGGGCGCTAACTATAAATCAGATATCCTCCCCCGTATCCGGTTTGAATGGGGTCGCTAATCTACTTGCTGCGGCCGGTGGAGAGGATGAAGAAAGTGATGAGGATCTTAAATCCAGAATAGAAGAGGCGAAAACAGGGCGAGATCTAAACGTAGTAAAAGGATTAAGTGGGTTTGTCCGATCCGCCGGGTTTTTGGATGCTTATCCTGTACGAGTTGAAGATGCAGCCGCAGAAAGATCAACGGGTGTAGATATTTTTGTAATTGATAATTCGCATGCTTCGGCTACGGATACTTTTGCGTATGATCCATCCAGAGAACGCTATTATTTTAATAATCGACCTGTGAGTGCAGTTGGTTCTGTCAGAGGATCAATTGCGGGGATCCTTAGTTCTTCTGATTATGATGTAAATATAGATAATGCTACTGAATATAGAAGAAGCACCCTGGGAATGGACTACATTAGTTTTAGAGCAAGTGCGTCATTGGTATCTGGGGAAACTATTACGGTAACCTATACCTATTCAGAATCTATAAAACAGGTGCAGGATTCTTTCGATTTGAATGAAAATGATATTCTAACATCTGATATATTGATCAAACGCGCGTATCCTGTATATTTGAGGCTGAACGCTATATTAACTCTGACAGCCAATGCGGATGGTCCTGCAACTAGAAATAAGGCTAGAAACGCTTTGGTTCAATTGCTGAGTACATATCGTCTGGGAACGAATATACAAAAAAGTGACCTGATAGTGGTTCTGCAAGAGGGCTATGGGGATTATCCGGTAGATACTGTGGATGCTGTGATAATAAATAGTTACTATTTAACTGATGAATTTGGTGATAGCTATTTGCCGACAGACGAGGTAATTTCTGTCAGCGATAAACAATATGTCGTTTATGGTCGGGCGGTTATAGTCTAATGACTGCATATAATTCATCACAATCTGGGTTTTGGGACGAGGTAGCCACTTGGGGCGGCGGCGGATTTCCTGTAAGTGGTGATACTGCAACTATTTTAGGCACGCATACAGTCACAATACGTGGGAATGTTACTGTTGGCACAAACGCTGGTATAACGGTTGATGCTATCATTATAAATGCTGGTGGAAAGCTGGCTTGGGATACTAACCCTACGAACGATTATACACTAAAATTGCGTGGACGTGTTTCAATTCTTTATGGTGGAGAGTGGCAGATAGGTACAGAAGCAAATCCAATCCTAGCTACACGTACTGTGACTATAGATATTGGAGAAACATACGAACACGCAGTCAGAGTACTCGGCACCTTGCGCGTTCATGGATCTCCGTCTTACCACATGGCTGATGCTACGAAACAGCGGACGCAACTGGCGGCCAATTCAGCAGCAGCTGCAACACAAATAATAGTACAAGATGCAGTTGATTGGGTTGCGGGAGACGTTTTGTGGCTTGCTACAGGTGGAGATAAGTTACAGGCCCCCACTGGCAATGAAAAAGTTACCATTGCTTCGAAAGCTGATCCATACACATATAATGTGAGTGCATTAGTCTATAACCATTTTGGTGGATCTACCTACGGGGATATGGTTGTCCATGCATCTCGAAATGTTACATTTACTGGACAAGGAGCGACACAGGGTTTTTCGTTAACCTCAACGGGGGCAACTGCTAATATACCAACTTTCGATCTTAACTGGTGTAAGTTTAAATATGGCGGTATGGTTGGCTCATTATATGTTATTTATGGATCCATAGTGACTGCTACGATCAGATGGGGCCTTAGTAATGTAACAATTAGAAATATCGTGATTGAAGATCCTGGAAATGTTTCTACTTTAACTTCGGGAATAACGTTTTATTACGCACCAATTGAACCAGATCCCGATTTCTCCCATTTGGATGAGATCCACGTATACGGATTTCCTATCTCAATCAATTTCAGTAGTCTTCGTGGGATAGCGCGTATGGGGCATGTGTCGTCTATAAAAACGACAACAAATGGAATAGACCTAGGCGGCGATGGGCTGATGATTAAAAGTTTTTGGTTTACTGGACCCGTTCCTCTTGGAATAGCTTGTATGCCATTAAATATAAGCTCTTCTTGTACAATCCAAATAGACTCAATAAAGATCCACAATGCATATAAGGGGCTATCAGCCGCCGGTGGTAATGACGAATATGCATCACCAGCGCATTGGCACGTAAAGAACGGAGAAATATATCATGTGATTGGGGGCACTACATCATGGGGTATTTATATGACCGGGGTGTCATACCTACCTGTTCTTGAAGTAGACAATGTAGATTTTTATGATAATCAACGCGGGGCCATTGAAGTTGCGATGGCGCACCAAATCATATATCTAAGAAATAGTAAGATCAACGCATGTGGGTTTGGTTTGCGTTTTGCGAGTGGTGGAAGTATGCTACGGTTAAGTAATTGTGAGTTTGGGGTAGATGCGAGAAACACGACCTACAATATATGGCTAGAGGATGCTGCTTGGAATAATCAATCATGGCGGAAGATCTTTGAAAAATGTAAATTCAGAATTCCTACAGCGCTTCCTGCTGGTGGGTATGATTGGTTTACAGAACGACTTCGTTGGGCTATTTACCAGTCAGATATGACTGATTGGCGAGATGCCTGTGAAGTTCCGGCCAAAAGTACCTACGAATTTATAGATTGCCAGTTGCTTGATGCATCTAGTGTTGACCAGTGGTCAACTGTGTTCCCCAATACAAATATTTTAGGTATTGTGGGAGGTAGCTCGCAAATCCATAAAACACATCAAACTAACGAAGCCAGTGGGTATATTGATGGCACGTTCCAAAGAAAATTATTACCATTTATGGGTCTGACAAGAACCCACATTACTGAAGCGTGTCCTATTCGGATTCCTGTTGCAAGCGGTCAAACAGTAACAGCCAAACTGTCATTCAAAAAGAACGTTTCGCAGATATCTTCAGATCTGCCAAAGTTGCACCTATTCGGATGTGGTATCAGCACTGAAGATACTATGCAAAATGTTCAAAATACTTGGGATGAATTAGTTGTTAGTGGGGTTGCACAAAACAATGGCGTGGTTGAATTGTGGGTAAGTTGCCACGGAATCCAAGATTATCAAGAATCAAATCCAGCGCGTACACCCACTACTGACATTAACTGGGCATACCCCATAGACCCTGGCGGCGTATCCGCGAGCACTGGGACATATAACTTAATTCTTTACTGTGATGGATTAGACATAACAATTGCTTAACTAGCTAAAGTTGAGACAATGGCATTATTTGGAGACAATGGCGTATTTCCGATTTGGGTGTGGAATGCGGATGTGTATGGTGATGATGGGGTGTTTCCACTTGGTCCGGGGTTTGGGGGGGTATCCGATGAAGCAAAAGATTTTATTGCTGAAATACTTATCGGTGGTGTGCCCGTTTGGAGTGCCCTTAACCAGATTCCACAACAAGAACTTTCTATAGATGTTTCAGGTTTTACTGGTATTTTAGATCTAGAATTTAGGATTAGAGGCTTGCCATGAGAATTATTTGGGTAGCTACGACAGGTAATGATATCTCGGGGGACGGAACGGAAGGACGCCCATATGCTTCAATAGACCGCGCCTTGTCAGATTTTACTAATGGAGATCAAATTCGTATTCTAGACGGTACGTATATACCTACGGATTCTGTAATTATTAGTGGTCTTGAGGGGTCTCTATTTTCTGAAAACCCATTAGCGGCATACATACAACCGGAAAAGACAACAAAACATCAAGCGTGTGTTGCAATCATAGACTCGCCAAGATTTTCAGTTGTTGGAGTTAATATTCTACAAGCTGCGGACGCAAGCGGAAATCTAATCGGGCTATACGTAGAAAATGTAGAAAATTTCTTGGCGTATACTTGTAGTATCTCTGACTTTGAAATACCATCTGGTGCCGGGTATGGAATTTACGCTTCTGGGGATGGTAGGATAGAAGGTTGTATAATAAAAAATATTTCCGGAGCGGGAGCGAGTATTCATGGGATACAGGGTGTTGGTATAGACGTGGTAGAGTGTGAGGTGACACATCTGTCGGGCGCTAGTGGATGTTTTGTGACGGGAATTGAGGAAAACGGATTAAAAACATGGTAGTATCTTCCATAATATCGGGGACAGGTAAAGCTCCCAAAAATATAGGGGTACTGGCCAAGGTACTTTTATCCGCCCCGGACATTACAGTGCAAGCGTATGAATGGGATCTTCTGAGTGCGCCTGAAAATTCAAACGCAGTCTTGTCAGATCCAACAATATCTACTCCCACGATTATTTTAGATAAGATCGGAGTTTATCTTATCCGATTAATTGCGAATAGGTACGAACAAACGATGAAGACGAGTACAATTGCATTGAACGTTCCAGGCGGTATAAGCCCAATGCCACCAGATCCGCTGTTTGCTACGGGCGGCAGGATAAGAAATTTCTCGTTTGAATTACCGGGCATTTTTCCTGGGTGGGCACATAACTGGATAACTAGAGATGATGCAAATGTTCTCAGTAACGGCGCGGGGATCACCAGGGGAAGAATTATACCTGCCAATTTTAATGTTAACAGTGGATACTACGCTATGTGTCTTGGGGATGACGACGCATTACCTCAATATTTCAGAGTCGGAGATATTTTTTCTATCTCGCAGGAAGTAGATTTTACAGATATGCATGTATTGAAATTTCAATTCAAATTCAGGAAATAAAGATGCCTGTTCCACTACCGGCCGCGTACATAGATTCTATACGGTTAATCAAAAACGAGACAACTGTAGTTAGAGGAAACGTTGTTTCTGATTGTATTGGTGATGATGTTACCGCATTCAAATTACATAACTGTAAAAATCTCGTATGTAAAGACAATAAGGCGCTTAGGATAAAGTCTAAAACGAAAACAAGTATTGGGTTTCATATATATGACTGTACTAATGTATTAGTTTTGTATTGCCCCGTGAGCCGAGCAAATACTGGGTTTTCCCTATCAGACATAGATATACTGAATGTATACAATATTACAGCACATAACGCTAGACGCGGTGTATCGATCTCATGCGACGGTACATTTAGAAATGTAGCGCTATCTAATTATGAAGATCATACCTACTATAAACTGGGTACTGGTTTCTTTGTTGGTGGTGGGACTGTAGATGTAGATTATCTTATGCATTTTGGATTAGAATCCTTAGTTGAAAGCGGCACAATTCTAGAAGGAAGTAATATCACAGAAAATCAAATTTTGTACTTGGATGAACCAAACGATGATTTGACTCCTGATTATGTATCATTGTTGAATAACGCGGGAACAGAAAACCCACTTCATAATGACTCCCCAGATATTGGGGGGGTTGAGAGTACAATTACTGATGAAATTACAGCGGACCCCAAGTATCTATACAATATCATAGACAATTCCTTTTGGGATATAGATAACGATAAGGCAGCAGAAATATCGTATATAAAGGCATTCCAAAGCAGAAGTGCCGCATCAAATGAAGCATTCCAGCGGCAGGTGTTGAGAGATTTGCACTTAAAAACAGCTTCATCGGTTGAGCGGTTTGCTGAACTATTTCCTATAAACGCTAGATATGCCAACAAAAACAGAACAAAGAAAAGGGTTATGGATGTCTGGTACGCTACACAAAACCCTGCTACGGTGTCTGCATATGTATCATCCATAGGTGCATATAACTTCTTCCCAAGTTTCCTGAAGAGGATGGAAGATTACGCGGATGGTTGGATTATTGGGCATTCCTATGTAGGATATGATAATTGGCTTTGCAGCTATTCTGGATTGAAATATGGAATATATATAGATGTGCTCGGTACATCGACAATGAACAAAGCTACATCAGGCGAGTGCTACAACAACACGATGAATTGTGTTGCGGACGCTGCCCCTGTTCGGTGGTTTTTACACGAAGAGGTTGAGCCGCCTGGATATTATATGTTTACAGATAGATACCACGGATTCGAGAATTGTAGTTTGACTAATATGATATATAATGATGATTTTAATATACAAATAGACCAAATAGCACAAGACGGCAGCATAATAACACCATTAATCCCAACCGCTGCCGCTGCGGCTTCTGGAGTTTCTACAGAAAACCATGCGCCGTCTGGAAATGTAGAAATTTCGTTACTTGATCGTGTGTACAGTGAGAGTGTTGACAGAAACGTGTATTATAGACAGGGGGACTCGTCCAGTACACTGAGTCCGTGGATAAGCGTGTTGCATCCAATAGGTGGTAACTTTAGTTTAACTTCTAAGTACGCACAGTTTAGAATAGACGTATCCGGTGTTCTTAGACAGATAGATTATGAGTTTATCGGTTTATGTCTAAGACCCTTTTATAGGGCAAGAGATTTCGCGTTGCCTATCGTGGATGTGGATGCTACCACAATATATATGGAATTTGAGCCCGGCGCAGCAACCGGGGATGCGATTAGTCCACCAGATTGGGATTCTTTCGTTGTAAAATTCGCGGATGATGGTGTTCGACATTCTTGTGGATGGGTAGTTCCGATACCACAATATTATATTGACAGAGCAGTTAAAGTTCTACGGATCATTTTTACTACTGACCTAGCTATGGCTGGAAACGCAATCGTGAGGGCGCGGTTTAGTAGTGTTGCAAGTGGTGCAATACTAAATCCGCTTGTTGAAATAAATAGTAGTGTGATAGTACAGAATGCGCAGGCTTCGTATGTAGACATTAATATTAGTCCTGTAATTACTAATACGAGTGAGTGGTTTATATTGGAGATAAGCCGCGATTCGTCAGATCCAGGAGATTCTTTGGCGGCTGATCTGACGTTCTTAAACGGTCGAACACTGTAAGGGGTACTTATGGCATTTTTAGAATTTGTTGCTGGGGCTGCCGCTAAAGATGATGTCAGCGGACCTACCGAAGATAATTTTGGATTGGTATTTGCGGCAGACGGTATTGATAGATCATGCGGGTGGACGATATACGCCCCGCCTGAAATACGAGTTCAAAACCCCTTGATTCTTAGGATGTGTTTATTTGATTCCGGATTGGGGGCAGGAGTTGTCAGATTTGGATATACGTACTATGCAGCGCAGGATAGTGGCGCTCCGATCCTAACTGGCGCAGGGGATATCCTTATTACTATACCAGGTATAGCGAATACCGTAATTTACGAAGATGTTTCAATTTTTGGATGGTTAAATATAAATACTACGTTACTTTTGCTTAGAATAAACAGGGATTCAACACATCCCTTGGATACATATGCGAGCAGTGCATCTTACTTTTCTGGACGTACCCTATAGGAGAAACCAATGCAACGAACAGAATACTTTAATGAAACTAGACCTACAGATACTCAACTAAATTACACAGAGGATTCCAAGATTAGTTCTACTATTCGGCGGTTGAAATCGTTAGCTCAAATGGGTATCGTAGAAGGATTTAGAATAACTGTAAATGGGTTAGATAACACGAAGGTTGACATTGGTGCGGGAGAAGGATATACAGGTGGAACCTACCTAGTCAACACATTTGAAGGATCTGGATCCGCAGAGAGAATATCCACTACTACTGATACTGTTTCTGGTGTCGTATCTGTTGGTAATATTATACAGAACCAGGCCCTCGCAGATTATACCCTGAATTCCAAAAATTACATTTCCTTGGTTTATCAGGAAACGACTTCTCACCCTCTAGCCGAAAGATCGTTTCCATTTACAGCGCACGATACTGTTATAACTGAATCATATTCCGTATCAGTTTTACCAGAAGCAGATTGGAACGGACTAAGCGCCGCACAGTTGAATAGCAGATTTCTAGTTGGGATTGTTACTGCAAATGGCGCTGGAGCGGCACTTACAACAGCGAGTATAGATCAATTTGTTCAACCTAGAACACACCCTACTGCGTCTAACCCATCAAACATTACTGGAGTAACTGTAGTTGGCCTTTCTCAGGAAACACTTCTTGGAAATGGAACGTTGCGATATGATCCAACTTCTAATTCATTGTATTGGACCGCACCTTCAGACGCAGAAGGTGGAGCAGTATCTATTGGAAGTAATGGCACATACATACTATACTCAAATGATGTAACGTATTGGATCAGGTTAGAAGTTGTTCTTGCTGCGCTCCCTGGGGCAGCACAAACGGATACTATTCAAATACGATCTTTGTACGGTAGAACCATTCCTATGTTCTGTGCTAAAGATACAGCACATAGAGATATGGTTGGGTCTGGTACGCCCACTGTAAAAAACCCACATGCAACTACCTTGGATGATATTGAGGGTGGAACATTTGATCATGCAGATTATTTTCACCTAAATGGTATATCTAAGGATGCTGATCCTACAGTATTGGAATGTGTTCCTGACGGTTTCGGTGAACGAATTCTGATAAATAACCCCGGTGGAACGCATGATAAATTTTTGCTCGATGGATTAACGTACAATGTAATCACGGGGGTTGCCGCACCGACACCTGGGGAAGTAAACTTCAATGTTGTCCCGCTGCCTCCTACTGGCCGATATCTAATCTATTTGGATTCTTCTGCTACTCCACAACGTGTACAAATCGGAGAAGCCCTGTGGGATGCTAATATTCGAGTAGTTGATATTCATACGGCCGCCGGGGGAAACGCTACAATTGCGTGGGATGATGCCATAAGTACTTTGACATTTGCAGCACCCGGCGATATTGCAGGGAATCCTGTATATGTAATGTACAGTGGTCTCTTCTTGGGAATGCCTACAGGATACTACAAAGTATACTCAGATAATGGAACAGATTGGGTAATTGTACATACAAATGGGTTGCTTGGCGTAACAAACTCTACAACGTTCTCTGTAACGAAGAATGAGACTAATTATCCAGATGAAACTATACTTAAGTTGTCTTCTGTACAGTGGGACTCTGGTACAGGAGCATTAACAGATTTGTATGATATCCGTAGATTTGTTACCGCAGACAACAGAAATGAAACAGAAGAAGAACATGATGTCTATGGTCGGCATACAAACGTTATACAAAGTAGACTTAGGGTAGCACAAGAAACCGTCGCGATATACGCTATTGCAGAATCCAATACAGCGGTATGGGCATATGCAAGAGAGAATGAAGGTGGTCGTTTTGGTGCTGGAACCGCAACAGGTGTATTCGGATTTGCAGCAACTACGGGTGTGTACGGATCTGCTGCAACGTTGGGGGTATTTGGAAAAGCGGCTGCCGCTACAGGCGTATACGGATCTGCTGCGGTGAATACTGGCGGTATGTTCTATGCTGGTGCTGATTATGGTGTCTGGGCGCGTGCCATAGATGCTACTGCTGTTTACGCAACGGCTGCATCAGAAGGTGTATATGTAAAAGTAGCCGGTGCTACTGCGGGATATTTTAGTGCGGGAGGAAATACAGCACTTCAGGTTATAGCGGTTGGAGATACGGGCGGTCGTTTCGAGGCACCCAATTATGCCGTGTGGGGATCCGCAGCCACTTCTTTTGGTGTGCGCGGGCTTGCTGCTAATCTTGCTGGGTATTTTCAAGCGGTTGGTGATAATGGGGCAGCAGATATTATTGGTGTTTATGGCCAAGCTGCCAACGCTGGCGCGCCCGCAAGGGCTCTAGGTGTGCATGGATACGTCGCAGGTGCAGGAGCTACTGGTGTTTATGGTCAGGCAGTTGGAGCGGCAGGTTTTGGTATGGTTGGTAGTGCGTCCGTCGTTGGTGTGCGTGGGGTAGGAGGAGCAGGTACCGGTGTTCAGGGCACTGGTAGTAGTATAGGAGTAGCGGGGCATGCTAACGCAGCTAATGGTACGGGTGTATATGCAGAGGGGGTAGGCGGCGATGCTGCGTTGGCCGGTAATGGTTTTTTGGAGTGGGCATACCCCGCTGGGGCTGCGCACCCTAACTCAGTAGAAGAATGGGTTATTTTATTTAATGGCTCTACTAGATATATTCATTTATATACATAATTAGGTACATTCGAACCAAATCCAACCCCCACCAACGCGCTGTCTGCAGGTGTCGTAGCATACAGTACATATGTCTTTTTGATATAAACTTTGACACGTTGTTGATTCTAGTGTATAACATGTCATCTCTCGGCAAATTTCAATTCCATCCGAACCGGTACTACATACGATTTGTTCTGGTTCTGCCCCGCACCCGACCACGATCAGAATTGAAAGCAACAGTGCAAAAATTGTTTTCATGACATTTTCCTTTCACAATATGACCTAGTTTACCAACCCCAGAACTTCTCGAATCCTTTTCCACATTGGATGTTCAAGTTGAGCGATTATCACATCCTCCTTTGCTGACAAATTGTATTGCGTCCTTAATACGATTCTAATGTTGGTGATCTCATCGTGTATCGCGTTGTACAGTTCTTGCTGCTTTTTCTTGCTAATCCTCATGGAAGTCACTCCCTATCCACATTTATACCTGATTTACACTTCCTTGTCAAGCTTTTTCTTTCAATGCGTTGACAAGCCTTGCCTTGAATAACGTCATGGTTTTCTTGCTGATTGCTTTTCTGACTTCCTTAGAAGAGATGATTTCACCCGCAGCCTCTCGTTCTACATCCCCAACCACGGCAGTAAGGACATCCTTTGTTCGATCAATCCCGCATTCTCCAAGTTTATCGAGCACATGCGACAAACGCATCTCAGTGACCCACTCGTCAGCGATGGTATTTGCCTCTGTCAAAATCTGCAATTGTGCTGGATCTAGTACCTTTTGCGGTGTTTTTCTCTCAGAAAATTTTTCGTTTTTGTGCTTGGCAATGATTCTGTCCCCATTATTTTTTCTGACTTCTATGGGGGGACGCGGGACAACGCCCTCACGCGGCTTGTCCGGCCCGCAGCCGCATTTTATCCCCTGTACCGATGGGCGATCTCGCTCAAAATCTAAGCGTTCTAATGAAGTCGGTACTAATACCCAGTCTACTACGTCCAAGTTGAATGTTTTTGCAATGGCTGTCATGTCCGGTACAGAAAGCCAATGATTTTCGATTTTTATGTCAAAGACTACAAAACGTAGTTCTTTTCCGTAAGTGTGCGACATACCTTGTACTTTACCTCCGTAGCTTTCTCCAAAAATAACGCATTCCGAGAGTCCCAATTCGGTAAACGTTTTTGTAAGAAAGTCCTGGTCAAATAAGGCTACGAAAGTCTCGTGTTTAGAACCACCAGAAAAGAAAGACAATTCTCCGTTTTTCCAGGAAATGTGCGCGGACGTGCCATCGATCTTCTCAAGCGCGTAACACTCCTTAAATAAAAGGATAGCTTGTTCTTTGTACAGGTTAGAAATCGAAAGATAAGCCATTTGTGGGCTCCTTATTAAGGATTATTTTTTGATCCGTTTGTCTAAGCTAATTCGATCAGTTACACACAGTCGAATATCAGCAGCGGGTTCCTCTTCTGGTGTGCAGGGGCTATACACGCGGCTAGTAGCAATTTTAGAAGCCACCCACCGCCGGACTTCCACATCTGGTTCCTCAACTTGTGTGGGTAGATGATCTAACCGATCAGCAGGTATACGGCAAGCTACACGTTGTCGGACACGTGCATTCGGTTCCTCATCCGGTGTGGGTAGATGATCTAGCCGATCAGTGGGGATTTGATAGGCTACCCGCCACCGCACATCCGCATCTGGTTCCTCCTCCGGCGTGAGAATACGGGTGATTTCCCGGATCACCCGGATACCTTGGGCTTTTGTCTTATTATGCTGTATCCGGACGGTCTCCCCCACAGGTTCGACCTCGATCAGGCGTCTACTATTGGTAGACTCTGGCATGTAATCGCTCAGCTCTTCTGCGTAGTGGATACCGCCGCCACAGACAGGCCCGGGATCCCAGTCTGGAGCCATTGTCACCTGCCCCACGGCGTAAATCACGTCCTTACGGGCCTTTTCGTGTACGCCAGTCCACTCTGCCGAGACTAATTTTAGGTTCATAGTCTTTCTCCCTAAGATAAGATATACCCGGTTTTTACCGTTTGTCAAGGGAAATGTTTTGCAGTATAATAGATAAACAGGAGGTATTCAATGAACGAAGAACAATCCATTATTCTAGTCGTTCAAGGTGGGGCTGGAGACGTTTTAGCTGCCACCCCAATGATACGCGGTTTTAGAACTACTTACCCAGATGATGAAATAGTTGTGCTCTCAACACACGAATATATGCTAAAAAATAATAAAAACATAGACCGGCTTTTGTCTTTCAATAGTAAAGATGATATTCAAGTTCTGTATAATCAGTTTGTGCATGAGAACAATAAAATACGCTTTTTCAAGCACCACTTCCCATATGACTCTTTCTTGGATACACCAAGACTAGAAGCAAACACACTACCTGAATTCATTTGCCATTTATACAATATTGGGTATGACAGAAAGCCACTAGAATACACCATTACCCCGTATGAAACAGCGGGTGCAATAGCTTTTATGCAGCAGTTCCAAAAGCCTGTAATTATTCTGCACCTGACAGGTATTCTACCAATGAAAAGCTTAGATTCGGGCATTATGGCACCTATCGTGGATAGATTAAAAGAAAAATATGATTTTGTACAGATAGGATCCAGGGAAGAGGCAGATAGGGGCTTGGTAGTACCTGGAGTGCATAACGCATTGGGTATGCCCATACGGGATACTATTAGTATACTGCCTTATTCTCGGCAGTGTATTTTAATCGAATCAGTATTTGCACACGTATCAAACGCTCTCGGACTTAAATCCATAGTGATATTCAAATCTACGTCTCCGGAATTTTTTGGGTATAGCAATCATCTAAACGTGTGGGATTCGAACGGGTGTAAAGAGTGGCCTTGCGATAGACCAATTGGACCATTGAATAAATTTTTGCCTGCTTATCTGGATTTAGCTACAGGGCAACCATTACCTTGGATGTGCCCGGATCCTAAATGCTCTAAGATCAGTACAGAGTTATTAGAAAAGACGCTTATGGGGGCCTTGGAGGAGCACGAGAAAACTGGGCCGTTTAATAGTGTCCAGGAAGCGATGGAAGCCTAGCACGGATCTAGCGGTAGTATTCTTGCACGTAATTCCGACGATCTTTGTACGCGCAGATGGCGAGCATGCCGTGCAGTACCACTAAGAAGATTAGAACGTATTCGAGGTACAGCCACCTTACTTGCTTGATTTGGGAATATCCGTGCTTTACCACCCGGTTATGAATCCAAGCGTCTGTTCCGTTGTACTTGATGTTTGTCCAGGATTTGTGTATTTTTGTGGCTGGTAACTGCTTCCCTTGCTGGATTCTTCCAACGATATTATTTCCCATTTCTGGGGAAGACCGTACATTTGCAACAGATACGGATACTTGAACAGCTTCTAGGTATTCAATCTTGACCGGGGCAAGCCATCGATCATACAGAAGCATCCCAGAGAGTAGCATGATGGAAATAGTCGTTAGATATCCAAGGAATAGGAGACTACCTTTTCTTGTGTTGTTCCTGATTAGTCCGTACAGGAACCAGTAGACCCCCACGACAATCATCAAGATTGCTACGAGGTCCCAAATGGTTCCTGCGTCTGTTTGTTGTTCTTGTTCCATGATGTAAGTGTAGCAGATGCGAGGTGGGATGTCAAGAGTAAATTTTCGTCTTTTTCGTCAGGTATTATGAATCAGCAGGTACGTATCGAAGTTTAAACAACTTGTTACGTATGTTATTGTGCCCCTTTTCACTCTTCAAGTAAAGATCGATCCTGTGTTCTACTTCCCAGCAATTGGTGCATTGTACAGCACCGGGAAACGCAGACGGATCGCCACAAGTTTTACATGGAACGGTATCTTGATTGGGCAGTTTCACTTTGGTTCTCCTTTTTGGTTAATGATTATACATCTCTTTTCTGTGGTTCAGATATTATTTGTCATAATTTGCTTCGTTTCTGCTTCTTCGAGTTTCTGTTGCGTGGCGTATAAATTCATGTAGAGGAGCGAAGTGTTCACCATCACTATTGTATTTATGCACTTCCTCGTTCGGATCTGTATGATGTACCTGTTCAACGTATATTCCTAATTGTGGAAGTATAGTAGAAAGTTTCTCTATTAAATCTTTTTCGGTCATTTCTGTACATACATATTTGTAACAATCTCCACCACACATTGAATACGCATGTGCCCACTGAAAATCAAATGCAGTAAGTATTTGTTCTATTAACCAATCCGCTGTCCATTCAATAAAAAACCGTGGGCCGGGATCATTATTGCATTCTTTCTTAAAGTATTTTTCTAGTTTTTCCAATTCTTCTGGCAGTTTGAACTGATCAAACGCCTTTAGCGCAAACTTACCGTTGATCACCTTTAGACGAAAACCAGCATGATCAAACTTTATGGTGTAATAGTTCATTACTTGCTCCTGTTTGTTGTGGGTTTGCTATACTAATCACTGTTATTACCACAATGCAGGGTTCATTTCTCTAGCCACTTCTGCATCGACGGATCTTTTTATTTTTGTATATGCCTCTGGGAAAAGATCGTACATTTTTTGCACCCAACGTTGGTCTTTAGCAGAAAGCCGTTTTCCATACTTAGCATCTTTTTGTAGTCTGCGTAGTCGTATTTCCTGTTCTGGCAGTATGTCTATGTGTCTGTTTCCTGCCGCGTTCATTTTGTTATACTTTTTTCAGATTAGAAATTAGATTTTCGACCCACCGGCGCACGTCTGCTTGCCATTCGTTGTCTGGTTGTCTGGTTAGCCAGCCATGTACTTTTTCTATAGCATTAATACCTACGGCTAAGCCCCTTTGATAGCTTTCTTCTTCTAGTTCTGCAATGGCTTTTATCAGATTATCTCGCTCAGGTATTAGTATATTCCTCCATACCATTAGATTGTCCTTTCAACTATGTATTTCTCTTTCAACCAACCATCAAAATCGTCATGTTGTTCCTGACTGGCTCCATTGCTTCTCAATTGTTTTACTTTTTCTAGTGATAGTTTCCTATCCTCTGCCCACGTGCGCCAAGCATTAGGAATCCAAAGTGTAAAACCAGTCATTATGCCGCCTGGATATTCTATATCATCGTGTGCCATTTGTTCAGCCGGCGACCGTCCTTGCGAAGCTGCATAAGCAACATAGCGAGGATTGGTGTACTCAGGATTCATTTAGAACACTCTCCTGTATTTACTTGCCTATGAATCCATGTTCTTTGGCTAGTCGTTTGTAGAACGCAAACAAATACCACCTATACGCTCTGCGCCACCATTCTTCACTTGCCCATTTTCTTGTGTTTAGAGCATGCTCAAATTCGTGTGTTATCTCTGATTTCCAATCTTTTTTCAGCGCTCTTTGGAACTTTTTGATGCAATATAGTAGCATGTGAATCCCAGATTGGTAAAGGATCCAAGAGATGTCACAGTTCTTATCTCTTTTCCAAATCCGCAGATGGCGTTTGCGCTTCAGAATTTCCCCATCTTTATTGGATTTGTATGTAAAATAAACCTCGAATTTCCATCCCCAGATCTTAAGTAGTGTGTAATTTTCGTCTTTTTTTGATACCTCTACATTCAACTCGCGTTGGAAGCTCCCAAATGGGGCGCTGTTTTTGTCAATGAAGATGTTATTGTCGATCATCTTGTATAGTTTATGGGGAGACCTGTCGTAATATTCCCCGTCTTCATTCCAAACAACCCAAAGTTTCTTGGTCAGACAATTTGGGTTGGAGCATTCGTAAACGCGCTTCATTGATACGGGTGCGCAACAAACGTGTTCCTCCAAAGTTTCCAAACGTGCGGCACCTGTAACTACCAACGCACTTTTGCAACGCGGGCAAAGCATAGAAAGGCGCGCTACTTCTTGGCCCACGCGGTTATCCATGCGTTCAATTTGTTTTTTGTTGAAATGCTTATTTTTTACATTCGCCCATGAGTACGTTTTCATCAGATCCTCCTTTTTAAATATCCTGATTAATACATGCTGTACAAATTGCGGTATATTCTGCTTGTTCAATAACGCCTTCTGGTGACATTTTGTAGCTGCCACATCTGCGGCAGATGGTATATGCGTAAGTGCCATTCATTTTATCTTTTGTCTCTTGTAACAGTGTTTCAACCGTTTTTAGTTGTGCTAAGAATGTGCGTGCTTGACACGGGGGACAGTTTCCACACTCGTAGTACCCTACTTCGAAGTAAGGATGATATCCTTGTTCAAATGCTTCTTCATGCTCTTCCACGAACCCATCATATTTCTCTTTTAGTGCGTCATACCCAAGATCTCGTACAAATGTGCAATTCAACTTCGCCAGAACCTTTGCCCATTTTTCAAAATCAGCTTGGATATTCATGGTATTTATCCTCCAAATATTTGATGTTCAAGCCAAGCAACACTGTACCCAAATAAGAACCCGAAAAGACAAACCCATAAAAAGCCTGGGATTATTAAAATGGGGCGAGTTAGCACTGCTGGTACAAGCACCCCTGATAGTCCAAATAAAAGCACAAAGAAGATAAGCCATGCAGATATGTAGTATAGTTGTTTGAGCATGATCATCACCACTCCCCAGGGCCGTGCTCAGCCAGCAGAAAGACATGCAGCGGAATACCCCCACCGCCTTCCGCAGCGTCTTAAAGGACTGCTTGGTAGATTGAAGAAATAAAAAGTGGTTGCAGTTGACATCGTATCTACCCTCTATTCTTCAGCATCCGTGCTGCCTCGGCTTTAGCCCAAGCCCAAGCGTGTCTCTCTGGGGAAGAATTATCTATTTCATCTTGCAGCTTCTTGATCTTAGCCTCTAATGCTTCAGCGCGGGCCTCGGCTTCGGCTTTAACGGCATCAAGCACATTCAGCCACGGGCAGTCCCCGAACCCCGAACAATCCAATTGCAATGAGCAATTATTGCAGTCTATTATTTTCCCTCCATCATCTTGGCGCGGCCGTCTTGTATTACTCTGGTACATTTCTTGTGCTACGGAATCTTTAATCTGCTCAGCAAGTGATTCTATATCCCGCACCGTGAGGTTGCATAAATCTAATGCGTTATTTGTACCCGGCACCGCTTTGGACCCGTCGCGCGCCTTGCTTTGAATCCATTCACGAGCAACACCTAGCCACTGATATGCTTCAGGCATTGTCATAACAGCCTCCCAGTTTCTTTTGGATTTCTTGCGGTAAAGTATTGCATTTATTTATGTTAATTGATTCGTAATACGCTGACTTATCTATTTGGTTGCCGTGCGCTTGCTCCCAATGAGGAACGAACCACAGATGCGGACGCTTTTGCCAGGTTGGTAAAAATGTTCCATACTTTCTCATTTTGAGCAACCTGGATTTCAGTCCCTCTCTGCCGTCTGCATACCCGATATTTATACATTCTTGTGAATCGGGCAATGGTTCCCATCCTCCGGAGGAAACAAAATCGTATTTGCTCAGCTTATCATTTTCTATTTGAAAAGTGTTAGGTAGCCAATTATAATAAACACTGCAATGGTTTACTACTGTCTCGTTGTTGTACTCATAGGTAAACGTATCAAATACTAGTAATACCCCATCGTACCAACATATACAAAAATGGTCTTTTCCATTCGGGTTTTTGATGTCTAAAATAATTTCGAATTTTAGCTCTTTGATTATTGGCATGAACTCATTCAGTGGCATGCCATAGTAAGTATCGTTTTGTGCTTTCAACACCTCGCGTTTGCAAGCGGAGTGTATCATGTGCAAAGAGAAGCCCAATCGTGCCGTCGCGTCATCTTCCTTATACGATTTGCCAGTACTATTCTCTGCTTCTTGGAGTGCATCGTAACGTAACAGTCTGTCAAAATCTTCTATTGGCATGGTTTTCTTCCTATCGGATCCTTTGAATCCTATTCTCAATTTGTTTTACATCTTCTGTAACGTGGTAGGAAAATACCCGAATCATTTCTAACATCCAGGCATTCTTCTTTATTAGTTCCCCACCGAAGATCGAATGCATCTTTTCAATTCTACCCATTTCATCTTGAAAGCGCTCAGCCGCCTTTTCTAGGTTATACGCAAGCTTGTATAGCCCGTTTAGCCGCCGTCTGAGTGGCCTATCCTCATCCAATGCTGGGTGTTCTTCATCAAATTCGTTTGACATCTAATTACTCTCCACAATCTAGTATACCCGTGGGGGACCCGTTGTCAAGAAAGATTTTGACTAATTCGTGTTTTTGGGTATACTAGCACATGGAGGGTATATGGAAAAGGATTCTAGAATTTTGAAGCTAGAGGTACTGCTTAGGGCAGCACAGGAAGCATACTATAATGGGACACCCGTTATCTCGGATGCCCATTATGATGCCTTAGCAGATGAACTACGTACACTAGACCCAACAAATCAAATGCTTACTGTGATTGGCGCTTCCCCCCCGGATGGTCTGCCTAAGGTGAAACATCAAATTCAGATGGGAAGTCAATCAAAAGTCAATACAGAACAAGAATTTAGACTTTGGGCAGAAAAAGTTCGAGCAAAAAAATTCGTTGTCCAAGAGAAATTAGACGGATTGTCTGTAGAATTAGTGTACGAAGGGGGGGATTTGGTACAGGCAATTACTCGGGGTGACGGTGCTGTGGGATCAAATATTACACACCAAGCGAAATTAATGCAAAATATTCCACACAAATTGAGCACGGGGTACACAGGTAGCCTCCGGGGGGAGTTGCTGATTACTAAAGAGGAATTTAAGAAGCATTTGTCTACTGAATATAAAGTAGCGAGAAACGCGGCTTCTGGCATTGCGCAGCGGATAGACCCCTCCGATAATGCTAAGTATTTGATGTGTATCATCTATGATTGCACAAATGCTGAGTTGAAAACAGAAGCGGAAAAGCTAAAATTTATACAGGATTTAGGATTTTTTGCTGTTCCTACTCATACGGTGGGTGTAGAGAATGCCGTTGAATGGTATACCCATTATCAAGAAGAATATCGTGATCAACTATCGTATGAAATCGATGGATTGATTATTAAAGTAAACGATCTAGAGCAACAAAAAGATTTGGGGGATCTGCACGGAAGACCCAAAGGACAAATCGCCTGGAAATTCGCTGCGGAAATGCGGGAGACTAAGCTAACGCGGATAGCGTGGGATATGGGTCTGACAGGGCGATTGACTCCTGTGGCGATCCTTGAACCGGTCATTATCAACGGGGTGGAAATACGAAGGGCGTCTTTGCATACATGGTCAAATATTAAGAAGTTGGGCCTCGAACATCTAAATGACGTTGTGTTAGTTAGCAGAAGGAACGACGTGATTCCCCAGGTAGAAAGTGTAGTTAGACATTCAAATGGAAAACAAATAGTAATTGTCGATGCCTGCCCTGTTTGCAAGGCTGACCCAGCATTTGAGGGTGAATTTTTGGTCTGTCCAAATCCGGATTGCCCAGCAAAAACGAGCGGGGACATAAAGAAGTGGATCAAGGTCCTAGAAATAGATGAAGTGGGCGATTGGTTCATTACTTCAGCTTTAGAAGCGGGTTTAATTCGAGATCCTGCTGATATTTATACCATAACACGAGAACAGGTAGCTTGCCTAGAAGGATTTGGGGAAGCTAGCGCGGACATTGTTGTTACGCAGATTCAAAAGCACACAGATCTTAATCTTGCACAATTCTTCGCTGCTTTGAATATTCCTAACGCGAGTACATCAACCTTCGAATCTTTGTACAAAGCTGGTTTTACTTCTGTTTCTAGTGTGTTGGAGGCTACCACACTTGAAATGCTTGATGTGCCGGGAATAGGAAAAGTCACAGCAGAAGCAATTTACAGGGGTGTGCGTTCAAAAGCAAATTTGATTCAGAAATTACTTACAGTTGTGACAATTAAACAACCAATTGAGGGTTGCTTATCCGGAAAATCCTTTTGTTTTACTGGTGAAATATCCATTAAGCGACCGTTAGCGCAACAGTTAGTTAGGGATTTGGGCGGCGAAATCAAAACGGGTGTAAGCAAGGGTCTGAATTATTTGGTACAGGCTGATTCAACATCTATGTCTAATAAGGCGCAGAAAGCAAGAAAATACGGGACTGCTGTTATCGGTGAAGAAGAATTCTTCGAATTGGTAAATTTTTCTCCTGTAAAAAGCATTCTAAAAAAGTAATGCTTGACTATGTGTCAATTCTAGGTATATTGGTAAGAGGAGGCCATGCATGAACCTAAAACTCGTATCGGCAGAGTGGACCGGCGTACACAAAAAGGCCCGTAAGGACGTGACCTACGCCGTGGGCCAGACGACGATGGCTCCAGACTGGGATCTGGCTCCCGAATGTGGAGGTGGCATCCACTACGCGGAGGAACCCGACGACTATATGCCTGATCGGGTTCCCAACGCCCGCTTGATCGAAGTCGAACCGGTGGGGGAAACCGTCAGGATAGACAATGGCAAGTCCAAGGCCCAGGGCGTCTGCGTGATTCGAGAGATCACCCGGATTCCCACACCGGAGGAGGAACCGGATGCGGAGGTTCGGCAGCGGGTAGCCAAGTGCATCCCCACCGAAAGGCTGGACCGCCTACTGACCCCCGCTGAGGAACCGGATGAGGGTGTTCGGTGGCGGGTAGCCAAG
>Ga0180009_10000131_pt1 | contig 119396 bp, 98 predicted proteins | sample OS_PC_MetaG_FD_123537 | JGI IMG/M metagenome (GOLD analysis project Ga0180009, IMG submission 123537) | Groundwater microbial communities from the Aspo Hard Rock Laboratory (HRL) deep subsurface site, Sweden - OS_PC_MetaG | ecosystem: Environmental > Aquatic > Deep subsurface > Groundwater...
ATTTGTTTAGAAAAAGTAGGATGGGCTACTCGTTGCCCATCAATAGAAAGCAATGTTGGGCAACAAGTAGCCCAACCTACGAGCTACGAGCAGATGCAAATTTCTAACCGGACAATGCTGATTGTTAATAGACTTTAAAAATAGGGAAATAGTTAGTCAGGCAAAAGTTTAGAAAAGTAATAATTAGTCTTACTAATTATTTGACTGGCGAAGTTTTGTCAACTAAGAAATGATAAGGGTCACCATACGGCTAATGGTTTATCGTAGATGACGCTACCATCAATTTGTTAAAAAAGTATTAACAGAGTGTAAAATATTTCAGTTGATTATTCCGGATCTATTTGGTCTGCCAACAGATGAGCCTGTTCCATAAGCAAACAGGTACTTAAATATATGCCGTAAGGCGGATCTATTGAACAAGTAATGTCTAACAGATGATTAGAAACCTATTTCTGGTTAATTAAATGCTATCTTTACAGTTGTTGAAATGTTTTTGTTTCAATAAAGTAAGGTTTTAGATATTAAATCATCGAGGTTCTTATTTCGGTTAAAGTCGCGGTGAATCAGTTCCCGGGCTTAGAATGAAAAGAATAAAACAGAGTTTAAAAAGCATATGATACTTTCAAAACTAGTAGGGAAACGGGTAAAGGAAACACCAAAAGACGCCATCACACAAAGTCACATATTTTTATTGAGAGGGGGGTATATCAGGCCTATCTCCACAGGTATCTATTCGCTATTACCGCTGGCACGTAGAATAACGCGCAAAATCGAAACTATCATTCGCGAAGAGATGAATCGTATCGACGGGCAGGAGATATTAATGTCTGTAGCTCAGCCGGCGGAATTATGGGAGGAGAGCAATCGTTATCAGACCGTCGGTGCTGAACTGCTGCGATTCACCGATCGGAATGGAAAGAAGATGGTTTTGGGAATGACACACGAGGAGGTCGTGTCTGCCATTGTCAGGTCGGAAATTAATTCTTATAAACAGTTGCCCTCAATGGTCTATCAACTTCAAACCAAATACAGGGATGAAGCCAGACCCAGAGCAGGATTGTTACGTGTGCGTGAATTCACCATGAAGGACGCCTATTCCTTTCACACCTCAAAAGAGGATTTGAATGAGTATTACTATCGCTGTCACGAGGCATACGAGCGCATCTTTAGACGTATCGGACTTAGCGACTTTGTCTCGATTCAATCTGACAGCGGGATGATGGGTGGTGCTGTTGCTCATGAATTTATGGCAGTAGCAGAATGCGGTGAAGATACCATTTTTATTTCCGAGGATGGAAACTATAAAGCCAATCGTGAAGTGGCCACCACCTCCCTGAAGTTTGAAAAAGAGGAGATGCAACCCCTGGAAAAAGTTGCCACACCGGGAACAACCACAATTGAGGAGGTGGCCGGTTTCCTGGATGTAAAAACTTCCCAGACGGGAAAAGCAGTTTTTTATAGTGATCAGGACGGTAATCTTATTTTCGTCGTTATCAGGGGTGATTTTGAGGTGAATGAAATCAAGCTTTGTAACCATATCAAGGCTTCTGAAATCGAATTCGCCACGGAGGAACAGGTTAAGGAGATCGGTGCCGTTCCCGGTTACGCCTCTCCCATGAACATTAATACGGAGCAGGTGCGAATCGTTTTTGATCCCTCTGCTGTTGAAAGCTCCAATCTGGTGGTGGGTGCCAATGAATCCGGTTTTCACTTCAGGAATTTTAATTTTGAAAGGGACATGGCCAACCTAAAAGATAGGGTTGAGATAGTTGATATTGCCAATGTGAGAGAGGGAGATCCTGATCCTGTGAATGGTTCACCGCTGCAGATGAAACGCGGTATTGAGATTGGAAACATCTTTCAACTGGGTACAAAATACAGCGAGACCATGGGTTGCAACTATCTGAATCCCAACGGCAAAGCTGAATTGGTTGTGATGGGGTGTTATGGTATCGGTGTGGAAAGAGGCATGGCATCGGTTATTGAACAGAATTTTGATCAGTATGGTCCGATCTGGCCATTTGCCATCGCTCCGTTTGAAGTCCATATCTGCGCACTCAATACGAACAAGGAAGGGGTCGGAGAATTGGCGGAAAAGCTTTACAGGGAACTGCAGGATGCCGGAATTGAAGTGCTGTTTGACGACAGAAACGAAAAGGCGGGTTTTGCCTTTAACGATGCCGACTTGATCGGAATCCCCTATCGATTAATCATCTCTCCTAAAAACAAACAGGAGAATAAGATAGAATTCAAAACCCGCGATAATAGCCGAAAAGAGATGTTTGACATCGAAGAAACAGTTGGCAGAGTTGTGGACATCATTAAAGAAGCCAGACAAAAGGCGGCTTCAATCTGATAAAGATTTGAAACCGCAACCAATTTTCATATCTCCGGGGCACCGGATGGGATCAGGCAGACGAAAACCAGTGTTTCGTTTCCTGTATTTCTGATCTGGTGTTCAAGGTTGCCCGGGATAAAGGCAACAGATCCCGCTGATACCGGAGTGAATTCTCCCGAGATGAAAACTTCACCCTTGCCTGCATGGAAAAAGATCTCGTGTTCCCAATCATGGGAGTGTTTCGGACTGAACCCGCCCTCTTCAACCTCAAATACCCGCATGCAGAAATGATCCGCCCCATCATTCTTGCCGATCAGGACTCTACCTGTAACACCTTTGACGAAATCCCCTTCAAACTGCTTTGATTCCTGTTCCCTGTAATTTAAGACCTTCATATTCCTCTTGAGTGTGGTGTTTAATTTCACTGAATTAAACAATAGTATACCGTTTTATTGGTTTTTTGGACAAGCCCCGGGAGTGAATATAGCGATTCCAATTTTGGAAAAACCAGTTTTTCTATTATTTGATAACAGGAGCAAAAATTTGGGGACAATCTTCAATGAACCACATTATTCAGTATTAATCACCGGATTTGTAACCTGTTTCCTGATTTTTCAGTGTTAAATGAATGAAGCTTTTATCTTATTGAACGCCTTCAGTGTTCCTTTGTCAGGGGGTGACTAAATACCCAAGGTGACGTTCGCAAGCTCCCTGACCCTGGGCTATTGATGTGTATCTCCTTCGGGGAATACCGTGCAGAAATTGTCCGGGGAAAATACCCCAACGGGGTTAAATATTCACAGCCCGGGGTCAACAAACTTGTGAGCGCCACCCCGGGACAAGTAAAGCACTCCAATTATCAGAACTCTGAAGGAGTTCCATAAACTCAATTCATAAGACAATGTAAATATCAAGTTTTTAAGTAAAGAACAAATTTACCCTGAAGGCTGTGTCGTTCGGTTTGACACAAATCTCTAAAATTAGAATTGCTGGAATGAATATGGTTGGGATTTTTTGGCAAGAAAGCACTTTTATGGGCATATTATAGTGGTTTCTAATTTAGTGAAAAGATGTTATCGGTTACGTTATCAAAAATGATGAGAAACAAGGGGATTTAATGGCATTAAAGGATTTTATTCTAAACGAAAAACCACTGACACCAGGCTTTAGTAGGAAAAATCTGCTGTTCCAGACGATTTTTCCAGTCTGTTTAACAATTATTCTATTTGTTTGTGCTACGTTTTTTGTTGCGGTTCCCGCCTTGAAAGATAACCTGGTGGAGTCAAAAAAGGAGATGATCCGTGAACTGACAAACACAGTATGGTCATTACTCGCCAGCTATGATCAGAAAGTTAAGTCTGGTGAAATATCGTTGGAGGAAGCCCAAACTAAGATGTTATCCCATATCTACGAAATTCGGTATGGCAATGAATCAAAGGATTATTTTTGGATCATCGACTTGAATCATCATGGGGTCATGCATCCCTACCAGAAGGATTTGGACGGCAGAAATCTTTTTGATTTTCAGGACAATACCGGCAAGTACTTCATTCAGGAGTTTGTTGACACCGCGAAAACAAAAGGTCAGGGGTATGTTGAGTACACCTGGCAATGGCAGGATAATCCCCAGAGCGTCCTGCCCAAACTCTCCTTTGTCAAAGTATTTAAGCCCTGGGGCTGGGTGATCGGCACCGGAATTTACCTGGTTGATGTTGATTCAAAAATCAACAGTATCAGCAGCCAATACCAGCTGCTACTGATTGGGATATTGATCGTTATTGTTATCATATCGACATACATTATCCGTCAGGCGAGGAAACAGGAAACGGAACGGTATATGTCCCGGAAACTCTGGCATGAAAGCGAGTCCAGGTATCAAACCCTGATAGAAAGCATGAACGAGGGCATGGCAATTCAGGATGAAACCGATACCATTGTATTTGTAAATGAGAGCTTCAGTCGAATCCTGGGCTACCATAAGGATGAGTTGATCGGCAGAAATTTGTATGAACTGGTGGATGAAACCAATGCCGAGATTCTAAGAGAGCAGACCGGGAAGCGTGCCAAAAACCTTCATAGTTCGTTGTATGAACTATGCTGGAAGGGTAAAAACGGAGAGAATGTGTTCACACTGATTTCAGGTCATCCTTATTTTGACAGATACCACAACTTTTCCGGAACCTTTGCCCTGGTCGTTGATATTACCGAGCAGAAGAAAAAAGACCTGTCTGTCAAGGAGAGTGAAGCAAAATTCAGGGCATCTTTTGAAGCCAGCCCCAACCTCATCTTGATCTTCAAAGTCGATAAATTCCAGTGTATAGATGTCAATGATGGATTTTTAAAACTAAGCGGATATTCCAGAGAGGAGATTGTAGGACGAACACTTGCCGAATTTGTTTTATGGGCTGATCAAAAACAGAAAAACCATATTCTCGAAAGAATCAGGAACCTGTCCCGGCTGGTTGATAAAGAGCTTAAGATTTTATGCAAGGATGGATCAGTGTCCACCATTGTTATATCAACCAGGTCAATCTACCTGAATGATGTCCATCATATCGTCTGTTTTGGAAGAGATATAACGGCAAAAATCGAAGCGGAAGAGAAATATCATTCCATACTGAACAGCATGAAAGACGGTTACTTCGAAATCGATTTAAGGGGGCGCTGCCTGCTTTCCAATGATGCGTTTGGCAAAATAATGGGCTGTTCTCCCGAAGAAACGTTAACACTGGATCATAGAGAGCATTTGACGATTGAAAATACCGACAGGGTAGACAGAATATTCAGCCAGATCTATCAAAGCGGAGAATCGATCGATGTAGTGGAAGTGGAATTCATAAAAAAAGACGGTGCAACAGTTTATTCAGAGTTTTCAGCTGCGCTGGTAAAAAACGCCAAAGGAGAAGCCACCGGCTTCAGCTGTATCATCAGGGATATAACCGCCAGAAAAAAGAGTGAAGAAACAATGAACCAGATGCGGTTATATCTTAAGAATACCATCGACTCCATGCCCTCCATTATCATGGTGTTTAATAAGGAACTGATCGTAACCCAGTGGAACCTTGAAGCGGAAAAAGCCACCGGGATTCCGTTCTACACAGCCCAGGGGCGTAGTATTAAGGGCCTCCTCCCAAAGTGCAAATCGATGATTGATAAAATCACATCCGTACTGGACGAACAGCAATCCCTGCATATCGATAAATACCAGGTGATAGAAGATGATGGACAACTGCTTTATTTTGATGTCTTGATCTACCCGTTTAATAGTGATTTTTTGGAAGGAGGAGTACTGAGGATGGATGACATCTCTGCCCGGATACGTATGGAGGAAAGAATGATCCAGTCGGAGAAAATGATGTCCGTTGGCGAACTGGCAGCCGGGACAGCCCATGAGATCAATAACCCGTTGGGAGGTATTCTGCATGGGGCGCAAAACATAATCAGGAGACTTTCTGCAGATCGAGAAAGAAATAGGGAAATCGCCGGGGACTGCGGAGTTGATCTTGATAATCTTCAACGATATCTGGAAAGACAGAAGATTCTTCACTACCTGGAGGGAATCAGGGAATCGGGAATGAGGGCTGCGGATATTGTTTCAAGAATGTTGCAGTTCAGCCGTGTCAGCCATTCGGAGAAAACCAGAGTGCCGATTCCGGATATGATAGAAAAATCGATCGGTTTGGCGGAAAGTGACTATGATCTAAAGAAAAAATATGATTTCAAGAAGGTAGAGATTGAGAGGATATACGAAGAAGGTCTACTACCGGTTTCTTGCACAGAGACGGAGATAGAGCAGGTATTGCTCAATATTATTAAAAACTCGGCTCAGGCCATGGCAACTATGCCGGAGAATGGCCATCAACCCAAAATGACGATCCGGGTTAGCAGCAAAGATGATATTGCCGAGATCGGTATCGCAGATAATGGTCCTGGTATGGAGGAGAGTGTCAGAAAACGTGTCTTTGAACCGTTTTTTACTACCAAACCGATTGGAGAGGGAACCGGGTTGGGATTATCTGTTTCCTACATGATCATAACCACTAATCATAACGGAACCATTGAGGTTTCCTCCGTGCCAAATCGTGGAACCACTTTTACTGTTCGTCTCCCCTATCTGGCACCACTGGGGGAGACTGTAAAAAACTGAAAAAATTTGATATCAGGAAGCTTTAATCTCAACCAGCCTGTATTCTTTTGATCCCATTCCCAGCTTCACTCCATGATCTATCTGCACCATGGGGTTGCGGTCGGGATAAGCCAGCTTGGAAAGATTCTGCTGGTATCGCTGCCGGGTCAAATCCAGTGTAGCCATATCCAATGCGATGGGGTCAAAGGAAGCCATGATTCCCATATCCGGCACCATCTTTTCTTTGCTTTTCAGACAATCGCAATCCTTGGTCATGTTTGTGAGAAAGGTTATGTAGGCCATGCTGTCCTTCTTCTCCAGGTAAACCCCATAGGCATGCTCAACCATTTTCTTCTGCATATTGTCGCTGGAGGCGTCCCATGTAAACTGAACCGCGCCGGTTTTGCAGACAGCCAGGCATTCTCCGCAACCGATACATTTTTCTTCCTGAATAAAGGCAGCTCCGTCGTTTTCCAAAATGCAATCTTCGGGACACCATTTAATGCAGGTTTTACAGAGATCACATAAAGCAGCATCAACCTTGGGGGCAACTTCCGAATGCTGGTTGAGCTTACCCATCCGACTGGACAGCCCCATTCCCATATTCTTGATGGTAGCCCCCAGTCCGGAGAGCAAGTGCCCGGTGGCATGGGAGACGATCAATAATGCATCCGGGGCAATGGCATCTCCGGCGATACCCACTTTATCATAAAACTCCCCATTGATGGTGATTTTGCGTTCCCAGACTCCCAGAAAACCATCTGCCATGATAATGGGCGCTCCCACGTTCTCAAAGGTAAAACCGTGCTCATAAGCCAGGAGGATGTGATCCAGGGCGTTTGAACGATTGCTTTTGTAGAGGACGCTGGTTTCGGTCAGAAATGGTTTGCCACCGTACTCTTTGACCTTCTGCACCAGGGGCCGAATCTGATCTGGTGTCAGATGAGTACGATTTCCTCTTTCGCCAAAGTGGGTTTTAATGGCAACACTCTTTGAGGGATTGATGATTGATTGAAATCCGGCTTCATCGAAAAGCAGCCTGGTTTTCCGTTCCACTGAATCCGGATTTTCATTATCCTCAAGCGGAACAAAAAAAACATCGGGTCTGTTTTGAGTCATTTTACTATCTGTGCAAGAGTCTCAATTGGTTAAAAACCGATCTAAAAGATAAAGAATTATTTTTATACAATCTCTTTTGTAATGGCAAATGTCAATTTAGAAGACAGGCTTGTTCTCCATAACACTATGCCTTGATAAGCGAGATCTAATTAATAGGTCCCGTAATACGGCGTCCTCTTACAATCACTTCCTCCCGTCCATCGAAGTAGCCACGGGTCAGGTGGTGAGTGGTACCTCGCAGGGATCTTTCCACCGACGGTGCCGCAATTAAGAGTTGCAGCTTTAGCTGCTGGCAGAAATCGGTCAGGGTTTGCAGGGCTTTCTGATCCAATCGCGAAGATTCATCCAGCAGCAGAAACCGGACGCTTCCCCTGTTTTCAGACTCGGACGGGTGCAGGGATTGTTCCTCCCAGCTCATCAAAACCATGATCAAGACCGCAATTCCCACGCCGATCGATTCACCGGTAGAGAGGTTGGTTGAGGTCACTTTTTCATATTCTTCATTGCCTTCTCTTTTAACTTCAATGCCCAGACCGACATAGTGTCGATAGTCCAACAGCAGATCCCCTTTTACCTTGCCTGCTCCTTCCCGTTCATAAAGATCCGCCATTAGGGTTTCAATGGAAACATTCTCTTCACCGGCTTCGGAAAAAATATCAAGCTGTTGAGGAAGGATGCTCAAAAACCGTTTCAGTTTAGGCTGGGTTTCAATATTGATGCGGATGGATTGCAGAAATCCAAATTTAACGCTTTCAAGCTTTTGATTAAGCTTTCTAATGCGACTTTTCTGTTTTCTGATTTCGGCGTTAATGTGGGAAGGTATTCCATGTACGTGTGTCCTGAGACTTCTCTCTTGTTGTTCCAGGTTCTGGTTCAGGGTTTCCAGCTTTTGTGTGATCGTTTCCTGAGCTTTTTCAGGATCATCGGTCTGCAGATCCACCGGGATCACCTGGTTCAAGTAAACAAGCAACTGCCGCCAGATGGACAGGCATGTCTCTGCCGGATCTGCTTCATTGTCTTCAACAGCAGTAATCTCCCTGATCTTGGATAGAACTGCCCGGGCATCGTGAATGTTCTCCAGGATTGCCAGTAGCGTTGCCTGGGAAGCAGAAACGTTTCTCCAGTATCTTTCCGGTTGTTGGTTGGTATTACGAACCGTTCCATAATAATCCGCCAGCAATCGATGATAGTTCCTTTCATGTTTTGCCTGAGAATGGAATGCATGCCACTTTCTAACAGACGGCCTGGAGAGGCTTAAGGAGCTCTTGAGTCGACTTGCGATTCTCTTTCCGCTGTCTTGAACCTGTTTAATTTCTGCTTCAAGGCGATATCTTTGTTCCAGGATTTGATTCAATTCCTTTTCCAGTTTTTCTTTTTTCGCAGCCAGTAGTTCGACCTCTTCCTCTCCCTTTTGCAGACCTTTTTCAAAATCGGATACTCCCAATTCTTCCAGGTTTTGCTGTAATAATTCCAGCTGCCCCTTCAAAGTGTTCAGCCTGGCCTGCTCCCGTTGAGATACTCCTGTTTCTCGTTTCATCTCCTGGGTATAATCTTCAATTTCGGCTTTATGGGATTTTAACTCGGTTTCAATTTTGGTGAGTCCCTTCTCCAGATGTTGATTGATCGATTCTTTCTCCTCAAGCAAAGTGACCTGGTCTTTATACTGGAAGTGGGATTGTGCTTCATTCAATCTGTTTAGAACTTCAAAAGCCTGCCGTTGATGTTCCATGATCTGGCGGAACTGGTGTTCGGTTTTTTCCAATGCTTCCAAAGACTCAAAAGAGGGATGTTGGAGAAATTCCAATCCCTGCTGCAACTGTTGATACAAGGAACGTTTGTCCCTGACTTCTGTTTCCTTTTTTTCCAGGTGGTTAAATTGTTCTTCAAGAGCCTGATACTGGTCTTTAAGGTCGGTAACATTCAGCAGCTCCTTTATTGGGTAAAATCGTCGAATAATATCTTCTTGATTCTCAAGCTGTTCAATCTGGTCAGATAGTCTTTGCTCCGTGAACTTTAATTTTTCCAATTCATTGTCAAGATCCGAGTGCTGTTTTTTGAGGTCATTGATCCTGGAAACAGGAGATCCCGATTCAACGAATTCAGAATGAACCAACAATTTATTCAAGATGTTTTGACTCTCTTTGATGCTTTTTGTGGTTTGCTCGTTTTTTTCCAATTCGTGGGAAAGCTGTTTGATTTTTAAACCGTAGGTCTCAAGTTTAGAGCCCCTGGCCTCTTTCCCCAGAACGGGAACTTCCGGTAGCCGTTTCAACCGCCATGCGTCACCGTGCTTTACCAGAATGGAATCTCCCAGTTCCAGCGCTTCGGGCATTTTCTCCTTGAGGGATTCCTCAACCAGCCAGATCTCGTCGGGACGATCAAATGCTCCTGACAATTCATTGGCTGCCTTGTGAATGTCTTTTACGACCAAAGCCTCGGTCAGGGGGCCGAGCCTGCTTTCAAGATTTGCTGCCCATTCCAGGGGGATCTCTTCATATTTATCGGCCAGGAGTGATCCATAACCCTCATCCACCAGACTTTTTAGGCCGGTTTTGGTTGAGCCCTCATTGATAAGGGTGTTGTAGGTTTTCTGCAGTCGTTTCTGTTTAGCGGAGATTTCATGCTTGTCAAAATTGACCTTCTGGAGCTGTTCTTCCAGGTGGATTCTGAGATCAGTCAACTCTGTGACTGTGTTAATGGTTCGAGCGGTGCGATCCTCCAGGGCTATTTTCAGACTCTGAAAATCCTCCCAATTACCCAATTTTTGATTTAAACCGTTTAATGTTTCATTTAACTGATTGAGTTCCCTCGATTTTTGATCAAAAGATTGCCTGGTCTCCCTGAGTCTTATTTGATGTGACTTAAGCGTTTCCGTAATTTCGCTTCTTGTCTGATCGAACTGCCCTGATGATTGGATGGTTTCCAGATTAACGGATTTTAAGCCATCAAAGAGCCTTTGCTGATTGCGAATATTTTCGTTAATCTCTCCAAGTCTTTTAGGAATCTGATCCACCTCCTTAATCTTTTTCTCAAACTCAAAAAAATCATTTAATACCTCCCTCGCCTTTTCCCCTGCTATGGAAGGAAGAACCTTTTCATCCGTGATCTCTTCCAGCAGGGCAAGGAATCGTTCAAAATGATCCTGTTTGAGTTTCACCTCACTCAGCTCAAAGTAAGCCTTTTGGTGTTCGCCCTTGCTCTCTTCATACAGCTGCCTGGATTTTTCGAGCCATTGTGCAATATTGTCGGCAGACAGTTCGCTGGAATCAAGTTTTTCCCTCGCTTCTTCCAGTAGACGGGTTGCCTGTTGATACAGCCCGACCTGTTTGGAAAGTTCCTGCCAGGCTTGTCCGGCGTTTGAGAGCTGCCGTGCCAGTTCCATCTGCTTGTCGGCCAATTGACGCTCTTTTAACTGCGCCTCCTCCAATTTATCGTTGATGACCTGAAACCGTTGCTGTGCGGCGGCCGATGCCTCAGTCTGTTTTTCCAGTTCTTTCGTTTTTTGGGAGATATCCGTATTTATTTTATGGGCAGTTGACCACCTGCTCAGGTGTTCCTTTGCCAGGTCATATTCCCTGTCAATATTTCTGATCCTCTCTTCCCGGTTTAACTGGTCATCTCGAATTTTAATCAGTTGCGATGATTGCTCCTCCCAGGTGGCTTTATTGCTCTGCTTTTCCTTTCGCAGATCGAGAGCTTTTTTCTGTTTTTGCTCTGCATCCAACCGAGTGGCAAAAAAAGCTGAAGAAAACATCTCCAGACCGGTCTGGTATACGCTGCGAATAATCTCCCTGGTTGCCTGGTAGCGTCCGATAGCAGATCGGGTTCTTCTGCAGGTCTGCAGGTTTTGCTCCATCTCCTGAATACCCTTGACCAGCTTGTCGTTCTCCGGCAGTAGATAGTCTCTTAAACTGGAATGAAGTGATCTGGATAGGCCACCATAGAGGCTGGTGTGCAGAAGCTGGTTATATTTCTTCCGGTCTTCGTTTTCAACCAACCGCAAGGGGGAGATCTCATTATCAAACAGAAACCGGAAATAATCCTTTGCATGGCGGAAGGTGACCAGATCGCAGTTTAACTGCTGACAGTTATCCCTGATCTCATCGAATTCAAGGATCTCCTGCTGATTGGTTTCGATATTGGTATTGACGAGAAGCTGTTCGACATCTGCATCATGGGCGAGATTGGAGATGGCAAAATGTTTTAAAACAACCTGGGGGTATGTTTTTTTGATGAATTGAACACCGATCAGAACCCGATTCCCTTTGGCTGTGATGATATCCAGAATGCTGAAGATAGGCTCCTCGCTGCTTTTGTCATCCTGACCAATTCTCCCATAAAGACCCTTGTCTTCGTTTTTTCGGCCGGAGACGGTAGTCACATTCTGAAAGTTAAGATAATTAAGATCAGGCATCAGGCAGGTGTAAACCGCAATCATGATGGTGGTTTTACCGGTTCCGTTTGCCCCTTCCAGAATTGTCATACTGGGATCAATATCAAATGACTGAAAAAACATCCCTTTCCAGTTGATGAGGATGGCACGTTGAATGCGACTGTTGCTAATCATCATCTTCCTCCGACTCATCGTTGGACTCAAAAGGGTTCTCTCCTCTTACAATACTTTCCAAGGCTGCCCGGGGATTATCCATATTTCTGATGGGGTCCATAAAACGGAATATGGGTTTACGGGGATAAATCTTGGTGAAATCGGGATTGATCGATATAAATCCATAGCGGGCTAGCTCCCGCAGCGCCTTTTTTACTGAAAGCTGGAAATTGAGTGCGTCCTGCTCGCTAATCGCTTCCTTATATTTCTTTCGTTTTAGAAACAACTGGCTGACCTGTTTTTTCCCAAGCGTGAGTTCTATTTTGTCCATTAACTCCTGAAGATCAAAAAAACCGGTTGACTCCAGATACTGCGGATCCATTTTCATTAATGCTAAAAACTGACTGATGATCATGGCCTCCATTCCCAGAGTGCGAACCTTGATTTTACTGGAAACGGGACGAAGATAATAATAGCCCTCTGTTGCGTACAGCAACTCAAAACCGTACAACTCATAAAACATTTCGATCTTATCCTGGGTCTTGGTAATGAAATCGAATGCTTCGATCTCCTCTTCATCACAATGCCAACCGGAACGTAGTTTTATATCCAGATCCGGAAAGATCGGGTCCAGCAACAGGTCATGTAAGTCGTTGATCTCTTGGTCCATAATAGTATAAAGGAGTTATTTTAGGTCTGCGATCAGATTCTGCAATTCAAACTCAAGGTCTTCCAGAGGCTTTTCCCAGGAACTTGACCGGGAAGGGTGCTGGTTGATCTCTTTTAAAACTAAGTCGATCAGGGTCCCAATATGCGGGTAAACCCGGCTCAAAGAATGTTCTTTCAGAAAGGGGCGAATAATCTCAACCAGATCAACCGATTGGCTGGAAGCCAGTCGCTGCTTAATCTCCTCTATCATCAAATCCAGAACAAGATTGCCATCGTCATCCTCTTCCTCAATATCCGCATGACAGGACAGAACCCTTGTGACCTTCTTTTTGTTTCCGGGAAAATGAGTCTCTTTTAAGGTTCTGTATACAGGAGGTTCAAGGAGATTAAGAAACCAGGGAGATTTGGGATAATGCTGAATCTGTTCAACCAGTCTCTGGGACATCTCCCGATTGGGATCAAACCTGACAATTGACTGCAGAAAATCGTTGACTCTTCTGTAGTACTGGGACCATGAACCCACTCTCTCCTTTCCCCATTGTTCCAGTTGATCCAGTCTCAGATAAATACCATCAATCACGGCAAGAACTCTGGGTTGACTGGATTGATCAGCCGCATCGGAGATCTCGTTCAGCCCCTGTTTAATAGCGCTGTTTTCGGATAAAAGGGTCTGATAGAGTTCCTGGAGAGTAGTGCTGGTGGTTTCCAGAAGCTCTTCGCAGGCGACAAGAGCCTCCAGCCAATCCTTATCAAGCAGTCGGCTTATTTTATTGCGCACCTCATCCTGCTCCAGATCCAGACCTTTTTGCCGTTTTTCTATGGCGGTTATCAACTCGGCAACCACATGTTTGAGAGGAAGCCTCACTGATTCCTCCCAAAAGTGATCAGATCCACTCGAATCAAGGGACCTTCTGATATCAGAAAGTGTCGATACAATTTTTGCGGCGATAATGGTCAGATTTTGCCTGTTAAGTGTTTCATGATGTGATAGGTGACCAATGATCGATTTTCCCAAAGCTGATACATCAAACTGAGGCATTTGCCCCAATCCACCGCCATCCACTCTGATCAGCAGTTGATTCTTCAATAATCTGTTAATGGCATGGTTGAATCTCTGGGGAAGAGATTCAACCATGCCGCTGGAGATATCGTTGACAATGGCAAATATCCTTTCCAATTCAGATGGGGTCAGTATAAAATTTTGCTGAATTTCAAGATAGGTATGAATCCCCATTAAATAAGCAGCATCCAATCTGCTGATATTCAATTTAAATCCACTCTGATAGATTTTTTTTACGACTTCCGGAACCGATGGGGCTCTTTCTATCGATTCCATTGAAGTTTTCTCCCCTGATCCGAAGTTGGAAAAAGCAAACGGATTAACATGACACCACTATGCACGCCTCTGAAATAAAAATGCTTGTAGGCCGTAAAAGAGCTTTTGTAACACAAGACGGATTAAAGCCAAATTCCTATTTTCAAATAGTCGAAGGTACCCGGTGTGATTTACCAATGTCAACGAATATTTTTATTGTGCTAACCATGTGATTTTTAACCAAAAAAATATACGCAGATGGTTTTGCAGGATTTATACAGCCGTTAACTTTCTGAATTTTAAGATTTACAGCTAGTAGAACTTGAAAATTCCATGTTCTGCTGTTAAGCTCATGCCTGAAATGCGGAGATCCAATTGGACGGATTAACTGTGTTTTCTTAAAAATCGAGTATTAAAAAGAGAAGCAAACAAAAAAAGGAGAGTCTAATGATTAAAAAAACCGTAGCTTTGATTTTTGCCATTCTGCTATGTTTCCCCATTTTCTTATCTGCAAGGGAAATATCCGATGTGGAAATTCCCGAGTCCCTTAATTATGAAGGTGTTCCCCTGGTTTTAAACGGAGCTGGAATCCGTTCAAAATTCTTCATGGATGTTTATGTGAGCGCCCTGTATTTAGAGATCAAGAGTCAGGATGCTGACATGATCTTGAGAGATGACAAACCCATGGGGATCAGACTTCATATCGTTTCAGGACTGGTGGATGCCGAAAAATTAAAGGATGCAATTAGTGATGGCTTTGATCAGTCCACCGGAGGTAATATTGATCCCATTAAATCCCAAATCAGTCAGTTTATGGCTATCATGGGAGAAAATGTCGTGAAAGGCGATTTTTTTGATTTCATTTATCTGCCTGATGTTGGTCTCAAAGTATACAAAAACACAGCCTATACAGAAGATATCAAAGGATTAAACTTTAAACGTGCATTTTTCGGAATCTGGCTGGGTGATGATCCCGCAGATGATGATCTGAAAGAAGAGATGCTGGGACTTTAAAAACAAAACATCACTCTTGTAAATACCCTTTCTATTAAACCGGTTATTTGGCTTTCCAGTCGCTAACCGGTTTTAACCAAAACCGGCAAATTTTATCCAATCCCTCGTATTTATTCCCACAGTAGCCTCACAAATCTACCAATTAATCAGTCAATCCTCAGCCATTACTGACGTGCTCGCAAAGCTTTGACTGATTGAGATGATAATTTGATTCAGTTTTTATGATTCGAGTTTCTTAATCCTGGCAATTTAAAATTTCCTGCTGATGAAAAAATGGTAGGGTGGCCTTACATGTCCGCCTTTGAGCTTGTACTGGCGGGGATGTAACCCCGCCCTACCATATTCCCTGCTCTTGGCAAAATATGCTTATTTAAGCGCTTATGGGATGTAAGACCGCTCTACCAAACTCCCTGCTCTTTCTTCTTTTCATAAACTGGTGCAGGCTTCTTCCAAAAAAAATGATTGACAGGTTTGAGTTAGGTTATTAGTGTATTAGTCAGATAGCACACTAAAGCTATAAAACATGAATCCATAAGGAGTTCTTATGATTGAAGTAAATAATCTGACTTTTGAGTATGGTGCCCAGGCTTTATTCAACGGTTTGAATGTGGGATTTGAGAAAGGCAGGATATATGGGGTGTTGGGTAAAAACGGGGCTGGCAAAACCACCCTGCTGAAAATAATCTGTGGATTATTGAAACCCAAACAGGGGACAAGCTCGGTTCTGGGAAGATCAAGTTTAAAAAAGTCGCCGCAGTTACTAAAGGATATTTATTTTATTCCCGAGTCCTACTATTTGCCGCCGGTAACCATTGAAAAGTATGAGAAGCTCCATGCCTCGTTTTATGATCGGTTTGATTCGGATCTGTTTGGTCATTACCTCAAAGAGATGGAACTGGACAGGAAGCAGATGTTGAACAGTCTCTCCTACGGTCTGACCAAACGGTTTTTACTGGCGTTCGGACTGGCAACCAACAGCCGTATCTTACTATTGGATGAGCCTTCCAACGGGCTGGATATTCCTTCGAAGAGGGTCTTTCGGAAGTTATTGGCGGGAGCGATTACTCCGGATAGGACATTCATTATTGCGACTCACCAGATAAAAGAGATGGAGGCGCTTTTTGATCACCTGGTTTTTATTGATCAGGGAAAGATGCTGCTTTCCAAGCCAATATTTGAAATTGCGCAAAAACTAAGATTCAAGACCGTCTCCACAATGGAAGAGGTAGGCAGAGTCTTGTACAAGGAAGAGATCCCGGGAGGTTATGCGGTGATTGAGAAAAATGAATCGGGAGAGGAATACACAGTTGATATTGAGTTTTTATTTAATGCTGTAACAGGATCATCAAACGAAGTTATTTCGGAATTAAGTTTATAATAAGGAGTCAAACAGTGGAATTAATTCTAGACAGGTTCAATCTGAAACGGGTGATCGGTTTATCAAAAATCGCAGTTGTGGATGAATGGCGTCCCTATTTGTTGACAGGAACGATCATCGGGCTTCTGATCTTTTTCAGCGGAGTTTTTTTAAAAAGCGCATCCATCGGTTTTTTATTAAATATTATGTTATTGGCAGGGATTGTTCAGGTGAGCAAGGTTTTTTCCGAAACTCATCAGAAGGAGAAGGGGATCTACTATTTCATGCTGCCTGCATCCATCGAGGAAAAATATCTGGTTAAACTGCTGTCAACACTAATCGGTTATTACATCTTTGCCTTGCTGGTTTGTCTGCTCAGTAACCAGTTGTCTATTCTGATAGCAGGATTCTTGTATCAATCATCTGATATTCCCGGTTTCAACCCTTTACAGCCGGAGTTTTTTGAAAGGTTCAAGCTCTATCTGTTTTTTCATTCGATATTTTTTGCCGGATCATTGTTCTTCAGAAAAAACAGCTTTTTAAAGACCGTACTTGTTTTTTTTGCTGTTTCCATCCTATTAACCATAAGTGCAGGATCTTATCTGAAAAACCTATTCGTTCAATCACGATCGGGTCAATCGAGCTTCTACCTCCATTTTGACAGCATGGGTGACATTACCCAGGGGATTGGTGGATCTCTTGGCTCTTATGTCGCTACTTTACAAGTGGTAGCTTTTGTTGTGATACCTCTGGTACTTTATGGTGTCTCTTTCCTGAAATTCAAAAACTCAGAGATCCGAGGATAATGAACTTTACAAATGAAAAGGCAATATTTCTACAGATAGCGGATCACTTTTTTGACTCAATTTTGGCGGGAAAATGGCCGGAGGGAGAACGTATTCCTTCGGTGCGGGAGATGGCATTGGCAATGGAGGTGAATCCCAACACCATTATGAGAACCTACTCCTACCTGCAGGATAATGATGTGGTTTTTAATCGCCGGGGATTGGGATATTTTGTCTCCCCTTCCGCTAAAGAAAGGGTTAAGGCTATAAAACGAAACAATCTTATTGAGAATGAACTTCCCAAACTTTTTGAAGCGATGAGATTGCTGGAGATAGATTTTGAAGAGTTAAGAGAATTGTTCAGTATCCATCATTCCAAGCTTTAGTTCCCCCAAACAATATCCCCGATTGGAGAGCCCAAAGTCACTGGTTTTCATTCTCGAAAGTGACCAAGCTCTCCTTATTCTTTTTTTCCTTAAAATCAGAATTTTTTAAACTGGAATGGAGCTTTCGATTTTGCTACCATATAAAATACAACGAATTTGATTACTTATTTGTCTTGATAACAGTCAGACTTAAATTGGAAATAGGCTATGAGATTGGAACAATTCAGATGGTCCCAGGCTGAAGATTGGGAACCGGAATCCCCGAAAACGGTTAATGAGCATGTGCAGCTTGTTTTTCTGTTCGGTAGCAGAGTGATAATCAAAAACCAGTTACAGTTTGATCTTATTAAGAAAATTTACCCCAAAGCTTTGCTGATCGGCTGTTCGACTGCAGGTGAAATATATGATGGCGAGGTGAGGGATGAAACCCTTGTGGTAACGGCTGTGCAATTTGAACACTCCAGGATTAAAAAAGCTTTTGTCAGACTTGGCGAATCGGTGGATGCCTTTAAGGCGGGCTCCCTAATTGCCGAGAGTTTGGATGATAAAGAATTGAAGCATGTTTTTATCCTTTCAGACGGCTTGAATGTCAACGGCAGCATGCTTGTCAAGGGACTTCTGCACAGTCTGCCTGGGCATGTTATGGTTACAGGCGGACTGTCCGGTGATGGTGATCGTTTTGGTGAAACCTATGTCTATTGGGGAGATCGTCCGGAAAGCAATGCGATTGTCGCCGTGGGATTCTATGGTAGTAAACTGAAGGTTGGCTATGGTTCCATGGGAGGCTGGGATTCATTTGGTCCGGAACGTCTGATTACCAGATCGGAAGGCAATGTCCTCTTTGAATTTGACGGTCAATCGGCATTGGATCTGTATAAAAGATATCTGGGAGACCACGCCAAAGGTCTTCCCGCCACCGGACTGCTATTCCCGTTGTCCCTCAGGGAAAAAGATGGAAAAGGTGAAAAAGTCCGCACCATTCTTGGCATTAATGAAGAACAACAGAGTCTGACGTTTGCGGGGGATGTCCCTGAAGGAGCTTATGGCAGGCTGATGAAAGCAAATTTTGATCGGTTGATTGACGGTGCTATCGAAGCAGCAAAGGCGAGCTACGAAACCATTGGCTCAAGTGAAGTCGAATTAGCGGTTTTAATCAGTTGTGTTGGCAGAAAAATGGTTTTGAAACAGCGGATAGAAGAAGAGGTGGAGGGAGTGAGGGAGGTGCTAGGGCGGGAAACGGTACTCGCTGGATTTTACTCATATGGAGAGCTTTCCCCTTTTACCTCCGGTGAAAGCTGTGCTCTGCATAACCAGACCATGACAATCACAACGTTTTCCGAGAGCTAATGGATGAAAAATCTTCATAGCCTTCTCAAACGCCAGTTAAAACGATTTAACATTGACCTTAAGACAGCGCCGGCGGAGATAATCGGCTTTATCAGATCCGTTGACGAAGCTTATCATCAATCGGATATCGATCGTGATATGCTGGAACGCTCACTGGACTTAAGCTCGCAGGAGCTGATGCAGGCAAATTCGGAATTGAGGGCGATTTTTTTGACCTTTCCGGATATGTTTTTCCGCATGGATCAGGAAGGAAAAATCCTGGATTACAAAATCGGGGCTCACAGTGAGATCCAACCGCCGGTTAATAACCTGATCGGAATGAAGATTGATAGAATACCCGTTGTTGAATTCAAAGTGCAGTTGATTGATGCGGTTAAAAGGGTTAAGGAGACGGGAGAACTGGTCAGTATTCAGTTTAAGATAAGAGTGATGGGAAAACTGAATTATTTTGAAGCTCGCCTGCTGCCTCTTCTGGAAACTCAGATCATCTGTATCGTCAGAAATATCACTGAAACAAAGATCGCTGAACTTGAACTGATTAAAAGCGAACAGCAATACCGAACTGTTCTTGAGTCTTCGCCTGACCCGATAGTTGTCTATGATATATCCGGCACTACCGAGTATGCCAATCCCGCTTTTACCAGGCTATTCGGCTGGACTCTTCAGGAGTTGAAAGACAACCGTATCAAATTTGTTCCTGAAGAGGCCAAACTTGAAACTCAGCAGAAGATACAAAGGCTTAAGGAAGGTGTTGATGTTCACGGGTTTGAAACCCATCGTTATAATCGGCAGGGGGATGTCCTGGATGTAATCATCAACGCTTCTCTCAGGCATAATAATGAAGGCAAGGCAATCGGCAGTGTTGTCACCTTTGTCAATATCACTGAACGGAAAAAGCTGGAAGCGGAACTTCAGTTTGCCATGGAGCGAGCCGAAAGTGCCAACCTGGCCAAAACAGAGTTTCTGACAAATATGAGCCATGAGCTTCGAACTCCCATGCACGCAATCCTGGGTTTTGCCAGACTTATCGTCGAAAATTTTAAACGATACAGGAAAGAGAAAGTACTGGATTTTGTAAAAGAGGTATTCGATGCCGGACAACGTTTGATGCTGTTACTGGATGATTTGTTGGATCTGTCCAAACTTGAAGGGGGAAGGGTTGATTTCAATTTCCAGAAAGAAAAACTGTCCGAGGTAGCATCTCTGGTGATCAAGGAAACCAGGTCGGTCTCAGCTGATAAAAAGATAGATATCGTTTTTGATGCTCTCGGTTTTGAAGATTGGGTAATGATAGATCATAACAAAATGGTACAGGTGTTCAGGAACCTGCTGATTAACGCTATCAAATTCTCGTCCGAGGAAAGCAAGATTTTAATAAGAATAGTCAAACAATCCGGCATTATTATCTTCTCCATTAAGGATTTCGGAATCGGAATTCCCAGTGACGAATTGGAAACGGTTTTTGACAAGTTTGTTCAAAGCAGTAAAACCAAAACCGGTGCAGGTGGAACCGGTCTCGGGCTGGCCATCTGCTCCGAAATCATTAAAGCCCATGAAGGAAGAATCTGGGCCAATAATAACCCCGAAGGAGGAACTACTTTTTTCGTGTCCCTCGCCGCAGTTTAAGTCTCCATCTGTATTACTTTTGATTTTTATACTATTATCCTTTTTATAGCAGTGACACCATAGCCAGAAAACGATTGACTTTTGTTTCAAATCCTTGAACAATCTCTCCCAAAACAATTGAAGCTTTCTCTCAATGGTTTTAACGGATTGAATTACCGTTTCCTGCCACTGTCTCTATTGAGTATTCAACAGAGGAAATCAAAATGAAAGAAGAAACCTATCTCCCCATCCTGCTTGTTTTCCTATTCATCCTCATCGTGTCAAGTGTGAATGTAGTTCAAGCTGAGTATATCAGGGGACTGCATGTTTATCTGAAAGAATCTCCCCAATACCAGGCAAAAAACATCGTCAAGCTTAAGAAAGGAGATGAGGTCATCATTCTGGAAGAAAAAGGCTACTGGAGGAAGATCAGGGCAGGGGAAGTCGAAGGATGGCTGACAAGAATGAGTCTGGTTGATACAAAACAGATGATAAAAATCTCCGGTTTGGAACTGAAAAAGACACCGGTGAAGAAAAGGAATTTGAGAGCCAGGGTTGCACAGGCTGCAGTTGGTGTAAAGGGCCTGCGGGAATCCCAGGTAAAAATGATTGAGGACAGCTACGATATGAAAGCATTGGAGAAAATGGAGTCCTTTAAAGTCGACGAGGAGGAAGCCACCCGTTTTGTCATGGAATACAGTGAATAATCGATCGTTCGGTTGCTTATGGAAGGAATTAAGATGAGAAAGATCTTTATACTGCTTTTTGGATTAATCATTGTTGGATTTACCGGACAAGAAGCGGTAGTGGCACAGGAACCTGATTTTCGTCTTCGTTTGCACCAGCTGGACAACGATTATACCCAGGAGGATATCGAAGTGGAGATTGAGTTCGGCAGAAACCTGGCCGCCAGAATTCTCTCAACCTATAAGCTGTTGGATAATAAAGGGCTCCAGAACTACATTACCCTGCTTGGAAACGGGATTGCTACCCAGGTTGGAAGACCGGAACTGCAGTACTATTTTGCAGTCATCGATACCGACGACATTAATGCCTATGCTTGTCCCGGCGGGTACATCTTTTTTACCAAGGGGGCTATCAAAGTCATGGAAAATGAAGCCCAGTTGGCAGGTGTCATTGCTCACGAAATCTGGCATGTTAATTTTCGGCATGTTGTTAAACCACTGAAAATAAGGGCCAAGGGCGATTCACTTACGAGTGGAATTGCTGCTGCTATCGGCAGTGGTACGGCAACTGCCAGGGTTTTATTCAACCAGTTAACAGAGAAGGCTTATCAGCTTCTGTTTGAAGAGGGGATCTCCCGGGAAGCTGAACTTGCCACCGATACTGCAGCGGTAGAAAGCCTGGTAACACTGGGTTATGACTGGAGCAGTTACAGGGACTATCTTCGCGCCATTGAATCAAAACCGGAAAACAAATATAGAAAGGTTCTTTCCAAAACCCATCCCAGCATAACTCTTCGAGTTGAATCAATTAACAACCTGGCTCAATCTTTAAACATTTCAGACGAATTGGGGAAGAAGAATGCGAACAGATATAAGAGCAATACTGGATCTCTGTAAACTAAAGATCCTTTTAGGGGTGTTTCTGCTGTGCTTTTCACCTGTTTTACTGGCCGACCCTTATCATTATAAGAATGTCCTGGTAGGAGATCGAGCTGCAACCATGGGAGGGGCATACAATGCCGTTTCCGACGATTCAACCGGGGCCTACTATAACCCGGCAGGGTTGTCATTCTCTTATGGGGACAGCCTTTCGGGAAGTGGAAATGCCTATCATTCCACGAAAACAACCTACAAAGAGAGTATTGCGGATAAAGACTGGGTCAGGGATAGTACTGCCGTTTTACCCAGTTTTTTTGGAATGATTAAAAAAATCGGATCGGCCGACCTGGCGATTGCCTATGTGATCCCCGACTCCATTATCGAGCACCAGGATGAACAATATGACATCAGCGATTCTCATCCAACGGTAGCAAATTATTATTTGAGTCTTCACTCGGAGGACCGGACAAACATGATTGGCCCGGCCATCTCCTTCAAAATGAGTGATTCCTTCTCCATTGGAGCCAGCCTGTTTTACAGCTATCGAATCTATCGACATCAACAACACCAGTTTATTGTCTACAAAGACACCAGTGCCGATACCTCCTACGAGTCAGTCAAATTGGAGGAGTATTCCTATATGCCTAAAATCGGAATCCAGTTCACCCCTTTTGAACCGCTATACATTGGATTGACCATAAGCAAATCCTTCCTGCTTTCTCGAGTTCTGAAAAGAGACTATTCAAAAATCGAAAGTGGAGACTACACACTGTTTGCAGGGGCTTACTCCCAGGAGGTCGATTATCCTATCCAGGTCTCACTGGGAGTCGCGGCTTATCCTTCACCCAGTCTGCTGCTGGCAATGGATGTTGATTATTATGCAACGACGGATGAAGACCTGCAGAGTGTCACCAATATCGCACTGGGGGGAGAATGGTTTTTAAATGCTACGAACGCAATTCGGGGAGGACTATTCACCAACAATGATAATCGACCGGAGTGCACCGAATCATCCTGTTCCCAGGCGAAACTGGACATGGCAGGACTGACTCTTGGCTACTCCTCATTTACCCGGACATCCTCCTTTACGCTGGGAATAGTATATTCAACCGGATCAGGAAAAGCGGATGTTTATGGCGACAGATCTGTCATTGTTGATATGGAGCGGGAATCATTCACCCTGCTGTTTGCGGCGGGATATAATTATTGAGGTGAAACTGTCTGGGAAAAATCTCTGTTGCAACATAACATACTGTAATTAAAATTTTTATCACCTAAATAAATGAATTTTGGGCACAAAAATCTTGTTTTTAAACGGTAGGGCGGCCCTACGTGGCCGCCTTATAATAGGTTCCGGCGGGGCCGCAGCCCCGCCCTACCATTTATATTCTGCACTTTTGGTAGTGCAATGAAGGTGCTAGACCTTAAGTTAATGACATTAGGCCTTACATGGCCGTCTTTGGGTAAATAAGGATCGAATGATAAAATGACCTAAAATATTACATTAAATCAGTAAAATAGAAGGTTGTTTTGGGTCCAATTTTTCATTGATTTTGTCTCTAAAGGGGATAAAATAAAAGCAAATCCTCAATAAAATTGCCTGGTGAGAGCAAAAACTAAACGAGTGTACAAACAAATCAGCCAGTGATTTTTTGGAGCAACGGCTTTTAATTTTTATTGAATATTATTCGGGAGGGTATCATGAAAAAAATGATATCAATTCTACTGATCTTGATGGTGACTGCTGTTCCCTCAAGCTGTTTTTTTCCGGGTGTATCTGATTCGGAATCCTCCATAGGCGGTAGTCTTTTTGATTCGGGTGTGACCTTAAATTCCGTCCTCAGCGGCTCTGTCTCCAGTGAGGTGGTAAGTTCTACTGAAGCACCACCGGAGCCTAGCCAGTCGCAGTCAGCATCAAGGGATATTGCTACCAGGGTGAACAGCAGCACTAATTCCTGCAGATCTTCAAGCTTCAGCGTATACCTGGTAGGAGGGGATGGAAGATCAATCAGTACCGGTACGGCCACATCCGGATACTTCTCCACCGGCGTCAATGCAGATCATGAGGTGATTGTCGATTTTGGTTGCGGTATGAAATGTATCGGTAAACCGGGTTCCAGTGATCTGATCTGTGACATCGTTTCCAATGCCATTATCCGCGCCCTGGAAAGCTCACTGGATACCACCATTTCATCTGATCCTCTCTTTGACGGCTTGTCCATCGCAAAAATCGTGGAAGGGATCAGTGAAGCATTAAAACTGATGAGTACGCTTGATACCTCCAATCCCCTGACAGACAGAATCGAAAATGCCACGGACGTGGAAACCATGGAAAGGATTCTCACCTCATCAGTGCTGGGATCACTGTTCGAGGCTATAAAAACCATGGCGTTGGAAAGAAAGGCTTATAACGAGGCCATCGCCCGGGGAATGACACATGAGGAAGCGTTGGAATACGCGTCGGCTGCAGCCTGGTCTGTGGAGAAGGTGATCAACATGCTGACCGGAATCGGGATGGATGTTGAAATGGAATTTGACGGTATGATGTCTATTTTTGGGGAACTATTTGAAAATATAGATACTTGGGTCGGCATCCCTTTTACTGAAGGGCTGAGATCTTATGTTCTTGGCTTGTACACCGCCCTTTATATGAATAATGAAACATTAAACACCACCCTGGTTTGCCGGGCTCGTAAGGATGATGGCAATGAAGTCCCCATCATATATCCGCCTTACAAGGTTTCTGCCAGCAAGTTAAGCTGTTATGATACCAGCAGTCCCAGTGAAACGGACGCCATGGGAGTTACCACGGGCGGTGGTACGGCACTGGCAAACGATTATAGAGTTGGCGCCCTGATTAAACCCTCGGTAGAAGAAGCCAACCGTAATGATCCCACCGGTATCTATGATAAGTATAATGATGGCATGCAGGATTTCAGGATTGGGGTGTTACGGGTATTTGACGAGTTTCAGGCTGCAATGCAGAAAACAGTCGCGGAAGGGGGCTGTGCAGATTATGTGATTTTTAATGATGACGGCTATGTTAACGGGTTTCTCGATGGCTGGAATGAATGCATCATGGGATTGGGCATGGAGAACTACTTTTCAGGAGTTCTGGGTATTTTTAAGTTCATGAGAAACAGGGAGCTGCGCGAAATCAAGTTTTCCCTGGATGACCTGTACAACGCCATGGTGGGAGTTGACTATATGAATGTCAGGCTCTTTGCCGATCTCTGGCAGGTTGGTCTGCCCGGTAATCATGTTGAAGTTAACATCATCGGTGAAAATGATTCCACCCACATCCAAGCCTACCAATTGTATGATACAGGAACCAGTGCAAATGGCAGCTCAATTCTCAATATCGTCTGCCCCACCGGTCTGTGTGATGGAGCAATCCCAAAGAGCTCCGTCACCACCACCCTGGCGAATTTTAAAGCCATGCTCAATACTTATAAACCGGGCTATAGCACCATGATGGGCGATTTTGAGAACCTTCCGACTATGTCGGAAATTAAAAACTTTATTTTTACATCCTCCCATTTTGAGCCCTATAACCTGGCCGGATCAAAAACCATCAATGTCATGGGGAATCAGTCGGGGACAACGGGTGAGGCCAAGTATACGGCAAATGCCCCCATCATGTGCAAGATTAACAACGCCAATAACGTCGGTGACTTTGTAGCCGGAACCAGCTCCATCACCTGCGAAATAGCCAGTTCCGTTACCTGGGATAGTGATGGGAGACCAAGTGCTTCTACCTATGCCTCCTATTATGCCCTGCAGGAAAGAGGGGGCTGGGGAGCTGCCGGTCAAAGTGATCTTTATTATGGTCTAATCAGGATCAGCAATGGAACCGAGTATATGCTTAATGGACGTCAGTTCAGGGTTCGCGGAGTTCGTTCGGGATATTCTCCTGCTGACAATCCAACCGTAAACGGTAGCACCCTGCAATCAAAAAACTTGAAATTTTGTGATACCCGAAATAGTGAGAATGGATCGATTGAAAGTTACTGCTGGAGAGAAGTCTTTGATTATGTTGCGGTATCATTTCCTTTAAGCTGGTACTATTTTGATTACTATTATCCCTATACCTGGGATGTCCCCATAACTTGGGAATACTGGAATGGAGATAGTGAGAGTTATGTGTCGGAAACCTGGAATATGCCGATTGCCATGACTCAAAACAATACTCCGGATAACTATGATGACGATTGGGCAGTTTGCCTCAAAATGGATGAAACGGTAGTAGATACAACCGGGGATGATGGAATTTCTGAAGTGGTGGGTGTTACAGTTGATAACGCAAGTGATATAGTAAATTGTTTTACAACAACCGATGAATATTTCTATTATCTTAATCCGGAATGGGGAGCAACGCAGAGGACTGAACAGCAGTACCATCTGGTCAGAAATGATGGGGTTTGGATGCGTGATGCATCTCCTGATGCATCATTGGTGCTCCAAAGCACTATTGAGGCTAAAATAACGGGCGGGGTATCTCTTGGCCCGACTTCAAAAGAATATAGAATAAATTGGTACGAAGTTGCTAATTTGAGTCATGACGCCAAGTACGACCCCTATTGTGATGACAGGGATAATGATGGAGAATGCGACTGTACCGACGAAAATGGCGATGGGGAATGCACACTGTCAGACACCTTTACCGAACCGACACTTTCGGATCCCCCATTCTGGTACGATGCGACGGATGCAGATTCGGTCAAGGCCCTGACTGTTCTTCAGACCTGTGGCAATAAAAGTGGGCTGGATCTTTCAAATTGCCTGGCAACCCTTTTAGCCGTTGGTATTGATGCAAGAAACATGAACCAGATAGACTGGAATAGAGTCATTGAGTGTACCAACACTGAAAAGACCATGAGCTGGGTGGATATATGGCGTATGGTGGAACAGGATGATCTAACTAACAACTTTTACGGCAAAGGCTGCGGAACTAGTGCCTATGACTACATGGGAACCGTCAGGATGCTGAACCTGAGACAACGCAACAACGCCTACGATATTGAACGGCCCAACAAGATGCTGCGCTTGATTTCAGCAGCAACGGCCTCAACAGGCACCGGGGTGACAGTCGAACGTACTGAAGAGGTGTTCTCATTTCAGGAGGCCCTGGCTTTGGTTTACCTGAGATTGTCGATGCCGGTCCGCGCCCAGGTTAAATACAACAATACTGCAATCAACGGAGCCGGGTTGTATTTTAAAGATGTCCGGATTCCCGGAAGGGATTCAGACCCGGCATCAGGTTTGCTGAGGCTTTTCCTGGAGAAAGGCGGGGTTATCGATCCTGCCACTTCAAGCGGACTGGAATAGATAGATACCTTTCCCGCTATTGCTAAACACCCTGCCAGAATGCAGGGTGTTTTCGCCATAAGCCATCTGCCAACCGCTAATTGCAAATTGCAAATTGCTAATCGCCAACCGTTAAAAAACATCCTTCAGAAAAGCGCTGTTCAGATTTTTTACTTCATGGGAGGAGCTAAATCTGGATATGGTGATCATTGAGAATTGATGAAGCTGGATCTCCTCATTGGTGGCCTTGATAACCACTCTTACCATTCCGGCGGTGGTGCCGATGGTTGTTCCCTGGCGATTGCTTTCAATGATAAATTCCCCTTCATTCGAGATGGCATCGACCAGTTCGGTATCGATATGAACCTGTTTGCTTCTGCTCATCATGGATCTGGCTTTCAGTTTGCCATACATCAGGTGAATACGGAATATGGTTCTGTTTTCATGGGTAACTTCTTCGATAAACCTGATTCGGCTGAGGGGTAGCAGATAGATCTCGTCGGAATCATCCAGCATGGAGGGTAGGATGGTTGCTCTTCCTGACTCTTCGGTGATCACCTCGTCGCCATTTTCCAGTGTAACTCCAAACGATGTAACCGATTCCTGGCTTCTTTCGTTAATCTTCAATACCGGTTCTGATTGAGCAACTACCCGAACAACCTCGGTAACTCTCTCCACACTACCGGCTGTGACTGGAATCAAAAATATTGTGAAAATCAAAAAACAGTAGACCGTCCGGTTTCTATAGGAAAACTTTTTCATGGATAATTGTGATAATAGTTTGTAAAATCAAACCTCCGGAAAAGGAGGCATTCATTTTCAGTCAAAGCGCAGGCAGATCTCGCCGAATTTCCTTTTGTGCCGCGAGTTTCGCATATTCCTCTTTAAAAAAACAGATAAAATGGGTGTTTGAGTTAAGACTTTTAAAATCAACCTGTTGCTATACTGCCATTTCAGGTAATCAACTGGCAACAGGATAATAAAAGATAAAAAGCTAATTTTGGAATCGCCCGACTCTTGCCAACTTTTATAAAAACGATGATGCTATTCTTTTATCGATCACATAAAACCTGAATGATGATTAAAGATGGAAGCAAACATTCTAACCCGCATGCACTCCGCCGAACACTTGTTAAACAGCACCATGGTGAAGATGTTCGCTTGTAACCGCAGTTTTAGTGCGCATATCAATAAAAAAAAATCCAAATGCGACTACCATTTCAAAAGACCCCTTACTATCGATGAAATAGCTGAAATCGAAAAGCGTGTAAACGATATCATCCAAAAGAATCTGCCCGTAACCGAAGCTTTACTTAGGAGAGAGGATGCCAACCAACAATTCAACCTTGAGCGGTTGCCTGAAAGTGTAGGAGATGAAGTTCGTATCATCCGCATTGGAGATTATGATGCCATCCCCTGTATCGGGGAACATATCCAGTCAACCGGTGAGATTAAAGGATTTAAGATCACGACGGTTGATTTCGAAAACGGAATTCTCAGGATTCGATTTAAGATCACTAAATAGTTACTACTTTCCGGTGGCTCCACAGAACTAACGATAGGGCAGTCCTACGTGGCCGCCTTAGAACAAGTCCCGGCGGTGCCGTAGCCCATCCTCACCATAATTCTTGCTCTTTGCTGTCACAATGATGTTTTAGAACTATAGATACTTAAGATAGAATATCAAGCAAATATCCCTATCTCGTTTTTCCTCCATCGGAAAATCACAAAAGTGTTTGAATGATTTGCACATTCAAAAAAATCGGTATAGAGTTGTTCTAGAATTTTATTTTGGTATAACAATTTGGCAAAAGTCCAAAATGAAATTTTTGTTTTGATACAGAAAAACAACACGTAAAAGTGCAAAGAAACAATTTGAAACCACCCAGGAAAACTGATTTTGTCGTTTTCTGATAAAAGATACTCATTAGGAGGAGAAACTATGATTAAAAAAATGTTTGGGGTTGTTTCAGCCATGCTTTTGATAATCGCTACGAGCGGAGTTCAGGCTGAAACTTTAAACTTGCTAACCTGGAAGGACTATGCGCCTCAATCATTGAGGGACAAATTCCAGGCCGAAACCGGAATTGAGGTCAAGGTGACTTTTTCAAACAATGAGGAGATGATTGCCAAGCTACGGGCAACAAGGGGTGCCGGTTTCGATTTGGCACAGCCCAGTCAGGACAGGATCTCTTCCGTGCAGGAAAAGTTTCAGATTTACCAGGCGATGGATTTTTCTAAAATTGAAAAGAACCTGTTTATTGCATCCATGCTTGAAGCAGTAAAAAACAATACGATGGTAGACGGAAAACCCCATGCCGTTCCGTTCTGCTGGGGATCTTCCGGATTGATCGTTAACACCAAACTCGCACCGAATGCCAACGATTATTCTGATCTGCTTAATGCTTTGTATGTGGGAAGAATCAGTTATCGGTTGAAACGCCCAACCTTGATCGGAATTGCATTTTCTATGGGGGATGATCCTTTTGCAAAATATGGAAACGCAACTGAGTACAAAGCCTTAATGGATAGAGTGGAAGCAGCTTTGATAGCTGGAAAAGGGCTGGTTAAGAATTACTGGACCAATGGTGATAACCTGCTCCAGTTGGTCAGAACGGGAGAAGTAACCGTTGCCATGGGTTGGGACGGCGGTGGTTGGAAACTACACGAGGAAAATCCAGATATCGATTTTATTGCCCCCAAGAGTGGAGCTTTAGGATGGATTGATACGTTTGCTATTCCTGCCAAGGCCGAAAACGTTAGTGGTGCTTATAAATGGATCAATTTCATCATGCGACCTGAAAATGCAGCTGTTTTTACCAATCAGGAAAAATATGCCACAGCATCCAAAGGTGCAGCTGAAATGACAGATCCGGCTATCAGGGCCAACTTTTCCAGAAGTTTTTCCCAGGCTGCCATTGACAACATCAATTGGTATCCTCCGGTTCCAGCAAATCTTGAGCAGATTGAAGGGAAACTGCTGGACAGGGTAAAAGCCGCTCAATAGTAATCTGAGCTGGATTATTGTCCATTGGCTCATAAATAAGCAACCATTGCCAAAAGCAAGGATGATGGTAGGGCGGGGTTACATCCCCGCCAGCACTTACTAATTCAAGAAAGACCAAAACATGGAAAACGATCTCTCCGTTAAGAACGTCACTAAAAAATTCAACGAGTTTATTGCGGTTGATTCAGTCTCATTTGATATCGCCAGGGGGGATTTTTTCTCCATCCTGGGACCTTCCGGTTGCGGGAAGACAACACTCTTGAGAATGATTGCCGGGTTTGAATCCCATACTGAAGGTAAAATCGAAATCCGCGGTCAGGATATGGAGAATATTGTTCCCAATAAAAGACCTGTCAACATGGTTTTTCAACACCTGGCTCTGTTTCCCATGATGAATGTTGCTGAAAACGTGGCTTTCGGGTTAAAACGACGAGGGATGAACAGATCCGAGGTGGAACCCAGGGTAAAATCCATGCTTGAACGGGTGGGATTGCCCGGTTTTGAAGAAAAGCAGGTTAATCAATTATCAGGGGGACAAAAACAACGCGTGGCCATTGCTCGCAGCCTGATTCTGGAGCCGGCTGTGCTGCTTCTTGATGAACCTCTGGGAGCATTGGATTTAAAGCTGCGAGAACACATGAAAGTGGAGTTGAAGAAATTGCAGGAAGAAATCGGAACCACGTTTATGTATATTACCCATGATCAATCCGAAGCGTTGGTTATGTCGGACTATATCGCGGTAATGAACAAAGGCAGGTTTGAACAGATCGATACACCCAATAATCTTTACAATCACCCCAGCACCACTTTCGTCGCTCAGTTTGTCGGCGAAAACAACGCCTGGTCGGGAACCCTGACCAGATCCGATGGTAAGACAGCAGAGATCAAAACCACGGATGGAAATGCCTTCAAAGTCGATGCTAACGACACAATCACAGAAGGATCCAAAATTGACCTTTTTCTTAGACCCGAGGCATTGCTGATTCAGCCTGATCCCTCCCTGAAGGATGTGAACAGATTTGATACCGTCGTCACCTCAATACTATTTGACGGTGCCAGCAGTCGTCTCCTGGTTACTCCGATAAACACCAAAAAAGAGATTATCGTTGCCCTTCCACAAAACAGGCAATATGACCACATTAGACCCAAAGATAAGATAGAGTTAGGCTGGAGTGAAAATGCCGGTATCTATTTCGCCAAAGACAATTTGTTATGAAAACACATCAGAAGTGGGGATTCTATATATTTCTAATGCCGGTGATCCTGTGGTTGGTCTTACTCATCGTTTTACCTCACATTGATCTCCTGATCATGTCGTTCAGATCCGAAAGCGACTACGGAGAACTGAGCTGGGGGGTTGCCAACTATAGGGAGTTTTTTGACGAGCCGATCTATTGGTTCACATTTGTACGAACGGCCATTTATTCCATTATTGTCACTTTTTTGACATTAATTATCGGACTGCCCGTCGCATTCTACATTACCAAGGTAGCCGCAGTTAAATACAAAGGGCCGCTCACCCTGCTTGTTCTTCTACCATTCTGGGTCAGTGAACTGGTCAGGGTTTACGGTTGGATGATTCTCTTGCGCGAAAGCGGGGTCATAAACCATTTTCTGGTGAAACTTGGAATCCTTAATAAACCCATCGAGATGTTGTATAACGATGCCTCCATGATTATGGGTCTGGTATACACCACTATGTTGTTCATGATTGTCCCCTTGATTTCGGTGCTGGATGGTTTGGAAGATGAACTGATTGAAGCAGCCTTTGATCTCGGGGCTAATGTCAGATCGGTCGTGTTTAAGATTATTATTCCTTATGCCACGCCAGGCATAGTTTCAGGTTCCATTGTAGTCTTTATGCTGACACTTGGCAATTATTTAACACCAAACCTGATGGGCGGAAAAAACTCACTCTGGTTTACCGAACAGATCTATAACCAGTTTATTGCAAGTTTTAACTGGAACCAGGGCTCGGCATTCGGTTTTCTGCTCTTGATCCTGTCATCTTTGATCATCTGGTTCGGTTTGAAGATCAGCAAGCAGAATTTAAGCAAGGTGGTGCAATGATAAGAACTTTACCGCAGTCCAAAGCTTATTCCAGCGGGTTTAAATTATATATCTGTCTCTATTTTATTTTCCTGTTTGCACCCCTTGTGGTAACTTGCGTTTTGGCCTTTAACGACTCCCAGTTTCCTTCATTGCCCTGGAAAGGGTTCACCGTCGAATGGTTTACAGCTGAGCGACCAGACAGGATAGGTATTTTCCATGATCAATCCAACCTGGACAGTATCTGGGTGAGTGTACAAACTGCCTTTTTTGTTTCTCTATTATCTTTGGTTGTCGGAACCTGTGCAGCTTTTCTTTTCGAACAGGAGGACTTTCGCTTCAAGCAGTTTCTCTATTTTCTGATGCTGGCCCCATTGGTTATTCCTGGTGTGATCTTGGGTATCTCCATCCTTATGGCTGCAAATAGTATGGGAATCCTGTTCGAAGACCATTTGGGAGTCGATATCCCTATTTTGAGACCGGGATTCTGGCTGGTTGTTCTCGGGCAGTTTTCCTTCATCTGCACCTTTGTAACCCTGGTGGTGTCAGCTCGTTTAAAGAAGTTTGACCGCACCCTGGAAGAAGCTGCGTTGAACCTGGGGGCAAACCGGTTTGAAGTCATATGGTTTATCACCCTGAAATATCTAAGACCTGCTATTCTTGGTTCAGCTGCAGTAGCTTTTTTGATGTCTTTTGAAAACTTTAACACCACTCTATTTCTGGTAGGTTCCGAGACAACACTCCCCATAAATCTGTATCTCCAACTCAGGGACGGCAGCACTCCGGTTATCAATTCCATCTCCTTTCTGCTGATCGTCTCAACCTCCCTGTTGGCGCTGGTTAATCTCTATTACAGCAGCAAACAGAAAGAGATCTAGCAGAACCCCAATTGCATATTAATAAGTAATTATGAGTCTATAACCGTTGCTTTTGTTCAAACAATAAATTATTTTATCAAGGGATTTCAATGAATCGGTACCTGTTTACAAACGGTCAGGTTGTTACCATGGAGCGGGAGGGATTGGTTTATCCGGCCTGTGCGGTGGTAGACAACAAAATACTTGGTGTTGGTGAGACGGATTTTTTAAAAAATATGCTCAAGAGGGGTTATGAAGAGATAGATATGGATGGTGGAACATTGCTGCCCGGGTTTGTGGACTGTCATCTCCATTTTGTCCTCGCTTGTTATTTTAAGATGAATCTTGATTTAATGGGTATCGGAGTCAGCTCTTTGAGTCAGTTGGCGTCAATTATAAAGAAGAGGGCAGACTCGTATCCATCAGGCAAATGGATTTTTGGATTAAGAATGAGAGAGGAGGATTTTGTTGAAAAGCGCTTGCCGCTTTTGGAGGAGTTGGATGAAATCGCTCCTGATCATCCGGTACTGCTTATGCGATATGACGGTCACTCCGGAATTGCAAACTCTTTAGCTTTAAAGGCAGCCGGAATAGATCATAACTCGTCTAGTCCCCACGGGGGAGAGATCGGGAAAAAGGATGGAAAACTCACCGGGGTGTTAAAAGAAAAAGCAATGGTAAGTGTTTTAAATGTTTTGCCCATTCCGGAAACCGAGGAGTTTATGGAGGGATGCCGACTGATGAAAGAGGCATTATTGTCGGCAGGGGTTGTCGGATTTCACAATGTACTGTTGACCAGCGGAGATGGTCCTTCCGGTGCTCTGGGGGCGTATGAGATCCCTCTGTATAAAATGTTTGCGGATACCCTGCCATTTCGTCACTACCCCCTGATTTCGGGAGGTTCTGTTGAAGAAACCATTCGTTTGTTGGAAAGTGAATTTGGTGGAGAAAAAGTGAATGGAATCTGGCAGGGTGGAGCCATGAAGATGTTTGCCGACGGTACCTTTGGGTCAAGAACGGCTTATTTTTATGAAGAGTATAATGATTGTCCGGGAGAATTTGGATATATGGTCTGTGAAGCAGCTGCACTGAAGGATCAGATATTTAAAGCCCATGATGAAGGTTTAAGGGTTGTTATTCATGCAATTGGAGACAGGGCTGTTGATGATGTGGCTCGGGTTTTTATGGAGGCGGTGATTAAGTACGGGCATAAGCCGCTATACCACCGCATTGAGCATTGCAGTATGGTTCATCCCGATACTTTGAAGATAATTAAGAATGCAGGTGTTGTCTGTTCCATGCAGCCCAGCTTTATCGTTTCCGAAGGCATATGGATCAAGGACCGGGTTGGAGAGAGAGTTGGGACGGTTTACCCCATGAAGACTTTAATGGAACAAGGTATCAGCCTTTGCGGTGGCAGTGATGCTCCGATTGAAGTTCCGGAACCCTTGAAAGGGATTTGGGGGGCTGTGGTCAGGGAAGGATTTACCACGGATCAGAGGCTTACACCCTATGAAGCAATTTCGCTTTACACATCCCTGGCTACCAAAGATACATTTGAAGAACGTCAGAGGGGGACAATTACTCCAGGAAAACAGGCGGACTTGATAGTGCTGGGAAAAAACCCCCTGGCTGTCCCGGCAGCGGAAATACAGGGCATTAAGGTTCAGCTGACCATGATTGATGGAAAGATCCACTATCGTAGATAAACACCAGTTTTTAAGGTGTCAACGATTGGCTAAGAATGATTCAACCTAATCAAAAAAAACATGAGCATTTTATCCTCATCTTATCAGAAATTCATCTTATGCAGAGAGATTATAAATGGAAGAAAAGAGACTAACCTTTTTTGAAGCTTCATCAATCATAGCTGGTTATGGCGTAGGTGGTGGCGTGATGGCTGTTCCGTTTCTGACATCACTTTCCGGATTCGCTCCTTTTTTCGGGGTTTTGGCGGTAGCTTTTTTCTTCAGTATTGTGCTGCATCTGATGCTGGCGGAAATTGCCATTCGAGATACAACGTCTGATCAACTGGTTGAGCTCATAGCCAAGTATTATTATCGTGGGCCAGGCAGCAATGTGATCATCTGGGCTTTATTTGTGCTGCTATTTGCCAGTTTTTTAACCAGCCTGGCAGCATATGTATCGGGAAGCGGCGAAATCCTGAACGATCTGGCGGGAATTCCTGTTTGGGCGGGACAGGTGGTGTTTTATATCCTGGCGGCGGGTGTGGTTTTGTTTGGCCTTAAATCCATCGGGCTCAGTGAAAAATATGCCGTGATAATAATTCTTGTTATTATCGGAATACTGACTGTTGCTTCACTTCGACTTCCGTTTCATGCAGTCTGGGTCGGCGGTGGAAGCAGCAATACCTGGCTGGCTCTGTTCGGTATGATCATGTATAGCTTTCTAGCACCGTTTGCCGTCCCCCAGGTGGTGCGGGGATTGTCCTGGAATCAGAAGTTGATCCCTCGTAGTATTATCACGGGAATTTTTATTAATCTCTGCGTGGTAACCCTGATATCATTGATGGCCACCGGAGTTTCGGAAGAGGTAACAAGGGTTGCTATTTCGGGATGGGGCAAAGCTCTTGGTGGCTGGGCTCACTCTTTTGGCGGTCTGTTTATCCTGGTTGCCATGTTAACCTCCTACTGGGCGGTATCCTATGCGTTGGTTGTGATCCTGAAAGAACGACTTGGAATCGGTGATCGGTTTGCCTGGTTGCTGGCCACCTTGCCAACCCTGGTTGTTGCTTTGACCGGATTAACTGATTTTATGGGGTTCATGCGAATCACCGCAGGAGTGGCTGGAATTGTAGTAATTCTGATGGTGATTCCGACTTTAAGAGGAATCAGGAAACACGGAGAAGTCAAGAACCCTGAATGGAAGCTCAACATTTTCGGAAACACCCTGTTTCAGGTTTTGCTGATAATCGTCTATATCCTGGTGGGGTTGGGGTCACTGGTATCGATTTAACAAGTCCGATGTTACCGGAGTAGGTATTGTCTAACTCCCACATCCGGTAACAGCCCAACTTTATTCATAAGCCTTTTTTAAAACAGCCAGAGCTTCGTCGACATTCACATCGAGGGGATTGTAGATCAATGATCCGTCATTGATGGCTGTTTTGGCTATCTCTTCCAATTGTGATTTTTCTACTCCTGCCTCTTTTAAGGTCATGGGTAAACCGCTGAGGGAATGGAGTTCTTTCTGTAGATTTCTGATGAGTTCTATTGATTTCTCAGCCCTTTTATCTTTTGGCGTTGCAGCATAGATTTCTGCTCCTCCCAGTGGAAACAGCAGTTCGGAGATATACTCCCTGGATGCGTCGATATTGTACTCCAGGCCAAAGGGGAGAAAAATTGACATGGCAACACCATGGGGAACATGACAAACTCCTCCTGTAGCATGGCCAAGAGCGTGTACAATCCCCACCATGGAATTTGAGAACGCAGCACCGGCCAGACAGGAAGCATTGCTCATGGCCAGGCGAGCCTTTTTATCCTTTCTGTCCTTGACTGCCTTAACCAGATTATCCCGAATCATACTGATCGCCACCATTGCATGAGCATCACTAACCGGATTTTTCTGATCACAGATAAAGGCTTCAACAGCATGGGTAAGAGCATCCATTCCGGTTGCAGCGGTAATTTTCGGCGGCATGGTCAATGTCATCCTGGTATCCAGAATCGCCACTTTCGGTAAGAGGTGATAAGAAGTAAACGGCATTTTCATCTTCTTTTCCGGATTGTTGATAACTGCTGCCAACGTTACTTCGGACCCGGTTCCGGAGGTGGTGGGTATTACAATCAGGGGTTTCATAGGCTTTTTCAACATCTCTGCGCCCATGAATTTTGCCAGATCATCCGCATCTTCAGTGATCACAATGTTAAGACCTTTTGCCGTATCAATGACCGAGCCGCCTCCCACAGCCACAATAGAATCACAGTCATTACTGCGGTAAACCTTAACCAGTTCATTGACCGTGTCAATGGATGAATCGGGTGGCGTGTTATCGAATATAGCACCAATAATCATATCGGAATCGGCAAAAGCATTTTTGACGATATCCACTAGACCGGCTCCGGATACACCTTTATCAGTTACAATGATGGGTCTTTTTGCCCCCAACTGATCCAGCTCGTAGGGAAGATTCTCCAGGGCTTTGTGTCCGGACACTATTTTGACGGGATTATAGAATTCGTAATAGTCAGGTAGCATGTCGTCTCCTCTTTTTTGGATGTCGTTTGATTTTGTTTGCCGTTGTATTGACTCTTCTCGGTTGAACGGTTTAATCAGATAGTTTTAATCAAAGGCCTGTTGAGATTCCGAAGCTGTAAAGCCAGAGCCTTATGAAGTGTTTTTTCAGAGACATGGCTGGAACCCGTTTCATGATTCTGTTATTGATGATTTTTGGAAACAGGTACCCTTGAATAATAATTATGCATCTGGTAAAAACCATGGCATAGCTCAGATCCCCTCTCAGACTTAACCTGTGCTCGGCATAGGACTTTGCTATCCCTTTCTGTGCCGTAAATAGCATGAAGGCGGATTCCAAATTCTTATAGATTACTATCATGTCAGCCTCCATCGGCTTTTGCCCCAGATACTTCAGCTTTCCGTTTTGAGTAACAACCGTCATGCAGGGACCGGATGGTAGGATCTGCATCTGAATCCTAAGATTATCGGGAAGCACAGCCAGCTCCCGTTTAATCTCCACGTCGTATTTTGATGCCGATTGCATTGCCCTGCCCAAAACAAATAACACGGTTCTTACGACCATTTTTTTAAACCGCTTGCTTCCAGGCATTACTGGTTGATAACTGTCCATGCTTTTGCTCCTGTCGGATTATTTCGGTAAATTGTTCTTCACTCAAAATGATTTATTTATTGATTTCCATCCCAACAATTATAGATGTTTCCCTAAACCGTCAAGAAACATTTATCTGCTTTTCAGTAATTTTGGGGACGTTGTTGACTATGTATACAAAAACTTTTTGTATAATCAAAATCCATCACGATATTCTTTTATCCCAGGCGTTGTCTAGGCAGGCAGGAATACATAGCTTTCAAAGGATCGGTACTAAGGTTATCTGATCCGATATGAAAAGTTTGTATACCTTGTCAACAACGTCCCCTTCTTCCATGGACCGGCGCTAGTGAATGAAGATTTGATATTTCCAAAAGGATCCAACTTTTGGGGGAATGAGAGTTTCTAAAGATGTAGGAGGAGTGAACACAACTATGCACTCTGTCTCATCTAATAAAGAAAACTTAGTAGCGTTTCAAACTCCTTTTTTCTTTCAGGAGGTGTTGGATTTAAAATCGCATTTGATTGCAGGATGGCAATCAGTTTTTTGGGTGCAATATCCTTATCCCCGACAATCTCCGTATGTCCCGCCTTTACCTCTATATTTTTCAGGCGGGAATCTGAATCGATAGTGGCATTATATTGTTCTTTAACACTAAAAACGAAGTCATCTTCCTTGCAGCTTCCATCTTCATCATAAATTAAGCATGTATTTCGTTCGTCAGTGACGATTTTTAAGTAGCTGCCAACGTCCTGGCAAAGTGAACCCGGGTTCATCATAAAGTCGGAACCTGGGTGGATTTCACTCCATTTTGATCCCGTTATAAGCTGACAAGCTCCCATAGAAATTCCTAATGATGCGATATGAAGAATTGTCAATCCACAATGTTCGGAGGCACTGATACCTGCAAATGGGGAGGAAATGGTAATCAGGCGGTAATTGGCATCGGGCAGGAGGGCTAATCCATCAGCTCGATCCTTAATGAATGCTCTTCTGGCAACAAGACCACCCTGACTATGGCCGATTACTGTTATCCGACTCATGCCCATTTGTTTTGTTAATCGATTAAGTGATGCTATTAACTCTGCTGAGCTTTCTTCCAGACTGTCTCGATCATTGTAGTTGAAGCACAATGTCTGCTGACCATGAAACTCAAACACCTGTGCCAAAGCTCTAAAGTCAATTCCTCCCGACGAATTACAGCCATGGATAAAAACATTGATGGGTCGCTGAGTATTTATTTCAGCTAAATTATCCTTTTTGTCACAAATTGCCAGACCGGTTGTTTCTATAACCTCGTTTTGTGGCATATAGCGAACATGAGAAACATCACTGCTACAAGCAAAAAGGAATGCGGAAACAAATAAAAGCAGTAAACATCGGGCAATATGCATTTGATTCTCCACTTCATCAGGCGAAGGAACTAAATATTTTTGTATGATGATATGAAGCGCCATCAAAGGTGTCAAGGGTTGGTTTTCTTTTAAAGTTTTCCCTTGATCATCTTAAATCATTTTTAGTTAAGAAATAGAAAACCCTGATTTTTTGCCAAAGGCCCAGACAGCAAAAACCGAATCGGAAATAGACCTGACAGAATAATAACTATCACCTCTTGGTCTTGGATACCCTCTGATTGTTTCGCTGTGGATATTCTGACCCCCCCCGGCTTCTTGAAATAGTCTATGACAAGTGCAATCCGTTCAAAGGGATGGAGGAAATTTAGGGGACGTTGTTGACTATGTATACAAAAATTATTGGATAATCAAAATCCATTACGATATTCTTTTATCCCAGGCGTTGTCTAGGCAGGCAAGAATACATAGCTTTCAAAGGATTGGTACTAAGGTTATCTGATTCGACATAAAAAGTTTGTATACCTTGTCAACAACGTCCCCTTTTCTGTGCGATAGAGTTACTATTGCAGTAACTCTATCCAGGAGCAAGGTTTTAATCAGGGGAGTTCGGTCAGGGTAACATCATCAATGGTGGCGGTTTCGCCCAGGGCACTGTTTGCCTGCTGAAAGTAGATCATCAGCTGCTGTTGGATTGAGCTGTCGGTGGAAAAATCCATCGTTATGCTATAATAATCTCCGGTGGCGTCCACATTTTGACCGGCTAGCTCAACATATCCATCATTTAGATAAACATTCCAGAGATCTGTCGGCAATACATCGTAGGAAACACTGTCAAGCGTTACACCCGTACCATAGATACCGGCTGTCAAGGTCAGTGAAGAAGTCTGACCCTTGAATGTCACTCGGTAATTCTGATTCGATTTCAGCACGATTTTATCCTGCTTAATTCTGGAATGGGTTACCGCTTCTTCCGTGGTTCGTAAAACCATGGCTCCACTAACCACTTCTGCTATCCCCATGACATTGTCCCAGAAGTATCTGCCCTGGCTAAAGTCGCCATTAACCAGCGGGTGAGCACCACTGTCGTTATAGCAGAGTACAGTTGCTTGCTGATCGGCGGTGATATTGTATAATTGCAGGCTGCCCGCACTACCACTTATTTTCGGTTCTGAATGGGGTGTCCAGCCAAGATCCATATCTCGTGAGTCATCTGAGAAAACAGAAAACGCATAATTTTCGCCGTAGGATTGCTCATTACCATTATAGGTTACAAAAGCCCCGGTTGGAGGAGTGCAACCAAACCAATCGCACAAGAAACCACTGGATGGAGCCAAACCACCTTCGCTTATAAAATCACCGGTTACAGCAGTTGAAGTGGCGCTGTTCAGGATGGTGGCAACTTCGTTCCAATCCGCCATGCGGTAGTTCTCACCCAAGTCCAGACAGTATGGATCACCGCTGCCGTTATAGGGTGAAGTGTCACGTGAGGTTGTGAATTGAAAGTTTTCGAAATAAAGAGAGGTATCATCTTTGACTGTTATTGTGCTTTGCACCCTCTCGGAGCGATGACCGCTATCATTCTTAAACCAGGCATAGATAGTTTTTAAACCGATGTTCTCCGATAGTTCAAATGCGATTGTGGTTTCAAAATCCATGTTTTCATTTGCAGGAATCCAGAGGTCGGAAGTAGTGTCAGCGGGAGGTGTACTGTCTTCCGACACATAATAACCGGTAATGCCAATTGAATCTTCTGCGGATAGAGTTAACGAAACATATTTGGAATAGGTAAACTGGTCCCCATTGTTTATAATTATTCCCGGATTAGTCGGCGCGGAAGCACTTAATATAATCTCGATGTCTTCAACATCCAGCGGATCCAAAGTGAGTTGCGTTGTCTCTCCGAATCTGCCGTTGGCTTTTACTGCTCGGAAAGTGTAGTCACCGCCTTTCAGATAAGCAATATATAAACCGTTGGAATTTGTAATACCAATGAGTTCGTCACCGTTTTCGCTATCCAGAGTATAGACATTAGCTCCCTCCACCAGTGTTCCACATCCGCCGGAACCGTTATTCTCGCAAACAGTAATGCCGAAGGCCGCCAGAAGATTACCGGACGCAATCAAACTGTTGACAACAGGTATGGAGCAAAGAGAAGTCCGCTCGTTTGTGTTAAGTGAAGTCTGAATAGTGCAGCTTCCGATAAATTTATTGTCAGCTCTTTTGTAGAAATTCAGCTGCATAAACAGGGTTGCAGCATAAAATGATCCGGATAAACTGAGATCTGCGGAATAAACATCCGTAGACTCATTATAGTTTATTGGGGAGATCTCTCCCTGGTACAGTGTATTGTCGGTTCCCGGCCCATTCATTACATAAGTAATCTTTAAGTTACTGCTGGTCGTGGTTTGATTTATAATCTCTTGTGGAATTGTGAGATGAAAATTAGCATCGCCTCCGTCAATAGATATTGAGTGGGTGCTTTCCCCATAAATGGGAATCAGATCCATTGAGATCGTCTGACCGGCATAGATAGTCTGTGTCTCTTGTGAAGGCAAAGATTTAGCTATCTGATTATTACCGTCCACGTACAGTTTTAATTCAATAGTGTGCTCACCGGTGGACAGGTTGAGAAAGGTTGTTGTTATTCCGGTTGAGATATCTATTGCGTAATACATCTCTTCTGCAGCACCATCAAGCACAATACCCAGTTTTGCATCAGAATTTGTCAGGTTGGGAATCTCGGCATAATGGAACTTAAAACTTCCCATTCCCGTTATCGTTTCAATATCAATTACTGAATCCCCGATAATGGGCGCAATTGTCATAGGAACTATGTTTACCTGCTCCTCTTCAACGGTAAAAGTTGCAATACCGGCATATTCTTCTGTGTCCAAGTGGCTGAGAAACAGGATGAAAGTATAATCTCCCGGGGCCATGATAAAAGTCTGCTGTAGTTTCACTTCCCAATTGCTATCATTAAGGGATGCGGTAACATCGTATTCTCCGATGGTTGCAGTCCCCTCTTTAATAGCCAAAGTACCGGTATAGATTTGCAGGCTGGTTGCTTCATTTCTAAATTTTGGATCGTTTTCCAAATCCATTTTTTGAGATGAAGCAGAGCTGGAGGGTATAACCTGCTGTAAAATCGCATTTGAGGTAACGTTCAGACTGACAGCTTGTCCGTTTTCGTCGGCATTATCCACCACCACGGTTGATTTTTTGTCGGATGAATCACCCGCGGCAAAACAACCGGATAGGAAGAATAGGGCTCCTAAAAAAAGCCAGATGTAAGTTAGTTTTAAACGCATACTTTTGTCTGAATATTGGGGGCTTCAGTTTTGTTGAAACCCCAATCCTTATTTGTGAATAGCTCTTAATTCAACCAGAGCAGAATATTGTCAACCTTCCATGATTCTGCAAAATAGGGTTCAGAATCCGATGATGAGTCCTGAGCTGCTGTTTCGGCATAAATGTCATGGGTTGTATCAGGCTGCAGAAAAATTACGGTGAAATTATCACTGCTTGCATCCGTATCCCCTGTCAATCCTGCTTCGATACCGTCAACATAAACCACCGTTCCGGCTGGAACTGCGGCACCATTAGAATCAACCACGTTCACCCCTAATGCTTGTAATACCTTACCATCAATGGTGGCATTCCAATCCAGGGTCATGTCGCAGGTAGTATCGGTTGAACCGGCTGCAGACAAAGTGACGGTATAAGTACAGCCTCCAATTTTCTTATCCTCAGAAGTATCCCAGATGACCACTTCACAGGTCATGGTATCAAACTGGAAACCGGTGTAGGTTTGTGTGCCAAGCCACCAACTATTACCGATATCATGTGTCGGATCCAGAGTTTCCAACGGTATGGTATTATTTGCTCCCGAACCCAGGAAGCGAAACTCGAAATTGCCACCGGTTACCGTATTGACAGCATCATAAGCCGAATCCAAAATCCGGATATCAAAGGTGGCATCTCCACCAGATTCCGTTAGCGTGAAGGTAGAGGTGCCAAAAATGGGTCTGAGATCAAGGGTCAGATCAGAGCCGGCAGTAAACGTCTGGTTGGAGTTTTGATACCTTGCTACTACAGTTCCACTACTGTTTTTCACTTCAAATACAACGTTATGCGTTCCTTCAGAAGTATTAATGTAAAGCCCGACGGCCCCTGTGAACTCATCAAAGGTAAGCACAGTCACTGCTCCATCAATAGTAACCGTCATGGTATAGTCTGAAGCAAAGTCCGATCCTGCATACTGAAAATCGAAGAAGGGTACATTTGTATGACTTCCTGTCACAATCGTATTTCCGATGACCGGGTGAACCTCAAAAGCGATGCTGTTACTGCTGTTTTCCAGAATGGTAACGGTACCTGATGTTTCACCAAAGTATTGCTGGCCAGACCCGCTGAATGTCACAGAAACAGTATATTGTCCGCCTGACAAAGTGACAGCCTGAGTCAATACAGCATCGAAGGCACTATCCAGTCCGGCAGTAATATCATAACTGGATACTGCGCCTGAAGAAACGGATACAAAGGTAACGGTTCCCGTAAAATAGGTCGCACTGCCATCATCAAAATTGGGATGTGAAAATTCAAAACCGTCTTCTGAATCCGCCAGTGAATTCGCAGCCCCCGCGGAAGAGGCGCTACTGGCTAATGCTGAAAAATCGAGGCTGAGAATAACACTTGTTGAACTGCTTCCAGTGTCGGTTCCAGGAGTGCCGGTGTCGGCAGTATCGCTGGAGGAGCCACCGGATGAACCGCCGGAAGAGCCACAGCTCATCACTAGAGGTAACACCAACAAACCAAGAATAAAAAACCATTTTGAAAACATTTTCATAATTCTACCCTAACAAAAAAAACAGCTCAGACAAGCCTGCCTGAGCCGTTTTTTATTATTGAAGCAATCACTCGAAAGTGATTTTTAAAAATAGTTGAATCGTCTTTATTATACTTAGCACTAGCAAAAGAGGTGCCACATTTATCGTAATAATGGCTTTAAGCATCTCAGATTTCGATATTTGAGTCAAACCCTACCTGGCGTAGTCGAATCAATTGACCCGATACTGCTCCATTCAGTATATTGGAGGTCTATATGTAAAGTCTGATAAAACCTGGTTAATGAAAAGGAAAAATCTGACTGACTACACTCCCTATTTCCAAGTGCAGACTCGGAATCAGTTATCGATTTTAATACGTATCGACTTTAATCATTTTGCCTTGATTAAGAACAAATATCTTGTCGATTCCTTTTTAAACCAATATGTTTTGGGAACAGACATGAAGAGTTTGGTAACATAGAAACGACGATTTTGTAAGTTTTTTCAATATTTCATAAACAAGTTCAACAATGACAGGTGTATTATGAGACACTATGGGACACGTGGTACAACTTTGGTATTTATATTTGTGATTCTCCTCCTTTATACGCTTAAGGCAACGGCAACTCCCTGTTATGTCCTGGTTGAAGAAGCAGCCAATTTTGATCCCAACATTATCCAATCATCTTCCATCTCAATCATCAGCCGTTATATTGAAAAGGTTGAGGCGCCACCCCTTGCCGGTTTGAGAATGGAAGACTGTACTTACACTGTTAATCTGACCGAATCCATGGATGGTTTTTTTATTTCCCTGGCAGGAAACAAAATTAATTCCATCGGTAACTCAAAGATTCCTGGAATGAATGGCTTTACACAGGCACTACTGCGTGCGGTTTATCGAACCTTTGATAGCGAAGAGCAGAAAGACCAGATCTGTTCAAATTATGAAGATCTTCTGGAAAATGACTGTAAAGACGTTGAGGCAGTTTTATTTCTTTTTAATGAAAGAGGAGAACTTGTTCCTGAAGGTTCAACTGTGAGGGAAAATGATCAGTTTAACATCATGATTCAGCCGGTCAATACCCTGTATGCCTACATCGTTTCTCTGGATTCTTCGGGGAATTTATTCAAGGTATTTCCCAATCCAGCCGTGACCTCCCAAGAGAATCCTTTGCTAACCGGCATGCAGTACTTCTTTCCCCCTAAAAATTCCGAGGTTATTTTTGCTTTTGATAATGTTCCTGGTGAGGAGAAACTTTTTTTTCTGCTCTCCTCTACCCAGGTTCTCGATATCGACCTGTTTTTTCAACAGTTGGAAGGCGTTGAATCGGAAAAGGAAAAAGTTAGTGCTGTTACGTCTTTTGAAAACCAGTTCACTACCAGAGGGTTTAAGCTCACAAAGAAGAATCAGGCAATAACCTTAAAGCAGGCTGATAATGATATTGGGACTCAGCAAAAAAAAGTAATGGCAGAGTTGCTGAAGGGGTCGGGTATTCTGGTAAAAACAATTTTACTCAGGCATCTTCCCTAGGATGGGGAGTAATAATGCTTCCAATTTGATTTTAAGGGTTTCAGCTTTATCTGGGTTTAGATTTACTATTATGGTGGATCAAAAAAAATCAATACACAACGAATAGAATGGAGATATTATGGCTGAACATGTTTGTCCCTGGTGGCTCGGATATTTTTTAGCCAGTCCTGTCAGAAAACTGTTTCAAAATCCCATAAGGATTGTATCTCCATACATAACCGAAGGGATGACTGTGATGGATGTAGGGAGCGCCATGGGATTTTTTAGTATTCCCATGGGCAGACTTGTTGGCCTTTCGGGTAAAGTAATCTGTGTCGATTTGCAGGAAAGAATGATAGCTTCTCTTAGAAAGAGGATTGAAAAAGCGGGATTGACTGACCGAATGGAGACCCGAACCTGCAGCCAACACTCCTTGAATATTGAGGATTTGGGGCAATCAATCGATTTTGCACTGACATTTGCCCTGGTTCATGAAGTCCCGGATAAAAAAGGGTTGTTTACCCAGATCCTCCACACCTTAAAGAGGAATGGCAGGCTTCTGGTTGCGGAACCATCCGGGCATGTGTCTCAAAAAGAGTTTGGGGCTACAATAGGACTTGCGAAAGCAGCGGGCTTCTCCGTTGGAGAAGATCTGAACATTGCGAAAAGCCACGCTTGTCTATTGATCAAGGGCTAAATCCGCTTTACTATTTCCTTGGCGGGAATCAACCCCGTTGCTGCCGCAGATACAATATTCCCGGCAACTCCCGGCCCGTCACCCGCTACAAACAGACCGGATATCCTGGTTTCAAGATTATCGATGGTATCGATCTGCCGTGCAAAAAACTTGATCTCCGGGGCATAAAGAAGGGTTTCATCGTTTGAAACACCTGGCACCACAAAATTGAGTTTTTCCAGTCCCTCAATGATATTGGTGAGGATTCGTTCGGGAAGTGCCATGGCAATATCACCACAAACCACATCATTCAACGTAGGTTCAATGTAGCCCTTGTTAACCCTGTGCCAGGTGCTTCTGCGGCCGCGCTTCAAGTCTCCAAACCGTTGAAGAATCGGTTTCCCGCCTCCAATCAGGGTTGCCAGTCTGCCGATGGCTTCTCCATACGATTGGTTATCGGTCACAGGTTCCGTTAGAATCACCTTGGATAGAAATGCAAAATTGGTATTCTCCGATTTTTTATTCATAAAGGCATGACCATTAACACAAACAAAATCGGCGTAATTCTCCTGGGCTACAAATCCTCCCATGTTAGTGCAGAAGGTTCGGGTTCCATCGTCATACTTCCCGGTTTGGATAAAAAAGGTTGGATCATAAATTGTGCTGCAAAGATCTCTCATTATATCATTGTGAACCTCCACCCGTACCCCGACTTCAATCCCTCTCTGTTGGACTTCAAGGTTGAATCTTGCCGCCAGATCTCCCACCCAGTTGGCCCCAACTCGACCTGGGGCCAGGATCACATTCTTGGCATCATATTCTTTTCGGTTGGTGATAACTCCGGTTACCCTGCCTTTTTCAACTTTAATATCTCTGACCTCTTCAGAAGTGTGGATTATAACGTCCTTTTCCTTGAGATAATCTCTCATTCTCGCAATATGGCCGGGGAGATTATCGCTTCCCAGGTGTTTCTGCTTAATAATCAATAGATCAATGCCATGCCGTTTTGCCGATTTCCTAATATTCTTCGCTTCTTCCATATCTGTGGGAAATACGGGTCCGTCCATACCGAAACGATTAAAAATATCCTCTGTTTCTATGATCAGTGCTTCTGCGTTTGATTTTGACATGAACTGAGTCAAATCGGTTTTTCCCAATTTGTGGATGTAATTGAGTTTCCCATCGGAAAAAAGTCCGGCTCCACCGATACCTGATAGAATATTGCAGGGTTTGCATTTGATGCAATTCTGTGTTTTGCTCATGGGACATTTCCTTTTCAGAGGACCTTTCCCTTTCTCGATCAGTAAAACACTGGCATTGGAGTGCTCGCACAAATAATAGGCAGAGAACAAACCAGCCGGGCCGCCCCCTACAATAATGACGTCATAGTTCTGTTTCCCGGGTTTTAACTTCGCTGGGGACATCTCTCCTCCAAAACGGATTATTGGGTGGTTGATTTTACATCTCGCAAAGGCTCATTATATTCCGATTCTTGCCGGATATTGAATAGATTTCAACACAGATATTCAGTTTTTTCTGATTTGAATTACCATGACAGGGTTTTCCAATTGAATTGATATAGAGAATTATTCCTTCAAGTAATTCCTCCGCTAAAATCCTAAATTTATGCATTATTTTAATATAAAGCCCATTGAATGCGTTGTTTCTTAATTCATCTATTGCTATTTGCGATTGAACTGGTTTAGAATTGATTTCAAAAATACAATAATCTATTATTACCGGAATTTGTAAGTGTTTTTTAGATGAAAACCGGAAAAACTTACAAACCTTTATTGATTATTCGTTTTTTGTTCAGGCTATTTCCAGCGGAGAACGATCTGCGTGTTGTCTATTTGAAAATAGTTTCATCAGAACCGCCATACAAACCTCTACAACGAGTCACTCCATGAAATTCACGACTTCGAATGAAATCGATCAGATCATCCATATGATTGAATTGGGATTGGAGGAGCATTCAAAATGGATTAAACTTTGGAATTCAAAGGCAATCTGCCAATTGCCCCTTCCGGATAGTTACCTTGATAAAAAAGCATACCAGGATTGTGATTTTGCCAAATGGTTTGACAGGTGCAGTAAAGAAAACTGGTTGCATCAAGTCGATTTCGAGAGTATCAGTTCTGTGCATAAATCCATGCATGAGGAAGCAAGAAAATTGTCCGATCAGATTCACAAGGGCGAAACAATTAGCGAAGAAGACTATTATAAATTTGTCAATTTCGAATGGAGTTTTTCCCATCAGTTACAGAAATTGAAGGATAAGATAGCGAGGCTGCAAATCTCGTTTGATCCGTTGACCGGGATCTTTAACCGTCAAGCATTAATGCCGATTCTAATGCAGGAGAAAGCTTATATCGAACGGGATGGAAAACAGTGTTGTCTTGCCATGGCAGACCTGGATTTCTTCAAAAATGTCAATGACACCCATGGACATGCCAATGGGGATGTCGTTCTGCAAAAGGTAGCCGGTTTCTTAAGAAATAATCTGCGGCCTTATGATGCTCTTTTCCGGTATGGTGGAGAAGAATTTCTTTTCTGTCTGCCTAATGCAGATACCGACTCCGGGAAGAGATTGCTGGATCGCCTACGAATGGATATAGAGAAAATGCCGATTAAGGTGGCTAACGATACAGTCATATCGATAACACTTTCAATGGGTATTACACAGATGCTACCAAAAATCTCCATTGAGGATAGTATTGTCCAGGCTGACGAGGCCCTTTATGAGGCAAAGAATAAAGGGCGTAATCGTATTATGGTTTATCATTAGAGCCAAAATCAGTATGTTATTCTGAACAAAAAAAGTACCGCCCTCCTTATCCCACACTATTGAGTAAGATGATCCCCGGCTTTTTCGCCGGGAGATCTTATTGTCACCGGCAATTTCCAGTAGTGCCCCTTCGAAACCCATCATGGCTCCACAATTCCCAATTCGAGCGTTTTATTGGAAAAAATAAAATCTTGAGGCTTGACAAGTTTTTAGATAATAATTAGAATTCTAACATTAAGAAATTATACTTTAAATTTTCTAATCAATTCTGAGAAAAAGATGGTAAACAATGATTTTGTTATTTTACTGCTAAAAGCTTACCCGATGTTGATGCGTAAGCTGATGCACGATTATCAGCCACCGGCAGATATCATTAGTCTTAACCGCTCGCAATGGAGAACACTTTTCCTTCTGCACAATATTGAAAAGCCCAGTATGAGCCAGATATCAAAATTCATGAACATGGAAAAGGGTTCAATAACCACTGTTGTTGACGGGTTGATTCGGAAAGGATTGGTGAACAGGATACAGGATGAAAAAGACAGGCGTAAAATACTGCTCGAGCTTTCAAAACAGAGTGAAATAGTAATAAAAAAGGGGATGAAAGCAATCAGTCATCACATTTTAACCAAACTCAACAGTGTTAATGATAAAGATGCCGATAATTTGTATGTTGCCTTAAAAACCATCTTCGCAATCGCGGAAAAACTTTAGATGGATGATCTTTTGAAAAAACCCAGAGATGCCATATTGGGTGAAGAAAGAATTGGCACTCTTTCCTTAAGGTTGGCCATACCGGCAATTTTCCTGGTGGGATTTCAGATAAAGGCTGCCTCGCTCTTCCAGGCTATTGGAAAAGCCAGACCTGCTTTAATACTAGGGATGAGTCGTCAGCTCCTGTTTTTGATACCGTTGGTGATTGTATTGCCAATGTTTTTAGGTGTAAACGGCGTATCTCTGGCTTTTCCTGTTGCAGATCTGCTGGCAGTGATTTTAACTGCCTTGTGGTTTGCCAGAGAGATAAAACTGTTGGAAAACGTGAGGCCGGTGATGGTTCAATAATAAAACTAAAATCTTCCATACAAGGAGAAAAAATGATAGATGTTCCTCAAAGTATAATTGATATGGTCAATGCTCCCAATAGAATGGGCGTATTATGCACGGTTGATCCCGATGGCAAACCTAACGTTGCTTATTTTGGGAGCCCAAGGTTTCGCAGCGACAAAACTCTGTCATTGGGTTTGATGGGTGGAAGAACCCTCAACAATCTGAAGTCAAACCCCAATGCGGTTTTTTTCTGTATTGAATCCAGTCCGGTGACCTTTACCACACCAGCTTGCCGTATCTATCTGGAAGTTCAAAAAATCGAAACGGAAGGAGAACTCCTGGATCAGATCAGGGTTGAAGTTGCAGAACATGTGAATGCTGATGCTGCTAAAATGATCTCCTCAGCGATAGCCTTTAACGTCACCGAGATCAGGAATCTGGTAGATATGTGACAGGTCATAACACCTCTTCGGGTTTGTGTTTGGTCGCAGCACTTTTTGGGTTCAGTGCTGCAACCATTATTAAACTTTATGGATGGGAATTTGTCCCTCCCTCCGGTCCCAACGGTTTAACAACAACAATCAATCGGGGCAATAAGGTCAAGGCCGCAATCAGGGCAATGACCATGGCCAGGCCGGTCAATAATCCAAAGTAGATACTGGGGATAAAATTGGACAGCACTAAAATGGAAAAGCCGATGATGATGGTGATGGACGTATAGTACATGGCGTAGCCGATGCTTTCGTGTGAACGATACATGGCTGCCGTGTAATTTCGGTCTTTGGCAAATTCACGTTTGAACCTGTGAATGTAGTGAATCGTATCATCCACGGCGATTCCGACACTGATGGCTGCGATGGTGATAGTCATCAGATCCAGTGGAATTCCAGCCCAACCCATGAATCCCAGTACTACGCCCACTGAAAGGACATTGGGAAAGATGGCAATGACAGCAATCTTCAGCGATCGGAACAGGATCAGGAACATGCACATCAGTGCAAAGAGGACAATACCCAGGGTTTTGATCTGGGAATCAAACAGACTTTGCAAGGTGTTATTATACATTACCATCATGCCGGCAATATGAACCTTATCCTCCTCAAGTCCCAGCTTATTCACCAGCTCATATCGCAGTTTTTTTAGAAATTCATTACGTCGTAAGTTGGGATCGGAGTCGATCATGCGGATGGAAAACCTGGCCTGGTTGTGCTCTACTGAAACATAAGGATTAAGGATGATCTTCTTGAACTTGTCCGGCAGTTCATTGTAGATCAGGGCCAGCAGAAAATTATCAAGATCGTCACCGTCATTCAGGGTTCTTCCGATTTTGAGCATGGTGCCCAGTGATAATACTTTTCCGGTTTCAGTCATATTATCCAGGTAGTCATGTACCATTTCCACCTTTTTCATTTTCTGGGCGGTAAACCAGTACTGGGCTTCACTCTTTTCTGCTTCGAATTCTTCTTCAAATTCATCGAATTCGGAAAACTCGTCATCACCTTCGGCCTCGACAATTTCCTGTTTTTCCTCTTCAAAATCAATAACCACTTCAAGAGGAGTAGTACCTCCCAGGTTTTTATCGATGGTTTTCATTCCCTGGTAGATTTCAGTGGAATCCTTGAAATAGTCGATAAAACTGTTTTCCACAATCAACTGGGCTGATCCGCTGAGACTGAATATCAGTATCAGGGTAGCCGATACCAGGATCTTTCCGCCGTGTTTTTCGGTAAAGACTGCCAGCAGTTTAGTGGCGGAGAAAAATTTTTCAAATGAAGTGTTGGGCTGGGTTTTTTCCATCTGCATCATAACAGCCGGAAAAACGAGAAAGGTGATAATGAGTGAAATACCGATCCCAGCTGTCATCATCCATCCAAAATTAATGATCGGTTTAATATCACAAAAAATCAGCGAACAGAAACCTGCCATGGTCGTTAAAATGGCAAAAAAGCAAGGCTTGGCCATGGAATAGGTGGCATCCAGAACCAACTCTCTTTGATCAGCATTAGGGTTTTCCAATACCAGTTCGCGGTATCGCACAATCAAGTGAATGGTCATGGCCATGGTGATGATCAACTGGATGGAGATGAAGTTTGAAGAGACCACCGTGACCTCCCATCCGGTCATGCCTAACAGGCCAGCAGTTGCAATTACGGAAAAACTGCAGGTCAGTATGGGGAGAATGATCCAGCGCAATTCACGGAAAATAATCCACAGCATCACGATTAAAAATAAAAGAACCGCCAGGCCAAATACCTTAAGATCATTTTTTACAAAGGTGATCAGATCATCTGCTATCATGGTGACTCCGCCCAGAAACAGATCATCGGCTTCACCACGATACTTATCCAGAATAGACCGAACCCTGGCGATGTTCTCATGGTCTACCTGTCTAATTTGATCGCGGTATTTCTTAAAATCGATCTCCATTTGGGATTGTTGTGTTTGTAATTCCGGAGTAAGTGTTCCCTCTTTTTCCTTTTGAAAAAACTCATCTCGGCGTTTGATGAAATCCTTCCAGATTTCATCATCATGCAGATTGACCAGGAGAGCCGTTCTTTTAAAATCCGGGCTTACCAGGTTGTTTGCATAGATAGGGCTGCTGAGAAACTCTTTCTTGGCGAGATCTCTGTCAATGCCGGGTGATTCGAGGGTTGGTACATCTTTCAGCAGTTCCTTAACCGGTTTGGGAGGACTTTCCAGCAGGGGGACATCTAAAATGGAATTGATTGTATCCACTCTTTCCAGTTTCAGCAGGTCGTCTCTGAGACGTCTGACGATATCCAGGTTTTTATCGGACAGCAGGTCACCTTTCGGTTTAAAGGTGATGAAAAGAAAATCCTGGCTTTTAAAGCGTTCGTTAAACAGCCGCGATAGTGCCAGATCCTTATCTTCATCCAGCATCAACGTTTCAGACGATGCATCGATCTCAAGGTATCTGGCTTGGTATGCAAAAACACCAATTATTATAATCAGTAACAGTAAAATCAGCTTCGGATATTCCAAAATCACATTGTTGAAAAATTGTTTCATAATAATCTACTCTCGGTTCTTCTGTTTATTTATCGCCAGTAGGGACTTTAAAAGCATCTGAAGATTTCAGGTTTTCCAACAGATCATCAAACGATTTGTCTTTTAAAAAACCTGAAAACTGTGAACGGTAAGTTTGGACGATGCTGACGCCCAGAATCTCGATATCATAAACCAACCATCCGTTATCGGTTTCCCGGAATTTATAGATCATCTCCATTTTGTCATCTTTTGTAACCAGATGAGTAATCACATGGATTCTATTTTTTTCCTTCTTGGCTTCATCAACCACAACCTCTTCATCGGTATACAGGTCCAGTTTTTCCAGGTAGGATTCTTGAAGACGTTTTACGAAGAGATCCAGGTATTGATCCCGCTTTTCCGGGCTGGCTTCCGTCCAATGTTTCTTTCCGAGACAGACCTTGGCCATAAACTCAAAATCGAAGAAGGGGACGACCGTATCTATGATTTTTTTATCGCGGGTTGATCTGTCAAGACTTTTGTTTTTAATGGTATCAATAACTATGACGATACTCTTGGAAACAATATTTTTGACATCTGCCAGGTCGTCGGCAAATAAGGGGCGTGAGAAAACAAGTGCAAAAACGATTAAAAAGGTAATTTTTTTCATGGCTACTCCTCAATTTCTTTTTGTCTCATTTGTTCGTAGGAATCTCTTAAAAAAGGATAAAAATCGATTGCGTCCCGTTTAAGGCTTTCATATTCTCCGATTCTAAAAGAGGTTTTATTAACATTTTCCAGCACAAATACTGCCACTTGTCTTTCAATTCCCTCCACATATTCTGTCTTGGGATCAAAATAATATGTGTCCGGGTACATCGAAAGAGCGTCTCGCAGGTTTCGGGGGCCAAAGAATGGAAGGACAAAATGGGGGCCGGGGCCAACTCCATAAAAGCCAAGAGTCTGTCCGAAATCTTCATCATGCGCTTCGAAGCCTCCCCACTCTTTGGCCGGATCCCAGAATCCCAATATGCCGACAGTTGAATTGGTGACAAAACGAATGGTCTCTTCGCCGGCATTTTTGAATTTCAGTTGCAGCAGATTGTTAACCAATCGAACCGGATAAAGTATGTTGGTAAACATATTGGCTATTCCGCGTCGAATAAACTCGGGCAGTATCCAACGATAGCACTTGGCAACCGGTTCCAGAATCCATAGTAGCAATACATCATTAAAACTGGTCATGACCCGGTTATAACCTCCCAAGGGATCCCAAACCTGATTCTCTTCGGCATCTCCAAACTCCTCTTCGAATTCATCAAACTCTTCGAAATCGTCTACCTCTTCATCCTGAGCGATATCATTTTGCGAGGGTTGCTGCTCCTGTTCCTCGATAATTCCGGATTCCTTGGGCTTTGATTGATTAATTTGAACGGTACTTTCTTCCTGAGACGGAATAAGGTTCGGAGTGGGTTGGGTTGTATTGCTTGAACAACCTGTGTTCAGCAGCATCACCAGAAAAGGTATCCACAAAAACTTAAAACTTTGGTTTATCAGGATATCTTTACTAACCAAACGATAAAATGCAGGCATATCTCTTTCAGTCTAAGATTAGAAACCAATCAGGGATTATATTTTCGGTATTGTGGTTCCGATCTCTTAGAACCTAACAAATCAAAAACATTAATTTTTTATTCAATGATAAACAGTCACTTTTTGATGATCAAAGCAATCCGTTTCAGTTTTGATTTTTAATCAATAAAACGCTTATAATTCAATTATGACATTTTGGCGCCGGATTAATGATTTGTCAAATCGGAAAACATTTAAGGGGTATTGTTGAGAAAAAGATTCAGGTGAATTGTACAGATTTAATAATATCAATCGGAAAAGTTAGCTTGTGGTTGTGTGATTTGTGGTTGTAATGGTAAGGTAAAGTAAAGTTTACAGATGAACCAGTTTAAACGTTTTTTCTCATCAAAATTTTTCAGAGCCTCACATGAAGGGTGTTACCATTTCAAGCAAAGGCGACAGCTCATCTTTACGTGACTTGCACAAAATCCAGCTCTCTGTGCCAGACAAGGATTTCTTTTTGCACTTAAAAGCTGAGCTTCAGACCGAGGACAAGAAAAGAAAGAAAGGGAAAAAGGGCTTTTTCGCTGGCGGTTTTTTTAGCGGACGAAAATCCGGGCAAATCGATCTTGAGGTAGCCAGAGAACAAATCAAATCCTTTAATAATTCATTCAAGATTAGAAAAACGAAGCAGGGCACTCCGGAAATTGTTGCACCCGGGTTGATGAGCATTCAGGAGATGAAGGATTATCGAGGAGCTGTGAAAAGATCTGCAGAGGCCGAGGAGGAAGGACACAGCTACCGGGCTCTGGAGGCAATCGTCAAGTTCATTGATTTGAGAAATAGTGGTGTTGTGTCAAACAAGCAGGATGTGCTCCTGGATTGTCTTAAGAATATCGGATTGGCATTGTGCGAGGATGGTGGATTGAGTATGTTTCACGCAACCTGGTTTTTCAGTGTTTATAAGGAATATCTCGGTCACTATCGGATGTTCAGAAAAGGGGAGTATGAGCGTGCATCTCAGATAGGCAACAAGGAGGTGAAAACGATAGCCAAGCAACTATTCCGGAAACAATACGAGTTGCCTCATTATTTACAATTGATTGATGAAAGTAAGAGGGATATCAAGCAGCTAATAAAATATGCAAAAGACCCTTTTGTAAAACGAAGCTTGCACGGTCAAAAGGGATGTTCTGGTCAACACATCAAGAAGATTTTTCACGATTTTCTTCAGGACAAGCCCTCAAAAGGCACTGAGCAGAATTACCTGAATGAGGTTAACATCATCATGTCATATGCCCTGTTTTTCTGCAGAATTCCCATGATGACTCCGCTGGTCGATTTTATCATCAAATCCATTCCCAATCTCGGGACAGAAACCACTCTATACAAAGAGAAAATATCCATTTCCCAAAAGCTGATACAACTCGAATTAATGGCTGGAATCGGCAGAAACGACGGGTCGGATGCCTCTGTCAAGAAAGTTCAGGAGGATGCCTATGCCATTTACAAGCATTGCACAAATCTAATCACTGATAATCGATTAACCAAGGATACAATCAAAGATGATATCCACACCTTTCCCTTCTTAAGACAAGCTATTGTTCTGATTAATTACAGACAGGTTTTAAATCGGAATAAGAAAGCCTTTCTGAAAATGCTGGAAGACTCTCTTAGCATTTTAGGAGTCCTGTCTGACGCTGCTCGAAGCGGGCAAAAAAACGTACTGAGAATTATTGAGTATGTGGACGTCTACGAAAGAAACCTGGAAGCGATTATCCATCAAATCAAATCAGAACTTGCAGAATAAAATCCATTGGCATGGTTTATATGAGTAATACCAAGCCTAATAGAGTGTTACAGATCTTTTATTATACAAATGATCCGATTCAGAAAAAAACGTATTATTCGATATAGAATAATAATGACTATGGGCAGGAGCATTATTGCCAGAAATATAATAAGGGTAATGGAATTGCTCTGCTCCAACCGTTTTCTCGCTTGTTCAACCCGATAGATCTTTCCGCAAATTCCGGCTTTATCCGCATACCGGGGATTCTGTTTGCAGTGCTCAAATCCGCAACCTGCAATCAGAAAAACCATTGGGATAATCATCAGAAGTTGTTTTAATCCGATAAAGAAAACCGGGAATTTAACCATATGCATAGGGAATGATTCATTTTTAGTTGATGATCCTGTGTTCCCATGGAGGATAGGGGTTAAAATAGTCCATGAGAAAACTGATGAGCAACCTGACCTTTGCTGAGAGAAATCTTTTTTGAGGATAGACCAACCAGATATCGGAGTGTTTAACTTTCCACTCTTCCAGTACCGGTATCAACTGCCCTTTTTTAAATGCCTGGTAAGCCGTGAAAGAGGCAAGCCTGGTTATTCCCAGACCTTCAATAGCTGCTATCAGAAGTGAGAGAGCACTATTGGCATGCCAACTGCCATTAACTTTCATCTCAATCTCTTTTTTTCCTTTTTTAAATTCCCAAATATTGGACGTTCCGACCAGACAATTGTGGCTCAGTAAATCCTCCGGTTTTTGAGGGATCGGATGTTGGGCAAAGTAAGCAGGACTACCGCAGATATGATAATGAACATGGGTGACCCTGCGGGTCATAAATCTAGAATCAGTGGGGCGTAATCCAATGGCAAGATCAAAATCATCATCCTGAAGATCCAGGTGTTTATGATATCGCAGATCAAGTGATAATCCGGGATAATTGGCTATAAATTCAGCAAATGCTTTGGCAAAAAAACGTTCACCCAAGGGACCGCTAACGGAGTCAATTCTTATAATTCCCTTTGGCTCCACCTGCAACTGTGTTACTTCCGATTCTGCTTCTTCCAATTCGGCTACAATTTTTGCACACCGTTTGTAATATGATTCCCCAATCTGGGTCAGTGAAAGCCGTCGTGTTGTTCGATTTAAAAGTCGGGCTCCAAGACGGTCTTCCAGTTTAGCGATTTTTTGACTGACATGGGATTTGGATATTCCCAGCGTACTGGCCGCTTTGGAAAAGCTCCCGGTTTCAACCACTTGAACCAGTTCTTCGAACCCTTCCCATCTGCTCATTGTTCACTCATGAAAATAATGTTGTTAGAAATTATTGTCTATTCTCATATCCAATACAATGCTACGATTTTATAAAAAATACATGCTAGCGACATCTCTTGCCAGTATTTGACAAAAAAAAATCGAATTTTTAAACAAGTGCCTGAGATTAGGAATATTATGGTATCAGGTTTTTGATCGTATTTGAAGGAATCCCATGACACTGATGATCGCAGCACCACAATCGTTCATTGCAAAGCACAAGACGGTCACTGTGCTATTTGCCCTCTGGTTGGGGCATTTTGCCGTGGATAGTTTCACCGGAATCTGGCCGATCTATAAAACATTGGCAGGTTTAGATCTGGTTAAGGCGGGATTAATAGCATCAATTGGTGGATTTGTCGGTAACAGCCTGCAGATCGTTTTCGGCTATTTTGGAGATAAAGGTTGGAGTCGCATATTGCTTTCTCTGGGAGTTTTAGCCGCCGGCAGTATTATTTTTGTACCTTACATTGAAACGACCAATTACTTTTTAATGGGAGTTTTGGTCATGTTAACCTACCTGGGGTCATCTGCCTATCATCCCAGTGGAACTGGCACAGCCAGCACGTTTACTACTGTCAGCATAGGAAAAATTACTGCTTTGTTCTTATCCGGCGGATTTGTTGGGTATGCTTTTTCCCAGCTTCTGTTCACTAAGATTTATGCTGAAACAGGTGGAAAAACAGCCATCATGTTTCTGTTGGCCGTTGTTGTTGGGGGGCTGCTGTTTCTTTTATCTCCACCTGCAGCAAAACAAAAAACGAAACACAGTGGATTCTGGGCTGCAACCAAGGGGATCAGGCAACCGCTGACTTTTCTTTATATTGTGATGATCTGTGCTTCAGGCGTGAATATGGTTCTGGTTTTTTTGCTGCCGGATGTATTGCAGGCCAAGCAAGCCTCCACCTGGATGATATACGGAGGTGGGCACATGCTGATGGTGATGGGTGGTTGTGTTGGTTTGTTGCCCGCCGGTCATTTGGCTGATAAGTATGGACCAAGACAGGTAATGATGGTCGGATTGGTTGCATTGGGGATTTTATTACCGGTTGTCGCGTTGTTTGAAGGCAACAACAACATTACTCTGGCAATATTGCTGTTTTTACTGGGTGTTTCCAGCAGTACCTGTAACGTGGTCGGCGTCACCTACGGTAATCGCCTGATGCCCAAACATACCCGTACGGTTTCAGGATTATTAATGGGAAGTGCCTGGTGTGTTGCAGGTGTGTCCACTTTTATTGGGGGCTGGCTTGCAGATCCAAAATACGGCGGTTCACCTGAAAGTGCCCTGATATGGTTTGTTTTTGCAGTTGGTTGCGGATTTGTGTTCAGCTTTCTGCTCCCGCGGGCCTCCACTTTACAAAGATAGATTTATTCTTCAGAGGGCTCACAGTTACTTGATAACTGTGAGCCGACGCCGATTTAGAATTGAAATTGTAGTTTAAATACCAGCTGCTTCTGATCACGGTATACCCACATATTGCTTTCTTCCTTTTTTATGTCCGGATAGAAGGCGTCAAAGAAAAGAGTTATATTATCATTCCAGTTATATGATGTTCTCAAAGAGTGCATATAGCTGGTATAAGGCTCACTATAGCTGGTCATCCAGTTAACCGATAGGTCTTCGTTGAAAAAGGATTTACTCCAGACCACAACCAGCGAATTTGAATCTTCGGGAACGGTTTGGATATCGTCATTCCAATCGATAACATGGTTATTTACAGCTTCCAGGCTCAAGGTATAGTCCCCCCCCGGGGAATACTCCAATCCCAGTGCCGTATCAACAACATCCTTTTCAATAATCTGATAGGCCCCATTATTAAAGGCTTTGGGCAATTTTTTCCCGATTTCCCCTTTTAACAGGAAGTTTCCAGTTGCGTAATTGAAGGTGATTCCGGCCATGGTATAGCGCTGCTTGATTTTGGTAAAAAGTAGTTTTCCGGAATTGGTGTATCCGTCCAGGCGGTAAGCATAGTCGTTATCTATCAAACTGGCAGCCATGATACCAACATCACTTTTGCCGAAGGTTTTCTTCCATCTCAGACCATATTCAAATAACTCTTCATCCGATGTCACGTCCTGGTAAACGGCAAGGCCGGCAAACGGGTCATAATAGTAAGCTGTTCCTTTTTCGGGGTACTCATTAAAACCTGGATCAGGGATAAAAAAGAAGCTCCAGTCTCCGATGGTTGAAAACTGATCAATGATTACTATGGGTTGTCCGATTCTTGATTCTTCAAGAGAGATGAAAAACAGTTCCGAATAGTCCCTGGGGCTGATCACATCAGTTATTGCTCCTCCGTCAGATTCTCCCCAAATTAAGATCTGAACACCGGCTTTTATACTGGTATCTGAAAAACTGGCTTGCAGAAAAGCTTCCTTACTGCTGGTTTCAAACAGAGCCTCTTCATTCTCAGCTTCAGCACGATGATCATTACTCCAAAAAGCGCTTAACTTGGAATCAAACTGCAGAAAGAAGTTATTGAGGAAAAATTTCGAATACTCAAGGCGAAATGAAGTCCGGTTGTTGTTAATTCCATCCGGATCTTCGGTTTTGTAGGATACTTCATGTCTCAACGTGAATCGGATAGGCTCCAGGAGTGAAGATAAAAAGGGGGTTGTTGCAGTTTCGTCCTCCAGCAACAATTCACCCATGTTCTCATCTTCGAAGACAAGCTCTGTTTCATCCAATCCTTCGGATTCGAAGGACTCGTCCTCAAATTCCAACTCTGTATCATCAGGAATCAGGGTGTCCTGGGCACCGAGCGGAAAACAGAATAGAAGGATAGCAAACAACAAACAAAGTGCTTTCATTTTTCTTATTCCACATTTCTCAGATTATTTAATATAAGTGCGAAGTTCATTCAGGTTCCTTTCCCTGAAAGCAAAATCGGTTAGGGTTCTCTGGGTCAAGAACTCATCAGGCACTTCCATATTGAATGCCACGGACAGAAGCTCCATGTTGGTCACTCTGCGGGTGGAGAGGTTGTTCATTGTCACTTTTCTGGATACCCATACGTTATCGATTTCTTCTACGTCTCTCATGATCAGTTGTTTGTAGAGCTTTCCATATCGATTATAAAGGTTGGCCTTTAAAATAATGAATCTCTCCTTATCGATCCAGGAAATGGTTTTACCGTATCTGGTTTTTCTCGCTCTTTCCGGGGTGGGTACCGATTCAATAATCCACACCGGTTGTTTTGCATAGGTACCCTCTTCAAGTATTTTGTATGTATAATCATCTATTTTTTGGGACTCCATGTCTTCAATGGAAAACTCCGTGCCGAAAAAACTGCCGCTCTCATCACTCTCCTCACTGCTTGCAATCATACGTTTTACCTTCCCCAACGCCGACAGGTAAAGCCAGGTATCGGAATCCTTACCCGGGGCATCGTAGTCATATGTCAACATGCCGATTCCCTTATCACTGACAGGTTCAAGAATAATGGCGATGGATCGCGAATCTTTGTTATCAACTCCAGTATCCTTTTGAACACTCTCAATGACTTTGATTCTGGGATTTTCGGCACAACGCATCTGTTTTTGCGCGACCGAGTATTTACAGGTAGAAAGCTTCATCTTCTGAACAGCCGAGGTATAAGATTCCTTGGATATCTTATCCACTTTAATCATAATATCCCTGGCTGACTCGGCTAAAAGTGAAGATGATATCATCAGAAAAAAAACAGCTGAAAATATCTGAAAAATAAATTGAAGCGATTTCATTTTTCCTCTTTTGGTTATCAATTTGTTAACACGCTGGATTGTTTTGCCCTTTTTCGTTGAAATTTGGGCTTAAAAATCAGGATCATTGCCGGCAGTAAAAAAAGGTCACACATCAGGGCTACAAAGATTGCCGTTGTCCCGAATCGTCCCATATTTGAAGTTCCCATATGGGTTGAAAAAGCCATAATACTGAATCCAAATCCGAGAATTAATGTTGTGAACGTAATGGCCTGGCCGACTTCACTGATGGTATCTTTCAGTGCCCTGTTGATATCACCATCAATCAGGACTTCTCCCCGGTAGTGGGTAATAAAATGGATGGTATCATCAACGGCAATTCCGATAATAACGGGGGCCATAATCATGGTATCCATATCCAGCGCTATTCCCAGCAATCCCAGCAGACCAAATGTCAATGTAGCCGGTATCAGGTTGGGGATGATGGAGATTAAACCGGCTCTGAATGATCCGAAGATAAATATCAAAATAATGCTGATCACAAAAATTGCCAACCCAAGGCTCTTCAGTTGCGACCAGGTGATATAATCGGAGAGCTCCATAATCAGGGCCAAACCTCCCGTGATAGTGACTTCCGTATCCGGGTATTCCTGTTTTAGCATTGTTACGGCTTCATCAATATCCCTTCGCATAAAATCAAAGGCTTTGATATATTCATAGGAACCGGTGTTGAATAACTGGACGCTGATATGGGACTTGCTATAATCATCCGAAACCAGCTTTCTTCGGTCGTCGGGATTGGCATTGTTAAACAGAAACAGGGTTTGTGACAATACGTTTTGATTCGCAGGAATGATATACATCTCTTCCCTGCCCTCACTCAGTGTTTGATAGGAATCCTTCACAATATCAACCAGGGATGAGGTCCGAACAACCAGTGTACTGTATTTCTTTTCGATCTTTTGCTGGAGATCATCCATTATATTGAGAACAAACGGGTCCTGAAAGGCATACTCGGCTCCCATGTCAAGATAGATCTCCATATTCTGTGTCCCCATCATTTCCCGATCGACGATCTCATAAGTATCCCTGATTTTCGTTCCCTCCTTAAACTGCTCGATCATATTGGAATCCACCCTGACCCTGGTAGCCCCATAAATGCAAACCCCGAAAATAACCAGGAAGAAAACGGCGAAACCAAACGGACTTCTTTGCACAAGAGGCAACACCCGGTTCAACATTTTATGTATATAACGGGAAAAGTCAGGAATATATTTGGCTGTTGCCGAAGAAAAGGAAGATATAGCAGCGGTTATCTTTTGCAGCATCGAGTAAAACCTGGGAAAAAGCCTGTCAACTGCCGCTCCAAAACGGTTCTGAGAAAGTTCTTTCTCCTTCACCGGTGACCAGAGATCCAGCATGACCGGCAACAGATATATCGTGAAGATAAAGGCCAGACCAACACCAGCCGCTGACATAAAACCGAATACTTTAATGTGGGCAATGGGAGTGAAGGTCAGAGCCAGCATCCCTACCATGGTCGTAACTGAGGTCAGCAAGCATGCCAGGGCCGATTTGCGAAACGCCATTCTTAGAGAATTTTGATGATCTTGCCCTTTTTTCCTGAAGAACAAATAACCCGATAAGATGTGAATGGCATCTGCCGTACCCACAGCCAGAATCAACATGACTGTCAGCATCAGCATGGTGGTGATGGTAATCCCCAGCCAACCTGCAAGTCCGACTGTCCAAATAGTACTTAACACCACAATCGAAACCGGCCAGACTACGGCACTCAGTGAGCGAAAGAGAAACCACAGTAATATTACCATGATGAACAACATCCCAATGGTCATCGGCCCCATCTCCTCCATTATTTCCATGCCGTATTCCATCATTGGAGCATTTCCGACGGGGTAGTATTCCAGGTGATCTACATATTCAGCCTTATTCAGAACGGCATTAATCTCTTCCATCAATCCCAGATAATCATTCATGTCGGTGGGTTTAAAACGAATCCTTTCTGCAGGAATTCCTTCATCCACCTCCATGGTTATATCGTCCATCGCCAATTCTTCGCCGAATTCAGAATCTTCATTGGCAATTTCGCCAGATGACGATACGAAGTCCATGGGAATGGTGCCGAAATCTGTTTCAATGAAAATCCCCCCATATTTTTGATCCTTTGAAAAATAGAGCAGGGGAAATGTTTTCTGTGATTTTGCTGTTTTTTGAATATTATCAAGATCCTCCTGTGAGGTCGGAATGGTGTTTCCTACCAGGTGACTTGAAATTAATGAATCCTCTTCAGCTTTTAAAACAGGGGCATTAACAAGAGTGTTAATTCTGACAATGTGCTCTAACTTGGAATTTTCTCCCTCCTTCAACCTTAACCTGAAATTGAGAAGATCTTCACGAATTCCTTTTACAACCTGTAAGGAATTGGCGGAAAAAACATTGCCATCTTTGGGTTTATAGACTATGAAAACACCATCATCACTGCCGAATTCATCTTTAAACTTATCCAGTGCTACCTTAATGGGGTCATCATCAGCGAACCATCCCTCCAAGGTCATATCAAATTCGGTCTGCTTGATACCGAAAGCAACAAACACGGTAAATGCTATAAAAAACAGCCAGACCAGCCATTTTTTTCTTCGCAGCCAGTCGGGAACGGTCTCAAAATAAAGCGACATGGAGTTTAAAATGCTTTTCATGATCTTCCTCTCTAACAATTTACTTTTTCAACATGCTGATCAATTCTTCCAACTCTTCAACATATTCGGTTAACGCCCTTGAACCCAGGGGGGTTAATGAAACAGTTGTATAGGGTTTGTTATCCTTGAACGCCTTATGAATTTCCAGATACTGAGCTTCCTTTAGCTTTTTTAGCTGTATTGATAGATTGCCTGAAGTGAACGATAGTTTTTCCTGCAATTCACTAAAACTGACAGCTTCCTTTTCATTGGAGGCCAAATGAGTCAGAATCCTCAACCGAGCCCTCTCATGTATGATTTTGTCCAGTTTGGCCACCGGTTTACTCCTTGCTGTTTTCTGAATCCTTCGTTCCACTGATTGCCGTAAACAACAGCAGTCCACATCCCATGCTGAGAGCCAGATAAATCAGGGCTGAAACAGTGGGAAACAGCAGGGGCAAAATGCCGGTGATTATCAGCCAGTACCCGGTGATAATGTATTGTTTAATACGGGTGACACTGCCAATGGAGTTATAAATAATACCAACTCCGATTGCTATAATCGGAACAATATATTGTTGCCCGTCCATCAAATATAGATATATTGAAACGAATAATAGCAGTAAAATGATAGGAATCCAGACATGAATGAGTTGAAACCGGTAAAAACTCTTTACCAATTGCCCAAAAGTAATTTGTTGATCGATCTTTTTTACGGATTTCACCCACAAGACTCTTTTAAGCACAATAAGCGCAATATAGAGAACGGCTATAATCGCTATCAATATTGTCCTGATCATTATGGGAATACCACTGTAATCGCCGTATTGGTTCAGTAGAAAGTAGTAAAGGCTGGATAAAACAATGAATGCCATACCTGCAATTAATGAAATAATTCTGAAATGGATGGGAAGCAATAACTGTTTTATTAGAGGCCTGTTGCTGTCAATGGCTGATTTTATTGAAGCAACATCTTCTAAGAGTTTTTCCACTTGCTTCTTGTCAATATTGGTCATATTCGCTCTCCTGGTTTGCAAAGTACTTTATGTTGTAAACTTCTTTTAGTTTTATACTCCCATTTTATTGTTGTCAAGATGTTTCTGTTGCTATCCTAATTATATGTAATCTTAAAAGTTTCTGCTTATTTAACCTATATAAGTATTTTGGGTTTTAGTATTGCATTTGGTCTCCCTCTTCCAAGGGAAGTGCCTGTTTGAAATAAACAACTGTAGCATTCCGTTCAGCTCTATTAAGGCTAACTTGAAAGCTGCAATGCCAGATGGTCTGCATTCAAGATGAATACGGTGAGTCAAATCCTGGAAAATCTTGTTTTGGAAGAATATTTGTTAAATTTTTAATTGATTGAATTATTTTCAGGTTTTCAGTAAAATGACCGTGTTGCGTATAATAGACTCTGCGAACTCATTATTAATGAAGGTTTACATTCAAAGCGTACAGGAAAATGAGACAACTTCTTCGTTTATTTGTAATTAAAACCGGTTTGGTAATATCGTTAATTTTGACACTAATGGCGAGCTGTCCTTTGGAGGCGAGAACCATAAAAATCGGGACAGATCGCTGGCCACCGCATGAGGATATTTTTAACCAGGAGGCTCCCGGTTTTTGCACCGAGGTAACCCGCGCTGTTTTTAAGACTATGAATGTTGAGATATCCATTACTCAATATCCCTGGGCAAGAGCAGTTAACCTGGTTTTTTCGGGTATGAACGATGCTCTCTTTTGCGCATTGCACTCTGAAGAAAGGGAGTCTTTTTGCTTTTTCCCCGAGGAAGCCTTAACCTCCTTAAAATATCTTCTCTTTATCAATAAGGAGCGATCCGATGAACTGGTCTTTAATACTTATGATGATCTGGTTGGAAAACGCATCGGATTGGTAAGAGCCTTTGCATATCCCAAAGAGTTCATGGATTTTGTGAAAGAGAATTCCTTTGTACAGGAGGTGGAGAGTGATGACATGAACTTTAAAAAACTGATTACCAGGCGAATTGAATATACTATTGCTGACTATGCAAACGGCGCACTTCTGATTAAGAAACTGGAATTGCAGGGGAGGATTATTCCCTTGTTTGATAACGTCATTCACGAAGCCAAACTCTATCTGATTTTCAGCAAAAAGACTGTCGAACCTGGTTTCGTGGATCGTTTTTCAAAATCATTGGCCGAGTACAAAAAAGGTGATGAGTATTGGCAAATTCGCAGAAAATATTACACTATTGAATAAGACTACCTAACATGATTATTCCTTTTAAAACTGATAGATCCCTCGGGAAGCAATTACTTGTCTTCATCCTCCTGTTTAGCTCCCTTTTTACCTTTGCCTCCACCATCATTCAGTTGTGGGTAGACTATCGTAAAGATGTGAAATTGATTGAATATCGAATTGATCAGGTTCAGAAAACTTACATTACATCTCTTTCGTTAAGTATTTGGAATATGAACGAAACCCACGTTTATACTCAATTAAACGGTATTTTGCAGCTTCCGGAAATCGCCTGTCTTGAAGCAAAAACGATTGATAAGGATTATCTGGTTGGAGAGCGACCATTGGCACTGGGGCATTTAAAAATGGAATTTCCCATCATTCACATCGATCCCTTTCAACAGTATGAACCGGTTAAAGTAGGAGATTTAATTATCTATGGAGATTTAGGTCACGCGTATAATCGGTTGCAGACACGGTTTTTAATTATTCTCGGAACTCAGACAGTTAAGACTTTTTCTGTGTCGATTTTCATTCTGTTTCTTGTTTGGACCATGATCACACGGTATTTAAACATAATGTCAGACTATACCAGGAAGTTGACCATGGACAACCTGGAGGCTCAACTGGATTTGGGGAAGAGGAAAAAAACAGACAATGAATTGGATTCAGTCGCCGATGCCATTAATGATATGCGTCGAAATCTGCTGGAAGCAAAAGAGGACTTAAAAAAGGAACTTGTCATTCAAAGGGATTTAAATGACAAATTACTGATAACAATACAGGAGCTGGAAGCGGCTGAGGAAACTTTGAAACAGAAAGAGGAGCAATACAGGACACTGGTTAATAATATCCCCGGAGCAATATTCAGAAGTCATGGAAATAATCGCTGGAACCTCTATTTGATCAGTCCTGCCATTTTGGATATCGCTGGATATGACTCCAACAGTTTTATGGGCTTGGAAGGAAAAAGTTTCGCTTCGATTGTATATGAAAATGATCTGGACTCACTTAAGCAAGCTGTTGAAAAAGCAATTCGGGAGAAGAGCCCTTATGTGATCGAATATCGTATCGAACATGCAGACGGCAGATTGCGATGGGTGTATGAAAAAGGACAAGGTATCTACAGTGAAAAAGGCGAACTGATGTTTTTGGATGGCGTTATATTTGATGTTTCTGATCGAAAGCAGACACAGGAAATGATGATTCAAACTGAAAAAATGATGTCGCTGGGAGCTTTAGCTGCAGGGGTTGCCCATGAAATCAACAATCCTCTGGGAGTAATTTTGATGGGGGCGCAAAACATCCAAAGAAGAACATCTCCCAGTTTTAAGAAAAACATACAAATCTCCAATAGAATTGGGGTTGATCTTGAGCTTTTACGGCAATATTTTCATGAACGACAAATTGATGCTTTTATACAGTCAATAAAGTCATCTGGAGAACGGGCTTCACGTATCGTTTCAAACATGCTTCAGTTTTCACGAGTTAATCATGATCAACCATCTGCAGCTGTTTTGTCCGAATTGCTTGATAGGAGTCAGGAGCTGGCAAGCAGTGATTACAATCTTAAAAAGAAGTACGATTTTAAACACATCAATATTGTAAAACAATATGAACAGGAAATGTCCCCTGTCACCTGCATTGAAACGGAAATTGAGCAGGTTTTGATTAATTTGTTTTCAAACGCTGCCTATGCAATGGCAAACAATAAGAAAGAGATAGAATCGCAAATTACCATAAAAACAACTACCGACGGCGAATTTGCTAAGATCGAGTTTGAAGATAATGGACAGGGTATGAGTGATTCTATATTGAAACGAATATTTGATCCGTTCTATACCACCAAGCCTGCTGGTTTGGGGACAGGACTGGGTCTTTCTGTTTCCCATACCATTATCACCAAGAATCATGGCGGGACGATCGTGGCGGAATCTGAACTGGGTAAAGGGACAAAATTTATCATTCGCGTCCCTTTTGATTCAATTTTATTGAGTCAGGCCAAAGAGACAGACACCGTTAATCAGTTATCAACAGGGGCGATAGGAATAATTCAATAATCCTCACTTGGACTTTGCCAAATATCTGACAATTCGCTTTCTTTTCAACAGTAGATTCCAAGAATCAAATTCAGATATAGCAAGGCCTTTTGTAACAGTGATGATTGGAGGATTTTTATTTACAATTACTTCCTCCAATATTCGGGCTATTTACTGAATTGAATGTTAATCCTCCGGAAATCGGTGGTACCGGGGCACCATGATGTCTCTGGCAGACTCTGTCGGAAAAAATGCAGGTGTAATCCCGGGAGGGATATTATTGGGTTTGTTAGGGTAATCGATGTAGGGCAGATTAAGAAAACAATTTTTAAAAGTCGTTTAATCTCCCGGAGAAATTGCGGCTACTACCATATTCATGAATGCTTCAAACAACTGGTGGTAACTGATACCAAATGCATCTTTGAAATGCTCCCGCCTCATGAGGATGATCTGCATTACGCCAAAAACTTCTCCCCATAAAATTAACATCAGTTGAACCGGTGTCAGTTCTGTTTTAATAGTGCCGTTATCTTTTGCCCTTTTCAGAGTGCTGGTCATAATGTCAGCAATGGCATCCGTTTCATTTTGACAGGCATCCAGATAAACACCTTGAGGCGTGGATGATTTTAGTTCCTTATGGTAGATACAGTTGTTTGACTCGTAAATCATAATCAATCTAAGAAACTCCGGATGTTCCAAGGAAAAGTTAAAAAAAACCTCACCCAGTTTTCTAAGTTGATTGCGCTCGTCCTTCGATTCCTCAATGGCACTTCTAAGCATGCTGGACAGGATCTCCAGCCCCCTCAATACAACAGCAAGAAAGATCTCCTCCTTATCCTTAAAATACAGGTACATTGTTCGTTTGTTATACCCTGCGCTTTTGGCAATTTGAAGAATAGTGGCATTTTCATATCCGTACTCAAAAAGCACTTGCTGAGCGATGTCGATTATTCGGGTTTCGCGTTGTTTTCGTTCCCAGGCTTTTCTTTCTTCTGATGTCATAATTTTTCCTGTTGGGTGTGGTCTTAGCAATAGCAACAGGTTTGCGAGTGTGTCAATGTTATCTGATAAAAAGAGAAAGTGCCTGTAACTGCTGAAGAAGTATTAATCATCGCTTTTGCTAACAAGCGGTTATTGCATGACGGCTCGATAATTTTCCCACCGGGCATCGATCTCTTCCTGCATTTGATCTATTAAATCCCCGGAAATAGATCGAAATCTGGATTGTGTTTTCAAATAATCGGAGACCGGTGTTAGTTTCTTTTGTTTTAAGAGTTTGGCAGAAGGGCCGCTAAATGTCTTTTTCCCATCCTCAATCTCATACAGTTCATATAAGCCAGTTGATATCGCCAGTTTTCCAACTTTGATCGAAAGTCGTTCTTCCATCCCCCACCCGGAAGGACAAGGGCAGTGAATGTGGATATATTTTAATCCCTTTATCCCGATTGCCTTTTTTATTTTATCATGAAAGTCAAGAGGATACGATGCTGAGCAAGATGCTACATAGCTTGGATTATGGGCAGCAACGATGGCCGGAATATCCTTACTCCTTTGTTGTTTTCCCAAAACAGGAGTTGTGGTGGTTATGGTTCCCATGGGAGTGGTGCCTGATCTTTGAATTCCGGTATTCATATAAGCTTCATTATCGTAGCAAATATAAAGAAAATCATCTCCCCGTTCAATAGCTGCAGACAGGGCTTGAATTCCGATATCGGATGTTCCGCCATCACCAGCCCAGGCAACTACGTTTATATGCTCCTTATTTTGAACTTTTAACGCAGCCCTGACACCGGCAGCAGCAGCAGCTGTTGATGCGAATACTACATTGAGCGAGGGGACTTGGGTTGAGGCTATCGGAAATAATCCCTGTGTTACCGTCAGACAACTAGGAGGTATAACGGTGATGGTGTCACGTCCCAGGGCTTTTAACCCGATCCGGTATAACAGACTGAGACCGCAACCGGAACAAGCCCGGTTTCCCGGGTGTACAAATTCTTCAGCAGTCAAATTAATGGCGGTTGTTTTTTTTATGGTCATATTCCTTCCTATCGATTAAGACCGATCCATTGAGGTTGATTGTCCAACTCCTGTTGCGAGGCGATGGATCTGTTGATAGCTTCAATCAGATCTTCGTTTTTTATCAACCGGCCTCCCAAACCAATTATATGGTTATGAATAAATGGTCTGTTTTTTATATTATACATGGCAGCCTTGATATCACTGTACAAGCCCCCTTGGTAGCCATAGCTGATGGATTTTTCAAAGACAACGACTCCTTTGGCATTTTCCAGAGCATTCACAATCGCTTGTGCTGGAAAGGGGCGATAGAGATGAACGCTTAAAACCCCAATTTTAGTGCCCTGATCTCTGAAATCATCTGCTATATCTTTCAGTCGATTGGAAAGAGACCCCATGAGGACAACAATATAGTCAGCATCATCACATTTGTAACCTGCAACTAACGGATTTCCACCTCTGCCGAAGAGGTGTTCAAATTCTTTATCGGTCTCTTCAAAGGTTTTAATGGCGTTCACCATCTCCTGGTGATGGTTGTGTCGTATATCCATGTAACCGTTGCGAAACTCTCCGTTTGCATCAGGTCTTCCGTATGGCATGGTAACCGTGTTCAGATTTTCAGGGTTTGCCGGATCAAGTGTGTGCTTGTAGTAGTACTTGGGTAAAAATTCATCAACCAGTTTTTGACTTGGCACTTCGTATGGCATATAGGTGTGTGACAGATAGTAGCCGTCGAAACAAACCATTACAGGGATACTAACTGTTTGTGCCAGACGATAGGCTTTAATGATAGTATCAATGATCTCCTGGTGGTTATTAACATAGATCTGAATCCAACCCGCATCCCGTTGTGACATCGAATCCTGGTGATCGTTCCAGATAGTCCAGGGGGCACCTAATCCTCGGTTTACCACACACATTACCAGCGGAAGTCTGGCACCTGCCGACCAGTAAACCTGTTCACTCATGTATAAAAGTCCGTTCGCAGAAGTTGCAGTGAAAGCCCTTGCCCCAGCGGAAGCTGCTCCTATGCAGACACTTAAAGCGCTATGCTCGCTTTCAACTGCTATGTACTCGGCTTTCATCTGACCTGACTCAACCATCTCCGATAGCTTTTCGGTCAGTGGTGTTTGTGGTGTGATGGGATAGGCAGCAATTACCTGGGCTCGTGACAGCATTACTCCCGTAGCTGCTGCAACATTCCCTGATTCAATTATTTTCATTGCTGTTTCCCTCCTTCACAGTGATAACACTTTCCTCCACCATTGTAATCGCTCCTGTTGGGCACTCTTCTGCACATATTCCACAGCCTTTGCAGTATTCAAGATTAATTGTTGGATTGATCTCTTTCGAAATCACGGCATCGGGACAGTACAGCCAGCAAAGATGACAAACCGATTTGTTTTTTTTGGCAGGCGTACACCGTTCAAGATCGATAATTGGCCTTTCCACCCGCCATGAACCTGTTTTACCGGCATCGCCCACTCCGTGTGTGCTATTGGATGTGACTACCTTGTATGGCAATTTACTCATCTAAACCTCTTTTAACTCTGTTCTTTCGAAGGTTAACCTGGCAGAATGGGCATTCTCCTCTGGTTTTCTACCCTGGAATTCCTTTTTTATGTTTTCCAGCAACAGATCCATATCCAGAAGATTGGACGCTTTTGCCAATGCCCCGATAATTCCTGAATTAACAATCCCCTTTCTCAAACCGGCTTCATCGGAAATCGCAGTGACATCAACGATCGCCAGTTTTATGTTTTTAAAGTGATAATCTTCCGGTGTTTTAGGAGTGTTCAATACCAAGATTCCACCGGGTTTAAGGCCAGCAGTGACATCCTCTTCATCCAGGAGCAGATGATCCAATACGATGACTATATCCGGTTTTTCAATCGGGGTAAGATCGTTAATCTCACTTTTGGATATTTTCAGTGATGTACTGATTGGGGCTCCTCGCCTTTCGGTTCCGAAAGAGGGTGCCATGATAATTCCGTCATATCCGGATTGAAAAGCTGTATTGGCTACGATCTTTGCAGCTGTGATCGCTCCTTGACCACCACGACCGTGCCATCTAATCTCAATGGTTTTACTCATTCTGATTTAAATTTGAATTTTTTGTTCTAAGACGGGAGTAGTTCCGCAGAACATAAGGACAGGTTTGAGCATTTCCCTCGATAATCCAACAAATATAGCCAAATGTAAACATGTATCCTTATAACATACTGAAAATCTATTGAATTCCAGGGTCTTGTTCATTGGTTTGCGCCTGAAAAACTATTAACAATGGTCTTCCTTGTTTTTTCGATCAGTTCTTCCAGTTTATCATAGGAATAGTTGGTTGAATCGATAGGATCACCTACAACGACTTCTATGAGACCTGGTGAAAATATAACACTTCCCTTTGGTAAAACTTTTCTACTTCCATTGATAGTGATGGGGAGAATGGGGAGTTTTGCCTCTAATGCCGTGACAAAAGCTCCCTTTTTAAATGAATGGATTTTACCATCGGGAGACCGGGTTCCCTCAGCAAAAAAAAGCAATCCTACTCCAATCGGAAGTCTTTTCAATCCATTTTGAATGCTCTTGATTGTTTGAGAACGGTCACTGCGCTTAATGAATACATTTCTGGATGCGTATAAGGCATATCCGAAAAGTGGAATGAATAATAATTCCTTTTTGATTATCCACCGAAACTGAATACCAAGTTGTGTGATGATGGCTGGGATGTCAATGTGAGATTGGTGATTAGAGATAATCACATAAGGTACTCCTTTTTGAATCTTTTCTTTGCCCACGATGGTGGTTTTTACAAATAGGGCACGTTTGATGGCAATTGCCCATATTTTAGAAATGTTAAAAGCCAGGTTTCCGGTTCGACTGAAAAGAGCAGCAGTTATGATGGGAATGAATAGCAAAATAGTCATTAATGACAACCAGAAGAATGCCCAGATTATCTTTAGCAGGTTGATTATATGCATTTTTGTACTCTATCTCACCTCGTAAGTGAATCTTCAGCTTTCGGTCTTAATGATAACACCACAGTCTTCACATCTATACTGACTGACATCGGAATGGTTGGTTATGATTTCTTCAAAATCGTATTGTTTCTTACCAGTGGCTTCATAGCACTCAGGGCAGTGGTTATTTCCCAATTCCTCCGGAGTAATGGTAAGATGACATGTTTTGCATCGCAGTTTGTTTGAGTTCTCTATAATTAAAACCAGGTTTTTATGTAGGCAATCGGACATGAGGTGATTATTCCAGTAAATATTAACAATGTGTCAGCAACCAACAAAAGACCATTGAATGCTTATTGAGTAGTTTTAAAAATAATACTCTACTTAAAATAATACTTAAGGACAACCACACTCAAATCTTGCCCTGCTTGAGGAACCAGGGTAATCGCATGAAAACCCTGGCAAGTTCCCTTTTTTTCATCCAGTGGAAAATAACAATCGATTTGTTCCCAATCTGTTTTTGTGCCATTCGCCGAAGGGGATAAACAATCAATAGCCCGGGGTCAGTGAGCCTGCGAACGCCACTCCGGGATAACAAGGCAATTTCCCTAATAAGAACGCTGAAAGCGTTCTACAGGGATTTATGATGAGGATTAAAACATGTCTTCAAATATGTTTATTGAACTCCTTCAGAGTTCATATATTTTTCGATAACTTCCTTCCTGGGGTGGCACTCACAAGTTCGCTGACCCCAGGCTTTTATTATTGAACCCCCGTTGGGGTTCCTTCTCAAAATTTCTCATTGAAAACAATTCAGACAACAGTTTTATTCATTGAAAATTTCATGCGATTGCCCTGCTTGAGGAACCTTCATCTATTGACATTTGATGATTTTGAGAGGAAAACTATTTTCTTTAGAAGACAGTCATCCATGTTTATTTTGTTTCTGTTATAAGACTATTCGGTTTTTGGTGCGATAATTTAGGATAAATCAAACTGAATCCATTATGGTACACTTGTTCCATGTCATAGCAGTTTAACAGAAAAAGCTTTAAAACCTTGTAAAGGAATGCAGGGAAGTACATTAAAAATAAACCAAATATTCGCATAAACCCATGAAAAAATTTAAAATTATAAATCTGGAACGATTCATTAAAAATGACACAATTCGGGAATGGGTAGAAGCCCTGATTATTGCTTTAGTCATTGCCCTGATTTTCAGAACCTGGGCATATTCGCCATATAGAGTCCCAACAGGATCAATGATTCCCACGATTAAAATTGGAGACTATCTGTTTGCTGATATGCATGCTTATGGTTTTGTGGTTCCATTTACTGATATCAAACTTTTTTCTGAAGATGTACAAAGAGGGGATATTATTATTTTTCCCAATCCTCGTGACCCCTCAATTCCCTACATTAAACGTGCTGTTGCCATCGAAGGTGATATGGTTGAGATAATAGGTGAAACTATTTACGTCAATGGCAAACCTGAGGATCAAAGTATCCCCTATTATAACGCTCAGCATTTACCGGTTCCTTATTCAATTGAATTTGCAGTTCCCCAAAAATTTACTGTTCCGGAAGGAAAAGTGTGGCCCTTGGGAGATAATCGTCGAAACTCATTGGATGGACGTTATTGGGGATTCGTTGAAAAAAAGGATGTCAGGGCTAAAGGACTCTTCATTCACTGGTCCCATGATCCTCAACAGGGATTAGTGTCAGGGTACAGATTTGATCGTATCGGCAAGTGGCTTGAGTAATAATCATAGTATCAAAAACGACCATATCGTCACTCTTAACTCTTTATCGGCTGATATATTGAGAGAATGAATACTCTAGAAGACAAATTTCACGACATACGACCTTTTACGGATAGCGAGTTCATTGAAACAAAAAAAAGACTGATCAAGAATGGGTTATTGATCTCCAGTATTCGTCTGATGATGTGGCCAAAAATTCCCAGATCTTTGATTGGTCTTTTCGAAGTGCTTATCCAGATTTTCTTGAAGATTCGACTTTTTAATATCAGCACAGTTGATGATTTCCAAAAAAAAATAATTGGAAATAGGATGCTGAAATGGGTTCTTGATCATTCTACCGATAGCCTTACTTTTACCGGCCTTGAAAACCTCGATGTGAATGAAACCTATATGTTCATCAGCAATCATCGGGATATCGTTTTAGACTCTGCATTAATTGACTACATTCTACATATAAACGGCCACAAGGTACCTTACATCGCATTTGGTGATAATCTATTGTTTAACGAAATGGTTGAAGATTTAATTCGAATCAATAAGGCTTTTATCGTCAAACGTAATTTGCCCCGCAAGCAGCAGTTAAAAGAACTGAAGCACCTGTCTGAATACATAAATCTGATCTTAAAGAATGGAAATCATATCTGGATTGCTCAAAAAGAAGGTAGGGCAAAAGACGGGATTGACCGCACAAATCCCGCCATTATCAAGATGTTCCATCTTTCAGAGCGCAAAAACCAGCCCGATTTTTCGGCTTTTATCAAGTCTTTGAATATTGTTCCTGTTTCGGTTTCCTATGAAAAAGATCCTTGTGATAGAATCAAAGCCAGGGAATTGTTTCAATTAACTCGAAAGGGAGAATTTAAAAAAAGGAAAAAATATGACTTGGTTTCCATGGCCGCTGGTATCAGCAGGGATAAAGGGCACATACACGTTGCCTTTTCCAAACCGTTAAAAGGTAGCTATGAAACCGAGAAAGAAGTAGCAATGGCAATCGATAATGCCATTCAAGAAAGTTATCGTCTTTGGCCAAGAAATTATATTGCCTATGACGAGCTGATGAAGGTAAAAACCTACTCAAGCCATTACTCCGATTTGGAAAAACAGATTTTTTTAAGCCAATATAAAAATTTGAACCCGGGAGTAAGAGAGATATTGCTGCAATCATACGCCAACCCGATAAAAAGTAAAGAATCCATACTTGAATCAAATCAATAACAAATCATCCAGCAAAATCCTGTCGACAATTGATTGTCACGCCATCCAATTGCCATAAACATTCTCAGTTGATACGCTTAATGATCATAATAAACTTAGTTATTCTTCAATAATCAAATCTCTTTTTCATAACCAAACAATCTAGTAACGGGAAAAACCACCATGAAGCTGGGTATTATTGGACTTCCAAACTCTGGCAAGTCAATTATCTTCGAAGCCCTGACTCGAAACATTCAGGATGTTCCAAATAAATCAGAGAATCGGATTGGAACTGTGAGAGTTCCCGATGAAAGGGTAGGTATCCTCAGCAAGATGTACAATCCTAAAAAAACCATTTACGCCCAGGTAGAATATTTTATACCACGAAAACAGGAACAAAAAAAACAGGCAATCTGGAATCAGGTCAGGGACTGCGATGCCTTAATTCATGTCATTCGTAATTTTACCGGTAATGGGCTTGAAGATCCAACTCCCGAAACAGATTTTATGGAACTGGATCAGGAACTCATTATTGCAGACCAGGTAGTTGTCGAAAAACGATTGGAAACCCTGGATACGGAAAAAAAGCGTGGTAAGAAATATAGTGAAGAGGAATATACCCTGCTGAAGGAATGCTTGTCCAATTTAGAAAATGAAACCCCTTTGAGGAAGGTTCCGGAATTGGCAAAATCCCCTGCTCTAAAAGGTTTCACTTTTCTTTCCGGAAAACCCAAACTGGTTCTGTTTAATAATGAAGATACGGACGGCTCAATGCCTCAAACCAAGAACCTTACCGACAATGAAGACTGTGTGGTCGTCCGCGGCAAGTTGGAACAGGAACTGGCTCAAATGACAGATGAGGAAGCCCAGGAATTTCTTTCTGAATTTGAGATTGCTGAGCCAGCTATGGATCTTGTTATTAAAAAATCCTACGATCTCTTGGGCCTCATTTCATTCTTTACTGTAGGTGAAGACGAAGTAAGAGCCTGGACCATTAAAAAAGAAACCATTGCTGTCGATGCGGCCGATGTGATTCATTCCGATATTAAGAAAGGATTTATCCGTGCTGAAGTTTTGTTTTATGATGACCTGATGTCAGCCCATTCCTATGCGGAAGCCAGGAAAGCCGGAACTGTTCGTTTGGAAGGCAAAACATACGAGGTTAAGAATGGAGATATCATCAACTTCAGGTTTAATGTCTAATAAAGTGATTTCACTTCAAAGGAATTCTGACTTTCTGAAAACAACGGTTTAGTTGGTTTCCGTTGTTTTCAGGATTTGGTCTATATCTTCATCTGAATAATTTAATTCATCTTCCAGAGACTGAATTATCTCCTCTTCATTTGGATTTGTGCTGTTGTCAATCAATCGATAACTCCCATCTGAACTCCAAATAATATCCACTTCCTGCTTTATAGGCAAAGCATCTGTTTGATCTGAGCGTTTGTTTTCACTGCCATCTCTTTGATCATAATTAAAACTCGGATCGAACTTAATACTGTAATCCGCATCTTTCGGGAAAAAACTGAGATGTTTTTCATTTATCAATCGAACGAGGTTATCTGTATATATTGCGGCTGTTTGGCCGGCGGTCCATGAAGCCACAAGTTTTTTGTGTTTATTATGGTCAACCCCAAAATAAACAGCTGATAAAAAAGGATGGCCATTAAGTGAAATAACAGCAACATAGGTTTTATACTTTGCATCTGTTCCTGTTTTTCCTGCCAGAATCGAAGATGATTTCAAATGACTGCTGGTACCGCCACTTTCATTGCGAGCTGCTTGCAGGGCCTCATATATGGGCATCTGATCTTTCAGGGTGTACTCTTCATTCGTCCTGTCAGGTAATTGCACCGGCAAAACTGACTCATCCGGTAAGATAAACAGCGATCGATTATTTGGTTTCTCGGGATCTTTCTTAGAATGGGTCAGCATCTGGCTATAAAGATTGCTTAGATCGATCAGTGATATCCTGTGGGTTCCCAGGGGCAGCGAATAGTCTGCAACAATTGTTTGCTTGTTAATATCTAAAATCGACGCAATGTGTTGCTTAAATAATTCAACATTAAAAAAAGACAGAAAATCAGGATGATGAATGAACATCGCTTTAAAAAAGTCCTGCTCTTCAACTCCTCGATAATCCTCAACCCAGCTATTAAACCGATCGTGATCTGCAACCGTAAAAGCTCCGACCTTGACGCTGTGGATGTTTTGGTTGGCTAGAAAATCGGTCACCAGTTCCCAATTGATGAAAGTGATTTTATCCTGTATTAACGGATCAAATGATAACAAACCGTTTTCGTTGTAATAAAAATGGTTTAACGATGCAATTTCTTCAGGATGAGAAGTTATACTCCCGGAGTTTCTATTCCCCGCTTGTTCCTGTTTTTTCTCCAGTTGTTGAAACTGGTTTTTAACATCTCCGATAATTGAATGCCAGCGCATAAAATCTTCATAGTCGGCATCAAGTGTTTTTGCCATGGCTAAGAAGTCTCGGCTTTCATTAAGCTCAAGATATTTTTCCCTTTTCATGCTTTCAAAAATGATCCGGTGTTTTTGATCTGCAATCGGGATTCTGCCAATATACTGTTTCTCTCCTTCACTCGTAGCACTAAAAAATTGAATATATTTGTCTTTTATAGAAAAAAGATAATCCGACGATGATAAGTTGGTTGCTTCATATTCATTGAAATACTGATCAACGGTATCCTTCAGTTGAGATTCAGATAGTTTGGCGGTGAGATTGGATAGCAGGTAAATCATCGGCTTGTTAATAGATTTTTTTAGAACTGTTTTAATATCCGGATACCTTTCAAAACCGGGTTTTGACTCATCACATCCTCCATAATTTTCTGGAGAATATCTTGGCCCGGAAAACAAACGGTATTCCAGGAAGCAGCTGTTGTTTAACCTGTCATCCAGGGACCACCCTAATTCCATTGCCTTTTCCAGCAGAAAAGGTTTAAATGCGGAGCCAGGAGATATAGAGGCAGTCAGGTAGTTCCCACCAACAAAAGCGATTACTTCTCCATTGCGTAAGCTTTTTAATATGAATGCACCCTTAATCAGGGGATCATCTTGCATGAGAGAGATAATAGGAATTCCTTGATCATCAAAACCGTCTATGCCAACGCTAACGTAATTACCCTGCTTAACGACCGAATTAAACTCAGGTGACATGTTTTTCGGCAAAAGCAGTGGTACAACGCCAGCTTGCAGCCCCATATCCAGATACAATTTTTGTTCAATCCTATTAGTAACTTTGACTCGGTATATCCCAAATCGTTCTGGCGCTGCTGATTTTAAAAAAGGTGCGTTTGCGGGATAATAGTGTTTGGTTGCCCAAATGGAAAGCTGAGTCCGATATTTCAACAATTGGTAGTTGGCAAGATCATGGATCTCTTTTATAAGTGTTGTTTTAATCTTGAACCCATATGTTCCTTTTCCAAGTCTTATTAACTCTTGTCTGATGAATTCCACGTTGGGGTCAAAATCTAATCCCGCCATATCTCCCGACTTAAATGGCAGTTTCCTGTCTTTTGCCTTTGCGTAAACGATTTCATTGAGCAAACCCAAGTTATACATCTGTGTCAGTACCAGATTCTTCTTAAAATCAGCACGTTTAATCGTTCTAAATCTCTCCAGGGGATCATTCGCCGAAAACGGGTCATAGTTGGATGGACCGGTTAATTGTCCAACATAGTATGCCAGAATATTTATCGTATCGATTTGCTGATCTTGAAGAAATTTGTTTTTCAGATCTATGGGAACCAGGATTTCAGAGATATCCTTGTCAAATCGTTTTCGCATAAATGCCTTAATTCCATGGTACATACCTGCAGTATAAGTCAGGTTAACATAATCCTCCACGATCTGTTCCGGATTTTTATACAGCGGTGCCAGCCTGATTGCATTCAAGGTTTTAACTAATTTTCCCTCCATCTGACGAAATATTCCCCCACTCTTGAACCAGGGATTGTGATCATCATGATTAAAAAGATTCCCGGCTATTTGCTCCAATAAGCCGGATGCTCCCTGTCTGCTGCCTCTAATTGTCTGGAAGACGGCTCGCAGTTTTCCTTTCCAGGAAATTACCTCATAGGAAGCTTCCAGCAATCCGAAGAATCCACGATTTTGTATACCGTTAAATGAGCCAATCTTTCTATCTTCTTTTGCGAATAGAATTTTAGTGAGGACTGAAAGATCCGATGTGTTTGATGAGATTGATTGAATGTAGTACACCCGACTGCCGCCAAATGATCCCAATTGATTATTATTGCGATCTGCAATAATGACAGGGCTGCTCATTACATTGTCTCGATAATCAACTGTAAATTTTTCGTCCGGAAACAGTCTTGAATACTCCTGCAACCATTTAAGTCCGACCATGGACAAACATAAAACAACAAACAGAAAACCCAAAACTGCAATCGATAATTTAACTCTTTTTACAGGCATAATACTCTCATGATGGCAAAGGTCTCTCTTGGGTGATTTTGTTAATAATTCCTATTGAGTGCTAAGATAAATATTATTTTGAAGAATAAGACCTATTTTATCACTTGGTTTTAGCAGATTATTATTCGGGTTTTTAGCGTTATATGTGTTAAGAGAAGATCTTAGTCCAGTCTTCGGTAATTTCTTGTTCTGCTGACTCCCAAACTTAATCATATCGTCCTTATCCTTTTACCATAAAAAGTAAATAATTATAAGCTATTAAACATTGATACTCATCCGGTGTTTATTTGATTCTAAGACAACTATTTTTTCAAACATTTTCACTCACTTCAATTTTGTTGAGATCATTTTTCGATTGTTTTCGATCATTCTTTACAAAGCAACACTTCATTTCAACCATTTTCACTCATCACCATGAAAACAGCCTTAAATATCTCTAATAAACATCATGTAAACATATGTAACTATATGTAATGTTATAGAAAACAATGCTTGGCACAATTCTAGCTAAATGGAAATTCAAGATATCTAAACTTGTTGTATAAACGAGCATTTCAATTCTAATCCAATTTGAACACCGCCAAGTTAAGTACGAATAAGGAGAGGATAATGGAGAAAAACTCAATCAGAATCAAAAGAAGAACTCGAAAAGGATCTGTTTCTTTTAACCCGGATAGAGGGTTTGTTGCCAACGCTGTGGCAGAGTTTTTACAAAATGGTGGTAAAATTGAGCAATTAAAACCGGATGAAAGGAGTTTCCAAGAGGCAATGACTCGCTATGAAGGAAGTATTGCCGCTGATGAATTCTTATTGGAGAGTTAATAATAGTCAACAAATTGATTCATGTTTGTGGTATCAAAAGTATGCGGTTGGCGGTTTGTAGTGCTGTCACAACGTCTAACTCCTGGAGGTTTAAAAACTGCCAATCGCTACTCTCCACAGGCATATTAAATTGTCTGATCAGAATGGAATCAATTTATCCGGTTCGATAAAAGAAAGTACTCTGCCGATTATTCCACCAGTAAGCTATTTTTCGTCATTTTTATCCAAAATAACTTTATTGCTGTAACTCAGTTTTTCCCCTTTCTTAAGCCACTTTCCAAAAACTGCAATTATAAAATAAAAAAAATTGTCATATTTTAAATTTCGGCATATTTTTCGCTTAAAGTCGACCGTATTTAATTTTATAAACCTTCAAAATATAAAGACCAATGAAATCCATTCCAATGAAAACCAAACATCGTAGAAAACGACATTTGTCGTTTGATCCGAATCATGAGTTTATTGCTGAAGCGGTTGATGAGTATCTGAAAAAGGGCGGTAAAATTGAACAGCTGAAGTCCGAACCGGAAAAGACTAATCAGGCAACTTGGTTTGCAATCGAAGACAACTCTGAGGCGGATGAATTTTTAAATGAATAGGAAGTAAAAGAAGTATTCATGTGCCATTTCTTTAGCTTACGTTAATTCCATCCAGCTTATTTTAATCCTTCCTGAACACCCTCATGTAAGTCGAATAGCAGGTGTGAGAACGAGCTCTTTTAATAATCTCCTTCAACTTTTTATTGAGAAATTAGGTATTCCATTATCCAAAATTTTTAAGTATCCCTTGAATAAGGGATAACAAAGATTGTAATTTGGATTTAACGTTTTATGCCAAAATGGTATTTTTATTCCCATTTCCAGGTTTGACCGGTAAATGAGCAGTTAACCCGGAAAACAACTTTGTAGAAGGAGTAAACAATGCAATTATGTCTCGAGCTTAAATATCTGAATTTGTTTCTCATTGCGCTACTGCTTGCATTTTTGACGTCTGAGAAGGCTTTTGCGGATGAGAGTTTTAACAGTCCTTCCGGCAATAGTAGCTGCGTTATTGGAGTTCTGGTTACTCACAATAAAACAGTCTTAATAAAAAGTAGTGATGCGGGGCCGGTATTTTCAATTCAATCTAATGAAGGGAAGACTCTGGCTGTCGACCTCACAATAAAAGAGTTAATCGTGAGATATCCTGATTTGAACCAAACACTTACAAAAGGGTTCGCAGGAGATGACGCCAGATTATATTTGCCATCGTCTCCGATGGAATCATCACGATTTTAAGATCTAATCATCTGAATATCACTGATTCAAGTGCAGATGATCAAATCCAATGCAAACCAAATGTCTGAAGCCATTAGATTTGCCCCGTGCTGGTGGGGCAGAAACCCCCATGTCCAAACCCTGCTTCCTACTATCAACAGACGAAATAATTCCATATCAATTATTAAACAGCGATTAGAAACCGATGATGGAGATTTTTTGGATCTGGCCTGGACAGCCGTACCTAGCCAGGCAATTGGAACACCGATTATTATAGCTTTCCACGGTCTTGAAGGGTCAATAGAATCACCTTATATAAAAGGGCTTTTCCATTCAATAAGGGATCATCATTGGATTGGTGTATTAATGCATTTCAGGGGATGCAGTGGAGAGCCGAACCGGACGACAAGAAGATATCACTCCGGAGAGACCAATGATGCTGATTTTATAATACGCCTGATAAAAAACAGATATCCTCGGTCCCCTCTTTTTGCAGTTGGTTATTCATTGGGGGGAAATATGATCCTCAAATATCTGGGGGAGCAGGGCAATGAATGCCTGTTAGATGCAGCTATTGCTGTGTCAGTTCCCTTTAAATTGGATAAATGTGCAGAAAAATTGGAAAAGGGGTTTTCCAGGGTTTATCTCAGGCATTTGACCACGCAATTAATTGAAAGTACGTTGGTAAAAATGAAATTGATGGATTTTTCGCATCAGTTATCTAAAACAGAAAAAGAGATTAAGAAGCTGAAGACCTTCAAGGAGTTTGATAACTTCGTTACGGCTCCACTTCATGGGTTTCTAAATGCCGAGGATTATTACAAAAAGTGCAGCAGCAGGCAGTTTCTAAAGAAGATCCAAATACCAACCCTGATTCTACAGGCAGAAGATGACCCCTTCATATCCAATGATGCCATCCCCGCATCGGAAGAATTGTCAGATCAGATAGAATTTGAATTAAGTAAAGGAGGTGGACATGTTGGTTTTATTTCCGGTGGTTCTCCTTGGAAACCGCAATTCTGGCTCGAAAGAAGAATCCCCGAATTTATCAGCAGTCAACTTGCTGTTGTTGATGAAAACATTGAGTATCTTGGATAGGAAAAATCACAAATGATTTCCCCGAATAGTTAAAATGGCTCAAAGGTACGGTTCAAAAAAAACTGCTACAGTGATTTTAAAAGATTGATTTTACCTATCTCTCCCAGGATAAGGATCGCATTACCCTCCTGAAAAAGATAATCGGGATGCGGCATCGAAACATTGGATGATTGTTTTTTCCCCTTTTCTTTGATTAGAACAATATCAACCCCAAACCGCGCCCTAACCTGCAGCTCTTTCAAAGACTTTCCGATAAATGGTCGGGGAACGCTGATTTCTGCCAGTGAATATCCCTCCATAAAATGTACTGTGCTGTCAGTCTGTGATGAAGATATTTGACTGGCAAAAGAGGTAGCTAGATCCCTTCGTTTTATCTCTTTATTATAAATAGCAAAAATATCACGTCGCCATATCATCCCCTTTAGCTGGTTGCTATTTGAGGCGTCAACAACCGGAATTCCTTCCAAACCGCTTTGATCCAACTTTTCCAATACAGTTTGACAATTATCCTGGGGAAAAGCAGTCACCAGGTTTTTTTCAGCAACATCTCCGGCAATCATAACATCAGCCAGAAGATCCTTTTCAAATAAAAACTCTCGGATGGTTGCCAGTGATACTATTCCAACTAACTCTTTTTGAGCAGTCAATACAGGCAGATAGGGCTCTTTGGACGTCAACAGCCGGTTAATCATTTCGCTGAAGGAGAGATTCTCAGGGATGGAATTATCTATTTTTGTGAAGACATCCTTCACAAAAATAGATTTCATAATGTCTATTTCGGATCCATGACTGATATGAATATTTCGTCTCATGAGGTTCAAGGTATACACCGATTCCCTGGAAAGTTTGGAGGAAATAGCAGTACTAAAAATACAGGTGATCATCAAAGGCAGGATAATAGTATAATTGTTCGTCAACTCGAATATCATAATGATGGCAGTAATGGGGGCATGGGTAACGGCAGAAACAAAACCTCCCATGGCAACCAGGGCATAAGCACCGGGGGCTGCAGTGATCGTTGGGAAAAATCTGTGGATTATACCTCCATAAAAGACCCCCGTCATTGCCCCCAAAAATAAAGAAGGTGCAAATATCCCACCCGAAGCACCTGATCCGACAGTTATCGATGTTGATACAATTTTGACCAGTACCAGCATAAGTGCAAGAGTACCGATCGTTTCCCCATGTAAAGCGTTGTTTATCGATTCATATCCAACTCCCATGATATCCGGGAAAAAAATGGCGATTATTCCAACTAATGCTCCCCCTAGTGCAGGTTTAAGATATACCGGAATCTTGATTCTATCTTCAAACAAATCCTCAACGAGATAGATGGATTTGATAAATATAAATCCAATAACAGCTAGAAGCAATGCCATAAACAAGTAAAACCACATTTCATGGTAACTTACAAGTTGATAGCCAGGTAAACTGAATTCGGCGAAGTTTCCCTTAAAACCATGTGATACAACTGTGGCCATGACTGAAGAGATCACAATGGGCGAGAACTGCGCAAATGCAAAATCCTGAAGAATGATTTCTACGGCGAATAAGGCCCCGGCAACGGGAGCGTTAAATGCGGCAGCTATTCCGGCGGCAGCACCGCAGCCTACAAAAGTCTTTGTCCGCTGGGCTGAAACATTTAAGAACTGTCCTATGGTTGAACCAATGCTGGCCCCGATCTGTACAATTGGTCCTTCACGCCCTACTGATCCACCAGTTCCTATTGTGATAGCAGTGGTAATTGCTTTCACAATTGCTACTCTTGGTCTGATATATCCACCACGAATAAGCACTGATTGCATGACTTCAGGAACACCGGATCGTTTAGCTTCTTTGGAAAACAAATGAATAATCGGTCCTACAATTGCTCCTCCTATTAAGGGGACCAAAATTTTCCAATACCAGGGAGCGTTTTTGATGTTTTCCAGAATGGTTCCATTACCGGGAAATGAAAAGTCCGCTATCTCCTTAATCATCACTCGAATAAGAATTGTGCCGAATCCAGCCAATGCACCAATCAGCAGAGCTGCAATGATGACGAAAAGATTTTCGGTCAACTTGACCCGATCCAGGCACTTTTCAAAAGTGGTTTTTGAGAAAGGAAGTTTTAATTTCATGCTCTTCTATTCAGTATCCGCCCTGCCAAGTACCAGTCGATGTAATGTTGGGACGGTTTTGTTATGGTTCCCCCGAATGTCATATGTTTTGCATTCAAGTCGTTTTGGCCATTCCAGCAATCGCGTTCTCGGACGATACATGTCAAGAAAATCAAAATTGGCGGTTGTAAACCTTCTCACATCATACTTCAAATTTCTGGCAATCGTCAAAGCTTTCAGAAAAACCTCGGGTAGGTTAACCGCTGATCCAATATTGAGCAAAACCCCATCTGTCAGCTGGCTGACTGTTTCAGTCAACACCTTAAAGTCAAGGAAGGAAGCTCCACCTAGTATTGCACCATCACAGGTTGGATGCTGATGAATGATATCACCTCCGATTGCCACATGAACTGTCAGGGGTATTTTCAATCGGTAGGCCTGGTACAAAATACTATTGTCCTTAAAGGGAAGCGCAAGCTGTCCTATTTTTTCTCCTACCGAAATCCCATATCCTTTCCCCTGCTTATATCCTGCAGATATAGCTTCATTAATGTAACGCCCGGTTTCGTCCACCATTCCAAACGTTCCATCTTCCAGCCCCCGTTCTACATCTTCTGATGTTTCCCCAATCAGGGCCACTTCAAAGTCATGAATGGATACAGCTCCGTTTACAGCAATATGATTGATGTATCCCCTTTTCATCAAATCGATCAAAATATCAGAACATCCCACCTTAATCACGGCTCCTCCGAGCATGATCATATTTTTTCGATTCCTGGAGTTTGCTCTAATCATATCATCAGCAATCAGAGACAAACTCGCATTATCGATTTTTGTTTCATGATCTAAAGGAATCATATCAGAAATCTTGAACTTATTTTGTCGATCTCTAATTGAATACGTTTTAATTTTTGAAAAATCCAGCATTCTTAGCTCCTGTAAAGAGGGAAAAAATCAGTCCTACCTATAATTTGTAACTAAAACTCAAGTTTTGATTCCAGTGTCATCAAAAGATTTCTTATTTTTTCATCTTTGGAGAGTTTAACCTTCATCCTTTCAATGGCGCTGCTTACGGTGCTATAACTACTGATATCAAACATACTACCGATCTCGTTCAATGTGTGCCCGGTTTGCTTTCTTATCAGATACATAGTGATATCTCGAGGGACATTGATCGCTCCTCTCTGATGCTTAGTCAATTCCTTGTCGTCAATATTATAAAACTGGCAAACCTGATCCATGATCGCCTCTGCTTTCAACATCAACTCTTTTGCATCAGGTTTTTCAGGATATGCTGAGTCTCCTAAATGATTCCTTCTGATTTGATTTACGAATCCATATGAACCCAGGATTGAAAGCACATTCTTCTTGCCGAAGAACTCGTAGATATCCTCTGACGCATCCTTTTTTAGTAAACTGGCATCGATCTTTCTCTTGCCCTTTTCCCCTCCGTTTTTCTGAATGATGAGATCTCTGTTTAACCATTCATTCTCGTTTTTATCCGATAAATAGTCATTAAAGCTGCTCCATTTATAAAACTCCGGCTTTTTAACCAGTCCGGCTTTGACCGGGTCAAAACAGATGTAGCGTAATAACTCCAGCAAATAGTGCTCTTCTCCAATTAAGATAGATTTAAACCTTCCCCTGAATAATTGTCCATCCATCCCGTGACGTCGATTAAATCTTTGGGTATATACTCCGTTTATATGTCTCATACAACGTGAAATGTTGGCATCAGGTGTCTGGACTAATAGGTGATAATAATTTGGCATTAAACAATAGGCACAGATATTCACTTTCCATAGTTCAACCGCTTCTTTTAGCACTTTCAAAAATGATTGATAATCCTCTTTGTCCAAAAATATCTCTTCCTGACGTCTTCCACGGTTCATTACATGATACCAGGCATCTTTATATTCAATCCTTAAAGGTCTGCTCATAATAGTCCGTTTTTCTGAAGGTTAAAAATAACTACCCGCTTTTTTGCAGGATAGCTTTTGAATATAATTGAGTCAACAGCAGACTTGACCCCTTTGCCTTGACGCAGAACTACCAGTCCCTATATTATTATTCCACCGTTTATATTAACATGTGCCCGATCCAGGCGAGTTTTCATCTGATCGAGCCCCGATGAGTTTATCCTCAATGCATTTAAAATTGAGATGGGAATAATGGAAAAATTAAAAGTTGGCGTTATTGGCGCAACAGGAATGGTGGGGCAGAATTATATCAGACTGCTTGATAATCATCCATGGTTTGAGGTTGTTTATGTAGCAGCATCTTCTCGATCGGCTGGAAAAACCTATACCGAGTCTGTTGAAGGTCGCTGGTTGATGGAATCCGGGATACCTGTTGGCGTAAGGGATCTGATGGTGGAGGAGGCTGGAAATATTAAGGCAGTGGCAGAAAAGTGTGATTTTATCTTTTCCGCCGTGGAGATCGACAAACAGTCCGTAAAAAATTTAGAGGATCAGTACGCTATCGCTGGGATTCCGGTTGTTTCAAACAATTCGGCCCATCGGCATACCAAAGATGTTCCCATGTTGATACCCGAGATAAACCATCAGCACATCGAAATCATCCAGGCGCAAAAAAGACGGTACAAAACCGACAAGGGATTTATTGTTGTTAAACCCAATTGCAGTTTGCAAAGTTACATGACTCCGGTCTACGCTTTGATTGCAGCCGGGTATCCAATCAAGGAGATGATTATCAGTACCTTACAAGCGGTATCGGGTGCCGGGTATCCGGGGGTTTCTTCGATGAACATGATTGACAATGTTGTTCCCTATATTGGTGGGGAAGAGGAAAAGTCAGAGATCGAACCGTTAAAAATTCTGGGTAGGATTAAAAATGGGGAGTTTAAAAACTATGAAGGAATTGCGATCTCTGCAAATTGCAACCGTGTCCCGGTTATCGATGGCCATGTAGCTTGCGTTAATTTAAGATTTGCTGAATCAAGACCTGGAATTGACGAGATCAAAGAGATCTGGAGTTCTTTCTCCTCACTGCCACAGGAGCTGAAATTGCCTTTTGCACCGAATAAACCCATTATTTACATGGAAGAGGCAGATCGACCACAACCCAGAAAGGACAGAAATCTCGATAAAGCCATGGCGGTTTCCGTGGGAAGACTAAGAGACTGCAACGTGTTTGACTGCAGATTTGTCGGGCTTTCTCACAATACAGTGAGGGGAGCCGCGGGCGGAGGAATCTTGAATGCGGAACTCTTAAAGGCAAAGGGATATTTCGGTTAGAAGCGTTTTGATGGGACTTTGACCGGAAAAGGGTGATAAGATTTCCATAAAAGACAAAGGGGATACTTGCTGCCACAAGTATCCCCTTTTTATTACTCTCCTTTTGTTTGGCCCAGCTTTACCTGTTCTACCCAGCTGCTACAGCTTTGCATTGGACTCTCACTGCCTGAAGGCCTTTATCACTCTCTTCAATCTCGAAAGAGACCTCTGCAGAATTTTCAAGGGTTTTAAAACCATTTCCTTCAATTGCTGTGTAATGCACAAACACATCACCGTGTCCAGCCGACTCGATAAAACCATAGCCTTTTTTGGCATTAAACCATTTAACCCGACCTTCGGCCATCTTGTCTTACTCCTGATAATTTAAAAATCGTGTAGGAATGTTGCTTTGAAATCCTGTATCAAACCTCTTCTGCTCTAAGCGATCGGTCGATCTTACAAATGGTTTCAAAAAACCAGCCCCACCTGCCCAAAAATTACCGAAGATTATTGCTGCTCCGGAAGAAAGCTATTCTTACAAACTTATTAAATAAAATGCAAGACTAATTTCCTGTGATTTAAATATTTTTGAACCGATTTTTTATTAATATTAGGAACTATAGGTGTTCCAGGTACGGCAATAGTAGCCTCTACTCTTTGCCAAACAAACGATCCTAGAAAAGCAATTTCCATACCGTGCTCAAATTACAGTCTTGATCTTTCTGCTTCTTTGTTATCTCCTTTTCCAACGTCTAATAATTCCTGATCGGTTTTGGGATATAAAGCTGAAACTACGCGGCCCTTATATAACTAACAGGCTGTAAATACTAAATAACCTTAACGCTGTTATACACTTTACATATGTCACTTACAACTGCTCTGCCAGGCAGGTATCTTATGTTATATTTTAAGAAGCAATCTGCAAATGAATGCAACTGCTTGCAGATTGCACTGGTTATCAGGCTCTTTTAGGGTATCCGGTTATCTGCTGAATTTCTTGATAGAGAGGCTTTAAGCGTTTATAAAGCTTCAAATAGACGTTGTTATATAATCCCTCGTATACCTTTCTGTTTTCGGCAATCGGTTCGAACTCTTTTCCAACCCTGGTCATCTCCTTAATGGCAATATCAAAATCAGAATAAAGCTTAAGGCCGACCGCAGCGTCGATTGCTGCACCCAACCCCGATGCTTCATAGACATGAGGCCGTGTAGCCGAAAGTCCGAAAATATCGGCAGTCAGTTGCATCGCTGCCTCACTTTGCGATCCCCCGCCAGCAACAATCAGTCGTTTGATTGGTACGCCGCTTCTTTTCTCTATACGCTCTTTTCCGTCTCTTAATCCATACGCTAAACCTTCTAAAATCGCTCGATAAATATGAGCCCGTGTATGAACATCTCCAAATCCGATTATAGCACCCTTGGCTTCCGGCATTCTTAATCCCGGTGACCAGTATGGTTGCAACGTCAATCCCATTGAACCCGGAGGAACTTCATTAACCAGCGCATCAAACAGTTTTTCTGCTTCAATTCCCTGTTTATCAGCAATCACTTGTTCCCTGTGAGCGAACTGTTTCTTAAACCAGCTTACCATCCAATACCCTCGAAAGATCATATATTCAGTACAATATGCATTGGGAACAGGAGCCGGATAGGGAGGAATGATCGGGATTGGTTCCAGATATTTTTTGCTGATGGTGTTAATGGTAGCAGTAGTGCCATAGCTCAAACAGCCGACATTCTGCTCCAAACAGCCGGCGCCCAGTATCTCGCAGGCTTTATCGGTGGCAGCAGCTACAACCGGCAATCCCTTGGGGATACCGGTTTCTTTGGCAGCTTTGGCCGTAATTTGACCTAAAACCTCACCTGGTGGTTTAATATCCACCATCATTTCCCTTGTCAAAGGTGAGATTTTCCATTTCCAATCGCTATCTCGACACCATTGTAATCGTTTGTAATCAAAGGGAAGGTAACCAACCTGAGATCCCACCGAATCAACAAACTCGCCGGTCAGTCTGAAAATGTGATACCCTGAAAGAAGCATATACTTATGAGTCTTTTCCAGAATTTCAGGCTGATACCTTGCAATCCAGTTAGCTTCAGCTTCCGCTTGTATATAGCGAACAGTTCCATCCACTCTGGCTAACTTAAAGAGGGCTCCCATCATCCCGCCAATTGGCTTTATCTCTTCTGTTCTTCGCTGATCCAGCCAACTGATGACAGGTCTTAAAGGATTCCCATCTTTATCCAGATTAACAATACAACTCCTTTGAGTTGTAATGGACACTCCTGCAATCGAATCTTTGGAAATGGATGTCTTCTGCCAGAGGGTTTGACAGGCTTCACATAATTTTTCCCAGAAATAGGTCGCATGCTGCTCCGCCCATCCAGGTTTTTCCGAGAAGTAGGGCTCAATGGGAATTTGAACTTTGGCTTGAAGATCACCCTTCAGATCAAACAATAAAGCACGAACACTCTGGGTTCCATTATCAATAGTGAGAATATGAGTACGATCAGACATGGCAATGACAAATAAATAAGTTAAGAAATTTACTGATAAACCATCCAAAAAAGTTGTATCAGGCTCACTGATTCACCTCAGGTTAATCTCTGCAGGTTACAAAGCAACCTAATATATTAAAGAGACGATATGCAATTGCTTTCTTTGGCACTGTTTTTCTCAGTTTTGATTATTTTAACGCCTTAACCTCTGTTATTTAAAATTTTTATCATTTTTGTCTGTTCTTTAAATTGTCACTTTTTCTTGATAGCGCCGATAATTTTGAAAACATCTGAATAAACAACTTGTCATATTGTGAATGCCTGTCATAATATGAATAAATGTATAACATAAATCAGGTGCAATTATGGGCGTAAAAGATCGTAAAGCAAGAGAGTTCAAACGAAGAGAAGACGATATCCTGTCGACAGCCTTCCAGTTATTGACAGAGATGGAACCGGCACAGATGACAATGGAGCTTATTGCCGAAAAAGCAGAGATAGGAAGGGGGACTATTTATAAACACTTCAAGAGTAAAGACGAAATTTATGCTCGTCTTATTCTCAATCGACGGGAGCGATTTATAAAATCTCTTCAGCAGATCGACGAAGAAGAGATCGGAAGGATCCCCCGATTAATGAGATGTTATATGGATTATTGCCTGGAAGATAAGCAGGCTTATGGCGTACACAAGCGTTGCGACAGTCATTGTATCAGGGAAAATCTTAGTGCGGAAATATTGGAAGCTCTGCAAAAACAGCAAAGAGATAAAACAGAATTGGTAAAGAGTATTCTTGTAAAAGCAATGGGAAAAGAGATAGAAAATTCGGATGAATTGCTTCACTACACTTGCGCTGCATGGGGCATGCAGCGAGGGGCTATTGATGCTTTTCTTGAAAACAGGTTTGAAGGAACCGTTTTGGATGAAGAAAAATACTTTAAGATTGTCGAACAGATGTTTTTAGGTGGGATGCCGGTAATATTTCAATGATGGTCAAACTTAACAATTAACTAACCCAAACAGGATTCACATGGCAGAGAATACAGGCAGGTTTCAACCGGACTGGTATGAAGAAGCTCCAAAAGAAGGCAGTTATCGATCGATTTTTAAGTGGGGTGATCCGATGGGATTTAAACATCCCAATGAAAGACTGTATCAGATGCTAAAAGAGAAGATCGGATTAAGTGATAATGATTTCAAAAAAAGGCTAAAAGAGGGACATGAACAAGTAAAAGCCGAGCCGGCTAAAAAAATAACTTCAGAACAGTTAAAAATAATCAAAGAGATAGTTGGAGCAGATAATGTAGCTTTTGATGATTATTCAAGGATAAAATATTCAAATGGGAAAACGACCGAGGAGTCGATTCGACTGCGAGAAACGATTAATGGCCCCTTGACAGATCTAGTAGTACACCCTCGTAATAAAATTGAGGTGAGCAGAATCGTCTCTTTCTGTAATAAAGAACTTCTCCCCATATATGTCTTTGGTGGAGGATCTTCGGTTAATCTTGGTTTTCAACCGGTCAAGGGTGGAGTGACCCTGGTGTTGAATACTCACATGAATAAAATCATAGAGTTAAATGAAGTTAATCAAACCGTTCGCGTTCAGCCCGGAATGATGGGGCCGGATTATGAAGCTGCCCTCAACAATTCACCGGAGCTTTATAAAACCAAACATCGTTTTACCGGTGGACATTTCCCACAATCTTTTGAGTATTCATCGGTTGGCGGCTGGGTGGTTACATTGGGTTCCGGCCAACAATCCACCTATTATGGGGATGCCTATGATATTGTGCTTAGTCAGGAGTATGTAACCCCGATTGGCGAGTTCATGACATTGGAATACACGGCAACCGCGACAGGTCCGAAGGTGAATGATATTATGAAAGGCAGCGAAGGGTGCTATGGAATTCTAGTGGAACAAACCATGAAAATCTTTCGTTACATGCCCAAAAATCAATACAATTTTGCCTTTGTTTTCCCGAACTGGCAAGCTGCCGTTGATGCCGGCCGTGAAATTCTCCAGGGGGAATTTGGGACTCCTTCAGTATTCCGAATTTCAGACGCCGAAGAGACAGATATCGGATTGAAGTTGTATGGGGTGGAGGGAACCATTCTTGATAAACTGATACAATTGAGAGGATTTAAACCATCAAAACGTTGTCTTCTGATAGGGCATACAGAGGGAGAAAAGGGTTTCTCCCGGCATGTCAGAAAAATGATAAAAAAGATCTGTCGTCAATTCGGTGCCATGAGCCTGACCGGGTATCCGGTAAAAAACTGGAAACATGGTCGATTTAAGGATCCATATGTCAGAGAGGATTTACAGGATTTCGGAATAATAACCGACACATTGGAAACATCTGTTACCTGGGATAATCTTCACGCCATTCACCAGGGGGTCAGGAAATTTATAAAAAACAGGCCTAATACCGTTTGTATGACCCATGCATCCCATTTCTACCCGCAGGGAACCAATCTCTATTTCATTTTTATTGCGAAATTTAAAGATATCGATGAATACAAAACATTTCAGGCAGGGATACTCGATGCAATACAGTTGTATGGCGGGTCGTTGAGTCATCACCATGGGGTTGGCAGGATGATCGGCCTCCGGATGGAGAGCCATATTGGGAAAGTTCAGATGGATATTCTCAGAGCGATTAAACACCACCTTGATCCCAATAATATTCTTAATCCAGGCGGTCAACTCGGATTGGACAAGCTGGAAAATACACCATAGGAGAGCAATCCATGACAAATTTTCAATCAAGAGAAAAACTGATAGATGATGCCGTCACTACCGATTGGGATATCATCGTAATCGGCGGTGGTATTACTGGGGCCGGAATTCTTAGGGAAGCAACACGGCAGGGTTTAAAGGTGCTTCTGATGGAACAGAGGGATTTTGCCTGGGGAACCTCCAGTCGATCAACCAAAATGGTTCATGGCGGTTTACGCTATCTGAAAGAAGGTAATATCGCCCTGACCCGTGAATCCGTTGTTGAACGTGAAAACTTAATTAAAGAACTTCCCGGTCTGGTTAACAACAGAACGTTTATTCTTCCCTTTTATAAAGACAAGTTAATAAAGCGGTTAATAGTACATATGGGATTAATCGTTTATGACCTTCTCTCAAAAAAGTGGCGAAAGCACATTTGTTCCCGGGAAGAAATGAAAATAAGGGCGCCTCATGTTGGCAAGGATAATCTGAAAGGAGGTTTTTATATTAATGATGCAGTCACTGATGATGCCCGCCTGGTATTAAGGGTCATCTCAGAAGCATTGGACCATGGGGCAACAGCGATAAACTACTGCAAAGTGGATCGCCTGATAAAAGAAAATAACAGGGTTTGTGGTGTTCAATTCAACGAGGCAGAAACCGGAACGTCGTACACGGTTAAAGGGAAACTGGTAATAAATGCTACCGGTGCATGGGCAGATCATCTTAGAGATCAAGTCAGGAAAAAGACCAAAGACAGGATTCGTCCTTTAAGGGGCAGCCATATCATTCTCTCCAGGGAAAAGCTGCCTCTGGTTGACAATATCTCCATTATACATCCCTCTGATGGCAGGCCTGTCACAACCCTTGTATGGGAAGGGAGGGTTTTGATGGGAACAACGGATATTGACCACAAAGGCAATTTGGATCAAGAGGCGTCAATTAGTCGAGAAGAAACGGACTATCTGCTTGTTGCGTTAAATCATCAATTCCCGCTATTAAAGCTGAAATCGGAAGATATTATTTCAACCCAGGCCGGAATCAGACCGGTCATTGACACAGGAAAAAAGAATCCTTCCCAGGAATCCAGGGATCATGTGATTTGGAATGAAGATGGTTTACTCACAGTAACCGGTGGAAAAATGACCACATTCAGGGTAATAGCATTGGATGCCTTGAAAGCGGCTCAGCAAGTGATTGGTCCCTTGCCGAATCTCAAGCGAAAACACTCCATTTTTTCTGATAAGGTGAATCCACTTCCAAACTCGAAAAAACCTCTATCGCAGGAATCTCTTAACCGTTTGTATGGCCGATACGGTAATTCAGTACAGAAAATGATTGATCAATCTTCAATTGATGACCTGCAACAGATTTCGGGAACTGAAACCATTTGGGCAGAACTTCAATGGGTAGCAACAGAGATGGTGGTACATCTGGACGACTTACTGTTGCGCCGAACACGATTGGGAATGTTGCTCCAAAACGGCGGAAAACAGGAAATGCCGAAAATTCAATCAATCTGCCGTTTGGTTCTAGGTTGGGATGAAGAAAAATGGGATTTTGAGGAAAAGCGATATCTTGAAATCTGGCAAAAATATTACAGTGTTCCGAAGAAAACCTGATTATTTTTTCCTGGAAACTGCAGGTTAGAAAACACGGAAAAACAAAGACAGGATGGCCTGACATTAAAGATACTTTTTTGGACAGTCTTAGTATTTTAGTCTTTAAGAGCGAAGTGAAACAGCCCTTTTTTAACCTGAATATCCATGCCTGTTTTTTGGGAGCTGCAACCACCGTTTCTCTCCTGACAGCGGTTGTCAGTCCAATACAACTTTGACGCAGTGAAATCAGTGCTCACATGATGAAATCAAGGCTCAACCCTTCAGCACCTATTGATTCCCTAACTCCTGGCATCAAAAACCAACTTGACAATATAACCTATTCTGGCTAAAAATCAAGAGATCAAGTCCATCAATTGATGGAATCATATAGTGGAACCACAAGATTAAACTCACCGGAACAAAAGGAATAAAGGAGAGAAATGCCAACACCCCTTGAAAAAGCAAGGAAAGATCCTGAGTCAATGAAAGCTAGAATTTTAGAAGCTGCCCGGGTTCTTTTCGCCGAATATGGATTTCATGGGGTCACCACGAGAATGATTGCAAAAGAGGTGGCAATTGATATTTCGACACTTCACTATCACTGGGGTGATAAGGAAAACCTGTATGAAGCTGTCATTGAAGATCTTAATGATGCAATTGAGTTGAAGTTAAAAGAGATTGAGAAAATCGTACGTGGCAAATCACTGGCTTACCGATTGGAAGTCGCCATTGACGTAATGTGTGATTATCTGTTTAGTCAACCGGCTCTGGCAAAACTGGTGATGTTCAGTCATTTTCTTAAGACCAGATCGCCTGGTGTTTTTGATGAACGTCTGATCAACCAGGTTTCAAACATTGCTATTGCCATGGGATTGGTACCTGACAAGCAAGATGTCTCCGCCACTGCCAATGCCAGGGTTTTGGCTGTCTCCAATGCCATCTATTCATTTACAGCTGGTGAGAGTTTTGTCAGAAAAATCCTGAAAGTCGATCATAGCCAGTATGTCGATGTGGTTAAGGAAACATTAAAGTTCATCCTAATTCCTGCATTTACCCACACAAGTGAGAAATAGGCAGATTGTTCCTCTTATCCCAAAAAAAACTAATTCAATTCAAAACTAAAACTCGTAAACAGATTGTTCTGGTTTAAATTGCCAAAAACAGTCAGCCAACCTTTCACTGCCCAGGTAGGATATTTTGAATGGACAATCCGGCGAGTTTTACCTACAATTTCCACGAAAATCCAAGTTAGATAAATTGAAGTTTTTGAGAAAACTGATTCTTTTGCGAATAAAAACGATTTAATACAATATTTTTGAGTCAGTTCAAAAATTTTTATTAGCTTTCATTAATTTTTGAAACCAGGTTAAAAACCAAAATGTCAAAATTGTATTTTTACTATTCTTCCATGAACGCTGGTAAAACAACTGCTCTGCTGCAATCCAGTTACAATTACAGGGAAAGGGGGATGAACACTCTGCTATATACAGCAGCAATTGATGATCGTTATGAAGTTGGCAAAGTCACCTCCAGGATAGGCTTGGAAGCACCCGCAACATCTTTTAAAGCGGATGATAACCTGTTCGAACAAACGAAGGAGGTTCATGAGCTGGATACGATCCATTGCGTTTTAGTGGATGAAGCCCAGTTCTTAACAAAGGAGCAGGTCTTTCAGTTAACCGAAGTTACCGATAGACTCCATATTCCTGTGCTTGCTTTTGGCTTGAGAACCGATTTCTTGGGCAACCTGTTTGAAGGAAGCAAAGCCCTGTTGGCGTGGGCGGACGAACTGAAAGAACTTAAAACCATTTGCCATTGCGGGAAAAAAGCGACAATGGTTGTGCGTTTAGACCAAAATAACAATGTAGTACGTGAAGGATCACAAATCGAGATCGGTGGGAATGACCGCTATATATCTCTGTGTCGAAAACACTTCAAAGAGCAGGTTATCTATTAACTTGAAAATATAGTGCTTTCGTTTATAGGTGAGGAGATAACACGACCAAACAAAAGGGGTTTCATGATCTAAAAAATTGGTTTTATTAATTGACTTTTTAGGCTGGTCAGGTATCTTTTCTTCTTAGTTGTTTATCTTTTATTCCGGTTGGTTCCAGATTCCGCAATTGATCTGTAAAAGGTGTATAGGCAGGTATCTGAGCCATGTGTTTCAATTGACCGCAAATTTATTAGTGGTCCATTTTCGAAAATCTTCTTCTTTGGGAGACGAAATGAAAAGATTAATTGTTCTGTTATCCATTTTTCTGATGGTTTCTGCTTATGCTCTGGCAGAAGTTAGAGTAGGGGTTGTTTTCGACGCGGGTGGAAAAAACGATCGCAGTTTTAACCAATCCGCTTGGGAAGGAGCTTCAAAAGCAAAAAAAGATTTTGGAATAGCACTTAAGGATGTTGAACCTGGAGATAGTAGTGCAGTTGAAGAGGCAATGAGAGCATTTGCCCAGGAAGGGTATGATATTATTTTCGGAATTGGTTTTGCTAATGCAACTGCAATTGAAAATGTAGCCAAGGAATTCCCTGGCGTAAATTTTGCCATTGTTGATGCTGTCGTTGATCTACCCAATGTTTCCTCCTTGCTGTTTAAAGAGCACGAAGGTTCATACCTTGTTGGTATGATTGCAGGAATGAGATCACGTGTGGTTGATGGAAAACGTGTTGTCGGGTTCATCGGTGGTATGGAGATTCCTCTTATTCATAAATTTGAAGTTGGCTATCGAGAAGGTGCCCGCAAGATTTATCCTGATATTGAAGTTATCGTAAACTATGTTGGTAATACACCAACCGCCTGGAATGATCCTGCTAAAGCAAAAGAGATTGCCAAAGCTCAAATTGGAAAAGGTGCTTCGGTTATCTATGCGGCTGCCGGTGGATCAGGAAACGGACTATTCGATGCTTTGAAAGAAACCAACGGAAAAGGCCCCTGCTATCCCAAGTTTAAGAACAATGATAGAATCGACTCCTGTGTTTATGGAATTGGTGTTGACTCCAACCAGAATTACATTGTTCCCGGGCAGATCGTAACTTCCATGCTCAAAAGAGTTGATGTTTCGGTATATGAAACCATCAAAAAGGTTAAGGATGGAAATCTGAGCGGCGGAATTCAGATATTTGGACTTGAAAATAATGGTGTTGGATTTGCTATTGATAAATTCAACCAGAGGCTCGTTAACAAGAAAATGGCGAAAGTGGTTAATCAGTTTCGACAAAAAATTATAGACGGTGAAATCATCGTTCCTGATAAAAGATAGTCCTTAAGGTCATCATCCCCGGTACCCTGGGAATGATGATCCCTCAATAATAATTTTCTGGACAATCCCAGAACTGCCACAGATTTTATAGTATTTAAAATCAAACAACAGAAATCAAATCTCAAAAAAACGATTATGCTCGCTGTTCGATTAAAATCCATTACAAAGCAGTTTGGTACGGTTCTGGCGAATGACGCTGTGGACATCGACATTGAAGGCGGTACTATCCATGCAATTATTGGGGAAAACGGTGCCGGCAAGACTACCATCATGGAGATTCTTTACGGCTTTTATCAGGCCAATTCAGGAGAGATCGAACTTTACGGAGAAAAGGTGCATATTTCCAATCCTCATGATGCTATTCATCATGGGATTGGAATGGTGCATCAGCATTTCATGTTGATACCTCCCATGTCGGTCGCTGAGAACATTATCCTTGGTATCGAACCCACCGACAAAGGTGGTGTTCTCAAAATCAATGAGGCAGAACAGAAAATAAAAAAACTATCCGATGAGTACGGCCTGGAAATCGATCCCCAGGCGAAGGTGGAAACTCTTTCTGTAGGTCTGGAGCAACGGGTTGAGATTCTTAAGGCTTTGTACCGGGATGTTAATATTTTGATCCTGGATGAACCAACTGCTGTACTGACACCTCTTGAAGTAAAGGATTTTTTCCAGATCCTGAGAAAACTGAAAAAACAGGGAAAAACCATTATTTTAATCACGCACAAACTGGAAGAAGTACTGGAAATTTCCGATCAAGTGACAGTGATGAGAAATGGGAAGAAGGTTGGAGATCTGCCAACTAGCGAAGCAACTGCAAAAATACTGGCAAATATGATGGTGGGCCGGGAAGTGCTCTTAAGGATTACCAAACCCAAAATAAAACCCGGTGAAGTGATTCTCAAAGTCGAAAACCTCTATATCGAAACCAAAGGTAAACCCAAACTGAAAAATGTCTCATTCGAGGTTCGTGAAGGTGAAGTCCTGGGCGTCGCCGGGGTTGAAGGAAATGGTCAGACTGAACTGATTGAAGCCTTAACCGGTCTGCGGAAATCCAACTCCGGTCGAGTCTGGTATATGGGTGAAGATGTCACCAATCGTTCTGCCCGAAATCTGCGGGAGAGTCAAACCGCCCATATTCCTGCCAACAGAAAAGCACATGGTTATGTTTCCAAATATTCCAATGCGGACAATCTGATACTGGGTTTTCACCATATGCCGCCCTTCTGCGGTGCCAGCGGTTTCTTGAATCGAAAGGTGATTGATGAGAATGCCGAATCATTGATGGAAAAATTTGATATCAGACCGCCCATCATCGATATTCCAACATCTTCTCTTTCGGGAGGGAACCAGCAAAAACTGATTGTAGCCCGGGAGTTCCATAGGGATCCCAAATTGCTCATCATCGCTCAGCCTACCAGGGGAATAGACATTGGGGCTATTGAATTTATTCATCAGCAGATTCTTGATTTGCAGGCCAGGAAAGTGGCAGTCTTACTGGTTTCTGCCGAACTGGAAGAGATCAGATCATTATCAGACAGGACCATTGTTATGTGGGAAGGAGAAATTGCAGGGGAAGTAACTGCTGAGGAATTTAACATCCAGGAGATCGGCCTGCTCATGACAGGACAAACACAATCTCAGTAACCATTTATCAAATCAATCTTTTCAAGCATGTTTGTTAAAAGTAAAAACATAAACGATCTGAAATCATGATAAAAAAAGCCGTTGACGTTCTGTTTCTGCCGGTAATTTCGGTGTTTGCCGCCTTACTGGTTGGCTCCATTCTGATTATTGCCATTGGAGAAAATCCGTTTGCCGTCTATTGGGTTTTCTTTAAAAATTCACTCTTTTCCATCAACGGAATTGCTTATACGCTTTTTTATGCCACCCCGCTCATCTTTACCGGGTTGGCCGTGGCAGTTGGCTTTCAGTGCGGGCTTTTCAATATCGGGGCTGAAGGTCAGCTTTATATGGCAACAATGGCGGTTACTCTGACCGCAATCTACCTGGGCAACCTTCCCGGATGGTTGATCGTACCCATTTGTTTTGTCACCAGTTTTTTAGTAGGAGGGATCTGGGGAGGTATCCCCGGCTTCCTGAAGGCCAGATTCGGTGGACATGAAGTTATCAACACCATCATGATGAACATGATCGCCTACAGTTTTGTGAACTACCTGGTTGTTGGACCTTTTCACAGGAAAGGAACTTCGATTCTTGAAACCGAATTCATCCCCGAGGTTGCAAGAATCCCTCGAATGCATGAAATTCTCCCCTTTTTCCCCGAACGAATCCCGCTGAACTTCGGCTTTTTCATCGCCTTACTGGCTTGCGTCGTTGCCTACCTTCTGCTTTGGAAAACGAAATGGGGTTATGAAATTCGAGCAGTCGGTATTAGTGACAGCGTTTCAAAGTATGCGGGTATCAATGTCAAAAAAAATATAATTATGGCCATGTTCATCGCGGGAGGATTTGCCGGGATGGTTGGCATCCATGAGGTAATGGGCTATCGTTATACCTATCATGATAGTTTTTCCCAGGGAGCCGGCTTCGTTGGTATTGCCGTCGCCTTATTGGGGCGAAATCATCCGGTCGGTGTTATCCTGGCGGCATTGCTGTTTGGCGCTCTTAATCGGGGTAGCCTTTTTCTGGATCTACAATTTGATTCACTTTCAAAAGATCTGGTTATGGTGTTGCAGGGCACGATAGTGTTGTTTGTCGCAACGGACAAATTCTTTAAAGGGTTTCTCAACTTTTTTAAATTCAAATCGAAAGATGGAGTTCCTTCAGGATAGGATTTTTGCAGATTATGCCAAATTACGTTAATACTGAAAACATTGCCTCACTGGAAGATCTCATCAGGAAGATCCCCAAAAACGACCTACATGTTCATCTGGATGGGTCCGTGCGGCTGGAGACCATCATTGAGATTTCAAAAAAGGAAAAGGTGAATCTTCCCAGCTTTACGGTGGAAGGTTTAAATGAGCTTGTTTTCAAAGACCAATATGAAAGTCTGGAAGATTACCTGACCACCTTTGGATATTCCGGAGCAGTCATGCAAACTCCGGAGTATCTGGAACAGATTGCTTACGAGCTTGCCATTGATAATCAAAAGGAAGGGGTTCGGTATATAGAGGTCAGGTTTGCGCCGCAGTTGCATATTAATGAATTAATGGATATGGAAACTGTGCTCAAATCCGTATGCAAAGGTTTGGAAAAGGCCCAAAAGGAATTCAATCAACGACCTGAAATAAAGGAGGGAAGCGAACCTCCCTTTTTTTCCAGCGTTATTGTCTGCGCCATGCGAGACTTCGGCCCCTGGTCGCTGTATTTTAAAAATTTCATTAACTCGTTTACCTATTCCAGTAAAAAGGATATCTGCCACCTGGCATCCCTGGAACTGGCAAAAGGTGCCATTTCTATCAGGGATAAGCTTGGTCTGCCCATCACAGCCTTTGATCTGGCAGGAGCCGAAGCCGGTCATCCCGCAGCTGATCACTGGAGAGCATTCCAATATGTCCATGAAGCTTTCATGCACAAAACTGTGCATGCCGGGGAAGGTTTTGGACCGGAATCCATTTTTCAGGCCATCACCGAACTGCATGCTGATCGCATAGGACACGGTTATTTCTTACTGGATACTTCAAAAATTATTAATCCAAGAATCTCCAACAAGGAAAAATACGTATCCGATATTACGCAATATATTGCGGATCGCAGGATCACCATTGAGATATGTCTTACCAGCAACTTGCAGACCAACCCGGAAGTAAAAATGATTAAAAACCACACTTTCGGCAAAATGCTGGAACACAATCTTTCTACAACCTTTTGTACAGATAACAGGACCGTCAGTAAAACATCCGTTACCAAAGAGATCATGCTGGCACTTGAAAATTTTAAACTGAGTAAAAAGGAACTGCGAAATTCTATTATCTACGGATTTAAACGCAGTTTTTTCCCTGGGAAATATCAGGAAAAAAGAGCTTATGTTCGCAAATGCCTGAACCACTACGACGAAGTTATAGCGCAACATCCAGATTTTTAAGGTGCTTATCCGGTTTATTCGGAATAGGATTTAACGGGTTTGCTCTGATAAATACATATTAAAACATGAGACCAATATGTGGGAAATAATAGATATTGAACTGTTTGCATCTGGTGTTCGGTTATCTACGCCGTTGATTTTAGCTGCCCTTGGTGGAATGTTTTCCGAGCGGGGGGGAGTGGTAAACATCGCCTTGGAAGGGATTATGATCTTTGGCGCCTTTGTGGGAGCTGTGATTGCCTTTGAAACTTCCAATCCCTGGTACGGGTTGCTGGCGGCAATGCTGGTGGGTGGTCTGGTTGCCCATGTTCATGGCATTGCCAGTATTCGCTACCAGGCAGATCAGGTTGTGAGTGCAACTGCCATCAATCTCCTGGCAATCGGTATTCCCGCTGTACTCGCCAATGCCCTGTACAATTCAACCACGGTTACACCGAATATCCCTTTGATGCTTCCAATTATTGAGATCCCGGTCATCTCCAAAATTCCATATTTAAACGTTCTCATAGGAAAATACTCCATTGTGGTTCTATTCGCTTATGCTATGGTTCCAATATCCTGGTTTATTCTTTTTAAAACCAGCTTCGGTCTTCGCTTAAGGGCGGTTGGGGAAAATCCGGAAGCTGCTGATACAGCCGGAATCAACGTATATAAGATGAGGTATTACGGGGTATGGATCAGTGGGCTGTTAGCAGGACTGGGCGGGGCTTTTCTTTCCATTGCCCATGGAAGTTCCTATGTCAGAGACATTTCTGCCGGAAGGGGCTTTATTGCGTTGGCAGCTTTGATTTTTGGTAAATACAGACCGGGTCTGACCCTGTTGGGATGTATGCTGTTCGGAATAGCAGATGCTTTCCAGATTCGGGTACAGGGAGTGATTCCCATTCCCACTCAATTTGTGCAGATGTTTCCCTATATTCTGACCATGATCGTTCTTGCCGGACTAATGGGGAAGACAAGAGTTCCGGCTGCAGATGGTATTCCTTATGCTCAGGCAAAATAGACAGTCCATGGACCTGATAAACCTTGAATTAAAAGCTGGTTACCCCATGAAATTTTTATTGCCAGGAAACAGAACAAAAAAATATTTGTTATCCTTCCTATTAATATTCGGATTATGCGGCTTTTTAATTGTATCGCCTGTTTCCGGGCAAAGCCAGCCAAGTCCCGATTCAACTGATCTGTCAAATATAAATTGGAGTGACGAAACGGAAGAGGAGGAGGAAGCCGACCTTACCAATGAATCCGCAGAAGAAAATCCGGCAGCTGCAGAAACTCAATCAAGCGATCCCTCCGGAATGAGTTGGGAGGATGAAGAAGGAGAGAACACCGGCGACAAAGTGGATGACTCCTTCATGACAATGACGAAAGCGGAGGAGAAAGATCTTGCAACCAAAGAAACTCGGATTCACTTTTTCGGGTTTATTCTGTTCATCGGCTATATCCTGGGTGGTGTTTTAACCGGTTATTTTTCCAGGAACAGAAAACTGGCCATCAATTATCCTCCGGAGCTGCTTATACTTCTGCATACAGTCTGGCCTCTTGAGTGGCTGTTTCTGACCTTTGCCGGGAAGAAGGTTCGATGAAGTTCCGGTTTAAGTCAATGTGTGCCAGTCACGATATCCGATTAAATACAGAATTCCATCCAATCCGAACGTAGAGATAGCCTGCTCAGCCGTTTTCTTTACAATCGGTTTTGCTCTAAAAGCGATTCCCAGACCAGCCTTACTTAACATGGGCAGGTCATTGGCCCCATCACCTACTGCAATCACCTGTTCAAGATTGATGTTTTCTTTTTCAGCAATTCGCTGCAGTAGACGAGCCTTCATTTTGCCATCGACGATTTCACCCTCAACCCTGCCGGTTAACTTCCCATTTTTGATTTCGAGTTTATTGGCGTAAACATAGTCGATACCTAATCTCTGTTTGAGGGCTTCTCCGAAGTAAGTAAATCCCCCGGAAATTATAGCTGTGGTAAAATTTAGTTTTTTTAGAATCTCAATAAGGCGTTCCGCTCCTTCAGTTAATGGGAGGTTTTTTGCTATTTCCACCAGCTTGGATTCGTCCAATCCTTCCAGAAGTTTTACACGTTGAATCAAACTCTCACTGAAATCGAATTCACCCTGCATAGCTCTTTCCGTGATAGTGGAAACCTGATCTCCGACTCCGGCAGCCTTGGCAAGTTCGTCAATTACTTCTATTTCTATGAGGGTTGAGTCCATATCAAAGGCGACCAGACGCCGATTCCCCCGGTAGATGTTATCTTCCTGTAAAGCAATATCGATCTCCAGATCATTAGCCGTCTGTAGGAGGTCGTTTTTCATCTTATTCTTATCAGGCGGATCACCTCGAAATGAAAACATAACACAGGCTTTTTTTCGGGTCTCCGGTCGGTTAAGATGGATTCTTCCGGAAAGACGAGAAATGCTGTCAATATTAAGACCATTGGCGGCAATAATGGAAGAGATCTTCGATATCTGTTTCGCAGTAATTGTGTGAGCCAGCAAGGTGATAACATTGCGGGTTTTTCCCTGAGCATCCACCCATGAATTGTAGAGTTCCTCGTCAATTGGGGTAAACTTAATATTGATTCCCAGGTTGTGAGCACACAGTAAAACATCTTTAAGAATGGGCGATGATTGAGCCTCCTCAGGGATTTCGATCAGAATTCCAAGGGAGAGTGTGTTATGAATAACCGCCTGTCCTATATCGAGAATGTTGGCGTTATGCTGTCCCAAAATTTCCGTAATTGAAGAAGTAAGACCCGGCTTATCTTCACCGGAAATATTGATGATCATAATCTCACGCATTCTCAATCTCACAAAAAATACATTATTTGTTTATAAAAGGTTCATTAGACTAGACAGGCTCCAGACTCAGTATCTTCCCCAATAAGTCAATGACATCCTTATGGTTGCCCGGAAGAACCAAATGGTGATTTCCCAAGGGGTTTTCCCGAAGACTGTCAACAGCTTCTTTTGGAAGCTCAATTTCAATCTGGGTACGGCAGGCGGAAGCGTAGCGGGGGCGGTTTATTATCTTACCAGTAGTTGTAAAAATCCGTTCGAGTGTATCGTCCAATCTGAAAATAGTGATCTCATCACCGGTGAATTCGCCTTGAATGGCAGTGCCGATTCCTGTTTCAAAATGGGTTCTGATTTCAAAATCGGATACAAGTCCCGGATCAATGGTGCAGTGAGCCAACAGAGTCTTCTCATAACTGATCTTGGCAACATTCGCCAGCCATGGAATCTTTCCGGTTAATGCTTTTGCGATTATCATTCCTGTTCCGCTGACGATATCCCCTTCGCAGGCAGCCGGAATCCCAATATGGTTCAACATGGCCAGCGCCAGACAACCGGAAACAGCCCTGGTCTTCACCAGTGAAAAACATTCAACGGTAACAGCATCCAGTTGATGGTTTTCAATCGTTGATTGTAGAAGCGAAAAAACCTGACCCGCTTTTTCGATATCCTGCCCATTTCCTCTGGCAAAGGTGGATTTGAAGATTTCCGGTGCTTCCATTGTCTGGAAATCAGGCAGGGTTTCCCAGGACAGCTTCTTAAGCTTGATCCCCAACTTTGTATTCAGGATTTCCGGTTTGATTTCGGATGCAACTAGCCATTCTGAAACTTCCCCGATTAATCCCAGTTGTTGGCCGTTTATTTTGGCCAGTGCATTTTTTACCTGGTAGAGATGATTAAGAAAAACTTTGGTTTGGCCATCCTCAGCGTCCAGTAGCAGCGAATCGATTCCTCTCCTGAATAGGGCGGCTTTGACCTCAAGTGCCGAAGCATTGGAATTGCCGTCGGCAGAGGCTATCATCACATAATATCCTCCCTTTTCAACAACTGACAGGGCTGATCGTTCCGACCCTCCTGATAGAAAGAAAATAACGTCGGGATACAAATCCACGAATTCAATCTTGGCAGGCCCTATCAGTTCGGCAAACTTCTCCTTGCCTTGACTAAAAATCTCTTCTCCCGCATCCCTGAATGCAGTTAGTTTTACTTTTAATGGTACCATCCTTATTCTCCCCGTGGTTTTTCTGAGTGAAGTGATCTGTTCTCAAGGTGAAATTGGTTGATTGATCAAATCTCTCCCAGTATTGTTTTCTTGATCAATGTTAAAGGTGCAGTTTTTTCACTGGTAATTTCTATTGATTTATTGAAATAGGGAAGAGCATCGTTTAGTTTTGATTCATCATTGAACCGAATTTCTAGTATAGTCTCACCTGCTTTAACCCTGTCTCCAACTTTCTTTTTGACGATCAAACCAACGGCGGGGTCAATAATGGAATCCAGTGCGATTCGACCTGCTCCCAGGTAAACAGCACCTTTTCCGATGGTTAAGGCATTGAGCGATTTAATGTACCCGCTGGAGTCTGCTTTCATCAGGTGTTTTTCCCCGGCTGTGGGTAGTTTGGAATAATTGTCTAATGCAGAAGCGTCGCCCCCTTGCTGCTCCACTATCTGTTTGAATTTCAAAAAAGCGGATCCATCCTCTATACTCTTCATCGCCATTGATTTCGCTTCGTCGAGGTCTTCCGTCAGGCCGCCCAGGATAATCATATGTGCTGACAGCAAAATGCTGAGATCAACCAGATCTTTCTGCTCAGGTAGAGCTTGTCCTTTCAGGATATCTACCGATTCAATCACTTCCAGGGCATTACCGACATAGCTGCCCAAAGTCTGGTTCATATCCGTAATTAATGCCGTTACTTTCTTTCCCATTTTGTGTCCAATCGACATCATCAGCCTGGCCAGCTCTTCCGAATCCTGTTCGGTTTTCATAAAAGCGCCACATCCGGTTTTTACATCCAGTACCAACGCATCAATTCCTTCAGCCAGCTTTTTACTCATGATACTGGCAGAAATCAGCGATTTGTTTTCAACGGTACAGGTAACATCCCGCAAGGCATAAAGCTTTTTATCAGCCGGGGCGATCTCTTGTGTCTGTCCTATCAAACAGATTCCGTAATCCCTTACCAAACGTTGATAAGCATCCAGGCCTAGATTAACATTAAATCCCGGGATAGATTCCAGTTTATCCAACGTTCCTCCGGTGTGTCCCAGGCCCCTACCAGAAATCATGGGAACCGGAACTCCCAATGCTGCACAAATCGGGGCAATGATCAAAGATGTCTTGTCACCCACACCGCCGGTTGAATGTTTATCTACCTTTATCCCCGGAACGCTTTTAAGATCAACCACAATACCGGAATGGAGCATGGCTTCTGTCAGCCAGACTGTTTCATCAATGGTCAGTCCGTTTAAATAAGACGCCATGAGAAAGGCTGAAGCCTGGTAATCCGGGATATTATCTTTGGTATAAGCTTTGACAAAGAATTGTATCTCCTCTTTGGTAAGCGATTTACCATCCCTTTTTCGTTCCAATATCTCCTGAAAATGCATGATACCTTTATCTGAATTGATAAAACTCCCAAATCCTAATTATCACTGACAATGGCTATAGAAGCTGAAGCACCTATACGGGAGGCCCCGGCTTCAATCATGGCTCTGGCATCCTCGGTGGTCTTTATGCCGCCGCTGGCCTTTACTCCGACATCGTTACCCACAATTCTTCTCATTAAGGCAATATCTTCAATTTTGGCTCCCCCTCCGGCAAACCCCGTGGAAGTTTTCACGTAAGCTGCCCCTGCCGCTTTTGACAGAGCACAGGCAACGATTTTCTCATCCTCATTCAGGCTGCTTGTTTCGATGATAACCTTAACTGGGTAAGGCTTTGCAGCATCGACCACTGCTTGAATATCCAGCATGGTTTTTCTATAATCCTTAGCTTTCAGTGCTCCGATATTGATCACCATATCAATTTCCTTTGCCCCGGCTTTTACAGCCTCCTTGGTTTCAAAGGCCTTGGATGAGGTAATGGCAGCACCTAAGGGGAATCCAACCACTGCAATTGGAATTGTGTTTTGGTTTTCCAGAATTTTTGCTGCCAGGGATACATTGGATGAATTAATACAAACGGTTTTAAAACCATATTCGATCGCTTCCTGGCAAAGTTTCTCAATCTCCGCATCCGTTGCTTCCGGCTTCAGCAGGGTGTGATCAATAAAGTCAGCCAGTCTTTTATCTTTTAAGTCATTAATATTTTTTGCCACATTCCCTCCTAGGTCATTTCCATATTATCTATAATCATTGAAACCAGCTTCGTAAAATCATTTTTTACCCTGGAAGCCACCGCTGTAACTTCTTTATGAGACAGTTTCTGGTCACTAATTCCGGCAGCTGCATTGGTAACACAACTGATTGCCAGAGTTTCCATTCCCATGTGACTGGCGACAATCGCTTCCGGAACGGTACTCATACCGACAGCATCGGCACCCAATAGTCGTAACATTTTAATTTCCGCAGGTGTTTCGTAACTTGGACCGGTCAAAGCCGCATAAACGCCTTCCTGCAACTTAATTCCCAGTTGATCGCCGCAATTCCTGGCAAGATTTCTCAATCGTCTTGAATAGATCTCAGTCATGTCGGGAAATCGAGGACCCAGCTCATCTATGTTGTTTCCAATTAAGGGATTATTGCCCATCAGGTTAAGATGATCCTGAATGATCATCAGATCCCCTGCCAGAAAGGATAAGTTGATACCGCCGACGGCATTGGTAAGAATGAGCTTGTTTACACCTAAGACTTTGAAGGTTCTGAGAGGAAAAACGATGGTATCAAGCGGATATCCTTCATAAAAATGGAACCGTCCATTCATGCATACCACATGCTTTCCCTTAAGATTACCAATAATCAATTCTCCTGCATGCCCTTCAACAGTCGATTTTGCAAAATTGGGAATGTCGCCATATGGAATTACAACGGGCTCTTCGATCAATTCTGCTAAAGGGCCCAGACCAGACCCCAAGACTATCGCAACTTCAGGAATAACTGGGGTTCTTGATTTTAAATAATTAGCCGTTTCTTTAAGCTTTTCAAGTGTCATCGATTTTTTCCTGCCTGGTGTAAATTATGGGATTGACTTGGTATAGTAGTATATCCTTGTTTTAACTGGCATCATTAAAACAGCACCTGCTTGTAGCTGATTATGCTCGATATTGCAGCAAAAAACAAAACAAGTTTTATTCTGACTTAGAAATGGAATTCAGGCAAACCAATAATGGATCAAGGCAGGGCAATCGCATGAAAACCCTTGCAAGCTCCCTTTTTTTCATCCAGTGGAAAATGGCAACCGATTTGTTCCCAATCTGTTTTTGTGCCATTCCCCGAAGGGGATAAACAATCAATAGCCCGGGGTCTGTGAGCCTGCGAACGCCAACCCGGGATAACTTCCTTCCTGGGGTGGCACTCATAAGTTCGCTGACCCCGGGCTTTTATTATTGAACCCCCGTTGGGGTTTCTTCTCAAAACTTCTTATTGAAAATAATTCAGACAACAGCTGTATTCATCGAAATTTTCATGCGATTGCCCTGTGGATCAAGGTAAGAGCGTTACCATGCTTCATACATTACCATAGGGCCCTAAACTAAAGCAGTGTTGGCGAAAATAATATATTCTAAGCTGTAGGGCGACCCTACGTGGTCGCCTTTGAAGAGGGCAGGTGGAGGTGTAACCCTGCGTCCTGGATAATTGCTATTAAAACAGATGGATTGTATTGAATCAGGATTACTGAGCTTATAAGTACGATTAATTAAATTTAATATTACTATCATTATTTTTTAACAATTGCCTTGCAAACAGTAATCTAACTGGATAGAGTATGAAAAAATTTCAGCTCAAATTAGGTCAGAAAATGAATATTACATTGAGACAATTAGAGATCTTTCTTGAACTTGCACGAAATCCGCACCTGGGCAGAGTGGCCGAATGTATCGGCTTAACACAATCTGCCGTATCCATGGCGATAAAGTCACTTGAAGAAATTCTGGATAAAAAGCTGTTTGATCGAATCAATAAGAAGCTGATTCTTAATGAATATGGACGACTTTTCTATAAAAAAGTAGATCCCATTGTTGCGCAATTAAGTGAGACCGAAAAGCTTTTTCAAGATGAACACTATTTCGGGGATCTTAAAATCGGGGTTAGTTCTTCAATTGCCAATTATCTGATTCCACAGATTATTTACGGCTTCAAAGAGAAGTACAAAGGGGTTACCATGCACATGGAAACGGGTAATACACAGGAAGTTGTTTCCATGATTGAGAACGGTCAGGTGGATATGGGATTTGTCGAGGGTGAGTTTAACAGTGTGGATGTTATCAAAGATGTTCTGGGAGATGATGAGTTATTTATAGTTACAGGTGATCTGGATCTCGACAAAACTAAAGAGTACGATATCGAGGAACTCCTGGATAAAAAGTGGGTATTGCGGGAAAAAGGGTCAGGCACACGGGAAGTATTTCTACACCACCTGGGAGAGTATACCAAGCGTGTTAACGTGTTCATGGAGTTGGACCATGCAGGCGGGGTCAAATCAGTGCTTCACAATAAGGACACCCTCGCCTGTCTGTCACAATATTGCGTCAGGAAAGAGCTGGTAAGCGGTTTGCTCAACCGGCTCAAAGTCAAGAATATTCGCTTCACCCGATCTTTTTATACCGTCTGGCATCGCAATAAAATCCTGAGTCCGATTCTACTGGAATTCATCGAGATGGCCAAACACTACAAAAAGATTAGCACCTCAACTCTCAGAAATCTATAAATCAACGACAATATTTGCGCGCCATTGACTGGTACTCAATTTTGAGATTTCAGGAGGCGACAGCGATTGGAGTGCTATCAAGTCGCATCCAAGATGGTCAATGCCCTGCCTCTTTCATTGGGAAACAGGTCTGCAGGTACAAAATCTCTACCCAGTTTTTTAAAAATCATATATCGGGCACAGTTGCCATGGTCATTTCTGCAGTATTTGTCCTGAAAAGATTTGGCGGTTGACGGTAATTTTGCGGTTGCGCAGTCAAACAGATCACATTTTTCAAAGCATTCACAGGTGTTTGTCATAATTATTGCTCTTTTAGTTAGTTACCAGACCACTCGTTACCTTGAAGATTACTGCAAGAAAACAATAACCCCCTCTTTTCTTAATCTCTGATAGCAATCCATTTTTACTCTTCAGGTTATCTTTTGCTTAACAGGCAATCGGTCGAGATAAGGTAATACCCTTTTATAGGGTCTTATCTATCTTGCTGAAGATCGATGAATTTCAAAAGATCATAAACGAGTAGAATTGAAAAAAAATCTCTTCGAATTTTCTGGGAGTGGCCCTCTGAAATAATAGGTTGTGCTGTACGTATTACTATAGGTTAAATGCAGGATGTCGTAATCAGCAGATTTATAGTTGCTGTGACCTTAGTCAAAGCTGACAATCCGATTTGGTGATGCCTTGTTTTAATGGTTTATTTTTATGAAGAAAAAGGTCAGATTTTTATCGGACACACTGGCTATTCAGGCAGGCATATCCGGCACATACACCACCCTCATTCTGGTTCGCCGATTTGGTACGCACCAGGTAACCAATATCTCTGTTAAAATTTATGATGCTGCCATCGTAGAAGCAAGTGGCATAACGACCGATTTCACTTACTGTTTTAACTTCCTCTGCTGTCTTATCCACCACCAGAATTGATGTCTCCCCCGGCGGTTTAATTCGTTCCATGAGAATATAGGCTTGTTTTTCAGCATTGTTAAATCCTTTCAAAGCGGCTACCATCTCCTCACCATACAGATTATTCCCACCTCCTTCCCGCTGTGGTTTTAAAACGTAATCATGTGGTGATTGCATGGCCAGATCGAAGGCAGTTTGTGAGTTCACCTTCTCATCCAATTCATATATGGCGGCGAAATTTTTTCTAATCTCTCGTGCCAGCTCCGCAGGCAGAAACTGCTCGATGATGCCGGGTTTAGCCAGAACCTGCTGGATTTTTTTAGCTCCTGCCAGTTGCATCCCCACCGAGGGGCACTTGATTGTGGATGATTTTTCGATCAATATCCGACCATTCCAAGCCTCATTTGTTGTATAGTCATTTGGAGTGTAAGCGGCTCGAAAATAGGTCAGAGCAATAACCCTGTTGTTGACAACCAGATGTCCTTTCCTGATGCATCCATGTTCTGCAACTTCTTCCAACGTCATACGAATGGTTTGAATACCGTATTTGTCCAGCAGACGATATTCGATGCCCCGTTGGTCAAACAGGTTTTGTTCTTGAGACTGCACCACCATTAGCAGGTAAGTATTGGGGACATCATAGTAGGTTACGACCTCTCCCATTGCATCCACAACACCTTCCAGAGGGTCATTTTTCACCAGTTTACCTTGACAGTGCAACCGTTTCACCATGTACTGATGAAGCTGGTACACTTTCCCGGAAAGATAGGGAAAACTGTTCGAAATGGTGTTAAATTCAACTTGCTTTGGAATCAACAACCCCGAATTGTTATCATCCGTTAATAGAAAATCATTGCGGGATATCTGTAAGTGATGAGATGTATCCGTTTCAGACAGAAGATCCAGCAGTTTTTTTATGAAAAGGTCTGTCTTAGCCACTGCTTTAAGATGTTCTTGAAGAAAATCCCTGTTGTTTCCCACTTTCACCATTAATTCATTATACACTGGCGTAAGGGCAACAATGGAATCCAATACCTCTTCAGGGATTTGAAACGGGCTCAAACAGATGGGGGCGTGTGTCAGTACAAACTGGGAGTTGTATTTCACTATTCCGTTAGTGAAACAGTAATCGACTGCTTCCAGGATTATTTCTTTCATCATTGTATTGTAAGGTTGATTGATACGATTTCTTCGATCAAATGATCAGTGGAGTATTATCGGTGGTCTTTTCTAAGTAAAACCGATTTTATTAAAACTGTCCTCTTTTTTTATTTTTTGTTTTTTGAAAATTCTCTCAGATTCATCAGGTTGTTGAATGGGAAGAGTAAAATGTGTCGTAACACCATCTTCCGGGTTCTTCTCTATCCATATCTTACCGTGATGATCTTCAACGATTAGTTTACAGATGGCGAGGCCGATACCTTTCCCGCCAGCGCCGTCTCTGGTGAGACTGCTCTGGGTAAATTTTTCAAATACCATTTCCAATTCGTTTTCAGGAATTCCAATCCCCTGATCGGAAACGGACACTTTAACAAGGTTGTTTTCGGAGACTTTTGTCTCAATTTCCGGATAATTTAAAGTTATGTTAACCCGGCTGCCGTTAGGTGAAAACTTAATTGCATTTGAGAGGATATGCTTCAGGACTTTTAACAACCACTCCTGATCACACTCAATTGCTATTTGCCGTTCTATATTTTTATCCAGATTCAGTGTGATTTTTTTCTCCTGCTGCAGCTGCAAACAGTGGTTAATTGCTATGTTAAATAATTCCGAAAGGTTTTGCTTGCTCAGGTAATATATAGCCTGCCTGCTTTCCAAAATAGAAAGATCGAACAGGTTTGTAATAAACAGGAACAGATTCTGACTGGATTCATTAATATTGTGGAAGTACTTGGATAGATTTTTAATAAAATCATCATCCGTTTCCGCCAGTAATTTTTCCGTTTTTTCCAGGCCCAGTCGGGAAAAACTGTTTATGTGGTGAATGGGGGTTCGAAACTCATGACTCATATTTTGCAGAAAAGCATCTTTAACCTGGTTTGCTTTTTCTGCTTGTATCAACGCCTCTTTTAACTCCACAGATCGCAGTTTAACCATCTCTTCCAGGTGTTCCTGATACAGTTCACGGTTCTGGGCAGTTTTATGCCGCTCCGAAATGTCAATCTGAAAACAGACAACGGAAGGATGATCTCCCCCCTTAAATGACATGGACCGTAGTTCAACCCATTTGACCTGGCTTTTCCCACAAATGATTCTATAAATACAAGGGGGCAAAGGAGAATCACTTTTCAATTGCGTGTCAAAGTGCATCTTAACAACATCGCGATCCTCTTCATATATCAGAGACAAATATGGATTAACCTTTATCTGATTGCCGGTTAAAGCATAAATCCTCTCGGTTTCTTTGTTCAGATCAATGATATGTTCCCCTCTGAATACGAAAACAGCGACAGGAGCATCTTGAAAACTTTGACAATAAAACCTGCCGGAATCCCCTTCAACTTCATTGCATTTGGAGATCCCATCAAGCCTCTGTTTTAATACCCTAACCTGTTCTCGCAGGTTCACCAATTCATTGAGGGGGTCTTCCCTCGTTTTATCCCTCATACTCATTGCAGTTTTATTGGTATAATCTTCGTTTCCAACATAAAAAACCTATGGTTAATCTCCTTAAAACTACTGTCCAGTTCCGGATAGACTTATTCCATATTAGTCCTAACAAAAAAAAAAGACAAGAAACCCAAAAAAAACTGAATAACTAGGTGTTAAACAATGGAATTCCAATCCTGCTCAGTTCCCAGGTCTTCCATAAGATTACCTGAACAAAAACATCGATTTCTCAAACAGCGCATTTTTGTTTCCCTGCAATCTTTCCATTATCAACTGAGTATAACACCGTCCATTACAAATCAAACTGAACCTGAATATTGTTACTTTTAATGTAACGATGCCACATAATGATAGTAAAAATTGATCGATAGGGTTTTAACTTTTCTGTTTTACGAAGAATGTCCTCTTTTGAGTCTGTCTCTTTGATAATCTTTGCCTGAACCATCGATTTTATTAAAGCCAGGTCACCGATTGGGAAAATATCCAGCTTATGCAGACAGCTCAGTAAATAAATATCAACCGTCCAATTGCCGATTCCCTTTATTTTGAGGAGCTTTTTTCTGATGGTGCCGGCATCCTCCGATTTCAGTTGCTCCAGATTCAGTCTATCATTGGCAACTTCATCAGCCAGCCCTTCAACATAGGTTTTCTTCTGTCTACTGAAACCACAGGTTTTAAAATCATCATCTGACATTTTTTGTATGTTTTCCGGAGTGATATCCACCAGTTTCTCTTTGAGTTTCTGAAAGGTCGAAAACGCAGAAGCGAGCGATACCTGTTGCTCCAGGATGATCATCACAAGACTTTGGAATTCCGGATTCCGATGCCAAAAGGGTGGATAACCAAACTCAATAAGAATCTGTTTTATCCGCTTATCCTTGGCGGCCAGCAGATCGCAGAGATCATTCAAATCCTCTTTTCCAAAGGTGTCAGCTGAATTGTCACCAATTCTACGACTTAGTATCATTTATAAGGCTCCCGCGCGATCCATTTAAATACAAGAAGTTAAATTAGACAGCTATTTGTACAATGTGGAAGCTATGTCGTGCAAGCACCTTTCCTGTAGATCGTTCACCTCCATTGAGGCTTTGTCATTTTGATTATCAGACGTCCATTGGAGCAGCAGGCTATTATCATTAATACCGACCGTTTATAATGATAAATTCAAGTTCTATCATTCATAATTGTTTCCTCTTCTTCGTCCAAGTATCTTTCCGGCTGATCATCAGAATCGGTGCCTTTTTTCAGGGAGTGATACACCTGCTGCAGAATATGATCGGAAGCAATCTGGCGGAAGTCCGTGTCACTCATTAACCGGGTGAAGTCTCCTCGTTTCCTTCCATCCGATCAATCACCAATCCTTCAAACGCCTTTTCAAACACATGTCAGAAGTTCTCCAGGGTATTGACGGACGCGGCTTGTCGCAAGGAATCATCGGCAGACGCTTCCTCCTGAATCTGATAAAAAAAGAGCTGGTCGGCCTGGGTAAATCCCGTTCCAAAACGTTCATTAGGAATGTTAATCAATTCAGAAAGATGGATGAGATCATCTTCACTATTTCCAGTTCCCACGTCACCAGGCCCTTTCAGCGGGTTAACCTTCCCTTCGTTCAAATCTATTCTGCCCTCACTTATTTTCTGCAGCCGATAATACTGCAGCTCAACTTCATCCTCCACCATGTATCCTTCTCCCGAAGTGCGTCGTGGCAATTTCAGAAGCAGGAATCTCAGGTAGGTATAAAGCTTTTCCAAATCGGAATCCTGGCAGGGGATTACCTGGGAGAGAAAACCATAGAGATTTCTGAAACTCACCAGCAGACTCTTGAACGATTCCTGCTCTCCCTCTGCTCCCAATGCCCTGAACCGTTCAAAACCGGCCTGTTCAGAATGCCGTCCATTTTAAAGTGATCAAACACCGACTCCTTTCGTTTGGGCAGGAAGTAAATACTGCAGAAATCCTCCACCTCGTTTTCGGATTCAGGTAATATCCTCATTGGGTGATTTTGAGGTGAAGGTGGGTCAAAATTATTGGCCGTTTTTGGGTCATTATAACTGTCCATTAACACTGGGCGGGTTGGGATGATGAACGCTATAACGCTGCTCGGATAACTGAAGAATTAAATGGGGAATCAGGGAGACCCGGAAAGATCCCGCCGCCGGTAACAAAAGAACAGGCAGAACAGGCGCTGAAAATGCCGATCCGGGAAAGCTGGTTAAAAACCTATCCCCCTGGTCAGAAACCAAGAAAAGGCGGCCGGATCTACGACGGAAAATCCAAAGGACTCTGCCCTGCAGCCAGGGAAATCCTCCTGAATCGTTTCTCGATCTGCAACACATTGTACCGGGAAAAACAATAGCCACCAATGAAGTATTAAGAGTCGGAGAAGCCCCGGACAGCAGATATCAGGTTAGTTCTCAAGCCAAACGGACGATCCCCCAACAGGTTGCCGCGTCCACACAGACACCTCAACCCGTTCAGGATGTAAACAAGGAGGTCAAAGAACTCCGCGCAATCATAGCCGAATTAAAAGCAGAAATAATCGAATGTCGGGAAGATAAGAGGTTCTTACAAGAAATGCTTGAGCAACAACTGGCAGAAAAAAACAGGATAATTGAGGAATTAAATCTTCAACTCGACAGAAAATCGGAAAAGATCGATCAACTGGAATATCAGGTCGGAGATCTCCACGAAAAACATGAGGGACTATTGGAGTTCATGGCAACCAAAAAAAGAGAACTTCTTTATAAAACCGAAGATAAGAGAACCCCAACAACCAAAAAGCCCCACACCGACTAAATCGAATATGCCCTCCTTGGCTCTCGTCGAACCAAAACCAAATGCGAAACTGATCAACCTGACCACACTTCTATAGACTGCAAAATCCTTTGGTTATTCTTCATTTCTTTTCTTAATTTCAAACACCTGCATTTTAACCCCTTGTAAATCCGAACATTCCACCCACACTGATTCTTTTATTGGAGATGATTCTGAACTAACGTTTCATCGAAGAATATAATCCAGCTAAGATTCCCCGGAAGAAACCTCCTTTTTGTCACAAAAATGAGAACTCCCAGCCCCCACCATCCACAAACCTACCAGCACGAACCCTCCGTGTCGCCAAAATCCTTACAAGATTATTTATCGTAAAAACAAAATTACCGATTCAATACCCAACACACCAATTCATTTGAATTCTTTAAATCTTTACTGTAAAAACATGGTTAATTAACCAACTCATTTATTTTTTCCAAATTGATCATACTGAGTACCTGGCTTCAAATTCTCATTCCAGAAGCCCGACAACAACCTCCGAAAAACTCAAATATGATCATATTTAAGAATTTTTTATCTGATTATTTATAATTCACAGCCCTTTGTAGAAGCCTCCAAGGTAAAGGAGGAGTGTGTGCGGCTGTATAGATTAAGTTGATAAATAGTGACCGCAAATTAAAGCGTCGATTAAAGCGA
>Ga0180009_10000132_pt1 | contig 118598 bp, 84 predicted proteins | sample OS_PC_MetaG_FD_123537 | JGI IMG/M metagenome (GOLD analysis project Ga0180009, IMG submission 123537) | Groundwater microbial communities from the Aspo Hard Rock Laboratory (HRL) deep subsurface site, Sweden - OS_PC_MetaG | ecosystem: Environmental > Aquatic > Deep subsurface > Groundwater...
AGTATCCATGTAGGACTTCCGCTTTTGCTTTTGACAAAACGTTCATAAGGTTCCTTATTAATTTCCAATTTTCCCGAAGCTCTTTTTTGAGATTCCTCTTTTTCTTTTTCCATTTCGCCGCTTACAAACCATGTATTCTGCCACCATCCGTCCCCCATAAGTTCTTCAGGTTTATAACCTAAAATTCCGTAAACCGATGGACTTATATATTTAATGGAAGACCTTGAGTCGGTAACAACAATAAGAGAACCGACATTTTGAAGAATTAGATCGGATAAAGTTATTTTATCCTGAGTGATTTTTGATTCTGTTATATCCATAGAATCGATATAAACTACACGTTTTCTGTTTTTATCTTTTACCGATCTCGCTGTTTCTTTTACCCAAAGGTTTTTGCCTTTTGAGTTTGTTCTCTGCAATTCCCAGTTTAGAACATTTCCTGTTTCTTTAACTAGTTTTTTTAAATGACTTCTAAAAACCTCAACATGGTTTGAGGAAGTTATTTTTTCAATGGATTTCCCCACAAGTTCGTTTGAAGAAAAACCCAGAAATTCGGCGCCTTTTTTATTTACATATAATATTTTTCCGTCCGCGTCTATATTAAACTGCATCAATGGTTTCTGTTCATAAAAATATTTTACCTTTGTTTCTATAAACGTAGCCCAATCGCTTACTTTTTTCATTTGCGCTTTAACATATCTGCTGTTTATAAATACAATAAAAAAAAGTAAAACCAATAAACCCGAAGCGATAAGATGATAGAACAGCCACTTCCATTTAGAGGCAAGCTCGGAACTATTTAAAAATCGTTTTTCATAAATATCATTTTTTATTTCAGCCGATAACTCGGTTATTAAATTTATATCAGACGTTATCGAGGTTTTTAGATTCGTGATCTTATCATGCGTCTCTGCTTTTAATAAAACCTGAAACTCATTATTAATTGAGTTTAGAATTGAATCTATTATTGAAATATTTAATTCGGCCTGCTTAATAAAGATTTTATTCAATTTTATTGAATCTACTAAAGCTTTTATTCCAACAAACCTTTTATTCCAGTAAACAGCAGCAGAGTCTTTTTCAATTTCATTGCCGAATTCGTTTTCAATTAAAAATAATTCAGGTAGTATTTGACTTATAGAATTATTTTTATCGAATAAATTCGAATTTGCGTTCATCTCCGTTTGTTTCTTATTTATGTAGTCATACAATTTATAACTCCATAACGAGAATACGGAGGTAATAAGCAGCATAAATATATAAAGAATAATAAATGAAATTTTTATCTTCATTATTGTCTCCGCAAATTGCGGTTTGTTGGGGAGTTACTTTATTTAATGACGTGCGTTAAGTTAGATAATAGTGCAGAATATTTCAAATATAATTGAATTCAAACATATCAATTTAAATTACAGCGTAAATTTATAAGTATCAAAAAGTTATTAATTTAAAAATGGATTTTCGATTCAATGGGCGGGGAAAAATACCGATCTAGGAATTAAAATCAATTTTAAAAATACAGGGGGGAGACGCCGGAAGATTGGAGAATGCGTCTCCTCTTTTAATTTTATTTAATCTCCTTTAAGCGGAATTCTTACCGAGACTTCGGAGAAATTGTTTTTACTATTAATTTGAAGAGTGCCTCCGACAAGGGTTAAAATGCTTTTAACAATTGATAAACCTAATCCGTTGCCGTTCTGCTGAAACTTATCTCTGTCGAATTGAACAAACTCAGATACTTTTTTTATCTGATCATTTGTAAATTCTCTTCCGTTATTAGTTATTTCAATCTGATAATAATCGTTTTCTTCTTTAGTGCTTATCTTAACAATCCCGTTTGCAAGAGAGAACTTAATTGCGTTATCTATTAATTCATCCAGAAGAATTCTTAAATAATTTTCCGGGATATTAATACTCCGCTCAATAATTTGGGATTCAAATGAAATATTATTTGAATAAATTTTCTGAAGTTTTTGAATTGTGTTTTCTATTGACCGGGCAATGGAATAATCTGAGCAGCTTTCATCAAGATGATGACTACCTGAAAACTTAATTTCCGATTTCAGCTGTGTAAATATCAGAAACTTTTCTATGGTTCTTAATAGTCTGTTCCCCGCCACATTAATTCTTTCAACCATATCAATTATTTCGGCCGGTGTCTCTTCTTTAAAATCATTTAGTATTAAATCCGTATAACCTAAAATTGATACAAGCGGGGTCCTTAATTCATGAGGTATGTATTTTGTGATTCCGGTTTTAAGAATTTCAAATCTATCTTCCAGATCCTTTTTTTTCTTTAACCTTGTTTTTACCGACTGAAGCAGTTCAGCCGCGTTAAAAGGTTTTGCAATGTAATCATCTACACCGAGATTCATTCCCTCTCTGTAATTTTCGTATGTTGTTTTAGCCGTTAAAAATACAAAAGGTATTGAGGCAAGAGTCTCGTCTTTTTTAATCTCCTCCAAAAGCTCATAACCGCTTTTTACGGGCATCATTATATCGGATAAAATTAAATCAAAAGGCTGTTCCTTAACTAATTTTAAAGCAATTTCACCATTATCCGCTTCGGTAATTTCATATCCCTCGTTTAACAACAAATATTTTATACCGGTTCTTATGCTTGAGTCATCTTCGGCAATTAAGATTTTTTCCATAATATGCTTAATAAATAATTTATTTAATTTAATATTCGAGAAGTAATTAATTATTTTAAAGCAAGATGTGATAAGCGATGGTATTTTATGATAAGCGATAGTAATATGATGTGAATAGCAGTCAAAATTAAACGTATAATTTGTCTAGTTTATTTTAAATATTTATTTCGGCAGACTTAGTGTAAATACCGTGCCTTGTTTTTTATTTGAAACAAAACCGACGTTACCTTTTAAATACTGTTCAATTATTAATTTTACGCTATATAAGCCAATTCCCCTCCCTTTTTCATTTTTTGTGCTAAATGACCTCTGAAAAAGCTGAAGTTGAATATTTTGAGGAATAATAGCCTGATTACTAATCTTAAATTGAATATTTTTTTTATTTTCAATTACATTTAAATCAATTGTGTCATTCTCATTTGATGCTTCAATGGCATTTTTCAGCAAATTTCCTAGTGACCTTATCAACAGATGCTGGTCGGTAATAATTTCTAAATCCGGATTTTGAACATTTATATCCAAATTTATTTTACCGTTTTTAATTTTGATAGAATAAAGTCTTTTTACTCCCTTTACTATATTTTCAATTTTTTCCACTTCCATATTGGGAGATAGATTTCCTTTTTCAGCGTTCGATAATTCCTGCTGGGACACAATTTCGTCAATCAGCTGATCCATTGAACCTAACAATGAACTTATCAGTTCAACTCTTTGTGTCTTATCATCAAATTCCGGAAGTACTTCTGCGAGACCTCTCGCAGCGCTAACTGTGTTTAATACATCGTGAAAAAATATTCTTTCAAGAGATTCTTTTCTTTTTTCGTTGGAAATATCTCTTAAGGTAACCATTGTGTATATATTTTTATCATAAACAATTGATTGGGTAAAAACCCTAAAATCAAAGGCGGTTTCAATTCCATTTATATCTGCCGTAATTCTGCACTCTTCAACGGCATTTGAATTTAAATTAATTGTGGTATTTAAAGCTTTAGCCGCGCCGCACTCTTTGCAGAATATTGAAGTGCCGCAGCCGCCGCTGAATTTGAATGCTTGAATACAGTTCAGCGCTTCTCCAATTCTTTTCCCGCTTATTTCATATATATTTTCACAACCAAAGGATTTTAGTCCTATTGAATTACATGCAATAATTTGTCTATGTTCATTTAAAAGAACTACTATTTCGGGGAAACCCTCAATTAGTTGATGAATTGTGGAATTATTTAATAAAACTGTCATTTCTTTATTAATAATTTCTGGACTGCTTCTTTCGGGAGACATGAAATATGTTTTTATTTCATTCTGTGAATTCATAGTTTTCATACTATTTAGTAAAATAAATAAAAGTTAATTTTAGATTAAAGATAAATCCTTGATACTTTTTATAATTTTTTCTTTTGTAATCGGTTTAACCAGATATGAAGAGCACCCGCCGTTATAAAATGTTCCTACAACATCTTTTGGTGTATCAAGTGCAGTAACCATAATTATTTTTACTTCATTTTTGGGAGGTATATTCCACTCCTTTTCTTTTTGCCTGATTATGCTTAATGCCTCTTTACCATCCATTTCGGGCATCATTATATCCAGGCAAATTAAATCATATTGGTTATTTTCAATATAAGCCAGGCTGAAGGCTTCTACCGCTTCTTTCCCGTTAACAGCTACATCGCAATTACCATATACAGAAAGCATTTTCTGCATTACTAATCTGCTAACGAAATCATCTTCAACAACTAATATTCTCATAATCCTTCTCTTGTTTAATTATTATTTTAACTAATAAATCATTACATTTTTTTCATTTATTGTATTTTTTGCACTTTCTAATTCTAAAACAAAATGGAAATGACTCCCATGCCCTACAATACTTTCTACCCAAATTTTTCCGTTCATAAATTCGACCAGCTGTTTAACTATTGCTAATCCTAGCCCGGTGCCCGAATATTTCCGTGTAAAAGAGCCGTCTATCTGTGTAAAATTTTCAAAAATAATATCCAATTTTTCTTCGGGAATACCCAAACCGGTATCGGACACTATAAAATGCAAAAGTTTATTCTGAGTTCCGTTATTTCTATGTTCGTAAGTTTTTTCGAGCTTAACATTAATACTTATAGTCCCGTGTTCGGTAAATTTAACCGCGTTGCTGACCAAGTTATTAATGATTTGTTTTATTTTACGTCCGTCACCTATTAATATTTCCGGCAAGGTTTCGTCAATTTCCAAAATTACATCCACTTGAGTTCTTTTTAATTGTATTTTATATGGCTGGATTATTTCATCAACAATCTGCGATAGATTAAAAGGAGCGATATTTAATAACTCTTTTCCGTCCTCTAATTTAGAGAAATCCAAAAGATTATTAAGCAGATCGAGTAATGTTAAACCGCATTGTTTTATCATCTCCATGAATTCAGTTTGTTCCTCATCTAATTTTGAGTCCAAAAGCAAATCAGTAAGTCCCATAATTCCGTTAAGCGGTGTTCTGATTTCATGACTGACATTTGAGATTATTGTTCTTTTTACATTATTTGATGATTCGGAAACATCTTTGGCAAGTTTTAACTCATCTTCCATTAATTTTCTTTTTGTAATATCGAAACAGGCACCTATAAATCCTCCGAAATTTCCGTCAATATCGTTAAAAGGATTACCGGCGAAAATAAACCAGTGATAGACATTATCGTTTCTTAATATTCTTAATTCAGTATCAAATTTTTCTTTTTTTGTGAATGATGATTCGAATAAATTGATAAATTTATTTTTATCTTCGGTATGAATACCATCATACCATCCTTTAAAAATTAATGAATCTAATTTATTGCCTGTGTATTCACTCCATTTTGAATTGAAGTAATTAAATTCTCCGTTTTTATTCGTTCTCCAGATTAATACAGGAAATTTTTCAAGTATGTTCAGATAAAAATCCTTACTGTAAATAGCCTGAAGCTGAGCATTTCTTCTTTTAGAAATATCACTTATTGTAATTACCTTTCCGGTAATATCTCCGGCTTCATTTCTAATTATTGATCTTTTCTCCTCAACAAAAACATGTCCGCCGCTTTTATTAACAAGTATTTTATCGTTAAACTCAGAAGGTTTGCCCTTGATTTCTGCTTCCTTCGAAAAAACTACAAGTCCTTCACTTGATGTATCCGGCAGGATTATTAGTTTGTCATTAAAATTTTCTCCAATCAATTCTTCGGTGCTGTAGCCCAATAGTTTTTCGGCTACATTATTCACAAATTTAATATTCTGGAACTGGTCGATAACAATTACACCGTCGCTGATGCTGCATAAAATTGATTTGTACCAACGTTCGCTTTCTTTTAATTTATCATCGGCTTCTTTTTTATAAATTGCGATCTGCAGCGTACCCTTTAGTTCTTTTATTTCAAAAGGTTTTACAAGGTAACCGTAAGGTTCCGCTATTTTTGCTTTTTGAATTGTTTTATCATCCGAATGGCTTGTCATAAAAATAACCGGGATGTTAAATTTCTTTTTTACAATTAAAGCGGTTTCAATTCCGTCGATATTGCCGTTAATTGTAATGTCCATTAAAATTATATCGGGGTCGCATTGCTCAATTAATTTTACCGCGTCTTCACCGGACGCAGCAATTCCAGCCACCTTATACCCAAGTTTAAGAATCATTTCTTCGGCGTAAAAAGCAATATTTTTATCATCTTCAACAATAAGTATTTTTTTTTCAGTCATAAATCAATTTCCCGTAAATTAAAAGGGGCATTTGTTTATTACAAAATTAGCGATACTACCTAAGGGCAATATTTTATTTACTCCGCCCAATTTAATCGCTTCATTAGGCATTCCGAAAACAACGCTGGTTTTTTCATCCTGAGCAATTGTAAAGGCTCCGGCTTCCTTTAATTCAAGCATTCCCTTTGCGCCGTCGTCCCCCATTCCGGTCATAATAACACCTATTGCGTTTGAACCGGCATAACGCGCGGCCGATCTGAACAAAACATCCACCGAAGGTCTGTGACGGCTAACTAACGGACCTTCTTTAATTTCTATATAATATCTGGCTCCGCTTCTTTTAAGCAGCAGATGATAATTCCCCGGAGCAATTAACGCCCGTCCTCTAATAACTGTATCGCCGTCTTCGGCTTCCTTAACTGAAAGTCTGCATATACTGTCCAATCTTTTGGCGAATGCGGTGGTAAAATTTTCGGGCATATGCTGAACGATTACAATACCGGGCGAATCAAGAGGGAAAGCCTCCAGAAATGTTTTTAATGCCTCGGTACCTCCTGTAGAAGCGCCTACAACAACAACTTTTTCAGTAGTCTGAATCATTGCTTTGCTTGTATTCTTTGCTATTACCGCGTCAGCCGATAGTTTCGGTTCAACTTCAATTCTTTTTGAGACATATTTCCGAATATTAACAAGAGCCGCCGCTTTAACCGCGTCGCAGATTCGAATTTTAGATTCTTCAAGGAACTGTTTTGTACCCATTTTGGGTTTAGTAATTATATCAACAGCGCCGCTTTCAAGAGCTTTCATGGCGGTAGCAGAACCGTGTTCCGAAAGGCTTGAACAAATTATTACGGGAATCGGATGCTGACTCATAATTTTCTGAAGAAAGGTTATTCCGTCCATTTGAGGCATTTCAATATCAAGAGTAATTACATCCGGAACTTGTTCGCTGATTCTATCTGCGGCAATAAATGGATTTGCCGCCGTAGCGATTACTTCGATAGCAGGGTCCGACGACAATAACTCACTAAGGGTCTGTCTTACTATCGCAGAGTCGTCAACAATAAGTACTTTAACTTTGTCCATTATTTTTTAACCTATTTAAAAATACTTCGCCGGTTTTTGTGAAGAATAAAATTTTTCTTCCCTGCTGTCCGCCAACGTCGGAAACTGACAGATTTAGATTATTTTCAGTTATAGCTTTATTAGCGGACATAATATTCTGTTTCCCTACTGTATTCAATTTGTTCCCGGAAGGGCTGTTTTTAAGAACATCTCCGCCGCCGAAAATTTTAACTTCTATATCACTTCTAATTATATTTCTTTCACCAAATTTTTTAACCATACTCCTTACCGTACAATCAACATATTTATAAGGGTCCGCGCAATTTACGCAATCTGCTCCATCCCCTTTGCAAAGCGGAAGCTGGCAATGTGAAATACCTGCATACGGCAGGGTTTTACAATACATTACAATGGATAAACACGATCCCAGAACAGTTGAAACAACAATTGGTTTGGCCGAGAAACAAACCTCACCGGGATGGAGATAAACTACCTTTAAGCCTTCTATATTCGGACTCATAATATTTTTCTATAGGTGCTTGCCGCTAATTGAACAATGGGTAGATTTGAATTAAATATAGATTCGGAATGACCGAGAAATAAATAGCCGCCCGGATTTAAGTAACCCAACAACCGCGCAATAAGCTTGTCTTGAGTAGGTTTATCGAAATAAATAATTACGTTGCGGCAGAAAATAACATCAAATTTTTCTTTTATACCGAAGTCATCATCCATAAAATTAAGCCATTGATACTGCACCGAATTTCTTAATACTGGAACAACCCGCACAAGCTTTTTTGTTTTGTCCTTACTTTTAAGAAAATACTTTTTCACCATTTCGTTTGGTATTGTAGAAATCCGGCTTTCCTCATAAACTCCTAAAACCGCTTTTTCCAAAATTCTTGTTGAAATATCCGTCGCGAAAATTTTATACGAATACCTTTTTATATTTGTCATAAATTCATTTAGAACAATCGCTAACGTATAAGGCTCTTCCCCGCTTGAACATCCCGCGCTCCAAATATTTAACGGACGGCTTATGCCGATATTGTCAAGTTCAATTAACTCCGGCAAGGCTGTTTCCGATAAAAAAACAAATTGTTTAGGCTCCCTGAAAAAATCCGTTTTATTAGTAGTAATTACATCAATCATATTTACTATTTCTTTTGAGCTTTCCTGTTTTGAAAAAAGAGCGTTGCAGTATTCATCGTAAGAATTCATATTTAATTCGCGAAGCCTTCTTCTTAACCTGGCTTCGACCATAACTTTTTTTGAATCGGGAATTTTTATGCCGCACTCTTTATAAATAAAACTGCTTAAGCGTTTAAAGTCGGAATTTGACAATGAAGGGGATTTTATTTCTGGGGCCATAATTATAACTCTTATTTAGTATTTTTTTATTCTAATTATTTGCGCGTCACATAAAATTGTTAAGTGACGCGCATTAAAGAATTATTTTTGATTAGAATTTTTCAAATTCCTGATCTAGGTTGTCGCCGTTTTTTCCCATATCTAAAGAAACGCCTACAGGTTTATTATTTTTTTTATTTTTACCGTTTGCAGGTTTTGGAGGAGCTATTTTTAAAGGTGTTTTTTCTACTTGAACGTGATTAAAGCTTAACTTGTGCGAATCATTAAATGAATGTTTATTCTGCATTGTATTTGCTTTTCTTACGTTCTGACCGTTCTTGGTATCAATTTTAAAAAATGCCATTGTATCCTGAAGCATTTCGGCCTGACTTAATAATTCTTCGGCGGTTGATGCCATTTCTTCCGACGCTGACGCGTTCTGCTGAATGATCTGATTGAGCTGCTGTATAGCGCTATTAATTTGTTCCGCGCCGCTGTTCTGCTCATTACTGGATGCCGTAATTTCCTGAACAAGTTCACTAGTTCTTTGAATATCGGGAACAATTTGAGTCAACAAATCGCCTGCTTTTTCGGCTATTTTAATGCTGGATGCCGATAATTGATTTATTTCAGCTGCGGCTGTCTGACTTCTTTCTGCAAGTTTTCTAACTTCGCTAGCTACAACAGCGAAACCTTTTCCGTGTTCTCCGGCGCGCGCTGCTTCAATCGCTGCGTTTAAGGCGAGAAGATTTGTCTGACGTGCTATCTCTTCAATAATAGAAATTTTACCTGCTATTTCTTTCATCGCGTCTGCCGTTGCGATTACTGCCTTGCCCCCTTCTTTTGCGTCTTCCGATGATTTTAGAGCAATCTTTTCAGTCTGCTGAGCGTTATCCGCGTTTTGTTTGATGTTTGATGTCATCTGTTCCATAGAAGACGAAGCTTCTTCAGCGGCCGATGCCTGCTCTGTAGCGCCTTGCGACATTTCTTCTGAACTTGAGCTTAATTCCTGCGAGCCCGAAGAAACGTTATCCGAAGCAGCCTGAACGCTTTCAACAACATCTTTTAACTTATCCACCATTATATTTAAAGCTCCGGCAAGCTGCCCAATTTCATCCTTCTGGTCGATATCCAATTTTTCTGTTAAATCGCCGTTTGAAACCATTTCTGCTAATCTAACGCCGCGCTTAAGTGAATTAACAATTATTTTTGAGATAAAAAGTCCTAACGCGACGGCTATAACAATTGCGAATCCTATAATAACAAGCATTGTTACTGTCGCGGTATTAGCAATTACAGTATTATTATCCGCCGTATTTTTGGCGTCAATTTCTTTGGCATGAACAATTTTATCAATCGCGTCGCTTTCCGCGTTAGCTGTTTTTGACATAGGTCCCTGCAGAAGTTCAAAAGCAGCGTCATTTTTACCTTGATTTACAAGCTCTTCCAAATGATCCAAATCTTTTCCGTAATCTGCCCTTGTCTGCAGAAAATGATCATAAAGACTTTTCATTTCCGCGCTGAGAATTTTAGTCTCAAATCGTTTTCCAATTGCGTCAATAGAGTCGCGGTAAACATTAATTCTTTCCAAAAATTCATTTTTTTCGGCAGGAGTCTTCGCTAATATTATATCTCTTGTATTAACGCGCACCCTTTGAAAATAATTTGTAATAGTTCCCATTTCTGAAATCGGGATTGTCATATTCTTATACATTATATCACCGTTATAGTCAATCGTTTTAATATTAGTGATACCCATATATCCAACAAAGCCGGTAATAAGAGCGACAAGAATAAAGCCGCTTAATAATTTTGTAGCGATTTTCAAATCATAAAACCATTTCATTTTTTTATCTCCGTTTTATTAACTAATTAAGGTTTCTTCGTTTGTTTTTGCGTTTACTGTATTCTGCACTAAATTTAATTCTTCGGATGAAAACACTTTATCTATATCAAGAATTATTATAAAGGTTTCATTGTGTTTACCCATACCTTTAATAAATTCGGTTTTTAATCTTGTGCCGATTTTAGGAGCCGGTTCAATATTTTTAGACTCAATTTCAAATACTTCCTGAACTGAATCTACAAGGGCTCCAATTACAGTTGTTTCATCGCCGATTTTAACTTCCACAACAACAATGCAAGTGTTAACAGTTTTTTCGGTACTTGACATTCCGAATTTTAAATTCATATCAACAACAGGAACAACGCTGCCGCGGAGATTTATAACTCCCTTCATAAATTCGGGAGTCTGAGGCACCTTTGTTATTTTTACATAATCCAGGATTTCCCGCACCTGAGCAACATCAACACCGAAGACCTCGTCAGTCAACTTAAACGTTAGATATTGTTTTGTTTCGTTTAACACAGAATTATCCATTTATTCCTCCGAGTTATTAGTAAATCATTAGCTTCAATTTATTTTATAGATAACTGTTCAAGCATATTTCTTTCATGTATTTCCTCATTAGAGGTAATGTCATTTATATCAAGTATAAGAGCAATTGTGCCGTCCCCCATAATTGTGGCGCCGGAAATTCCTTTAACGTCCTTATAAAAATGCCCTAATGATTTTAATACAGTCTGATGCTGACCTAAAACCTGATCAACAACAAATCCGGTTTTATTGCCTTTTATATCGGCTACAACTATTTGCTGTATATCCGGTCTTTTGGCGGTTATACCGAATCTTTCGCGGAGATTTATATAAGGGATAATTTTACCGCGTACATTTATTACGTTCATTTCGTGTGAATTCGTAATCTCTTTTTTATTTAGTTCAATGCATTCTTCGATAGTGGATAAAGGTAGTACAAAATTATCATCATCAATTCTTACAAGAAGTCCGTCAATTATCGCGAGCGTTAACGGAAGTTTTAAAGTGATAGTTGTGCCGGTTGTCTGGCTGCTTTTTACTTCAATTACTCCCCTTAAACTTTCAATAGCTCTTTTTACAACATCCATACCTACGCCTCTACCGGAAACATTTGTAACCTGAGCAGCGGTGGAAAAACCGGATGAAAAAACAAGCGCGTAAATTTGACTATCGGACAATTCATCTTTCTCATTTATTAAACCCATTTTTACTGCTTTGGCTTTAATAACATCCTTATTCATACCCGCGCCGTCGTCGCTGATTTCTACCAAGACATTTCCGCCGGACTGGCTGGCTGACAGTTTTACAGTACCTGTTTTTGACTTACCTGCTTTTTCCCTTATTTGGGGAGATTCAATTCCGTGATCCACGCAATTACGGATGATATGAACCAGCGGATCGTTAAGTTTTTCTATAATGGTTTTATCGAGCTCTGTTTCGGCCCCTTCGGTAATAATCTGCACTTCTTTGCCGAGTTCTTTAGAAAGGTCTCTTACAAGTCTTTTAAATTTGCTGAACGTTGTTCCTATTGGAAGCATTCTTGTATTTAACGCGCTTTCCCTCAAAGACCATGTTAATCTTTCAACTTCTTCAGAAACTAAATTGATTGTCGGGTCGTTTGTTTTGGCGGCAATCTGACTTAACCTTGCCTGAACGGTAACTAGCTCGCCTACTAAATTCACAAGTTCGTCCAACTTATCGGAACTTACCCTAATGCTTGAAGCGGTTTCAGATTCGCGGTTTGATTCCGGGCTTTCTTTTGATATCGGATTTTCTTTTTTATTGATTTTAATTTCAGCCGGAGTTTCGTTATGCTGATATTTTTCAAGCAGTTCGGTAATTGATGTTTTTTGAATTTTGGATGTTTCAAAGAGTAAATTTTTAAAATCCGTGAATGATTTTTCGTCTTTTAATTTCTTTAACTCATCGGTTTCGGCAATTTTTAGAACACACTGATCTTCAATAAAAATAAAAACATCCTTTATAGCGTCAATGCCTTTATTGGTTTTTAATATAATTTCCCATGATACGCCGCAGTCTTCAGGATTAATAATATCTAATGATTCAATACTATTAAAATCGGCCAGAATTATTGAATCGCCGAGGTCTTTCAGTTCTTTAATAAGATTAACAGGATTAGTTCCCGACAGGAAAATATCCTGAAAGGGCTGGAAATATATTAAGAATGTTTTAACAGGTTTAGAAGCGGCAAAACTATGTCCCGCGGGTTTAGCGGTTTTAATTTCATTTGTTTTATTATTCCTGCTGTTATAATCGGCGATGATATTTCTGAAAGAAGTTAATATTTCCTTGGTAAGGTTATCGTCCAACTGAGATGCGTCCTCAGATTTTACAAGCATAAAAGAAATTTGATCGCCCGCGGCAAGTGTTAAATCAATCAGCTCTTTAGTAATGTTTATTTCGCCGTTTCTTACATGGTCGTAAACATTTTCGATATCATGCGTAAACATCGCAATATCATCGTATCCGAACATGCCCGAAGAGCCTTTAATTGTATGAAGCGAACGAAAAACTTTCGCTATTACTTCGCTGTCTTTGGGATTGTTTTCCAATTCAAGCAGGGATACTTCAAGCTGGGCAAGAAGTTCTGTAGCTTCTTCTATGAATGCTTTTCTGTGGGCGTCGATCATCCTATCACCTTTTTCACAACATTTAAAAGTTGTTCAGGTACAAATGGTTTAACTATCCAGCCTGTCGCGCCGGCGGTTTTACCTTCCATTTTTTTCTCGCTTTGAGATTCGGTTGTAAGCATAATAATCGGGACAAATTTATTTTTATTATCCTTCCTGACATTTTTAATTAGTTCAATTCCGTCCATAACAGGCATGTTCAAATCGGTTAGAATTAAATTAAGCTCAACATTGTTTAATTTGGAAAGCGCGTCCTTTCCGTCGCACGCTTCAACAACATCATATCCTGCTTCTCTTAATGTAAAAGCGACCATCTGCCTTACGCTTGCCGAATCGTCTACAGTCATTATTTTTTTACTCATTGGTATGTTCTCCGGTAATTTCGATATTTTCCATTTCCGACATCCAGTTAAACTCGGGACATCCGGAATCTTTAAGTAAAGCGGTAAAGTTTTCGGGATGATTATTTATAACGGAAAATTGTTTGTTATTTTTAACCGCTGTTTTAAACGTTGAAACTAGAAGCTGTATATATGATATGTCGAACTCATCCGCGTTTTTATGATTTATATGAAGATGTTCAACCTGTTTAATAGATTCCTGCAAGAAATTTTTTATAATAGTAGAATTTTGAATCGTTAATTTTCCGTTAAATAAAACGGTGCCGGAAAGTTTTGAATTATCAATTATAAATTCGTACATATTATTCTCCTTAAAAAAGTTCAATATTGTCGCCAAGATCATTACAGCTGTCAATTGAATTATCATTTGAATTATCTTCTAATCTTAAATTTTTATCTTCCGCGAAATTATTATGAATTCTTCTTTCGCTGTTCATTGTATAATTTTTCATTAATGCTTGTATATTGCGGCTTTTATTGGGATCGACACCTATTGAATTATCTATAAGTCCGCTGATATTTTCAAAATCTTCTTTAATTCTTTCTATCGAAAATTTGAATTCGTTGTGAACGTCAAGATTAGCTCTAGTTTCATTAATATCATTGTTTAATTTATCTACCCCTTTATGCAGGGTCTCTATTAATTTTCCGGCGTCTTCTTCCTGTTTAATAATTAGGTTTACAAGCTCCGAGATTTCTTTATTCGTAGCGAAAATACTATCGGCATTATCTGATTCTGCATTCTGCAACGAATGGCCGCTAAGTTTAATTGAAGTAGTTTCAATAGATTTAAATACATCAATTGTAGAAACTGTTTGAGATTTTGCTTCAAGTGAAAGATTTTGAATTGATTCTGCTATAACGCCTAATGCCATTCCGTTATCGCCGGTGCGCGCAGCTTTTACCCTTGCGTTTAAGGCTATGATTTCAAGCTCGCTTCCTATTTCTTCAATCTCACGAACTTGCGCTGCTAATTCATTTACAATAGTCACAACAGATTTTATCGATAACGTTAATTCATCCCCGATTTTTGTGCTTTTTATTAACCCGCCGGAAACCGTTTCCAATTCTACCTGTACATTTTTTAGAATGTTTTCACCCGAATGCTTTGAATCCGACAGCAGTTCCTCAGTTTCGACAAGAATATCATTTATATTATTTTCAACATTTTCCAGGCTTGTTTTAATATTCGCGACGGCAGACTCAAATTCATTTAATGAATTTTTAATCTGTTCAATTTGGAGTCCGCATATATTGCTTACAGTTCTTAATTTATCTACCGCTTCGTCCTGTCCGGTATTGCAATCAATCTCAAGCAATCCATTTTTTATTTCGGCTGTTGATTCGCTTACGTGCTCCATCTGCTGCCGGGTGATATCGTGGAATTGAATTGAAGTAACAATCTTACTAATGTTTTTGCTTACGCCCGTATAACTGCTGATATTGTTATCAATTTTTGAAATACAATCGCTGTACTTGTTCTTAAATATTTGGAGTGAATGAGTAGTATTGTTTAGAATAATTTTGCTTTGATTTGTCTGTTCAATTTCTAGTCCGCTTAAATCAATAATAGTTTTGTTAATTTCAGTTTTTAGATGATTTGCTTTATTATGAATCGCGGCGGCTTTGTCGCTAATTGTGCCGGATAATTCGTCAACTTTTTCGGCAAGCAGATAAAAGCCGTTATCATCAGTACCAAGGCGCGCGCTTTCAATTTTTGTGGAGATGCCGAGCATTTTTAATCTTTTAACAATTTTATTAAAACCAAACAGCTCGTTTATAATAGCTTCCATCTGCTTGTAAATATTCTGAAGGTTTTCTTTTTTATATTTTATTTCAAGCGCTGAGTTTGAGAATTTATCGCTGAAACTTTCAAGCAGTGTGCTAAGCTTTGCAATTCCTTCTTCTAATATTTCATTTGAAATTGAGCTGCCTGCTTTCTGCGATACGTCAAGCAGTTCTCTTGAAGTTGATAAATAATTCTGTAGTTTCCCGCCGATTTCAAGAAATTCATTTTCAGAATTTCCGGCGACTGATGATATTTCATTAATAATATTTTCAAATTTGCTAATGAATACCGGAACTTCATGTTCAACAAAAAAAAGAATACTTTCGCTGTTCGAGTTTTTTCCGCCGATATTTTCTCTAATGTCCAAGCTCAACCTGCAATTTTAATTCTTAATTATTCACAGTAAATAAGAAAACCGTATAACTATCTATTACTTCCGTTTGCCTGGTTAAAGCTGCAAAACGGCATTGCTGCTATTGTAAATCTCATCTCATAAATTCAATAAACATAACTAGCAAGTCATTGTTCAGCTTCATTTAATAACGGGATACTAATTTTAACATTGGTGGAACTGCCGTCGGATTGAATTTCTACAGTACCGCCGACTGAGTTAAGAATACTTTTGACAATAGTTAATCCAAGTCCATTTCCGTTCTGCTGAAATTCATCTCTATCGAATTGAACGAATTCAGAAATTCTTCTTATCTGATCGGCCGCGAACTTTTTACCATTATTAGAAATTTCTATTGTATAGAAATTATTTTCTATGCCGGTATTTATATTCACTATTCCGCAAGAGGATGAGAATTTTAAAGCGTTATCAACTACTTCAGTAATAAGAATCTGGAAATAATTCTCCGGTATCATTAAGCTTTTTTCAATTATTGTATTATTAAAAGTAATTTTGCTTTGATAAATTTTATTAAGTTTTTCACGGACATCCTCGAATATCCTGGAGATTGAGAAATCGGATATTTCTTTTTCCAAAAGAGTTTTGCTTGAAAACTTCACTGAAGATTTTAATTCCGTGAATATTAGAAATTTTTCAATAGTTCTTAGAAGTCTGTTTCCGGCAACATTAATTCTCTGCACCATTTCGGTCAATTCGCCTGGCGTATTTTCTTTGTATTCGGTTAGTATCATGTCGGAAAAACCGATAATTGAAACAAGAGGAGTTCTTAATTCATGAGGCACATATTTTGTGATTCCTGATTTTAACCGTTCGAATTTTTTTTCGATCTCATTTTTCTTCTTTAATCTTGTATCAATTGCCTGCAGTAATTCTATGGCTTTAAATGGTTTCGAGATGTAATCATCGACCCCAAGGTTCATTCCCAATCTAAAATCATCGTACGAGGTTTTTGCGGTAAGAAAAAGAAATGGAATTGCCGAAAGCAATTCGTCTTTTTTAATATCCATTAATAAATCATAGCCGTTTTTTACAGGCATCATTATATCCGAAATTATTAAATCAATTTTTTCCTTATTTAGAATATCCAATGCTTTCTGGCCGTCTTCGGCTTCAATTACGTTAAATCCTTTCTCAACTAATATATATTTAATACCGGTTCTAATCTCTATATCATCTTCAGCTATTAATATATTTTCCACATATTCTCCGGTAAATTTTTGCTTGCGACTAATATTCGGAGTAGAACTAAAAATATTTAGGTAAATGTGATAAGTGATAGTCTATTGGGATAAGCGATGCTTAAATGACGTGAGCAAATAAATAGAAATGATAAAGGCAGACAATTATTACTGTTATATCTTAAAATTTCATTTTATTTCTTATCAACGCGGTGAATCTTTGACTTAATGTAAATGGTTCGGCAAATCCTTTTATATAAACCCTATAAGTTCCGCTGGACCATTTAGAAATTTTTTCTACATAATTAAGGTTTATTATAACCGACCTATGAATTCTAACAAAATTAGAATCGGGAAGCTGTTTTTCCCACTGCGCTAATGTTTTTCTAATTAATTCATTTTTACCATGAATTGATGAGACTTTACAATAATTACCGAGAGCCGTAATGCAGGTTACATCACTTACTTTAATAAAATCCATTTTCCCAGCGTTGTCAAAAAATATCCGGTCGGTTTCAAGGAATTTCTTTTTAGCGGGTTCAATTTTTTCACTTAAATTTTTCTTTTCACTAAATAGTTTTTCTTTCTTAAGCAGACGTGTTTCAATCGCGTTAAGCAGTATTTGGGAGGTAAAAGGTTTTACGATATAATCATCGGCTCCAAGTTCCATACCTTTTCTCAAATCGCTCATTTCAGCTTTTGCGGTTAAAAAAATAAAAGGAATAGAAAATGTATTTTCATCATCATTTAATGATTTGAGAACCTCGTAGCCGTCCATTCCGGGCATCATTATATCGCAGATTACCAAATCGGGCAAAATCTCCTTCGTTTTTTTTGATCCTTCAATTCCGTTCCCGGCGGAAAAAACTTTATATCCGGCAGCATTTAACAATTCATTAATCCCGGTTCTAATCGAGTTATCATCCTCAATAACTAGAATTTTCTTCATATGTTATTCCTCAATAATTGGAATTGTAATTGTGAAAGAAGTCCCCTCATTTATAACGCTGCTGCAATTAATTTGACCTTTGTGCAAATCAACAGCTTTTTTAATAATTGAGAGACCTAATCCCGTACCTTGAATATTTCCTATATTATCCCCTCGTAAAAACGGCTCAAAAAGATTTTTCATAACTATATCAGACATTCCAATTCCGCTGTCTTTTATATTTAAGATTAAATTGGAATTTTTTATATCCACCGTAGAAATAATATCTCCGCCGTTAGGAGAATATTTTACGGCGTTGGATAATAGATTTGAAACTATATACCTAAGTAGTTTTGAATCGGCATAAATTACTTTTTTTCTTGAATTATAATTCAGAATTAAATTATGTTTAGAAGAAGCGTATAATTTTGCCTCGTTCATCATTTCTTCAAGGAATGATTTAAGATCAACATTATCGGGAGCAAAAACCAATTTCCCCGTTTCAACCCTGCTCATTGTTAATACATCATTTATTAAATCGGTCATATATGTAACGCTGTTTTGTATTTTTTCCGTGTATTCAGACAGTTTCTCTTTATCGTTTTTATCCCTCTGCATAATAATAAGATCGGAAAAAATTCTGATTGATGTAAGCGGGGTTCTGAACTCATGTGAGGCCATAGAAATAAATCTGGTTTTAAGTTCATTCAACTCTTTTTCGCTCGCGAGATTTCTTTCAATACTTTCCTGAAGTTTTTTATGTTCTGAAAAGTCTATGTATGTGCCAAGAATTCCCCCGAACTCTCCGTATGCTTTCTGGTAAATCGTCTTTTTTATTATAAAATATTTTTCATGATTATTGTTATCCACAAAGGTCATATTAAAACTTTTAAGGCATTTTTCTTTCAGTACCTGCTGATCCTGCTTATTCATAATTTCTGCGGCTTCTAACGGGAAGACGTCAAAAACTGTTTTACCTATTATATCTTTTTTCTCCTTGCCGGCAAGTTCAATAAAGGCATGGTTAATTTCTATAAATTTTAATCCGCTGTCCTTAATAAAAGCCGCCGTTGGCATTGATTCAATAAATGTGGAAAGCATAAACAGCTGATCCTGAAGCTGTCTGTCAAATTCTTTCTGTTTGCGTATTTCTTCGGCAAGTTTAATATTTATAGTTTTCAGCTGTCCTGTTCTTTCATCAACAAGATTTTCGAGATGGTGTTTATATTGAATCAGTTCCTTTTCGGATTTTACCTTTTCAGTTATATCTTCTTTAACGGCAATATAATTTGTAATAATACCTTCGTTATTTTTTATCGGTGAAATATTAACCGACTCCCAGAACAATTCACCGTTTTTCTTTTTATTATGGAATAAACCGCTCCAGTCTTTCCCTTCCGTTAATTCATGCCACATTAACTTATAATCTTCTTTAGAAATTTCACCCGATTTAAGAATTCTGGGGTTCTGCCCGATTACTTCATCAGCTTTGTATCCGGTAACTTCCTCAAACTTTGGATTTACAAATTCAATTTTACCGGTAGTATCAGTAATTACAATTGAAACCTGGCTTTGCTCAACAGCTCTTTGAAGTTTCTGTATGCTTTTTTCCTGTTCAACCCTTTGTGTAATATCATTAAATGAAACCGCGAAAAATCTTTTAACGGGAGAATACGCGTTTACGTGAAAATATTTTTCAAGCGGAGCGGAATAATTTTCAAATGAAATCGGGTTTTGTTTTAATGCTACTTCCCCGTAGGTATTTATCCAATATAATTCGGTATCAGGCCATATTTCAAGCACGGTTTTACCAACAATTTCATCCGCTTTTTTACCAACAATTTTTTCAAACCCTTTATTAATATTGACAAATCTATAGTCTATTGGTCTGCCGTTTTTATCGGTTATTATTTCATGGTATGCGAACCCGTTAATTTCATTTTCAAAAACAAGCCTGAATTTTTCCTCGCTTTTTTTAAGTTCGTTGAAAATATTCAGCCTTTCAATTATTTCAGATAAAATTGATCCAATTGAGGTTAAAGCGTTCTGCACAGATTCGGAAAATGATTTTTCTTTACGCGAAGCTGCATTAATACATCCTAATATTTTTCCTTCGGCAACTAAAGGAATAACCGCTATTTCTTTTATTCCTTCAATAAAGCCGGGATCGTTATCAGGTAGGTTTAATTTATTATAATCGGCAAAAACAGGTAATCCGTTTTTAACAATGTTATACTGATATGAACCGTTTTTCACTAATTTAATTTTATTTACAAAGGATTCGGATAATCCTAAATTAACTTTTAATAGAAGATCATTATTTTCAATTAAATAAATACCTCCGCAATCAATTGTGCCAATTGAAACTATATTTGAAATAGCGATATCTAAAATTTTATCTATGTCGGTTTCCGACTGCAGCTGGAAAAGCAGATCGGACTGCATTTTAATTAAATTAATATTTTCTTTTTTCTCCGTGATATCTTCCAGAATTCCTTCATAATAAATAATATTCCCATTTCCGTCTTTTACCGTATGAGCGCTTTCTGAAATTACAATAATTGAATTATCACCTTTATAAAATAATTCCTCGAATCCGGAAACAAAACCTTTTGTTTCCATCTCATATTTAAATTTCTCTCTTTCGGCGGGATTTACATATAATTGACCGGCTTTTAGTTTTTTAAGATCTTCAATAGAATTATAACCAAGCGTTTCAAATAACGCTTTATTTCCGTATAATAATTCTCCTTCGGGCGTACCGCGGTAAATTCCAAGTTTGGCGTTGTCGAATAACCCCTTAAATCGTTTTTCACTTTCAATAAGCTGAAGCTCGGCTGTTTTTCTTTGTGTATTATCAAAAATATAACCCTGCAGTTTTACAAGATTATTTTTGTCATCGAAAATTCCATACGTATTTTCAATCAAATAAATCTTTTCGCCGGTTATTTTTTTGTACTCATATTCAAAGTTTAATAAATTTCTGTTTTCTTTTAATAAATTTAAGAAGGACTCTCTAGCAGCATCATCCAAATATATATTTTTCATATTGCTGCTCATTGCTTCTTCAACATCTTTATATCCGAAAATTCTTGCAAATGAAAGGTTGCACGCTAAAAGTTCCCCGTCAACGGTGCTTATATAATCTCCCGTTAAATCATTTTCAAAAAATGCTCTGTATTTCTTTTCGCTCTCTTTTAACTTAAACTCGGCTTCCTTTAATTCGGTAATATCCCGGTTGCTCGATCTGCGCCCCAGGAATTTCCCGTTTTCGTCCATTACAGCTCTGCATCTATGAAATATCCATTTAACATGTCCTTGTTTCGTCACTATTCTAAATTCTTTACTGCAAATTTGAACTGTTGAATCTAATAAATTACTAAAATGAGAAATTACATTTTGTCTGTCTTCTTCAAATATAATATCGGTAAGCAAATCAGAATTATTCTTAAAATCGAATTGCGTATATCCCGTAACATTAGTTACGGAAGGCGATATATATCTGAACTGTTTCTGCTCGTCAATCCAATATATCCAGTCGGTAGTATTATCTGCGACTATTCTATATTTTTCCTCATTTTTTCTTAAAGAATCTTCAATAAGTTTTAAATCAGTTATATCTCTTGTAACAGCTAGTATATTTAGTTTCCCATTTAACTTCAGTACAGAGGCTGACAATAATCCGGTAAGAATTTCCCCGCTTTTAATTCTGAACCTTGTTTCAAAATTTGTAATCGTACCATCTTTTTTTAATCTTTCAATTAATTTTTCTCTTTCAAATTCATCGGCCCAAAGATTTATTTCACTCGAAGATTTACCGATAACCTCCTCTTCGGTATATCCTGTAATTTTAGTAAAGCCCTCATTAATATTTCTAAAAACAGCATCATCAAGACTTGAAATACTTATTGAATCCGGAATAGTTGTAAACGCATTTCTGAATAATTCTTCGCTTTCTTTTACACGCAGTTGAGCATTTTTAATTTCATCAATATTTCGTGTAATAGAAAGGATATGAGGAACAGCGTTAAGATTAATTATTACGGCCGACATTAAACCGGTAATAATTGAACCGTCCTTCAATCTAAAATCCGCTTCAAGATTTGTAACCGAACCGTTTTCTTTTAAGCCTTTTACAAGTTTTTCTCTATCAACCGGATTTACCCAAATATTAATATCTTTTGAAGTTTTACCTTCAATTTCATCCTTTGTATAACCAGTTATAGCTGTAAAACCGTCATTTATATTTACATATAAACCATCGCTCAATCTGTTAATATTAATAGAATCCGGGCTTGTTAAAAAAGCTTTGCGGAATAATTCTTCGCTTTCGGCTAAAGCAATTTCGGCTTTTCGCCTGGCAGTAATATCGTGAGCTACTCCCTGCAGTCCGGTAACTATTCCGTTTTTTATTATCGGGTTTTCATATACTTCAAGAAGGATTGCATAGTTATCGGCGTGTTGAATTTCGACATTAATTGGTGCTGAAGTGAATTCACCTTTTAAGTGTTTATGAGTATACTCAATCGCTAATTTATTAATCTCATTATCGGTTATAAACCAGTGTGATTCATTAATCCAATCCTTTACTTTATGCCCTGTAATTTTTTCAACCGAAGGAGATATATATTTAATTTTAGCCGCGGCGTCCTGTGTGTAGAAGAACAAATTAGGTGTACCTTCAACAATTACGCGCATACGTTCTTCATTTTCAATCAATTTTTCTTCAGCTTTTTTTCTTTTGGTAATGTCTCTGTTTGTGCTTAATATTGCCACGCGGTTTTGGTAATTAATTTTAGTGGCGTTTATTTCAACAATAATTTCACTTCCGTCTTTTTTAAATTGAGTTGTCTCAAATCCGCGAATCCAGCCGTCATTTATTACTGTATTTATTCTTTCTTTACCAGCGTTTATATTATTTGAAATTTTTGTAAGGGACATTCCGATAAATTCTTCTTTGGAGAACCCGTAAACATGGCATGCTTTGTCGTTTACGTCTAATATGGTTTCATCTTCGGGGACAAATATTATAATTGGATCGTGTCCCTGGTTAAATAAAGTTTTATAATCTTCCTCGGAACGTTTAAGATTTAATTCATAATTTTTACGTTCAGTTATATCAGTTATTGTACCGAATAATTTTACCGGGTTATTTTGTTCATCAAACTCAAGTTCACCCAAACCGTGCACCCATCTTTCAATTCCATCGAATACACGAACAATTTTATATTCTTTATCAAATCTTTGTTTTTTGGCGATCACTTCATTTGTTACATAGTTAAGCATCATTTCCCTAAAATCGGGATGAACAATATTAGCCCATCCTTCCAATGAGCGGTTATAGTTTTGGTCAATGCCGAAAATTTCGTTTAGAATATCTGAACTGGACCAAATATTTGTTGAAAATTCCCAAACATAATTTCCTAATTTCGCAACTGCCTGCGCTTCTCTTAAATCATTTCTGCTTTGCTCCAATATTCTAGTCGCTTTATGTTCTTCCGTCTGGTCCCTAAAGACAAGTACTACACCAATAATTTCATCGTTTTCTGTTTTAATGGGAGCGCCGCTGTCTGCAATTGAGGTTACTTTTCCGTTTTTAGAGACAAGAAGGGTATGGTTCGCAAGTCCTACTATTAATCCTTCCGTTAACACTCTGTCAACCGGGTTTTCAACCTTACGTCTCGAATCTTCATTAATTATATCAAAAACATTTTCAATAGCTTTATTTTGAGCATCGGCTTCTTTCCAGCCCGTTAAATCTTCGGCAACCTTATTCATATGTTTTACGCGGCCGTAAGCGTCGGTTGTTATTACACCGTCACCTATACTATAAAGCGTAATTCTGAATAATTCCTCATTTTCTCTAAGTTCTTTTTCCTTTAATAAATAACTTTTATAAACGCCGCTTTGCCTGTATTTATAAATAAATGAAATGCCCGCGGCCAGAAGTAAAATTGAAAGTCCGGAAAGCAAAATGATAAACAAAGCTCTAAACCAAAGTTCCTCGTATATTTCAGAGATGTCTACCTTCGCTATCATAATCCAAGGAGTGTTATTAACAGGAACTATATCGGCAAGCACGTCAACATTTCTATAATCCTTTGCTTCAATTATTCCTGTTTTATCTTTAAACGCCAGACTTGCTAAAATTTCATTATTAGAATCCGGGATTTTAAGCGATATGTTTAAATTATTTTTAAAACGAAGATTATTTAGATATTCAACATAACCGTTATTTTTTCTTACAAGAAGAGTTTCTCCTGTTTTATAAGGCATTGGCCATTTCTGAATCAGCGGGAAAAGGAAATCATTCGGATTTATACGGAATAAAAGTACGGCGATGCATTTATCGTTATTAAAAATCGGGGCTAAAATATCGAAATGAATACAATTGTGGGTTTCACAAGTATAAAAATCGCTGAAAATTATTTCTCTTTTCTCAAATACCTTATCAGCAAAATCAGAAGTTATGGAATCAATTTTATAATTTTCAGCATATAAATTGAAAATAAAAGAGCTTTTATCGGAGATGATAAATATATTCTGATACTTATGATTAACAGCTATTGTGGAAAGCGTATTAGTAAAATACTCTTTTAATGATTTTGAATTTTTATCCGATAAAAGCTTTTGCGTGTTTTGAATAAATAAATCATCGCTTGAAAAAAACTCGGCTTCGGAAAGTCTTTCGTTTTTCCATTGAATAAGATCGGCAACCTTTAATTCCGCGATAGCTTTTAAAACGCTGTGTTTCTCAAATCTAATATCACCGGCTTCGTGATTATAATAACTAAAACCGCCGGCGACTACAATAAAACTTAAAACGAGAGTTATAATTATTAATGGTTTTTTCTTCTGAAGGATTAACTCTAGTTTCATAATAGTCCCAAACGGCAACTAAAAAGCGCTTAAGTTATATAATTCACCGGCTAGAATCTCAAATTCTGATTGAGAAATAATAACCAATCTTTATTTAATGTAAAAATCTATATGAAAGAATCGAACAAATCGCTTATTAGTTAATTTATTAGAGTAAAATCCGCATAATAATATATAAAAATAAATCAAAATATAACAAGACTATATTGTGTTTTGATCCTGATCACAATAATTATCGAAGGATTCTTTCGTTTGGTTAAATGAAGAAATTATAAAAATAAATCCGGTGAAACCTTATGTTAATATAATGAGGAATACTTTTAGACTTCTACACGTTCATTTAATAAACGGCACTTTTTAAATAGTATTTTTATTTCCACACCCATGAACTATTGTCCCATTCCCTTTTTTCTGACTTTAAATTGCAAGCTTCCGTAATAAACTTTTCAATTCTATCAACAATTTTGCTATTAATTGTTAGGGATTTTATAAAGTCCAGGTTTTTCTATTTCACCGCCTTTAAGAAGCGTGGCAATATCTCTTGTGTGAAATCCGGCGTCTTTTAGTTCTTTCATCCTAATGTAACCGTGCTTTTTGATATGTTCAATTATCTCATTCATAACAGTGGTTCTTTTTTTCTGTAAATATAACAAACTTACAGAAGAAACGAACCATCTTTTTACATTAAACTTGTCAAGGTATCCGATGAAACAAAAACATCTTTATAAATTTCACTGTATTTTTCATTACAGTAAATCAAAACTCTTCTCATTATAGGTTTATGCTTGTTATATGCTGGTTGCTTGCTGGTTTCATGCTGGTTTCACAGTAGTTATACGCCGGTATAGTATAAAATTCTTCGTTTTATGCGGTTGCGTATTTTATACCTATTTTACGTACTGTATGCGGTATTACAGTAAGGGTGAATGAATGATTGATTGATTGATTCATTGATTGAATGATTGATTGAATGATTGTTTTGTCTGCCGGAGGAGGAATGATTGACCTCTCCACCCATCTGGTAGGAATGATTACAAATAAATAGTCTTTGAGCAAATTTTTAATTTAAAAACAAATTATTGTTTTTAAATTTTATCTTACTAAATATGGCCTTAGATGTATCAATTAATTTTGATTAAAGATTTTATTTTTCTCTTCAATTTCTAAAGACTGGCTTATAATCTTTTTTTTGAAACATATTTAGTCCGCTTTAATCGAGACTTTTTTATTGCTTGCAGAGAGTCAGCGAGTCTATGTATTGTTAAAATTGTTCAGAACTAGAACTAAATTACTTAATTATTAAAATATTGCAGTTGTTTTGTGACCAGGTGATAATTATTTATAAATCATTATAAATGATTTTTCGAATCACATAAATTATTAGTTATATTCAATTTTTGAATATACTGAATGGAAATAATATGAAAATTCTATTTACAAAATCAAAATGGGAAGCTTGGGAAGAACCGACCGAAACTTTTCTGAAGAAAACTAAAAACGATGGTTACGATGGAACCGAAATTTATTTAAATGAAATTAAAGAATCGCCTGAAGAACTAATTGAACTTCACGATAAATACGATTTAAAAATAATTGCCCAGTTTTTAACAGAAGGCAATAATATTGATGAACACCTAAGAAGCGTTGACAAATTCGTCGAAAAAGCGTTAAAGTGTAATCCTATTTTAATCAATTGCCATCCTGGAAAAGATTATTTTACTTTTGAAGACAACCTGCTGCTCCTAAAAAAGTTAAGCAACCTTTCAAAAGAAACAAATATAATTATTACAGCCGAAACACATCGCGGACGTTCTACCTATTCTTTAATTGAAACGGTGAAATATCTTGATGTACTGCCGGATTTATACCTAACCGCCGATTTCTCTCACTGGATGGTCGTTCACGAAAGTGATTTATCAAATCAAAAAGAGAATTTAGATTTAGCAATTTTAAGAAGCAGGCATATCCATGCTCGAGTTGGTTTTGAAGAAGGTCCGCAGGTAACAGACCCGCGCGCGCCGGAATGGAAACAACATTTAAATAATCATTTATCTATTTGGCAAAGAATAGTTGATAATTGCAAATCATTAGGAATGGAACATTTAACTGTTACACCTGAATTCGGTCCGCCAAATTATATGCACACTCTCCCCTTTAGCCACAAACCAGTAAGTGACGCATGGGAAATCAATAATGCGATGAAGGAAATTTTTAAAGAGAGAATTAAAAATTAATAAAAAGAAAAGGCTGCTTTTATCGGCAGCCTTTTGAAGTACTAATCACCTTAATTATCATCACCCTCTAAAATCATAATCAAGTTCAGGTTTGTTGTCCAAAATAGCATCAATCTTGTTCATAACTTCATCCGTCAATTTTTCAGCAACGTCAAGCGATTTCATATTTTCTTTTACTTGTTTCTCGTTTGAAGCGCCGGTTATAACCGTACTTACGTTTTCGTTTTTTAAACACCATGCCAACGCCAAATTTGCGAGACTTACTCCCAAATCCTTTGCAAGCGGTTCAAGTTTTTTTACTTTTTCAATTTTGTTTTTACCGCTTTCGCTCAATAAAATGTTTTTCAGCCATTCATAATTTTTTAAATTAACGCGGCTGTTTTTCGGTATGCCTTTGTTGTATTTCCCGGTTAAAAAACCACTCGCAAGCGGACTCCAAATTGTAGTTCCCAAACCTATTTCTTCAAATAATCTTAAATATTCTTTCTCAACTTTGTCGCGTTTGAACATATTGTATTCAGGCTGTTCCATTAAAGGCGGAATTAAATGTTCACGCCTTGCTACTTGATATGCTTCAGTTATCTGCTCGGCGCTCCATTCGCTTGTTCCCCAATAAAAAGCTTTGCCTTGATTTATAACATGATTCATCGCTCTAACTGTCTCTTCAATCGGCGTGTGAATATCCGGTCTGTGGCAGAATATTAAATCAACATAATCCATCTGCATTCTCTTTAGCGAAGCGTCCGTTCCTTCAATTATGTGTTTGCGTGAAAGCCCGGTATTGTTTGGTCCCGCACCTCCCCAAAATATTTTTGTGGAAACAACAAGATCACTTCTTTTCCATTTCGACTTTTTAATTACCTTACCCATCATTACTTCCGAGTTTCCTTCGGCATAAACTTCTGCATTGTCAAAAAAATTAACCCCGGCATCGTAGGCGGCTTTCATACAATCGTAAGCTGTTTTCTCGTCAATCTGCTCATGAAAAGTAACCCATGAACCGAAAGACAAAGCGGATACCTTTAAACCGGATTTTCCTAAATATCTATACTCCATTAAATCCTCCTAAATTTTATTACGGTATAATTGATGTTCTATATTTATTTCTAAAATCCCCGGGTGAGGAATTAAATTTTTTTTTGAAGATATGATAAAAGTGACTGAGGTTTTCAAAACCCGCTTCCATCGAAATGAAAGGAATATTTTCATCAGTGTTCGTTAAAAGGTTTGCAGCGTAATTAAGTCTCTGGTCATTTATAAATTCCGTCGGTGTTAACTCAAAATGTTTTTTAAATTCCCTGCACACATGTTCTTTGGATTTGTTTGAGATTCTCTGCATCTCGGAAAATCCTTTAATAAAATTTTCTTTTTTCAGCATCTCTTCTCTTAAAGTGGAAAGCCACCGCGGCACGTTTGTTTTTTCATCGTTGTAATTTGAGGAAAAATATTTTATAAATATTTCTAAAAGAAGAATCCGCAGTTTTGTATTTATCTCTTGTTTGCTATCGCGGTTTATTAAATTTAAGTCCTCCATCCTTTTTATGATTATCCCGGTTTCAACATTTGATAATTTTACGGAATGCGGCATGCCATTTTCTAAAAGACTTTTTCTATTAAATCCTTCGCCCAAATAATTAAATAGTTCCTTTATTGTTTTCTGCGGGAAGGCGATGTTTATCAGTTCGCAGTTTTCATCTTTATATTTTTTGTAATGATGAACATCTGAAGGTCTAATGAACACAAGCGTTCCTTCTTCAAGAAGCTGCTTGTTGTCGTTTATATTATGTACAACCTTTCCCTTTGTGATCAAAAAGATTTCATAAAAATTATGCGTGTGTTCAATTGTAATGTCGTTTAACGATTTATGCCACGCGAAATGAACCTCGGTAAAAGGATCAATAATTTTTTCTGAATAGATTTTTAAGTGTGAACGGTCTTTCATAAAATATCAATATACTACAATTATTTTATCAAGGAAAAACAAGAATATCGATTATTTTGTAATAATTTAGCTATTGACAAATATATCATATTAATAAATAAAATCAATATTTATGAAAAAGAATTTTAAAACAGAAATTAAGTTTACACGTACTTACAAAGAGTATATTAATCATCACCCTGCGATCAGGGAAGCGCACTGTCTTAAAGCGGAGTTCCCGGATTATTTTCAACCGATTCAGCAAAACGATCTTTACGCAGGTAGACTGAAACATGGGTTGGTAGGATTCAGTCCGGACGAATGGGGTTCAACAGCCTTCGGATATTACATATTAAAACCCGAACTGCAGAATATTTTAAATGATGAAACGACCGATGAAAAAACCAAAAAAGAAATTGAAGAGATCATAAGCTTCTGGGAAACCGAAAACACTTCCGCAAAGATAAGAAGAAGTTATCCGCCGGAGATGGCAAAATATTTGCCGAGCGACGATTGGATGAATCAATCAGGAATAGCTTTCCCGCTTTACAGGCTCACTGGCGGAAATATTAATTTTAAGAAACTTATGCAGCTCGGTCTGCCAGGATTAAGAAAAGAAATACTATCGAAATTAGCAACAGCAAAAGAAAATAATCTCGACGAAAAATTTTATGAAGGATCATTAATCGCGTTGAATGTAATTAATGATATTATTGATTATTATATAAGAGACGCAGAAACACAAAAGGAATTAGCTGACGCGGAAAACATTTTACGGCTAAATAATATTATTGACACACTTAAATTAATTAAAGATTCAAGACCTAAAACACTTCGCGAAGGGATTCAATTGTTCTGGCTTTACGCCAATGCAGCTGATGTAAGAAATTACGGAAGAATGGATGTATACCTCGGCGATCTTTTGGCAAACGATCTTGATTGCCGTATTATCACCGAAGTCGAAGCTTTAAAAATGCTACAGTCGCTATGGCAGTTAATGGCTGACAAACATACAGTTGTTCACAATAGAGTTATTATCGGAGGCAAAGGAAGAGCTAACGAAAATAATGCCGACCGTTTTGCAATACTTGCGATGGAAGCTAGCCGAACTGTACTTGAAATTGAACCGCAATTATCATTGCGTATTTATGAAGGTATGAATCCTGACGTTTTTGATAAAGCTCTTGAAGTTATCGGTGAAGGTAGAACATTTCCTATTATTTATAATGACGATGTAAATTTAAATTCAGTTGTGAAAGCTTTCGGCTTTACGGAAAAAGAAGCTGAACAGTATGTGCCTTACGGCTGCGGCGAATATATTTTGGAACACCAAAGTTTCGGTACGCCGAGTGGAGTTATTAATTTATTAAAAGCATTAGAAGTTACACTTCATAACGGAATAGATCCGGTTACAAAAAAACAGATGGGATTAGCACTCGGCACTTTCGAAAGCTTTAAAACATTTGACGATTTATGGAACGGTTATAAAAAACAAATTGAACATTATGTAAGAATTATGGCTGACCATGAAGCCCTTGAGTACAATGTTGCAGGCGAAGTTGCGCCGTATTTATTAATGAGTATGCTATACGATGACTGCCTAGAAAAAGGCAAAGGAATTTTCTCTGGCGGCATCCGTTATCTCGGAGGAACACTAGAGACTTACGGCAATACAAATACCGCCGACAGTCTGCTCGTAATTAAAAAATTAATTTATGTGGACAAATCCGTATCCAAAGAAGAATTATTAAAAGCTATTGACAATAATTTTATAGGATTTGAAAAACTAAAAAAGAAAATAGCCGATGTTCCGAAATACGGAAACGATATAGACGAAGCGGACGATATGCTGTTGAAAGTTCACAATCATGTCTGTAATTATGTTAGAGATCAGAAAGACAGAGTAGGACTTCATTCATATATGATTGTAAATATTAATAACAGCGCAAACACTTTAATGGGAAGATCCACAAGCGCATCGGCAGACGGCAGATTGGCTTTTACGTCAATGAATAACGGGAACACGCCCACTAGCGGAAACGATAAAAACGGAATTACTTCATTACTTAATTCTATTGTGAAACCGGCGACAGACATTCACGCCGGTGCTGTGCAGAATATAAAATTTAGTAGTCAAATGTTCACTGAACACAAGGATGAATTAAAAGCCCTGCTAAAAACGTATTTTGAAAACGGCGGAGCCCAGGCAATGATTACTGTAGTTAACCGGGGTGATCTCGAGAATGCAATGAATGAACCGGAAAAATATAAACATGTTTTTGTACGAGTAGGGGGATTCAGCGCACGGTTTGTGGAACTCGCAAAAGATATTCAGTTGGATATTTTAAACAGAACGTTGTATTAAAAATGAATGCAACAGACACTAACGGTTTAGTTTTTGATATACAAAGATTCTCACTTCACGACGGGCCGGGAATACGCACTACTATATTTTTAAAAGGCTGCCCGCTTAATTGCGCATGGTGCCACAACCCGGAAGCAAAACCTTATAAACAGCAGTTATCTTTTAACGAAAACTTATGTACTTCATGCATGGAATGTGTAAAAGTCTGTAATAATACTGTTCATTCTTTTGTTAACGGTAAACACAATGTTAATTTTGACGCATGTGAATTAAGCGGAAAATGTGTTGAAGTATGTCCAAGCGAAGCGCTACAAATTATCGGCAAAGAATATTCTACTAATGAAATTATTAATATCGTTTTAAGAGATAAAAAATATTTTGAAAACTCAAACGGCGGTTTAACAATTTCCGGCGGAGAACCTCTCGCTCAATTTAAATTCACAAAAAGTTTATTGATGAAAGCCAAAGATGCTGGACTTCATACTGCAATTGAAACCTGCGGCTTTGCTAAAGAACAACAGTATCTTGATATACTTCCCTATGTTGATTTATTTTTATATGATATTAAAGCGGCGGAAGATAAAAAGCATATTGAATTTACAGGAGCTTCGAACAAATTAATTTTACTTAATCTTGATCTGCTTTCGAACAACGGAGCGAATATAATCTTACGCTGCCCTTTAATTCCGGGAGTTAATGATTCAGAAGAGCATTTAAGTTTTATTGCTGGTCTGAATAAGAAATATCAAAACATCTTAAAAGTTGAAGTGATGGCGTTTCATAATATCGGCAGGGACAAATCAAAAAACATAGGTGTTGAATACAAATTCAACGACAAACCGAACGCCGACGAAAATACAAAAAGAATGTGGATTGCAAAATTGGAAGACTACGGCTGCACAAATATCTCAATCGGGTAAATTATCTGAAATAAACTTTCTTACCAGTTGCGGCCGATTTTAACGCACTCAAAACAATATTCAAATCTTTATATGCTTCGTCAAACGTGCCAATAATTTTTTCGCCTTTAGTAATTGCATTGTAAAAATTATTCAGTTCATTGTAGAATCCGTGATCGTCAGAACAATCATATTCTTTCGGCGGTTTGCCTTCTTTTCTAACTATTACTTTATCTTGATCTATTTCAATTGCTCCCGCATCGCCTAATACAACAACCCTATCTTCCCAAAAACCTTTTGCGCTGTAATGCATATTAAATGTACCAAATATATTTTTTGCAGTTTTAAACTGTAATGATAATGTATCGAGCTCGCCTATTTTACTATTTACAGAATGAGTTACTGCAACACCGGATTTTATTTCACCTATTAGATGTCTGATTCCAGCTATATAATGAACTCCCCCGTCAGTTAAAAACCCGCCTGAATATTTATGATTTTTACGCCATTTTGTTTTCGCGTATTTACTATTTTCATGAACATTATGAAAGACATCATATTTTAGTGAATAAACTTTCCCGATAGTATTTTTATCAATTAACTTTTTAGCGAAAGTGAAATTTTTTCTGTAACGGAAGTTTTCCGCTACCATCATTACTTTTTGAAATTCCTTTTGCAGCATAAGCATTTTTTTTGCTTCTGTTAAATTTGCTGCAATTGGTTTTTCTACAATTACATGTTTGCCGGCTTTTAAAGCTTCTTTTGTGATTTTGTAATTCAAATCAATAGGGAGCAAAATATCAACAGCCTCAATTTTAGGATCGTTTAATATTTCTTTGTAATCCATAGTGTAAGGTACATTACCGGCAAGCATTGAAAATCTTTTTGCTTTTACTTCCGTATGATTACAAACTTTCGCAATCTTAATTTGATTTTTTAGTTTTAATAGTGCCGGTAGATGAAGTTCTTCAGCCGCCAGCCCAGTTCCAATTATCCCAAGATTAATTTTTTTCATAGTTCGTTTTTTTTATTTTAAAAAATAATAATTTAATTTCCCGCCGGATGTAATTTCTTTGTGAGTAATATTTAACCTGTCGAGCAGTCTATTGTTCAATTCAATTTTATTAATTTCGTTAGGGGTCTTTGTATATTTTCTTATTATTACAAATTCATCGCCGGAATAATAGTCCTTGTTCAGTTTAATTGTTGATTTATAAAACAACGGAATCCCGGTTTGATAGTCTTGTGAAGCCGGACAAACAGGATAAAATCCTAGAGCCGAAAAAACAAACCAGCCGGATATTGTTCCGCAGTCGTCATTGCCCGGAAGCCCGTCTGCTTCAATTCCGAATTCATTATCTATTATACCTTTTACTATTATTTTAGTGCTGCTGTCCATTCCTTTTATATAATTAAAAAGATATGGATAAAAAATATCCGGCTCGTTGTTAATTGTGAATTGTCCGTTTCTAAACATTGTTAGTAATTTTGACGCGAAGTTTTCTTCGCTTCCGAACAAATCAATTAATCCTTGTATATCGTGGGGAACAAACCAAGTATAATTCCAGGCGTTGCCTTCTACATAACCGGGTCCGCCGGAACCTGCCCATTCTCCCGAACCCTCATTCTCCAATGGATTAAAAGGTTCGAGCCATTTTCCGTCTTTTAATCGGGGACGCATAAATTTAGTTTCATTATCAAATAGATTTTTATAATTCATTGACCTATTAAAAAACTCTTTATAATTATTTTCTTTTCCGAGATATTTGGCAATCTGCGCAATTGTCCAGTCTGCAAAATTATATTCGAGAGAAGTTGAAACAGGTCCCCAAGCCCACCATTCGTTGGTCATATCCTGATCGAATGGAATGTAACCGTATTTAAGTAAATCATGATAACCGGCTCGTACCGGCGGAGCTTTTTCATTTTCATTCAGAATTGTAGTTTCTAACATTGCTTCAAAAGCAGTTTTAATATCAAAATCTTTTATTCCTTTTAAATAACTGTCCGCAATTACGGGAACAGCCGGTTCACCTACCATCATGTACGTTTCGACTCCTGCCAGTTCCCACTTCGGCAGGAAACCGGATTCTTTATACATATCTATCATTGTTTTAATCATGCCGGATTGTATCTCAGGATAAACAAGGGTTAAAAAAGGATGGAGCGTTCTATAAGTATCCCACAAAGAAAAAACGTTATAACGGTTACGATCTTTATAATTACCAATTCCCGTTTGTCCCATTAAAGGGAAATCACCACTTACATCGTTAATAATATTGGGATGAATCAGCATGTGATAAAGCGCGGTATAAAATTTTGTGTAATCGGAGCGCATTCCCCCTTCAACCATTATTCGCGATAAAACTTTTTCCCATTTTTTTTCAGCGGTGTTTTTTACTTTTTCAAAATCCCAATCCGGTATTTCGGTTTCCAAATTCAATTCGGCGTTATTAATACTTGTGTATGAAATGCCGGTCTTTAAATATATTTCTTCGCCTTTGTTTACCTTAAATGTATAACAAACCGCTAGTGAAGAATCATTAACTTCAGCAGAGCTTTCACTTATTTTTATATCATTAATAATTATAAATTTTGAATGACACTCCTTGCTGAACTTTGAACTGAAATAAATCTTTTCTCTATTTTCTTCTCCGCAAAAACCGCCGCTTATGTTATAGCCTTCCAAATTTGTGTGTGAAATAATTTCAATCATTCCGCCGCCCAATAAACCTAAACTTCTTCCGGCGTCTATAATTATTTTTATCTCTCCTTCTTCTTCTGAAATAAATTTGATCAGACCGCATCTTTCTGTTGCAGTAACTTCAATATCAATTTTATAATCGTTTAGAGACACACGATAAAATCCCGGCAATGCTTTTTCATTAGAATATTTTGATTTATAATTCTGAGGATCGGAAGAAGCAACATCTCTTGTTGCAGTAACAATTATATTTCCAAGTTCTGCGCATCCTGTTCCGCTTAAATGTGTATGCCCCAGACCGTAAAAGTAATCTCCTCCTTTTATATACCCCGAAGGCGCACCCAAACTATTGTGCGGGCTGACGGAAACCATTCCCCACGGAACAACAGCGCCGGGGAAAGTATTTCCGCCGTTTGCGGTTCCTATAAATGGATTAACATATTGAGTCAGATTTTTATGTTGAGCTGAAACGGAAACAGTTAAAAAGAAAAACAGAAGTATTATTTTTAATTTTTTCATAATTATTAATGAGAACAATTTACAATTTTAATTTAAGCCGGATGTTTTAACATTAATTTTATAAAGGCTTCCGCCGGCTGTGATGTATAAAATATTTTTGTAATCCCCTTTCCCAAAACAAACATTGCTAGGAACTTCAGGTAGCCGGATCCAATCTATTGTTTCTCCTTCGGAATTAAAAACCCAAATAGCGGGGTCGTCTTCGTTTCTAACGGCTGCGTAAAGGTTTCCATCGGAATCAACCGTCAGGCCGTCGGGACCGTAACCGCCGAAAAATTCAGTAAAGATTTTATCGAAAATAAAATCGCCGGCCATATTTTTTTTATAGCGGGCTATAAACATTCCTGTGTAAATTGAATCGAATTTATTTTCAGCGGCCGATTCATCGTTGCAGCTGACATATATATATTCTTCACCAGGTGATAAAGCAATACCGTTCGGCATGCTTATATTATCTATAATTAATTCTACGTTGCCGTTAATATTAATTTTATAAACGCCCATGACCGGCTGCTCAAGTTTTTCATTGCCGGAATAACGCGGGTCTGTAAAATATATATTTCCTTGTGAATCAATCGTTAAATCGTTAGGAGAGTTAAATGGTTTGCCGTTATAAGAAGAAGCTACAACACTGCTTTCACCGTTTACTAAATTGGTTTGTGTAATTCTTCTTCCGCCGGTATCGGCGCCCTCGCAAACAATTAGATTGTTTGATGGGTCAATCATCATTCCGTTAGACATATTACTAGGGGAACGATAAATTTTTGTTTCGCCAGTTAAAGGATCGTAAACGAAAAGATGTCCACATTCGCCCGGCACTTCGCTAGTAAAAGTTATATCGCTGAAATAAACTTTACCGTCATAAGCAGCAGCCGGACCTTCTGAGAAGAAAGCATTATCAAAAACTTTTTCGGCAAATTCGTATTTAGGAACAACACCTTTATTACCCCCTGTCTTTTCTCCTAAACATCCGCATTGAGCTTTGAGCTGTGCTATAAGAATCATAACTAGAATAAATATAGAAATAATATTTTTCATTTTCCTTCACTTAAAAATTTATAACTGCTTTTATAACCCCATATTCATATTTACTTACCGTCTCAAACGCTTTTTGAGATTCAGTATAATTGAAAGAATGAGTAATTAACTTCTTGCTAAAGCTTTTGAACTCCTTGTAAATACTAATCGCCTTTTCCATCGAATTATTCTGTCGCCGCACATTTATAATTATAATCTCTTTTCTTCTCAATTTGTTGATATCAAAATTTATAAAATCAGTTGATGGGATTCCAACAACCACCAATTTTCCACCCGGTTTTAAAATATCAACTGCGGTGTTTAAAGCTGATTGTTCACCGCAGCATTCAAACACAACATCAATTCCCAAACTCTCTTTTGATTTTATGAACTCCGATATATCTGTTTCATTTGGGTTGACGGAAAAGGAAGAGCCAAGCTGCTCTGCAATCTTTCTTCTATAATTTAGTTTATCGGCGGCAAAAATATTTTTATGTTTATCGAACATTAAACTCATAATAACGCTTAATCCAATTGGTCCACATCCCAAAACGGCAAAAGATTTTTCATATATTATATCCGCAAGTTTAACGGCATAAGCTCCGACGGAAAGGGGCTCAATGAAGCAAGCTTCGCAAGCGGTAAAATCATCCGGAACCGTGTAAAGATTTTTTTTAGGAATCACAATATACTCACGCATCATGCCGTCAAGCTGTCCCGGCGCGCCTATAAATTTTAGATTTCTACAGGTGTGTTCCCTATTTGCCAAACATTGGTCGCACTTTCCGCAAGAAACTGCCGGGTCCATTGCAACTAATTGTCCTTTATTAAGTTTGCTGTCATCACCTATTAATTCTTCAATATAACCCGATGCTTCGTGCCCGATAATAAAAGGGTAATCAATAACCTGTTCCCCTATTCTGCCATCTGCGAAATAATGAATATCCGAGCCGCAGACGCCAACCGAGTTAATTTTTATTAATGCGCTGGCATCGTCTATTAATTCAGGTACGGGTGTTTCAAACACTTCAAACATTCCGCGATCTATTAATCTTAGTACTTTCATTTTTTATGCGTCAATTTAGATTCATGTAAAATTCTATTAACTTTTTCCGCGGCATCGTTCAATGATTTTTCCGCGTCCACATTTCCGAGCAAGGTTTTTTCAACTGCTTCTGCAATTATCTGATTAATTTCAATCTTGTTAAAGTCTATATTCTGTCTAGGCATTCCTATTTTCATCTGTTCTACAAATGCCGCTAAATATTTATCATTCTTTAAATGATTTTTATATTCAGGAAGTTCAATCGTGGTATTGCGTACCGGAAGATAACCGGACATAATAGAAAACTTAGCTTGAATATCGGGACGAATAAACCATTTAATAAATTCCCACGCTTTACCGGGATGATCGGAATTCTTAAATATTGTTAAGTGTTCGCCTGCTAGATAAGTGGCTTGTTTAACAGGTCCAGCTGGAAGGGGCGCGATTCCCCATTCAAAATTTTTAATTTCCCTGAATTGCGGAAGATCCCATGAGCCATCCATAATCATCGCGACCTTTCCCGATACAAATCCCATGTTATGTGTAAGAGAAAATGAAGTAAGATTTTGTTTGTCATAAAGTTCTTTCCATAAAGTTAATGCTTTTATCCCCGCTTCATTATTAAAAGAAGCTTGCGTCTGGTCATCATTTAAAAATTTTCCGCCTGCCTGCCACAAAAAGGGTTCCCATTGCAGGAGCATCCATATGCTCAATGGTCCCGAGGCGGGAAAAGCTGGTATGTAAAAACCGTACTGTTCATTTATGCCATCTTTGTTTTCATCAAGAGTTAGTAATTCCGCGTACTTTATTAAATCGCCCCAAGTTTGCGGCGGCTGTTCCGGATCCAATCCCGCTTTTCTGAAAAGATTTTTGTTGTACAACAGCGCTAGGTTTGTTGCTTCCAATGGCATGGCATACAAAGTATCTCTCCACTTTGCGTTTGCAAGCAGTTGCGGAAAGATATCATTATACTCTAATTCACTTAAGCCGTTAGGCCCTTTTATAAAATAGTTCATTTTATAAATTGCGTCAGCAGCAACAAGCTTATCTAAAAAATCTGCATGCACCCAGGCAATATCAGGAGTTGTTCCGCTTTGAATCGCGGTGACAAGTTTTTGAATAAGCGGATCGCCCGAAGGAACATACTGCGCTAAAATTTTTACGTCCGGATTTTCTTTTTCATATAACTCAATTATTTCATTTAGCGCTGGAATAGTGTTGGAGACAAAACTGTGCCAGAATGTAATTTCAGTCTTATTATCATTTTGATTTGAACATGACAATAAAAGAGAAATACCTAATATTAATCCTGTTAATTTTTTCATTTGAATTATTTTTATTATTTGAAAACCGACAAATATTCTTCGAAGAATTTTTCTCTGTTCACATCAACAGCAACTTCATGCTTCTTAATTTCACTTTTGGGGAACCAATGTGTTAGTCCTCTTTCTTTTTCCTTTTCAAGCTCAATTGTTACAAGACCTTTTTCAAATTTGCAAATCGAATCGTTAAAGATTAAGGCTGCGGCGAGAGGATCGTGGAAAGTAATTACATCCCATTCTTCAAACCAAATTTTTGAAAAATCCAGTACAGGCATTAATAATTTATGATTACAGATTTTCTTGAACTCGTTTGAATCCATCGTAACCCTTGAAGAAATATCAATCCCGATTGATTTATGAAAAGGAACATTTGCGCGGTAAACAATTTCTGTCGCGTGGTAGTCACCCATGGCGTTCCATTCAACATTGCTATATGCCGGTGCGTTTAAGTCAAACTTGCCAGCCATAGTAACGAGTCCTTTTAACAGAGAAGGAATTTCATGATCAATTGAAAAAAGAACAGCGATATTTGTAAGAGGTCCGATAGTAAGCAGCACTATTTCGTCGGGATTTTCGCGGATAATTCTTCGCATAAAATTAATAGCTTCATATTTTGGGAAAACTTTTTCATGAGACCATTTATTAAGCGCTTTTGCCTGTTGTGCTTTTTTCTGAAGCTGTTCTATAATTAAAGGGTTTTCTATTCCCGGATAAATAGGAATATTTTTACCTGATATTTTGCAAAGTGAACTAGCAAGCATAGCTCGTTTATCTGATTCGCCTGTTACCGTTGTTATACCTACTAACTCGCAGTTTGGGTTTGCTAAAAGATACGCGAGACAGATGGCGTCGTCAACATCTGTCCCTATATCCGTATCAAGTAATATTTTTGTTTTCACAAAGTCTCTCGCCTTAATTTCAAAATGAGAAATCTCAAATCATATTTATTTTACCCGTACACCGTTTTTCAAGAAAGGCTCATCCAAACCTTTTAAACTTCCATCTAATTCATAAATAATTTCCGGAGAATATTGTATTGCCCAGGCCCTTCTCATTTTACTGGTTTGATTAGGACCCGACCTGTGAAAAGCTGTACTTGAAAAAACAGCAATCGATCCCGCCTTTGCAACAACAGGAACGCCTTTTTCATTTCCGAAATACCCGACTCTATCACTAGAACCTTCCATTAGTTTATGTTCAATTTTATCTTTTGTCCCTGCTAAACCGTAAGGCAGTAAATAAACAGTTCCGTTTTCTTCGCTTACGTCGTCAAGAGGTATCCAGCAGTTTACATAAGGTTTATGCGGACCGTCAACATAACCGGAATCTTGGTGCCAGTTAAACTCGGCTCCTTTAGGATCTGTACCCTTCACAACAAATTGTTCCCAGAATAGATAGGAGTCGTTGCCTATTGTTGCTTTACATAACGATTCCATTAAATCACTAAAAATAAATTCTCCTAATTGTTTTCTTTCCTTGTATGCAAGAAATACAAAGTAACGGCTGTTTCTTCTGCTTAGGTTGAGTACATCAACTCCCTGTTTATCCATTTCTTTATTTTGAAGATCGATTAAAAGATCACATTCTTTTCTGAGTGACTGTAATAATTCATCTTGAATAGCGTTTTCTATTATAAAAAAGCCATCTGTATTATATTTTTCAACTTGTTCTTTAGTGACATTTAATTTTTCTAACATATTGTCCTCCTTCATAAATTGTTAGGAGAAATTAGGATTAATGAGATATAGCATCTTCTGTTTTGTTATCAAAAAAATGTAATTTATTGATATTTAACATCAAATCTATATTTTTACCATCAGTTAAATCATCAACAGCCTGAACTCGAGCCACAATTTGATTTTCGGAAATTTTGAAGTATAGGTATATTTCATTTCCCATTGGTTCTACCACATCAAGACTTACCTTCATTACATGATTTGATTCTGACATGCTATATTCTTTTAACAGTATATCTTCTGGTCTTACACCAAGTGTTACTTTTTCATTAATATATTTTGATAATAATGAATTATATTTTTCGGTAATTGGAAATATCAAATCATTATTAATAGACTGAAATTTTAGTGTATCTTCCGATATAATTTTACCTTCAATAAAATTCATTGCAGGACTTCCGATAAAACCCGCTACAAATTTATTTTTAGGTTTTCTATATAACTCAAGCGGGGTAGCAGTTTGTAATATATCTCCTTTATCCATAATTACAATCTTATCACCCATTGTCATAGCCTCGGTTTGATCGTGAGTAACATAAATCATTGTGACTTCAAGTTTGGAATGAAGTTTTGCTATTTCTGTTCTCATCTGTACACGTAATTTGGCATCGAGATTGCTAAGAGGTTCATCAAATAAAAATACTTTCGGCTTTCTTACGATTGCTCTTCCCAATGCAACACGCTGTCTTTGACCACCTGATAATGCTTTCGGTTTTCTATCAAGTAATTCTGTAATACCTAAAATATCTGAAGCGTGTTTAACTCTTTCATCAATTTCTTTTTTGTTAAATTTTCTCAATTTTAAACCGAAAGCCATATTTTCATAAACGGTCATATGAGGGTAAAGCGCGTAATTCTGAAAAACCATTGCGATATCCCTGTTTTTTGGCAGCACATTATTCATTAATTTACCGTCAATATACAATTCGCCTTCTGTTATTTCTTCAAGCCCGGCGATCATCCTCAAAGTAGTTGATTTTCCGCATCCCGACGGCCCGACTAAAATAACGAACTCTTTATCTTTAATTTCAATATTTGCTTTGTTTACGGCAAGCACATCCTTTTCATAAACTTTTGATACATCTTTTAATATTACTTCTGCCATATTTCACCTTTATTCAATAATTTAGGAATACAATTTATTTTCAATATTAGTTATATCAGTAAAAGCTGATTTTAATGATTCATATAAGGATTTATATACTTCATAATAATCTTTATAAATTAATGTATCATTATAATTGGGAATAACCGTTTCCAATTCCTTAATTGAAACAGAACATGCCTCTGAAATATCACTAAAATGGTTTGTCCCAACTGCTGCAAGTAAAGCGGCGCCAAAAGGTGCTGCATCTACAGTTGAAAGGGATACAATTTCTTTATTTAGAATATTTGCAATAATCTGCTGCCATAATTTACTTTTAGCACCACCTCCGGAAATTCTTACTTTATCTGTTCGAACTCCTATCGCTTCATGAAGAATAAAACAATCTTTCAATGAGTAACCTACTCCTTCCAGAATTGACCTGGAAAAATGATTGATATTATGCTTCACTGTTAAACCTGTAAAAGTTCCCTTTGCATTTGGATCAGGATAGGGTGTTCTTTCTCCGGTTAGGTATGGCAGAAATATCAAACCATTTGAGCCTGGTTTGATTTCAGAAGCCTTATTTGTAATAACCTCATATAAATTATGGTTGTTTATTTCATAATTTTTTGTTTCAAAATGGAAAACATTTTCCTTAAACCATTTTAGTGAACCTGCTGCAGATAATGTTACACCCATTACATGCCACGAATTATTAACGGCGTGACAAAACGAGTGCACTCTCCCGTACGTATCATAAGTATATTTATCAGTGCATGAAAATACAACACCCGATGTTCCCAAAACAATTGAAGTAACTCCATTTTTAATAGTTCCAGTACCTATTCCTCCTGCTGCTTGATCACCAGCTCCTGCAACAACAGGAATACCTGCCTCTAAACCTATAAGCTCACCTGCTTCTTTATTTACTTTAGCAACAACTTCTTGGGATTCAAAAACATCCGGCAGCCATTTTTTATCAATATTCATTAAATCTATAATTTCATTAGACCACTTTCTTTCTTTAACATTAAATAAAGATGTTCCTGAAGCGTCAGATACATCGATGCCAATTTCTCCGGTTAGCCGAAATCTTATATAATCTTTCGGTAATAATACGTGCCTTACTTTATCATATATTTCCGGTTCATTTTTTTTAACCCATAATAATTTAGGTGCTGTAAAACCAGTCAAAACTTTGTTACCAGTTATACTTATTAATTTTGCCGTTCCAATTCTTTCGTTCATTTCTTTGCATTCATTAGCTGTTCTTTGGTCATTCCACATTATACAAGGACGCAACACTTTTTTATTTACATCTAAGATAACTAATCCGTGCATCTGGCCTGTTAGTCCAATCCCAAAAACATTTTCAGCACTGATATCAGAATCTTTCATTAATCTTGACAGGCAAATGACAGTCGCGTTCCACCAATCTTCTGGGTCCTGTTCGCTCCATTGCGGTTTTAGATTTGATGTTAAATATTCTTCGTATGATGTAAGAACAATATTGCCAATACTATCAATCAACAGTGCTTTTGTACCTGATGTACCTATATCAATTCCTATGAAATACTTATTTGGACTTTTCATTTCTTTATCCTTTATACATTGAAACCCAATGTGATAACTTTTTACCAAGTTTTATGCAGGCGTCAATTTCTTTTTGTTCTCTCGGTTCCCCTGCAGTAACTGCACCGTAATGAAGCGTAAATTTATCAGCCACATAATCTGTTACTCCGAAAACCAGGAACCCGTAATTCATTAATACAGTAAGAATTGACATACAAGTGATCTCAGCTCCTCCGCCCCAACCGCCTGAAGATGAAAAAGCGCAACCGATTTTACCGTCTATTTTACCCCAGCACTCGTCTCCAATTTCATCCCAAAATTTTTTCATCTTCCAAGAGATTATTCCCATTTGTGTGGGTGTGCCTACGGAAATACCGTCGCACCAATTAATATCCTCTGCCGAGGCTTGATCAACATGAAGAATTTTTACTGTCGAATTTTCATTTTCTTCTGCGCCTAGTTTTACATATTCAGCCATTTTCTTTGTATTGCCTGAATTAGAATCGTATAAAATTAATATGTTTCTCATTGTACACTTTTCACTTTATAATTTTCTTGATAGGATTCTTTTCTGTACACGTTAAAATACCAGTGCGGATAATATTCTCTCGGCTGCGTCAATCCATCCAACTTATTTATTTCTTTTTCTTCGAGTTTAAAATCGCTTGTCTTAATATTTTCGATTAGTTGTTTCTCATTTGTTGCGCCGATAACAATTGTTGATATTCCCTGTTTTCTTAAGAGATAATTTAACGATACCTGCGCCATTGTAACATTTCTTTTAATTGATATTCTTTTTATTTCATTTAGAACTTTTGTTTCTGTCTTTTTGTCGTGCGGCCTTCCGAAATCATCCGATTTAATTCTTGTCCCTTTTGGCCATTTATTAACATTATAATATTTACCTGTTAATATTCCGCCGTGCAGCGGTCCCCATATCATTATTCCAACACCCTGATCTATACATGCGGGCATTAAGTCAAGTTCAAGATCGCGTCCAAGCAAGGTATAATATGCCTGCAGACTTATAAATTTTTCCCATCCGTTTATTTGTGATGTGTACATTGCTTTAGTCAACTGCCACGCCGTATAGTTTGAGCAACCAATGTATCTTACCTTTCCGTCTTTTACCAATTGATTGAGCGCAGAAAGAGTTTCTTCAATTGGTGTTGTAAAATCGTCGGAATGAATTTGATATAAATCTATGTAATCCGTACCGAGTCTTTTTAAGCTGTCTTCACAAGCTTTGATGATTCTATTTCTTGAAAGTCCGTCGCCGTTTGGTCCGTCCTCCATTCTGAATCCAAACTTTGTAGCAATAATAGTAGAGTTTCTTTTTTTACCTAAGGCTTTGCCTAGCATTATTTCTGATATACCGTTTGAATAAACATCAGCCGTATCATAAATATTTACACCGTTATCGAATGCAATATTTATAAGTTTATCGGCCTCCCGCTGTTTTGTATTCCCGACATGAGTCCAGCCTTTTGCGTTTGTAAATGTCATAACCCCGAAACATATTTCAGAAACCATCAACCCGCCGCTGCCTAATTTTCTATAATTCATTAACTAATCGCTCCTTTAGAATGTGTATGATTCCAGAGATGTCCTTCTCTTTTTAACCCCTTCAATGAAGTTTCAAAATAGACACCGTGAACCGTTTCATATATATCAATAAAATCATGATGTTTACCAGCTTTTGTAGCGACACAGTATCCGGATTCGATTTCGAAAATTTTACCTTCTGTTGCTATTTGGGCGGATCCTTGAACAATTATCCAATATTCATCACAGTCGTGAAAATGATTATCAAAATCGGTTTTTCTTGTTTTGTCATAGTCAGCAGCATCGCCAATGTTTTTGGGCATAGCACTGTTTTCAATTACAAATACTCCCTTCGTTCCGCATTCACCCGACCAATTTCCTGCAATTCTGACTATTGAGCAATATTCATCACCAGTTTTAATTGAATAGTTATTAATCCCTTTATTGAATTCATGATAGTCTCCCGCTTTCAAATATTTATTCTCGAAGTTAGAAACAATGATACAAGTCCCGCTTACAGCAAACAAAACTTCGTTATTACTATTCTTCTGGATGTCAAATATAGAATTCGTATTCAGGCTAATAATTTCGTAAAACTTAACCTCCGACCAATCCGGCAGTTCGGTATAATTATTCACAACCGGCATAATTTATTAATCCTTGTATTTTTTCAGCATTGGAACGTTTTTATTAACATCCGGGCCGAAGAATTTAAATATTATTAAATCTTTATCACCCGTGTTTTTAACTTTTAATTCTTTTACAGCTCTTTCATGGCATACGATCAATTCATCTTTATCGAAATTTTCTCCCTCAATTTCTAATCCGTCAAACAAACCTTTGCCTCTCCAGACTAAAATATTATACACACCGTCATCCTTGCCAATAAATTCGCCGCCGGGCTGCACAACTAATTTTTTCCCGCTGAATTTATTGGTATTATAAAATATCCAGTATTCTTCCCCGCCTTTTTGTTTAGTTTCATCTATGGGAATCGGCGGAGTGTGACGGTTTTCATAAAAGTAAGGGTCTCCGCTTGTTTCCCAATCTATCATCTCAAGAATAATTTTCTCGCCGTATTTTTCTCTGTCTTCTTTTCTAACATCTTTGAATAATAAATCTTTATTAATAATTTTTCCGCCTGTCTTTGCCTGCAGCATTGCGAAAACATCGGAATCCTCCTGGAGTTCTATGGTTAAAGCGGATCCAGGCGCATGCAGTACGCCTGAAGGAATTTGATATCCGTCATTTGGCATAAGTTTAAAAGCACGTGCATATTGTAGAATTGCGTCGTCCTTCCAATCGACCATATGAGGTAATAACAAGTCGTATTTTTTTTGTTCCGTTATATATGGATGAACGCCGAAATATGTCTCCGCTTCTATGCCCATATCAAGTCCTTCAGGGAAATAATAAGCTTCATCTTTGGAATTGCATCCGACAAGTTTTGCATGTTTCTGCATTTGATGAATATGATACGGCAGACGGAATTTGTAATCAAATATTTTGGCAAGACGGTTTAATGTTTTATGTTTCTTTGAATACATATTTCCTAATACTAATTCAGGTAAAAGCTCAACGACTTCTTTTAATGTTATATCTTCTCCTTTTATATCCACCTGGCTTAAGCCTTCGTTCTTAACTGATATTTTATTGTCGGCTTTAGTCGTTGATCCCAACCATCTTTCGCATATTCCTCCTCGTTCTCCGAGGTTATACATTTCTTCGGGTAAACCGAGCCTTTTACCGGGAGGAAGAAAATCCCTTGCTACCCACGCAGGTTTAAGCCTTAAAATTCCATTGTTCTTTTTAATTTCATTTTCTAAAATATTTCTTTTGTTTTCCATTTATCACTCCGTTAATTCTTACTTAAAAAAGTAAGAGTAGGTTTACATTCTTCACTCTTTATATATTTTATCAACTCAGTAAACAAAGTTTTTGTATATGGGTCTTCAGTTTTCTTAAAGAAATCAAAAGTTGTTAAGATTAATTTCCCGTTTCCTATTTTTATTTCTATTAAGTAAGCCGAATTCATATGCAGCCAGCCGATAAACATTCCTGATAAAACATTATCAAAGTATTCCGCGTTAATTCCCGTTAAAACATATTTTGGGAAAACATCGTATGCTTCAAAACCCATGGTATTTCCGAGATTAATATTTTTAAACGGGCTTTTGGAGTTATCAACCCAGCTCAGTGCCGACGCCCAGTTTCCGTCGAGCCATTCGGAATTTCTCGATTTTATCTCAATTGGAATTTCATCAGTAAGTACGGTGTTGCTGTCAATTATACAAATTGCATTAGCACCGTTTCTAATTTTACTTAATAGAAGCGAATCAATGGATTGGGAAATTATAACATCATTATTTTCACCTTCTGCAATTTTGCCAATTTTATAAGTACCAGGGAAAATATAAACTTCAGTAAAGTTTTCAGACAAAACTATACTGTCCTTTTCAAGAGTGAATTCAATTTTTAGTTTTCGCGGAATATTTGTTTCGCCCACATTTATTTTTATTTCTGCCGCTTTCTGTACATCTGCGTTTTTTATACTAGTTAACTTTATTGAGTTTTCATAACCGTCGGAAGTTTTATATTTCAACAAAGAGTTCGATAAATTTTCCCCGCTGAAATTGGAAATTGATATTTCTACCACAGCAGTATCCTTTTCCCAATAATTATATTTTTCTGTTCTTGGTATTATTATATCGGGCTGCTGAATTTTGTTTAATTTTTTTGAACCGTATTTATAATTCCGCCACATATCCAGCAGACCATTTACTTCCCAGTTTATATCGGTAAATTCCGTTATAACATAACCTTGAATATCTTTAGCAAGTCTGATTTCTTCTATTTGCCATTTTAATGCATTATACTGGGCTATCTGACTTGCTCCAGCTAATTCATTATATGATTTAAATATGCGGTTCAGTTTATATTTGTTGAATCTTTCATAAACACCTTTAGGCATTGATACATCAATATCAATAAATTGCCTGTCAAACCAGAACGGAAGAGCATCAGGAAGAATCGGCAAGCCCCAATTTCCAAATTCAGATATCATTATAACTTCGTCGCCGGTTTGATGTGAGTCTCCGAAATTACTGAACAGCCAATCAGGTCTATTTGCAACATCCTTAATCGTATTTGAAAAATTTATTTTATTTTCCGGAATAGCCCAATAAGTGTGATAGTCATTTATATCAGTTTTGAGATGAAAGTTGCCCCAGCATGCGCTGTTATCAACTATTAATCTTCCCGCCGCTTTCTCTTTAGCATAATCAAATTCATTTATTAGCCACTCTCTTTGTTCTTTTTGATTTAAATCGATTCCCCAGCTTTCATTAATAATACTAATTACACATAAAGACGGATGGTTCCAATCCCTTTCAAGCATACGATCAAATGTAGATCTTGCTCTTGATTTAACGCTCTCATCAAAGAAATCCCAATTTGGTATTTCATACCAAACCAGTATACCAAGTTCATCGGCAAGTTTTAAATAATTTTTATCCGGAATTTTTATGTGACACCGCAAAGTATTTAATCCCATTTCTTTCGCTTTAATAATTTCATCACGTAAATATTCTTCCGAAGGTGTTGTATAAATTGTTTCGGGATAAAAGTCCTGGTCGAGCGCGGAAATCATATAAAAAGGTTTCCCGTTCAAATAAAATTTTCCGTTCTCTTTTTTAAATTCTCTAAAACCGTATTTGTCTTCGTACGTTTCACCATTATAATTTATTTTTATAGTGTAAAGATTCGGACTTTTTAATTCCCACAATTGCGGTTTTAATATTTCACCGGAAATAATTTCAGTTATACTATCTGCTTCTTTATTAAATTGAAAAACTTCTTTTCCTTCCGGCGAATAAATTTTCAACTCAAAATATTCTTTCTGTGAAACGTCATTAAAATCAAAATCTATTTTTGCTTCAAATTTCCCGCTGATATCTGAGTTTATTTTTACTGTCTTAATAAAATTGATCGGTTTAATTTTTAAAAATACATCCTGCCAGATTCCGCTGCACTGAACATACCAGCTTTGTTTACCGTGGGGTATATGCCAGTAACGAATTCCGTCGGTTCTTTGCTCTTCAGCAGTCGGGTCATTAACCCTTACTAATATTTTGTTATCTCCTTCTTTCAAAGCTTCTGTAATATCAAATGAGAAAGGTGTATACCCGCCTTCATTTTCTCCAATAAATTTATTGTTTATATAAACTTTTGATAAATAATCAACCGCTTCAAACTCAAGAATATATCTTTTACCTGTTTCAATTTTAGTAATTGTTAATACTTTTCTGTACCAGGCAATACCCTGGTAATCGAGGAATCCTTCGTTTACTATATGCCATGTTGAAGGTACGGTAATGCTTTGCCAACCTATTTTTTCATCGACATCATTATTAGTGAATTCATTAAGGGTATCTTTCAGTATTTCCCATTCACCGTTAAGATTCATTACTTGAGCATTTACAAATTGTTTTGTCATAGTCAGCAAAATTAAACTCATTAAAAATATTTTTGGGATATTTAGCGAAGTTTTCTTCATTATATAATTCCGGTTTTGAATTGACTGAATTTTGTTTTCCATTTATTTATAAATTCAACTTCATCTTTTCTGAAATTATATCCAACCGAATCACCTTTGAACTCATTTATATACCAGTCTATAGTTGAAGGCATCCATTCATTAAAAGGTGTTGATGTAAAATTTATATCCTTTTTAATTTTTTCTGTACTAAAAATCGCGGTTGTGTATGTGTTAAATGGAAACGCGTGCCCTCCGTTAATAATACTGTACGGCAGTTTTTCAAATACCTCGATATCTATGTTTATTCTTTCGGGATTTTTGTTCAGCAATTTGCAGAGACTGTCGAGATAATCATTCAATGAAAATATCTCTTCAGCCGCGACGTTATATGCTTGTCCGATTGTTTTTTCGGTTTTAATTATATCAACAAATGCTTTTGCCAAATCATTGACGTAAACATGGTGGGATGCATAGTCACCAGAGCCGGGTATAAGTAAAGGATTGCCGTCGAGTATTCTTTGAATCCAAAAGTAATCTCGTATAGCTGGATCGTGGGGTCCGCAAACATACGGCGGACGAATTATTGTTACCGGAAAATTATTATTATTGTGGGCATTCCACAAAACATCTTCACATTTTCTTTTATCAATTCCGTATTGCATACCAAAAGGATTTCTTCCCCAGAATTCCATTAAGCATCCTTTATCTTGGTCTTCGGTAATCGGGCATTGAAATTCTTTTGAAACCATATAAACCGAAACAGTGCTTGTGTGAATAAACCTTTTGGTTTTCCCGTAAAACACTTCGGCCATTAAAGCCGATTCATCTTCAGTAAAGGCTGCAAAATCATAAACAACATCAAAATTATAAGATGCAGCTTCGATCATCTTACTTTTATTGTGTCGATCTGCGTTTATAAATTTTAAATTATTATTTTGCGCTGAACGGTTTTCAGTTTTACCTCTGTTAAAAATTGTTACTTCATGTCCTTCATTCAGAAGCATTTCAACAACATATGAACTTATAAAACCTGTTCCGCCGATTACTAAAATTTTCATTTCGATCTTTCTTATAGATTATTTATAAATATCTCTGACGCTTAATATGCGACCATACAAACATTATTTTACTAGTATCATTTTTTTTGTGATTACTTTGTTTCCGAATTCAATTCTGTAAAAATAAATCCCGCTTGCCAGCTGTGAGGCGTTGAATTCGGTATAATGAATTCCCGCATTTTCAAATTTATTTACAAGAGTTTGAACTTCGCGTCCAAGCAGATCATAAATTTTTAATTTCACATTCCCGGCTTCGGGTAAAACAAACTTAATTATTGTCGAAGGATTAAACGGGTTAGGATAGTTTTGGGCAATTTCCAACTCAGTCGGTAAGGTTTCTTCTAAATTATGAATTCCCACAACAGTATCAATAGAATCTGCCAGATGCAGAATTCTTGTTATATAACCTTGAATCGGAATTGTTAAGCTTGTTAAATCATTTACCGTTGCAGTAAATGATTCTCCGCTCATTAAATCGGTTAAATAATATTGTGTATCGGGATTTAAATTTAATTCATCAACTGGAAAAGAAAGCTTAACATTTGCTGGATTCTTTCCCATATTAATTACAGTGAACAAATTTTGATTTTCATTCCATCTTCTGAAGGCAAAACATGTATTGCTGCCCGATAAATTCACTTCATTAAAATTTTCTGTAATTAGTGCCGGAAAATCTTTTCTTATCTCAATTAATCTTTTATAATAATTGAATAACCCGTATTGACTTTGCCCTTCAATTGATATACCCGGGATAAAAGTTCTCTCAGTACTGTATGGATGCCCCGACAATCCTGTTTCCTGCCCGTTATATATAAGAGGAATTCCGTTCAGTGAGAACATTAAAGATGCCGCCATTTTTGTCTGCTCAACACTATGGTGAGTTATAAAATGGAATACATCATTGTTTTCCATAAATCTCAATATTTTTGCGTTGGGCACATAACCGCTGCCGAAATTTGATAATGAATTTCTAAGCATTCCCGGTCTGCTGCTTTCGCTTCCTTGATTAAAAATAGTAGGATTAGAATTTTCACTATAAAAAGTATTCCAAACCCAATGAGAGACCCATGATTCTTCAGGCGCCCAATCATAAGCTGCGTCAAAGCGTTCATCGAAAGTTTCGGGCCACGTTGCTTTGTCTTCAGCCAATAGAAAGACATCCGGCTTTATTCTTTTTAATGCAAGCCTTAGTTGTTTTGTAAATTCAGGCGCTCTTGCCGTTACGCCCCATATCGCGTCAAATCGATATCCGTCAATATTATAATTATCAATCCAGTATTTCGCGGCTTCTATCATCCAGTTCCATACTTCCGGATTATCGTAATTAAACATTATTAGATCCGTCCAGAAATAATAATAGAAACCGCGCGAATTTTTATTATAGTGTTGAGAATAAGGAGCATTGTCGTCGATGTGTTTATAAAAATTATAATAATGGGAATCTTCGCCGTATTGAATAGCATCTTTATAATAAGGGTGCTGGAATGAAGAATGATTAGCAACAAAATCAAACAGAACCCTCATACCAAGCGATTTGGCAGTTGAGATTAATTCACTTAATTCTTGTTCAGTACCAAGATCATTCCGCAAGTTAAAATAGTTTGTAATATCGTAACCTTGTCCACCTCCGTAAGTACTAAATACGGGTTGAATCCAAATAGTATTTATACCCATTCTACTTAATTCAGGCAGTTTATTTTTAATATTTACGTATTGATTAAAAAACGAAAAGGTATAAGGCGTTATACAGTATACAACGGCGCTGTCAATCCACGCTGCGTAATCTGTTTTAATATTAAAAGGAACTATAGTTGAATCTTTATAGGTAAAATATGTTCTAGCTTTTGAAGTATCATTGTCAGCATCAACAACAAATAAATCGAAATAATATTCACCTTTCATCAACTCGGCATTATAAATAACTGAAGTATACGGGGAGGAATGATCAGCTATTTCTCCAATAACGGGATTTTTTTCATCTTGACGCCAATAATACGTTAAAATATTTGACTCAGGATTTGAAACTATATCTGAATGAAGAACAATACTTGCAGCTTCCGCCGTAATGTATGCATAAACTTCAGGTATAATTTTAAAATTAACTGTCAACAACAAGGTGTCTGACACAACAACACCTGATGAATCATTAATTACGGCATATATTTCATTAACGCCTTCGCCTAAATTTATTACTACCGAAAACGAATTTGATTCTACACTAAAAATATTCGGCTGAGAGTTTACATAAAGAATTCCATTCGATGCTGTAAAGTCAACTTCTCCATTAATAACTTGTGTGCGTGACCAAACGACAGCATTCTTTTTTTTAAGCTTAACTTCAGAAGCATAAATGTTTAGAGTTAAAAAAAACAATAAAAATAATTGATAACAAAAGCGCATTAAAAACTCCTAACTTTTTTGACCGGGCAAATGATTCCAGCTTTTTAATAATTCTTGCAATCTGTAATATGAACGTTTAGGAGTTGCGTCTTCTCTAACTAATCCACCGTTTCTTATAAACGGCCTGAAGTCTGAGAAATCATACCAATTAATTGCTTTGATATTTTGTCTTGAATAGTACAAAGTAAAAACTTCTTCGAGCCAATCGGCTTGAAGTTCTTCGTCCCATCTGCGGTGCCAATCGTAAGGCGCATCTTCGATATCAGCTTGATCTAATTTTATTGATTGTTCATCATAACCAGCCGAGGCACCAATTTCAGTTATATAAATTGGTTTATTGAATTTTTCAAATGATTCTAATTTTCTTACAATATCCGATAGATCACGGTATGGGAAGTAAATTTGAACACCGAGAATATCAAATTCTACTCCTGCCTCAACTAAATCCTCAATAAATTTTCTTGGTGAGCGTAAAGGTCTGCCAGCTTGTTCTTTTTGTCTTGCGAATCTTCCTCGAGCGGCGTATTCTGCCCAAGGACAGCAGTTATTAATTAATCTTTTGACGTTAGGATTAGTTTCTTTTGTTGTGTTAAGAGCTAATCTCGCAATCTCAGTAATTTGGTCTTCGGTATGATTGTGAACGTTTGCCCAATCATGATGTTCATTTATAACTTCCCAAGAAGATATTTTATCGCCGTAATGTGATACCAGATCCTGCGTGTGTTTTTTAACATAATCTTTCACTTGTGAATAGTTTTTATCCTTGAGCCAATCGGGTGTAACAACAGGATGAAACCAGAATAGTGGTCTTCCTTCAATTTGAATATTATTATCGGAAAGCCAGTTAACTATATTATCCTTTATCCCCCAATTATAAACTCCTTCTCTTGGTTCAAAAACTTCGTACCATGTATCCCAAACATAATGTGTAATAGTAGCAAAGTTAAAAAGTTCAACAAAACGTTTCGTCATATCTTCCGACTTAGCCCAAATATATTGGCGGGTTTCGCATCCGAAATGAACTTGTTCCTTTCTTTTGTATTTTAGGATATTAAACTTTGCAAATTCGAGTTCAATTTTTTCTCCGGCCCATAAAGCGTACATCAAACAATTATTTGAAATCTCTCCGCATTTATTGCCATTATTAATATTTTTTGTTGCATCTTCAAAAAGATTTTCAGAAAGGTCGGAAAGATAATTAACTTCAGCAGAAAATATAATACCGCTTTTCTGATATCGTTTTTTAACATTGCTGTTTCTAGTTATTCTGCTCTTTGCGAATTCATAATTTAAATTCAAAGACTTAGAAAAATCCTTATGTGTATAAAATTCTCCTCCATTATCGGCAGATAAATAAATATATCCGAATCCTTCAATAAACCATCTAGTGTTAACAGAAAATTTCTTGCTGCCTAGATTATCCGGAATATTAATTCCGTCGCTATTTACGGTAACATCAGAATAAAACGGATCATCGCTTTCATCCGCGAGATAAACAAAATTTATAGGAGGCATCCATTTATGAGGATAAGGTATAAATGTCATTCCCCTGTTAGTTTTAGCGTAAATGTTAGATACGTTTGTAATAAAGGGTGAAACACCCAAAGCGCCGGATGCGATCACTGTGGATTTAAGAAAATTTCTTCTGGAATAACTCATACATTCTCCTTTTGTTATTTCAATTTTTTCCATTCGTTTTGGAGTTTCAATAATCTATCAACGGCTGCTTTTTTTTCACCTTTGTCTGAACGAAGAAGCCCTCCGCTTTTTAAGAAAGTCATTGGATCTACAAAGTCATACCAGTTAGCTGCTTCAATAAACGGTTGACTGTAACCATAAGTAAAAACATATTCCAGCCAGTCGGCCTGCAGTTCTTCGTCCCAGTGTCTTCTCCATTCATAAGGATGTTTTGAGAAATCTTCTGTTTCTTTATCTACAAACTCCTGAGTAATTCCCCGTGACGGAGAACCGATTTCAGCAAGCTGGACTCTTTTATTAAAAACTTTATATCGTTCGATTGCCTGTAAAGCCTCGGTTAAAGTTCTATGGACAAAATAGACCTGCATGCCAATGATATCAAAATTTACTCCCGCGTCAACTAACTGCTTGGTAAACTGATGTGGTGTACGTTGAGGATAAAGAGCGGGTCTATCGCCCCATTTACCCAGTTGAACATAATCTGCAAACGGGCAGCAATTATTAACAAGAAGCTGGACTTTGGGATTTGTATCTTTCGCAACTTCGCATGCAAATTTAGTTAATTCAATTGTCTGTTCTTGATTTAACTCTACTTCATTTGCCCAATCGTGCATTTCGTTTACAATTTCCCAGGTCAATATTCTATCACCGTAATGCGATATAACTTCACGAACATGTTTCTCAACATATTTTTTCAACTCATCATAGTTTTTCTTTTTAAGCCAGTCCGGGCTTACCCAAAAGTGGCTCCAAAATAAAGGTCGGCCTTCAACTTTTATATTCCTTTTCAACAATTCATCTAAAAGTTTATCACGTTCAGAAAATTGTTTTTTCCCTTCTACCGGTTCAAAGTTTATTACATCACCGATTAAATAATGTGTGATGGTGGAGTAATTGAACAATTCGGTAAAACGCTCAAGAAACAAATTACTATCCATTTGAAAATATCCGCGCGCGTCGCAGCCGAACAAAAAATCTTTCCTATAGCCGTTCTTCAAAACGTCATGTTTAGATTTTTCAATTTCCAATTGCTCGCTTGCAATCACTGCATGTTTTAATCCTGTTTGTGAATATTGCGCACAGATCTCATTGTCACTTTTATAATTATCAGCCGAACTTAAATATTCATCGCCAAGTTGAAGCAAATGATTTAGCTCTACAGAAGGTTTCCACCCGTCGGATCTAAACTTATTTAATCTTTTCCTGTTTCTTTCAACTCTGGTTTTCAACAATTCATAATTAAGATTAAAAATCAGTTCTTTGTTTTTTTCAATTTCATAAAATTCTCCGGCGTTGTCGCAAGGCATATAAAGAAAACCGTAACCTTCAACATTCCATCTGACGCTTATGCCGAATTTATTTCCCTTAGTATCGGAAATCTTTATTCCAACATTGGTCAAAATTATATCTGATTTGAACGGATCACCGTTGATATCAAAAGATAAAAATTTATCTATTATATGCGGTCCTCGCCCCTTCTGTACAAAATATGGCTTGAAAATAATTTCACCGGCTGCCATAATAATATCCCTTAATTATTATTTAATGTTTAGCGGCTTCACGCCACATTGTTTTAAGTTGTTTTAACTTGTGATAAGCAAATTTCTTTTCGCCTTTTGTGTTAGCAAGAACTCCGCCGTTTTTTATAAATGAATATGGATCAACAAAATCATACCAATTGATCGCTTCGATCCAGGGTTTACTGTAATGAAGTGTGTAAATTTTTTCAAGCCAGTCAGCTTGCAGATCTTCATCCCAATGGCGGTGCCAGGTATAAGGCATTTCCGGTAAAGTTAATTCGCCGTTGTTTATGGTATCTTTTGACGGACCTGATGTTGTACCAATTTCAGTAACTTGAACTGGTTTTCCGTAACGCGTTAATCTTTCCATCATCCTAATTGTATCCGCTAAGTCGCGGTTAGTATATTGATAATATAATTGCTGTCCTGTAATTGTAAAATCAACTCCTGCTTCGTAGCACATTTTTATAAATTGGTGCGGCGTGATTAAAGGGAACTTTTTATCGAACTCATCCCAATTAATTATTTGAACATAATCGGCCTGAAGACAGCAGTTGTTAATTAAGCGGTGTACATTAGGATTTGTATCTTTTGAAGTTTCAGCAATCAACTTTGCGATTTCAACCATTTGATCCGGGACAAGTTTTAATGCGTTCCCGAAATCGTGAGCCTCATTAATGATTTCCCACCCGTACATATCTGTGCCGTAATGCGAAACAACTTCACGCGTATGTTTTTCAACATACTTTAATAAATCCGGATAACTTTTATTAATTAGCCATTCCGGCGAACAGCATTCATCGGCCCAGAATATCGGCCTTCCTTCAACAGTAACCCCGCGCTTTTTAAGTTCTCTTAGTTGTTCGTCGCGGTCTAGATATGTATACTTTCCTTCTTCTTTTTCAAAGCGGGGTAAATAGTGAGTTATAGTCGCATAATTAAATACATCGGAAAACAAATCCATAAAAAGACTTTTCTCCATATGAGGATAACCTTTTGTATCGCATCCTATAAAAAAATTATCTCGGTATTTCATTTGCGAAATATCAAACCATGCTTTATCAAGCTCCAGCATTTCGCCTCCCCACATTGCGTAGTACAATGCTTTTTGCGAAAGTTTTCCTCTCTTTAATTCATCAGTTTCAATTTTATTGGATTCATAAATAAACTCATCACTTAAATCAAGAAATGTTTTTACTTCTTTATTGGGAAGATAATTCTCTTTTGAAAACTTTTTCAGCCTGTTATTGTTTGCTATAACTCTAGATTTGGCTAGTTCAAAATTCAGGTTTAAAGTTTTTTCATTTCCGATTTTAGGAAGCTCATAAAATTCTCCGCCGTTATCTGCGGTCATATAAATGTAACCGAATCCTTCAACATTCCATCGTACATTAATTCCAAATTTGTCCTTGCCTTCTGCGTCGGAAATAGTTACTCCGTTGTTGTCCACCCAAATATTGGAATGAAAAGCGTCCCAATCATTATCGCTTGCAAAGGCCCAGCTCGGGAAATCCCATTCATGTGGTCCCATACTTTTTAAAGATTTTATACTTCCTAGATGTGGCCCTTTTCCTGTCTGCACTATATACGGCTTAAAAATTAATTTTCCTTTTTCAGTATTCATCATTGTTTTATTTTTGGTTATAATTTCGGGTGCAGAAAACAATTGACTTGTCAATAACGTAGCTCCCAATCCAGCTACGGATGATTTTTTTAAGAATTCTCTTCTTTCCATTCTTCTACTCTGTTTAGTTAGAGTGATTTAAATTTATTTTGAAGATTTATTAATCTTTCATATGCTGCTTTCTTTTCGCCTTTAGGAGATTCCAACAACCCTCCTCCTTTAATCCATGAATAAGGATCGACGAAATCATACCAATTAACAGCTTCAATCCAAGGTTTGCTGTAGGCTAATGTATATAATCCTTCTAACCAGTCAGCTTGAAGTTCCTGATCCCAAGGTCTATGCCAAATATATGGTTCTGTTTCAATACCAAGTCTGCCTGAATTTATAGAATCTTTAGTAGGACCCGAAGAGGCGCCGACTTCGGTTAATTGGACAGGTCTTCCAAACTGTTCATGACGTTCAACCAGCATTATTGTGTCTTGAAGATCACGATACGGGAAATACATTTGCTGTCCGGTAATTGTAAAATCAACACCGGCATCATTTAATTCCTTCATAAATTTTACGGGAGTTCTTTGCGGATAAGTGGCGTCAAGTTCGCCCCATTTTTTCAACTGAACATATTCTGCAAAAGGACAACAATTATTTATCAATCTATGAACTTTTGGATTTATTGATTTAGCGACATCACAAGCCAGTTTTGCAACTTCTACTATTTGTTCAGGTTTAAGTTTTAATTCGTTTGCCCAATCGTGAGCTTCATTCATTACTTCCCATGCGTACATTTCGTCGCCGTAATGAGAAACTACTTCTTTTGTATGCGATTCTACATATTTTAATAATTGATCGTAAGATTTATTACGCAGCCAATCAGGCGTTACAGTATTATAAAACCAAAATAAAGGTCTGCCTTCAACTGTAATGTTTCTTTTTCTAAGTTCTTTGAATAGAGGGGTGCGGAGATTAAATTGTTTTTCGCCTTCGTTTGGTTCAAAATCTTGATACGATCCGCTTATTAAATAATGTGTAATTGTTGCATAATTAAATATCTCAGTAAAATTTTCCATAAAAACATCGGGATCCATTTGAAAATAACCGCGGGCATCACATCCTATAAAAAAATCTTTTCTGTATCCTTTTAATTTAATGTCGTACCATGCTTTTTCATTTTCCAATTTCTCACCGGCAGTCATCGCGTAGAATAGTGACTGCTGAGCTAGTTTGCCTTTTTTGAACTCGTCATAGGTTTTGGACGAATCATCAAGAAGTTCTTCCGATAAATTTAATAACGATTTTAATTCCCTTCCCGGCATCCATCCATTAGACGAATGTTTTTTTATTCTTCTTCTGTTTCTATAAACTCTGCTTTTTGCAAGCTCATAATTCAGATTAAGTTCTTTTCTTTCACCTTTGCCGGGAAGTGTATAGAATTCACCTCCATTATCGGCGGTTATAAAAATGTATCCGAACCCTTCGACATTCCAACGTACTTCAATTGAAAATTTTTCCATTCCGTACGCGTCGGAAATTACCACACCTTCTTTACTTGATTTTATATTTGAAAAAAATGCATCCCAATTTTCATCAGAAGCGTAGGCCCAATCGAGTAAATGCGGGCCTCTTCCGTTCTGAATAAAATAAGGCCTGAAAATTAATTCACCTTTTTCAGTATTAATAGGAACCCGTGAACTCGTTAAAATTTGCGGCGCGGCATTTAAGCCTTTGACGGTAGCAATTACTCCAGCCCCGGCTATTATAGAACTTTGTAAAAATTTTCTTCTTTCCATAATCTGCCCTTTTATTTGTTTGAATATTTTAGTTTCTCAATTATAGATTTCATTCTGTGATATGAATGTTTCAATTCGCCAGTAGGGGCTTTTAATAATCCGCCGTTCTGCATATATGAATGAGGATCGGTGAAATCAAACCAACTTGCCGATTGTACATATTGTTTACTGTAAGCAAGAGTGTACATACCTTCAATCCAATTACCTTGTGTTTCTTCGTTCCATTGATGATGCCACAAGGCCGGTTCGTTTGGGAAAGGAACAGTTCCGAGTTTAACTGATGTTTCGGTTGGTCCTCCCGGTATGCCAATTTCAGAAATTTGAAGCGGTTTTTTAAACTGTTCATATCTTTCTATTAATAAAATTGTATCCTGCAAATCTCTATAGGGGAAATACATCTGCTGTTCTAATATATCTATATCAATTCCTGCTTCTAAAATATCTTTTGTGAATTGAATAGGTGTTCTTTGTTTATGGATTGCATCGCTCCCTGAATATTTTTTCATTTGTACATACTCAGCGAAAGGACAGCAGTTATTAATTGTGCGTTTAACATTGGGCGCGGTGTCTTTCGCAACATCTGTTATTAGTCTTGTAAGTTCTGTAATTTGATCTCGATTAAGCTGAAATTCATTCGCCCAATCATGAAGTTCATTTACCATTTCCCATGCATACATTCTATCGCCGAAATGACTGATTACCTTTCTCGTGTTTTCTTCAGCATATTTTAATAGATCATCGTATTTCATACCGCGCATCCAATCTGGCATACAACAATCGTGAAACCAGTATAATAGTCTGCCTTGACTTTTAATCCCGTATTCAGCCAAAGTATCAACAAGGTGATCCCGAATTGCAAAGTTGTGTTTTCCGCGTTTTGGTTCAAAATCTCTGTTTATTGCGTTGTTGCTTTGAGGTACAAAGGTAATATTGGCGTAATTAAATAATGGAGTAAACAAGTTCAAAAATATATCTTGATCCATTTGATAAAAAGCCCTTGCATCGCAGCCGAAGAAAAAAACATCCCTATTGATTCCTTTGTTGATTAAATAATTTGCGTATTCGAGTTCAAGTTTCTCACTCGCCCATAAAGCGTACATTAAAGACTGCTGAGCAAGTACCGCGCACTCTTGAGAGAGTATTATTTTTTTACCAGCATCGTTTAATAATCCTTCTGAAATATCAATAAGCATTTTTACTTCAGTACCGGGACGGTAACCATTAGTTAAAAATTTGTTTTGCCTTTTTCTGTTTCTGATGGTTCTGCTTTTAGCGAATTCAAAAATAAGATTAAGTTCTTTTGATTTACCTTTTTCGGGTAGATTGTAAAATTCTCCGCCGTTATCTGCTGTTATATTTGTGTAACCGAATCCTTCAACGTTCCAACGCGCGTTAATTCCGAATTTTTCTTCTCCGTATGTATCCGAAATTTTAATACCGTAATTGTCCAATGATATATTAGAATAAAAAGTATCCCAGTTTTTATCCGTAGCCCAAACTAAATCATAAATATGGGGTCCCTTTCCTTTCTGCACGAAATAGGACTTAAATATTAAATTACCTTTTGAAGTATCTTTTATTGTACGAGCTTTTGTTAAAACAGTCGGCGCTGAAAATAAGACATTAGAGGCAATACTTGCTCCTATCAAACTTATTGATGATTTCTTTAAAAATGTTCTTCTTTCCATATTTTATAGCCTGTCAAATATTTTGAAGAATTTTTCTTGGCTCAACTAAAATAAATTTTAGCCAACCGGCTGCTAATGCTGAAAACACGGCACAAATAATAAATACAGGCTGATAACCTAATTTATTGGCGATATAACCACCGATAATTCCAGCTAAAGTAAAAGGAACAGTAATTAAATTACTGAGAGCCACATAAGTAGGCCTATCTTCTTCGGCGCAAATTTCAGAAATAATTGGCAAACGGGATACTTGAAGTATAGCATTCGCCAAAGCCGAGCCCACAAACGCGAAATAATATATATCAACTGAAGGCGCTGTTAGCGCCACAATACATGCAAGAAAGGTAAACACCGCCGCTAATAAAAGATTAAACCTGTGACCAATATGATCAGAAAGAACCCCGAAGAATAAACTTCCGACAATTGTACTTATCATCATAATAATAGTAAATATTCCGGCATAGCCGTCGGACAAAGAAAATTTTTCTAAAGCATCAACTGTTATGAACGCGTTTGATATTATCGCAATGATTATAAAAGCATCAGCAATTAAGAAATTTCTGTAATTAGTATTCTCCCTTAATATCCTTGGAAGGTTATAAATAAATTCTTGGTATTTAAGAATTCTTTTAGGATGGTTCGGCTGCTCTTCAATTATTTTTATTAATAATGTGTAGGAAATCATCATGATTAGAAATGCAATGAAGAATAACGAAGGGAAGCTTAAACCGGGATCAACATTATTTAAAATAATTTTTGTAACCCAGCCTGCTAATATTCCCAATAATGCACCGAGCATTACACGATAAGCGAATTGTTTCCCCCTAATTCTAACCGGAGTAAGTTTTGCAAATAAATCGAACCATACAGGTAGATTAATTCCACCTCCCAAGGCGGCCAGAAAAAAGAATAAAAAAAATATAATTAAACCGGCAGTTATCGATAAATTATACCATGTAATTAGTAAACTTACAATAGCAAGCATCAACCAAGGCAAGCGTTGCAAGAATGCAGTCTTCATCATCAGTGGCTTCTTAAACGGCTGATTGGCGGCGTAATTAGCAATAAATATCTGGGGTAAATTAAAACCTATTGCCCATATGACAGGTATAAGCCCTATTTCTATATTGCTTCCGCCAATTTGTTTTACATAAACAGGCATAATAGTAATCAGGGAAACAAAACCCATTGCAAATGCAAAAACAGCACCGTCAAAAAGATTGATTATAAAATTCTTTCTTACGACTGCGCTATACTCACCTTGAAATTTTAGCAGTTTAATCACGGTAAACTTTAACCTCGTATGCTGATAAGGAAATTTCAGCTTTTGATATTTTACCGTTATTATTAAAACTTATCTTTCCCTTTCCAAATTGTTCGGTTAAATCTTTATCAATTTTTCCATGGATTTCTATTTCAATATCAATAGCTTCATTTTCCTTGTTTTGAAGAATTAACATTATTCCATCTGCTTTATCTTTTAATACATCAATTCGAATCCTTCTATTATTTTTCACTTTATGCTTTTCAACATTTCCGAAATTATCAACCAAGGATGCAATAAACTTTGAGTTTACAATTGAACTTTCCCTTAAAACTGGAATTCCTATATATGATCCAATTGCAACGGCTTTTCCTTTTCCAAAATCAGCAACTGTAACGGCCGGAGTTCTGTCATTAAATTTTGCAATAACTTCTGCACCGTTTAACAAAAATCTTTCTTTAATAAATTTACCTTTAATTTTTTCACCATTTTCTAGAGGCGAGATTTTCTCTGATAATTCTATTTCGCTACCATCAGCAGAATCCGCAGGGTCAACCGTTCCTTGCTTTATTTTAAATACATTATCAAGTCCGTATCCTGGCACAATTTTTTCATGATGACCGTGTTCAATATTCCATCCGGCCGTATAACTTTCGGAAATTATAAGCCCGCCGTTTTTAACGAAAACTTTAATTGCCTCGGCAATTTCCTTATTAATTACATAGGGGAATGGAATTATAAAAACTTTATAATTTGAAAGAATATCTTTTTCAAATTCTATCGGGTGAATAAAATCGACATTATAACTATGCTCGTATAATGCTTTATGAAATCCTATTAATGAATCTGTTGCGTTTTTTTCATTTCCTGTGGAAGCCCACGCAAATATTTGATTTTCAGGATTATATAAAATTGCAATTTCAGCCTTATTGGGTTCGGCATCCAAAATAAAATCAGCGTTATTCTGCAGAACCTTTCCGACTTCAGCAAATGATTTTAGCCATAATGTTTCTTCACCATTTAAATATGATAATCCCCAAGTTGGTGCTTCTCTTCCAAGTATTTCAGGTCTGTACTGCCAGAATATAAACCCTTTTTGATTTCCGGCTAAACCGCTGAAAATAAATTTTTTAATATCATTTTCATTTATTGATTTAGGCATATCGAGAGTGTAGCCTGGAAGCATAAGCATTTCAGCTGAGATAACGGGTTTATCTTTTGCGCATGAACGGAGAATGTCAATCATTGCTGCGTCATCCATTTGTGTGAAGCCGTGCAAGTCCCCGAAACGGCCAACATTCCACGGATCATTCGCAGTTGATGTAACAGGAAACCCTTGTATAAAAACATGATGACACATTAAAGGATGTTTCCCTTTGTCAACTTCTTTCGCTACTTCAAATCTTTTCTTTACATTTTCGCCGAGCGTATAAACAAAGAACATTCTCCAATCAATAATATCGTTGAATGTATTTCTTGTCTTCGGAAGTTCGGCGTCGTCAAACGATTTGTAATTCCTGTTCCACGCTTCATTAAGTTTTTCTATTTTTCCATTATACTTTACCGATAACCATTTTCTGAATTTTACTTTACAATTGTTGCAGTAACAAAGCATATCCCCTATTTTTGAAACATCGTCAGCGTACGCGCGCATTTCAGCCATACTGCTTGTTAATTCCGGTTCGCTGCCAACGTTCCATATTTCCAAAGCGGGATGATCTTTATATCTTTCAACTGCTGCTTTCAAAAATTCAAAAAAGTATTTCGAAACACCGTCGTGATTAAAACAATATCCGAGTCCGCCTATTTGCCTGTGCGGCTGTGTCTGCGGACCGATTCTTTGTCCAGCTAAAGTAACCATCGAAGCGTCTTCATACTTATTATAAATCCAAGCTGGTGCGACGTCAAAAATTGTGTTAAGCATGACTTTTAAGTTATATTTATGAGCTAAATCCATTAATTCATCTATGTCATCAAAATAATAAATACCTTCGGAGGGATTATTCCATCTCCATTGTATCCAGTATTTAACAGTATTAAAACCAAGATCAGCCATATTCTTTAAATCTTTTTCCCAGTCTTCTTTGTGAGGAGAAGGCGCCCTGTAGTATTGCGAGCCAAAAGGTATATAAGTACTTTTCAATAAGTTTCTCATTTCAATTCCAATAATTATTTTATAACAAATTGTGAAAGATGATTAAGTCCAAGCTTTAAACCTTTTTTAATCTTTTCTTCACTTCCTTCCCAGATCGGATCTTCATGTTCAATGGATAAGACATAATCATATCCGTTTTCCTGAAGAGTAGAAATTAATTTACTCCAATTTATTTCACCCAAGCCCGGCATACGGTACCGCCACCATCCTGATTTCCAAGGAGTCGGGTCTATTTGTTTTCCGAATATTCCATATTCGTTAATACCGTTTGTTAATATTTCGGTGTCTTTAGCGTGCGCGTGAAATATTTTTGGCGCAAAATCTTTCGCGGCTTTTAGGTAATCAATCCCAAGCCAGTTGAGATGCGATGGATCAAAGTTTAATCCGAAATTATCCGATTGAACTTCGTTAAACATCGCGTTCCAAAGTTCCGGTGAATACGCATAATTACCGGGCAGACCGAATTTTACCCAATGATCCATCGGGCAGTTTTCAATCATAATTTTAACATTTTTATCTTCTGCGTACTTAACAATTTCTCTAAACACTACTCCGATTTCTTTCATGTTTTCTGTTGGAGTTTTATCAGGTCGGCTTCCGACAAAAGTTCCTACAAGTTTTACATCAAGCAGCGAAGCGGTATCAATAACTCTACGAAGATGATTTAAATAACATTTCCTTTTTTCGAGATCGGGATGGAGATTATTATCATAATAAGCCATCGCAGAAATTTCCATTCTGTTTTCGATGAACAAATCTTTTACTCTTTTAGCGTCATCTTTTGTAAAATTTGCCGCATCAATTTGTCTTGCCTGATAATCACGTTCGCTTTCAACTGGCCATGCAGCCAATTCCAAAGTTTGAAATCCAACGCCTGCCGACCAATTAACCAAATCCTGTAAATTAAGTTTTGGTAAACATGCCGTTATGTAACCAATTTTCATTTTAACCCTCTATTTAACTTTAACCCATTCTTTTGATATACTGCTTTTTAATACTGCTTCAATAATTTTATTTTCATAATGCCCGTCTGCGAAGGTCGGGAAATCAGTTTTATCTTTCTGTGGGTCTTTGCCTTTTCGTATAAAGTCATAAACATTATTGAATAAATTTTTCGGTCCGTCCGGATAACCTTCAGGATGCCCTCCAGGGTAATGCGCGTAAGCTCTTGCCTTTGCGTTTAATAACGAAGGGTCCTTTATTAGTATTTCATTTGCTTTTTCTCTATAGCCGATCCAAAGCTCATTTGGATTTTCCTGATCCCATGCTATTGCTTTTTTGCTTCCGTCAATTTCAAAGCGAAAATTATTTTTTCTACCCGCGCTTACTTGCGAAACTGTAAACACACCATGTATTCCCCCTTCAAGTTCAAAAAGTACTGTTCCTGCATCTTCGGTTCTAACAGAAACCTCAGAAATGTTTTTTGAAGGTTTTAACTCTTTGCCTTTAAATGTTGCCGACTTTGCGGCAGGTTTCATCCTTGTTTTATGAATTGTAATTAAGTTGGAAAATACCTTTACAATCTTTTGGCCTGTAATAAATTGAATCATATCACACCAATGAGATCCGATATCAGCAACAGCTCTAGACTCGCCGCTTAACTCTGTTTCAAGTCTCCAATTATAATCAGTGTTGTAATAAAGCCAGTCCTGCAGATAGTGCCCGTGTACGTAATATATTTCTCCGAGTTTTCCAGCTTCGTTTTCATTTTTTACATGCTGAATTAAAGGGTAAAATCTGTAATTAAAATTTATCGCGTTAACAACATTATTTATTTTTAGTAAATTCATTAACTGTTGTGACTGCTTCGAGTTTACCGTAAGAGGCTTTTCCGAAATAATGTGTTTGCCAGCTTTAATAACTGCTTTATTAATTTCGAAATGAAGATGATTTGGTGTGCAGTTATGAACTACATGAATATCATTGTCCTCAATTAAATCTTTCCATTCATTATATTTTTTCTCAATATCATATTTTGATGTTATCTCTTTCAAAGATTTATCATCATTTGAAGATACACCTACTATCTCAACGCCGCCTATTCTCTGCAGCGCTTCAGCATGAGCGGTGCCCATAAACCCGGAGCCAATTATACCGGCTTTAATTTTTTTCATTTCTTAACCTTCTTTATTTAGTTCTTTTGCTCGCTCTATCATTTTGTGAACTTCCGGTAAATCTATTTTTTGATTGTAATCGTATAGGCAAAGAGTAGGTATAACTCCTAGTTTTGCGTATGATTCTTCCTGAAGTTTAAACATAGGATGCGATGGATGTTTAGTTAATAAATGCCCGGTAAATTTTGTGTATTTATTGAATAAATAAACCGAAACCGGGTGAACTTTTCTCCATTCTAACTGTCCTTCCATTCCGTGTACTTCTGCAATACTGTCAATACCGTGAATCTGTGCGACTGGTAAAGCCTCTAAAACTTGTTCATGCAGTCCTTCTCCAGCAAACAAAACATTTGGAAAATTTTTATGAAGTTTCTTTACATGATTTCTCATTCCCGTTAAAAAGTTAGGCCCACTGCTAACATTAAATGCAAGTAATGTTTGATCTAAAAACACAGCGTCCAATTTAAATTCATCTATTAAATCGCCGAGCATTTTCGACATGTAATCGCCCCATTCTTCAAAACCGGGATTAACGTATGCAAAGAAAGGTTCGGTAAGCCAATCGCCGTCAATATCCATAGCCCATCCCTGAGGACGCTCAAATACATCAATCACTTGATACTTTTTAAACTCATCATAAATTTTATGACCATAAGTTAAAGCGAGCACATTTGTATGAATCATAACTTTATAACCGAGCGTATGAGCTTCATCAACAAGTTTTTTAAATTCTTCTCTTCCGCCGCATTGTTCACTTGGGTTGTAATCGGGCGCATGAGAGTCAATTCCGTTTTCGGCAAACCCAGCGAGATAGACTAAAGTGTTTTCAGGATTATGGAACTTTTTGAATTCGTAAAGCCTTTCTGTCATTTGTTTAAATGTATGGGATGGCTGTAGGCTCTTTCTCGCTCCCCAAGGTTCAAGCACAAAATTAATCTTATTCATCCATTCAGGGAAACTCGGATTATCTTTATAAGAATTTAAATGAAAATTTTCTTCAAGCCATTCACGATGATAATCAACAGAATTTTCCCAGCTTCCTTCGACAAATTCCAGGTACCATTCAGAATGAAAATTGTTAGAAGTCAACGGTGCAGGCGCTTCCGCACCGTAACTTAATGCAAATCCGTTAGTCTCTTTTGTAACTCTTAATAATTTTAAATCGGGAGAAACATCTTTACCGTCAAGAATTAAACATCCGTTCTCAGTTTCTCCTAATACAAATTGAGCGTTCCACCAGAACGGATATTTATAAGAAAGTGTTGAACCGGCAGGCATATTTTTGTCTAGCGATTGCCCTCCAAGAGCAGGGACAAGGATTTTTTGCAAATCAAGACCGCTTAATTTCCATTCAATGAGCCAAATTGGTTCCGGTGTTTCTGCGTCAATAGAATACTTTAAACCGTTTTCAGTCTTAGCTATTGTACAAATTATTTTATAATCTTCTGTTGGATCGAAAACCTGAAATTTTATTCTATCTTCAGAAATTTCAATTGAACCAACATTAGTTAATAAAATAGGATCTGATAATGATTTTGGTGTTCTAATTAAAAATGATTGAGTACCATTTTCACATAGTATTTTATCAGTCGAGTTAATAAAAAGGCTCTCCACATTAAGCGGAGAGTCTTTAAATTTTATTTCCATTTTGTTAGAAGTTATTTTCATTAATTTATTTTCAGGATTTATGGGAAATTAATTTTAATCTTTTTTATTTCTTTTTTTTCTACGTCTTCAAGGGGTGTTCCCTTCCGAAAAATTACAAAATAGGAGGATTCCATTTTATCTATAGGCAGACAAGCACCATGCCATACAGCTTCGTTAATAATTACAGCCTCTCCTATATCAACTTTAAATGCCTCCGCTTGATCTTCCCATTCACCGTCTAATAATAAAGGAAGAATAAACGGTGCGTCAATCGGAATTAATATTTCCGGAGTATTTAAATGCCGTTCCATCATCGTAATTTCATTAGTGGTCTGTTTGTATACTGTACAAATACCGATTTCTGCTGTACCGAGAATATTATAATCTGCGATATTAGACCAGAATTTATAATCTTTTGAAAAAGAAGTTGGTTCTGTTTTCTGAGAAACGGCAATTTTCCCGAATTTTTTAAAGTTGTCTTCTGTAATATTTTTTGCTTTGATATTCATATGCATTTTTATTTTTTAATTTCAAAAACGGCAATTTTCCCGCCTTTAAGTTCAATGCCATTCAATACAACATTGCCTGAATTTTTTGTGATTTGAGAATATTCCTTACCTTCTCCTAATTCGTTATAAATTGTTGCACTGCCATTCAAATCAAAAGGAATGGTTACATTAATTTTTTCAACTCTTGTATCTACTACTTCTCCGGTTTTATCATCGCTACGTTTTTCCTGTTGATGAGTTTGCAGCCATGCAAAAAGTAATACATCTCCGTTTTCTCTTTGTAGCGAAACAAATCTGCTATCCGAAGCATCTTTTGTTTCAACATGAACCTTTTCCGCAATATTAATTACAGGATCTTTAAGCAAATTATTTACAAATATTAAGGCGTGATTAGCTGGTTTAGGTGTATGATCGGCCCATGCGATTCCTAAATGTTTGTTGTTATAAATATCTCCGATTACTTCATCAGAAGGCGGGAGGTCTTTAATTTCATACCAGGCCAGCGCGTCTATTTGATGGGTCGCTCTTACAAGAGCTACTCTTTTTACAAGGTCAACGGCCTGATATTCAGGCGTGTGTTCATAATTAAAATAATTTGTGTAAGAATCCGAAACTTTAGCGCCTTGTCTAAAAGTACTATAACCGACTTCCGCCATCCAAATAGGCTGACCGTTGCCGTATTCATGAACTACATTATAAACATCGTTTACATAATTTGTAATTTCCTCAACAGGATTATGGTGCCAGGTTTCAAAATAATTGTGACAATTTACTATATCTATATAAGGGCTAACGCCATGATCTTTAAATAAGGATTTTATCCAATCAGGTCTGTAAGCAATCCCACCTAATACTACTTTTGCTTCAGGATCGGCTTTTTTAACAGCATCAGCACCTATTTTAGTAAAACGTCCAAACTCAGCTACATCCTGCGTACTCCAATAAATTGATATATCAGGTTCGTTCCATAACTCCCAGGTTTTAATCCATTTTTTATATCTTGATGTAAGATCAAACATGAACTGTCCGAACTCTTCAAAATCTTTCGGCGGTTTATTCCAATAATAAAAGGAGTCAGCCGGCTCGGTCGATTGCCATGCGGGTGTATAACAAATATAAGGAACCATTGTAATACCGTAATCTTCCACGCCTGTTTTTACAAAATCATCCCAGAAAAGCCAATCGTATTTGTTATTTTCGACTTCAATTGCGTCCCAACCGAAAGAGATTCTTAAGAATTTTATACCAGATCTTTTTAATAGTTCAAAGTCTTTGATATAAATTTCACGAGTAGTTGTTTCTTCAGGCCAGTCTTCACACAAACCTAGAGGCATTGTATAAAATCCATTATGTTTCGTATTTACAAGCTCATCGTAAATTAAATTTTCGGTCTGTGAAAAACTTCTCGTGCTTAACAACAGAAATGAAATTATTATAAGTAAATATTTTGATTTCATTTAATTACTCCTTTTATTTTTAATATATTTTAAATATTTGATACTTCTTCAAACCAAAAGTCTTTCTGCCATTCAAACTTTTCTAAGTACTTTAACTGATCATCGCTTAAGTACTTTCCGTCGCTTACAGAAGTATTAATTTCCGCTTGAGTAATACTTCTAATGCCTGGAATAACCGAACTTACCGTATTATTACTCAAACAAAATTTTAATGCCAATTCTGCCATCGAATAGTTTTTATGGTATTTTTCTTTATAAGATTTAATCTCATTCACTTTTTTTACAACTGCTTTTAAATTATTTCCTCTGAAATAATGACGTCTTACGTCTCCTTCTGGGAAAGTTGTTTCTAAAGTATATTTCCCTGTTAAAGCACCTTCATCAAAAGGAACGCGCACAATTACGCCAACATTGTGAGCATGACAAACAGGAAGAATATTCCAATTTGGATATTGTTCAAAAATATTATAAATAAGCTGAACTGAATCTATTCTACCCTTTTCAATAGCGCCTATAACTGTATCAGGTTTTGTATCGGGGACGGAAACACCAATAGCTCTAATTTTGCCTTCATCTTTTAATTTATTCATAGCTTCAAACCATGAATCTTCAATATTAAATTTTGCTGCCCAGGTATGAAACTGATATATATCAACATAATCTCGATTTAATCTAATCAAAGACTTTTCAAGCTCTTCAACAATATATTTAGCCGGAAATGCTGAATTAATATCTGCATTGTTTTTAGGAGGCCATTCAAATCCTTTTACCGGTGGAATTTTTGTAGCTACGTATATTTCTTCTTTTCTTTCTTTTAAAACTTTACCAATTAATTTCTCACTATGCCCGTCTCCGTAACCTTGTGCCGTATCAATAAAATTAACACCGAGATCAATCGCTTTATTAAGCGCCTTTAGAGATTCAGAATCATCATTCAATCCCCAACCCCCACCAATTGCCCAGGCTCCAAATCCTATTTCAGATATATTCCACCCTAAATTTCCAAATTTTCTGTATTTCATAATTTTATTTTTGTTTTTAAAAAATGATATATTATTAAAAAGTTACACCTGATATTAAAATAATATTGGCGTATGGAGTTGATTCGCCGGTTCTAACAAAAGTGATTTCAGAATCTTCTTTTGTAATATTTTTAAATCGTTCATGCTTTACTTTTGTAATTTTCACATTAGGAATTAGCGATTTAATTTCATTAAATAATCCATTACCGCTTTTAACAAGCTCTTCGGCAACAATGACCTGTTCAACCTGCAACTCGCCTAACACCACCTTAAGAGTATCAATAAATCTCGGAATATTTTTGGTAAGTGCCAGATCAACCACTTCAGCTTTTTTAGGTATTGGTAAGCCGCAGTCGCAAATAACTAATTTGTTCGTATGTCCCATTTCCGCAATTATGCGTGACAGAGGGGCATTGAGTACACCGTTTTTTTTCATCAGTATTCTCCTCTGTTATGAAAATTTCATTGTATAATTTGTTTAACTTCTTGTTTTGTTGGCATTGAACTTTGCGCTCCTCTTCTTGTAACTGATATTGATGCCGAATAATTCGCAAAGTTTATTGATTCTTCAATTGTTTTGTTTTTAGATAATGAATATGCCAGCGCGCCGTTAAATGTATCTCCGGCACCAGTTGTGTCTATAGCTACAACCGCATTACCAATAAATAGATCAAACCTGTTTTTATTTATTAGAATTGATCCTTTTTCGGCAAGCGTAACAATTACATTTTTGACTCCTTTATCTAACAAAACGTAAGCGGCGGTTTTAATATCGTTTTCGTTTTTAATTTTTACACCCGATAATATTTCAAGTTCTGTTTCGTTGGGCGTCAAATAATCAATAAGAGGAAATAAGCTATCGGGAAGTTCTTTTGCAGGTGCAGGATTTAAAATAAACAATGTGTTATTTTCACTTGCTAGATTTGCAATGGACATTACTGTTTCCGTTGGAATTTCCAATTGAGTAAGCACAATTTTAACATCTTTAAATAGGACGTTTGAATTCTTCAAATCCTCGCATGTAAGCTTCATGTTTGTGCCAGATACTACAACAATCTCATTCTCGCCTTTCCCGTCTACCGTAATTAATGCCATCCCAGTATGTGATTCTTTGGATTTCATTAAGTAACTTAGATCAATATTATTACTGTGAAGCGAATCATATAAAGAATTTGCGAAATCGTCGTTCCCCATTTTACCCATGAAATAAGTTTTGCCTCCAAGTTTACTGCATGCAACTGCCTGGTTAGCACCTTTACCTCCCGGAAACATTTGAAAATCATTTCCAAAAACAGTCTCGCCGGGTTTAGGGAAACTATTTGTAAACACTACTAAATCCATATTGGCACTGCCGACTACTAATACGCCTTCTTTGTTCATATTATTTTCTTATAATTTTATCTCATAGTTATTTGCATGACTAATAACAGGTTCACTTAACAAACCTGAATTTTTCTTAACACCTTCAAGCATATTTATAAGTGTATTTGTTACCTTTAGCTTAATATTATTTTTGCCGGTTCTAACTGAATCAGTTATATATAATTTGTAAGGATGCCATGGCAGTATCTTCGGTTTTTCACCGTTTATACTAATTTCCAAAACATCTTCACCGCATTCGGCAGATAAAAGTAATTCGCCTTTTAGATATTTTTCCGAAAGCTCAAACGAAGTTTTATAATTAATTGTACCAGAATAGAAAGGGAAACCTTGTTTTGTCCAATCACCTATTTTAAGTTTTGCTTTTTTGAAAGTGATTTTATGTTTTTTATTTTCTTCAGCAACGGCAAAATCACCGACAAGTTTTATTAAATCGAGAAGCCCGTCTGTTCTTCGGACAACAGTTAACTTGACCACGATTAAATTTTCACCTTTAATAAGAAATTCTTCAACATCTATTTCTTTTATTTCTGCGTCAATCTTACTTCTTCTTCCTTTGCTCTTAACTTCTTTGCCATTGATATACAATTCATAATTTGAACCGCTGAATCCGTCAATCAAAATTCTAATATTATCAGGAACAAAATCGCACTTAAATGGAATCCTATACCATAAATCAACCGGGAAATTTTCCTCATCTCTTTCTTGCGGAAGCTGCATTTCCCATGCTCCCATTGTAACATCAAGCCATTCATTATCGTTATAATCGTGCTTTATAATTTCATTTTTAACCGCGCTGCCGTTATCAACGAACATTTTCCATTTATCAATGCATAAAACATTATCGTCTTCAAGTATATATTCGTATTCCCTGCCAAGTTTAATAGCAGCCATTTGTTTTAAAGACGGCGATTCAATTTTTTTATTTTTTCCGTTTTTCGAAATTATTGCAAAAGGATTTACATTATTTTCAAAAGAATGTCCTTTAACAACTCCGTTATCAAAAGATGAGATTATTAAATTGGAACTTGTTATTTGTAATTCATCAAGTTCATCTTTTAGTACAATAATTTTTGATTCTGTAGCTTCGAATTCCAATTCAATAAAAAGTCTACCGTCTTTAACCCAATATGGATAAATAGGTTTTATATCACCTGTGTTAGGATCCCACAATTCCGGTTTTGCGAGTTTTTCAAACGATATTTTTACTTTACCTTGCGGTTTCTGAAGCGTATTAATAATAAAATAAACATCATGCTCGTCTTTTACCCGGTGAAGATAAAAAACTTGTTCATTGTTTATCGTAACATCCGGAAGTACGCATTCATTTAATAATTTTTTTATTTCTTTTTCTTTTCTTTGTATGCTTAGCCCGTTGGTTTCAATAACATAAACATCGCCTTTAGCCTTTTTATGATTTATTTTAAATTTCACCTTGCTATTAATATTATTTAATAACTCTTCCGGGTTTTTACCGAATACCTGTTTAATATTTTTGGTTTGATTATTTTTATCGTCAAGCAAACCTATTGGAATAATCGCGTCAGCAATTACTTTGCCGCCGCATGCAATAAACTCTTTAATTTTATTGAAGGCATTTGCCTGCAAATGAGTTATAGGAGGTAGAATTAAAACTGAAAATTCTTCATCACGTATTTTAATTTTACCGTTAACAATCTCCGATTCACTTAATATATCTTCATCTGTATAATCAAAATCGTAATGTAGCCTGAGCAGTAAGTCTGTCAAGTAATTAAATTCGTTTTGCATTAGATTAAATATATCTGTTGGTCCGCTCGGGAGATAGTTTGTCCACGCTGTATTGATCGGATAAAGCATTAATACTTTAGCTATGTGTTTACCTCCTGAAAGTATATGCCCAAGTCTGGCCATGTATCCGGTAAACTTATCATAATACTTCCACCAAGTGTGATGATAGAATTGAGAAGGCGGCCAATCTCTTTTTCTTTCACCTTCTATAGTATAATGATAACCGTGATTGTTAAAAATGGTAACACCTAAAACATATTCCCAATTGGCGATCCATTTCATTCTTTCGAGACTGCAGTCCCAGTAAGTGCCTCCCATTGATTCGCACAACAATCGAGTACTTCCGTAATGATGCGCTGCCGAACTTGCAATCTTAATAGCTACATGCTGGTCAGGCGCTTTTTCACTTCCTATAATTGGATAAAGATGATCAACGCCTGTTATATGAAAATGTTTTAAATGTTTGAATATATTTCCTTCACATCTTGCGTGCATCCAAATCCATTCTTCGCCCAACAAATGCCCTGTAAATAAAACATTATTTTCTTCGCACCATTCTCTAATTTGTTGATAGTATGATTCTGAGTATTGTTCCGTTAATGTCTTCCAGAAATCATAACGGATTTTTGCTGTATCTTTACCCATATTCAAAAAAAGAGCAGGGAGATAAGGCTTTAAATCATATCCTCTTCTTTCTCTGAATATTTTAAACATTTTTGACGTCCAAGGAATTATTTGATTCTGCATCCCTACTCTAAAATAATGCATTGCAGGCTCGTCGGTATAAAAGCCCGGAACAGTGGTTCCGAAATCTTTACCGACTGCTTTTTTATATTTTTCATGTGTCTCGTTTAAAAATTCTCTAGTTGATTCTGGATTAAGCGCATCGATATAATAGTCAATTTCTTTTTCCAGGAAATATAATAATCTCCAATCACCTTCCGGCGCTTCCCAAGGAATTACAGCATCGAAAGATAAATTAGGAGTAAGGTCGATTAGATTTTTAATGCCGTTTTTAAATTCTTCTTCCGAACATGCGTATGCGACTATAGGCTTTGAATTGCCCGTGTTCACGTATCTGTCGTCAGTTGCTTCAAGATATGTAAATAACGGACCCGGCACAGGAAGGGCAACCATTTCAATATATTTTTGTCTAAGTTTTTTATTTTCTTTTGAAACTTTTCTATAAGCCGTTCCGCTGGGCCAATTCATTTCATCGTAAATCCAAACATCAATCCCAATTTCTTTTGCTTTTTCCACGGCAAACTTTGTTCTTTCAAACCATGTTTCCGATAAATAGCCGATTGATTCACCGAAACGTCCATGTATAAATAAACCCGGAATACCTTTTGCGTGGTATTCTTTCATTTGCCATTCCATTTCTTGCTCATTCATTTCACCGTTCCAAAACCAAAAGGGTAAAATGCCCAGTTCTTTCGGCGGAATTTTAAAATTTTCTTTTGTTAAATTTTCGCCGTCAACAAGTTTCCTGGAAAATGCCATTTATAAACTCCTGTATAAATTTTATTCAATATTAATTATTCTTAGTAATTCTTATATTCCTCAAAATGCCATAATTATTGAAAACCGATGGGGTGATTCCAGAAAATCATACTGTACATATGCATAATCAAATTTAATATCTATTGGACCCTCTTTGTATTTGGCGCCGAATCCAATGCTAAAATTCCCTTCGTCATAATTTATTTTATATCCTGTTCGAAAAGTAATGAAGTTAAAAGCAGTATATTCCAACCCTGTATTTAATCTTTCTGCGTAATCGTTAGAATGAATTGCATCTAAATTTAGAGACAGTTTATGATCTTCCGGGTTTCCTCCAAGGATTAAATCTCGTCCGCCCATAAGGTCAATTGAAAAACCGATTCTATAAATAATTGGTATCTCATAACTCTGCTGTTCTTCTTCTTTTGTATTTAACCATCTAGCTTGACTAGAAAAATTTTGAGCGCTCATTGCAATACGGATACCTTTCCATCCTGTTTCATAATAACTCCCCACATCAAATGCCCAAAGATTTGTTGAGTATTTATATAATTCTTCGCGTAAATATTTTACTTGCATACCAATTGACAATTTATCGGTAAATCTTTTTGCGTAAGTAAAACCAACGGCAAGATCACCTCCGCCAAAAGTTGTTCCAATTCTAGTATCTACACCGCCGGTAGGGCTTGTAACATAAGCTTCCGGTATCTCGCCGTAATCGAGTGATACATAACTAAAACCTAATGCCCCATATTCATGAAGATTAATTCCTATTGCACCGCTCATTACATTTAAATCAGCAATCCAATTCGTGTAAGTAAATCCAGCTTCAATATCATTAATGCCTGTAATGGCCGCAGGATTCCAAAAAGTTGCATTGATATCATTTATATTAGCTATGCATGCTTCGCCAAGACCTACTTGTCTGGCTCCAATTCCAATTTTCAGAAATTGAAGGGCCGTTCTGCCTGCTTTGTTAAACTGCGCATTAACATTGATTGCACCGGCGAAGAGTATTATTAGCAAAGTACTTATTAATTTTCTCAATTTTTTATTCTCCAACTATTATTCATAGTAATTGAAAACTATTTAACGGATCAGCATAAACTTGCCTGAGGTTTTATCTCCGTTCGTTTCTTCAGTATTAGATTGCACTACATATATATATAAACCCGGAGCTACCAGTAATCCGGCGTCTGTTCTTTGATCCCAAGATGCGCTGCCAAATAAATTGCCGTTAGAATCCGGGCCGTGATCAATTGTTTTTACAACATCACCGTAAAGTGTAAAAATTTTAATTGTAGCTTTTTCAGGCAAGTTTCTGAATTCTATTTTTCGTGGAGTGGGTTCTCCAAAACTATGATTAGGATCACCTTCGATATATGGATTCGGAGCAACAAACACATCCCATTTTTCCTTTACGGATACAGGCCCGGGTCTGGCTCCGGTTAAAGTTGTTCTGTTATAATCAGAGCTTGCTAATTCTGGAAGATTCTCAACAATTGTTCCGTTAGCTGAAGTCCAAGTATTAGGGTGTAAATTATAAGCTTGAACAAAATAGTAGTATTCAAATCCAAACTGTAAATCTTCATCAAAATATTCATATAATTCTTTTTCGGAATTCCAATAAGTATTTAGCTCAGCGCGCGGGATATCAACCACTAATTCCCAAACTCCTCTTTTATCTTGACCTCTATAAATTCTATATCCGCTTAAATCAATAGTACCATCATAAAATACTGAGCCCGATGCGTCAATAATTTTCGCGTTCTCTGATCTCTTATCCCACTGTACCGAAATCACGGCTTTTTCCGAACCAAAAGATGCATTAGCTGCACGGCATTCGGGGGCGGGAGGATTTTCCGGAACATCTGCTGCAATATCAACTCCGTTTACTTTAGCTCCAAATCCCCATTGAATAGCATTTCTTGCAGCTTGAGCGTTTCTTCTAATTTCAGCAATTGTACTATCCGGGTATAAATTGTTAGGATCACCCTTAACGACTTCATTAATATCCATCATACCGGCAACTTCAGCTACAATAAGTCTAACAGAATCTCCTGGAGCGATAGTGTAAGGACCGAAAGAGCTTGTATACCAGCAATATAAATTCCCATTGTTAGCAGGAGTATAATCATGTTTGATAAATTGATAAAGTTCCTGTAAGCTGAATGCATTGCTGCCGAAAGATTCAAAATCAACAGTCTTGCCATTAAACTTATCCATCTCATCACTATAAATATTAAAGTGAGTTGGATCTGCCTCAAACGGATCTCTTCCGCTGCCGGAAGGAGGTGTACTGTAAAGGAATGTAAATCCAAATGCTGCTGGATCCTGCAATTCGACCTCATATTCGGGTCTAACTCTTAATATTTCCTGCCAATTACTTTTTACTCCGTGTTGATCCCAAGGCTTTGGTGTTCTTCCACCGTTAAAATCCCTGCTATAATAAAGAAGTCCCTTACCGTCGGAACCTTGATTTTCAACCGCATAATAATCTGTATAACCTCCGCCCGGATGCCATCCAAACGAACCCGCGGGTGCCGTTGAGGATAAAAAATCGGAATCATAGTGAAAATTAATTACGCCTTTTGTTGAAACCTGTATACCGCTGTGAAAGACAAACCAAACTTCATTTAAAGTCTGCTGATGATTTTTAATTTGATTTGTTTGTTCAATTACAAAATCGCCTGTGTTTACAAATGTGTAATCATAAATTATAAAGTCATCATAACCAGGGAAACTCCATGACATTGATCTTTGTTTTACTGTAATTCCCGTTGAAGTTTGATACGATATATAATTCATTTCTTCGGGCAGTAAAGGATTAAAATCCTGAGTTTCAACAAAATTTCTGGTTTTCTGAAATGGAGGGATATTTTGTAAAACTCCTAAATTACCGGTTGCAAGAGAAGAATGATATAAAACATAATCCTTATTTTCCGGATTAAAGGCCGGAGGGGTTGGAACTGATGCGTCTTTAAGCATAATCCAAGGACCGGTTCTGAAATTATGAAAATTGGCGTCTGTAATAAATCCGTTTGCCATTTCTTCATCGGTCGGGAAACTGAAGCCGGAAAATCCGGGATAAAAACCTATACCCGTAACTTGCAAATAATCCCAGGCACCCGGATCGCCGATGAATCCATAATTATAAATTGTTTCCCATAACTTGCCACGTGTATGTGTAGCAGATATCTCTTGGGCATTAATCAGTATATTACCGCTAAATACGAATACTGATACTAAAATAAAGAATAAATATTTTTTATAGTTTTTCATTTCTCTCTTCCTATAAAAATCATAAAGTAACTGCCATTCCGAAAATTATTTGTCTTGGTAAATTTCTGTATTGTATTACATCAGGGAAAGGTGCCCCGTTATTTTTTTGGTCCGGGAATTTGGTAAATCCAGAATTAATAAAATCAATTCTGTCTTCAGGAGACGCAGATTTCACGGCATCTATATTGGCCCAAGTATTATTGAAAAGGTTATGAACTTCTATAAAAAATGCCGGTTTAATAAATCCGAAATCAAAATCTTTTCTTATTCTTAAATCAGCATTTTTATCGGCGCTTCTTTCGAACTGAGTGCCGGCTTCTGAAAACACATGGCTTGAAATTCTATTATGTGCGTAATATACCTGATAGTCGAAACCGACCTGCAGGTTTGAAAGAATTCCGCCTAAAATTTCAGAATCTTGGGGGATAAATAATGTAAGACCGAATTTTAATCTTGGCGCGTCATATACAATGTAATCGCCAATGTTTTGAGGTTCGCCAATAATTACACCTGATTCCGGAGCCGAAATAATATCAGGATCGCCGGATCTGCCTTCGATACCGGTACTCCATGAATAATTAAGATATCCGCCCCAATAATCCGTCAATGGCTTTCTTAGCGATATTTCTATTCCTTTTGCATCACCGTAATCACCGTTACCCGTAGTAATATATCGTCCGCCGGATTTTGTAATAACCGTTATTGGTCTAACAGTGTTAGTAATATCTTTATAATAAACTGTAACATCTGTTACTATTCCGCCAATGTTATGCTCAACGCCTAATTCATAAGCTACAGTTTTACGCGGCTTAAGATCTCTGTTGCCTAAATTATACGGCGTAGGAAAAAGTAAATCGGCATTAGCTATATAAGTATTTAGTATTCCTGTTACCTGTTGATCATCTGCATCCCCGCCTGTACCTTCACCGTAGTTTCCATATGCAGCTCTTTGGAAAAAGTGTCCGTATGAAAAATGAAGAACCGTATTTTCCGAGATAGGATGAGAAATACCAAGCCTCGGCGATAATTGTCCGAAAGTTGTTGTAGGCGTTGTTTCAGCTGTAGGTTCTCTTCCTTCTTTTAGTGCATCATAAATATCGAAAGGATCATATATATCCGTATATTTTTTATCATTCGGATTATAAAAATCGAATCGTAATCCTAAATTTATAATCATACCTTCGAATTCAAGTTTACTTTGGGCGTATAAATTTCCTTCATATGGATGGTAAACACTATTTTCGGTAGCATTAAACCCTTTGGCTTCCTGAAACCTGTCTAAAGTATAATATGTAAAATCCCAGCCGCCTTTGAAATGCCAAAATTTATTTATCTGACTTACAACATCACCCGATAAAGTTAAATCTGTATTTTTATCAACACCCCTGTAGTAATAACCTGTTGTATGCAATCCGTATAAATTAGCAAAACCGCCGGGGATAGGATTTCCGAATTTATCTTTCGCTCTCAGTCTATCATTTAAAGGAACCCCGGAATCCCATCCATCATCATCACCGGGGAACGTCCAATTCCGCTGATATCTATATACACGATTTAATCTTACTTGATAAAAAGTATTTTTATTTATTACATGCGTTAATTCAATAGTCTGTCCGTCTATTCTGCTTTCGGGATATCCACTATAATCATAAAACGCATATTTGTTTTCCAATCCATGAGCAGAAACCCATTGAGAATTCATATATTCTAAACCAATGTTTGTATTTGCCGTTCCATAAAAACTTGAGAAAAGAAGTTTGTAATTTTCATTAATTCTGTAAGTAAGTTTGAAGGTACCGTCAAACCATGTTCCTTTATCTCTAACACTGTTTCCCGTTACAGGGGGGATTTGTCTGTATTTAGCTGTTACGAAATAATATAAATCGTTTATAGGAGTTGGTCCGCCCAAAGCAAATTCGGTAAGATACCCATCTTCATTAGTATAATCATTTAATGGTTTGTGTGTATTTATATAATCATCATATGCTTGTTGTGGCGTCCAGCTTGTGCTGGGATCATTCCCAAACACTCCGTTCTGATCTACCCACATATTAGGATTATCAATCCACCATTGGAGATGCCTAGCATTAGCATTTTCCCAATATCGCGGACTTGAATAATCATAAAACGCAGTACCCCAATGATATTTTCCCGGGGGTGTCCATCTTAATTCAGAATAAAAATTGAACTTATCACTACCTTCCTTAGTTACTATGTTAAATACGCCGGATCTCGCTTCTCCGTATTCCGCGTTAAAGCCGCCGGTAATAATTTCAAGTTCTTGTATAGATGATAAATTTATATTTGTGTAAGGATTAAAATCCAATGGATTTCTAGCTCTAATACCGTCAATTAAAAAAGAAACCTGATCTAAACTCCCTCTTCTAACAACTAATTCGCCGCCCGCATCCGTATCAATGCCGGGTAAAGTAGTCAGGATTTCCATCAATTGTGTTGCCGGACGGGTTGATATTTCCTTAGCATCCACATAATGACGCGTTGAAGTTTGGTCCTTTTCAACCGGAGGACGTGAGGCGGTAATTATAATATCTTCCCCAATATCCAAAACTGTTGAAGGGAGTTCAAAATTTACTACTGTTGTGTGATTCAAACTCACTTCAACATTCTCAGTAACAACTGAAGAATATCCAATCATAGAAGCTCTGACAACATATTCACCGGGAGGAATATTTAGAACAAAATAATCTCCTTCAGTATCCGTAGCGGCTCCAATTTGTAAACTTAATATTACAACATTTACTCCGGGCATTGGAGTTTTGGTATCGGCGTCAACAACCTTTCCAACAATTTTTCCGCCAGATGCGTTTAATAAACTGTTGTTAAAAAGTAGACCAAAAATTACAATATTAAGGAGAGTCAGAATTCTTACATTTATTCTTATTCTGCTCATCATATTTGTCCTCTGTTTTTATTACTAAACTACACTGTTAAAAAATTATTCAATTACAACTACAGCTTTAATAAATCCTTTTGGTTTTTCTTTTGCCGCGTTAAATGCATCGTTTATTTGTTCCAATGGATATATATGAGTAATTAAAGGATTCATATTTATCATTTTCTTATTTAGTAAATCCATTCCAATTTTAGATCCGGTAAGTATAGTTCTTAAGTCTCTGAAATGAGCGTTAATAATATCAAATGCCATCCAATTCCAAAATCCTAAATCTCGAATAACTCTTTGACCGGGATGATATCCAAATATTACCAATTTTCCTTCCATTCTGCATAATTGAGGCGCTAAATCTAAAGTGGCCTGATTACCTCCGACTTCAAAACATATGTCCGCACCTTCGCCGTTAGTTAATTTCTTTACGGCTTCAACAGGATCTTCATTTTTAGAATTAATAATTCTCGTAGCTCCAAGTTCTTTTGCCAGATTTAGAATTTCATCCCTTACATCAACTGCAATTATTTCAGATGCGCCTGATAATTTTATCTGTTGAAGTAAAATTAGGCCCATAAATCCGGTACCTACTAAAACAACTTTATCCCCGAGTCTTATGTTTGCTTTTATAACTCCATTAGTCGTACACGCAATAGGTTCTGCCATTGCCTCCGCGAATGATATTTCATCATCAATTGGGAAAACTCTATCTTCTTTTACTGCTATTTCCTCTGCATATCCTTTCCCATCCACCCAAAGCGCAACTCTATCCCCCAAATTAAATTTTGAGACATTTTTACCTTTGTTAACGACTATTCCTGATACTTCATGTCCAATAAATCTTGGGTATTTTAAGCCTTCAATTTTATGATCCCATTGATGAATTTCAGAATGACAAACGCCGCATGCTTTTACTTTAATTAATAATTCGGTCTCATTAATTTTTGGACTTGGCATATCCTCAATTACAAAATTATGTGCATCTTTTAAAATTGCCGCTTTCATATTTTCCCGTATAATAATTTTTGAAAATGAACGGCGGCAAACCTATTAAGATTTACCGCCGCTTATAATTATTTTAGTAGAACCATTTTTCTTGTAATTACATTTTGACCATTAGTTAATTCGTAAAAGTAAATTCCGCTTGAGTTTTTATCTGCGTTCCATTGCATAGAATAAGTTCCCGCAGCATAATCTTTGTTATTTACTAATGTTTCAACTATCTGGCCAAGAACATTATAAATTCTTAAAGAAACCTTTCCGGATTCTGAAAGATTGAATTTTATTGTTGTAGTAGGATTAAAAGGATTCGGATAATTTTGTTCTAAGCTAAAATCAGTTGGTAAAGTAGAAAGTGTTTGTTCATCATTTATACTTGTTACTCCAGAACCAAATGTTAAAACAGCCCATCTTGAAGCTGAAGCCAAGTTAAAGTATCCCGGATCGTTTTCCGCCGGAATAGCCCAAGGATCGTTAGGAACATTTGGCTGCCAGGTCCAATATTGATAAGCATCTTCAAATTGAGCAAACGCTGCTGTAGATCCGTTTGATCCGCCTACATTAAAACCAAGTTTGGCACCGTATGCAATTCCGGGGTTATAAATAGCCATTTCAACATCCCATACTCCCGTATTTTCATCTAAATGAACTGCCCATCTAGCAAATTGAGAAGGATCTAAAACTAGCATGGAGTCGCCGATACAGCCTCTATATTTTTCATCAATATAAGTGGTATCACCTCCGTTTAATGTAACTTGATCTCCGAGTACCCAAAAATGGTATGGTCCCTGTGGAGCTGCGTAACTATTACCGTCGTACCAACCATTCATTTCTACACCTAATCTATTGGATAATGAAATAAATAGTTGATCCCCGGCCCATTTACCGTTAAAGAATAATCCTGTTGAATCATTTACAAATTCATCAATGTGCATGAATACATATAATGTATCTTGCGCGTATAATAACTTTCCTGATAATTCATCAAATTCGGGTTCAGCTAAGTCTTCTCTATAATACTTATTAGCCCAAATTTCATAACCGGTTGAAGTTATTACATTTACTTCACCGGCGTTACCCCAAACTGACTCGTCCATTTTTCCGTCAATTATTATTGCGGCAGGATCAACAGGGGGAACAGTTACATCTTTTCTTGCAATGTCATCCTGACCAGGCAGAAAATTTAACAATGCCCATTCGGATGAAGAAGCTAAATTATAATAACCCGGGTCATTTTCTGCAGGAATAGCCCAAGGATCATTTGGTACGTTAGGCAGCCATGTCCAATATTGATATGCATCTTCAAATTGCGCGAAAGCGTGAGTTGAACCGTTAGATCCACCGACGTTAAATGAAATTCTTGATTGTGGGGCAACATGCGGATTATAGATAGCGATTTCCACATCCCACACACCTGTTGTTTCATCTAAATGCACAGCCCATCTTGAAAAGCTTGAAGGATCCAAAACAAGTGAAGAATCATCTGCACACGCTCTGTATTTTTCATCAATATATGTAGTATCTCCGCCGTTTAATGTTACTTGATCGCCTAATATCCATAAATGATACGGCCCTTCGGGTGCAGCGTAACTATTTCCATCGTACCAACCGTTCATGTCGGCACCTAATCTACTTGATAAAGAAATAAACAACTGATCGCCGGCCCATTTTCCGTTAAAGAAAAGTCCCGTTGAATCATTTACAAATTCGTCAATGTGCATAAATACATATAATGTATCCTGCGCATATAACAACTTGCCGTATAATTCATCAAATTCGGGTTCTACTAAATCTTCTCTATAATACTTATTAGCCCAAATTTCATAACCGGTTGCGGTTATAACATTTACTGATGCAGCATTTCCCCATACAGATTCATTCATTTGCCCGTCAATAGTAATTTCTGCGGGATCCACCTTGGGTACATCAAGGGTTTTTCTAGATAGATCCTGGGCTAAAAGACTGTTTGCTAAAATGAAAAAAAGCAGCAACTGAAAAATTCCTAGAACTTTACTCATGTTACCTCCTTATTACTTGTGGTATTTGATTTAATACTGCAACTCCCTGGAATTGAAAAGTTTAAAATTTATAATTAATGTTAAGCGACGGATAATATCCTCTGCTGCTGTAATTACCTGAGAATACATTGTTACCGTTAATAGCAACCGACCTTTCTGTACCTATAATAACAGCGATAGCCGCGTCTATTGTAAATTTTTCATATTTAAAACCTATACCGGCCGTTAGCCAATGTTCATCAATATTTGGGTTTAAGTAGTTATACGAATTGTCGGAATTTTGAGAAGCTGAATATTTGTAACCAGCTCTTAAATTAACGCCCGAAGGGTTAAAATATTCTATGCCAATGCCTGCTTCCATTACATTTTTAAAATCCAATATTTGTGTTCTAGGGTTATAACCCGAAATACTGTCGGGTTGAAAAGTGTAATTTGACCATTTGGCGTCATTAAATTCATAATTAATGTTTTTACTTGTGCTGCCCCATAAACTATAAATTAAATCAAAATTCATCTTCCATTTTTCATTTATGTCATATAATAAACCAAATCCAAATGACCATGGAATTTCAAAATCTGATTTAACTCCAACTATTACCTTCGCAGAATCAAGATCAGACAACATGTTTGATTCGGCTTCTCCGTCCAATGAAAAAGAAGTTCCTTGTTTAACTAATAGGCTTACTTTTGTCGAATTATTTATTTTATAATTCACTCCAGCATTCATCCCGAATCCAACATCATCCAAATCATATTTAAATTGATAACCAGCAAGGCCAATATTGTTCTTCCAGTCGGGATTGGTTTGATAAAATTCCCTTAAATGAGTTAGCGTGAAAACGTTTGCGCTTATACCAACAGAAAAATCTTCCCATTTGTAAGAAGCAGAAATAGTCGCCGCATTCAAGATAAATTCCTGGGAAATATTATAAGTTTGCACCGAAGTGTTTGTAGGACTTTTTATATTTATTAAATAAGGCCAGGCAACGTTATAATTAAAAACATTATTATAGCCAATGCCAATTATAAAATCGGATCCTAATCGATAGACTCCGCCTAAAGAAAAATTAAATGAATCATCATTATAAGATTTATTCGATGCGCCTGAAGTAGAGTTAAAATCATATTCTTGCACTTTATCCAGCATGTAAAATTCTATTGAGTTATCAACAAGCTCCGATAGATTAGCCGGATTGGAATAAATTGATGAAACTCCATCTAAACCTGAAAAATACAGACCGCCAAGCGATAATGTTTTTGAACTTCTTATTGAATTAAAATTAGTTCCGCCGGCAATAATAAAAGTGGGAATTAAAAATAATTCCAATACAACAATACTTTTTAAAATATTTTTTATTTTCATTAAATTTCTCCCGCTAAAATTAGCAGTATTATTTTGTACTAAAAGTCGCGAATGCGTATCCGTCTGCAAATCTTAATCTATTTGAGCCGTCCCAATTTTCATTGGCAATCCATATATAATATGTTTTATTCCTCTCAAGTCCGCTTTCCGGGAATTCATAAAACACATGCGTACCATCAAAATTATCGCCTAAATTTAAGGGACCCGATATAACATTTTTTTTGCCATATACGGTTGAACCGTTAACTTCGGTAGTTGAATATACTTCCCAAACTGTCTGTGTAGGTGTAAACTGCCCCCCTTCGGTTATTCCAATGGCGGATATTTTTGAATCAGTTACACCTGTTTGTTTAATAGTCCAATCAATTATTGGGAAATTACTTAAGTCTTCCGTTATAGAAATATCGGCTAATCTTCCAAAGGTGCTTATACCTGAAATATTTACAAAAACATCCAAAGGAAGCGTAGAATTAACAAAATATTTTTGAGGGATTTTAATAGTATCGTTAGTTTCAACAATTGCAGAAGAAGTCGAATCTACTACAAATTTCCCATTAGAATTTTTGAGCTGACTCCATGCGTCTTCTTTCATTACCCAAAAAGTATAGGTATTGTCTTCGCTTAGAGTACTTATTTTTGTGCCTCCATATTGCACGGTTAAATCCTGAGCTCCTTGAGGTGTTTGCCCAAAATTAACTGGATATTGTATTCCATTGTCGGCTGCATATATTAGCCAAACCAATGAAGAATCCAATGCAGCCTCGCTTCCATAATTGACTCCAAAAACGGCGACATAACCTCCAACCCATGTAACGGCGGGAAGAAATGACGCTTGTTCAATATTTATATCTGACATATTAGGCGACCCAACGTATGGAATTAAAGGATTATCTTCATTGCTGCATGATGATAACGCACCAACAATTATTACGCAGCACAAAAAAATGTTTATTACAGTAATACTTAATGACTTCATTATTTTTGTCATATTATTATCTCTTTATTTTGCTTTTACCAGATTATCTTTCCAAAACGTGTTGCTTACTTCGCTTTCTTTATTTGAATGGATTAATGTGAATCTACCATCACCGCGTAAGTCTCCGAATATGAATTCATATTGTCTTTGAGACTCATATCTCCAAACCGTATAAGGATTAATATTATCCTCATAAAAGAAATTTAAAATTTCATCAGGAATTCCGTAGGTTATCAGTACCCTTCCTCTATCCGATTTCCATCCTTCAAAACCGCCCCATGAAAAATTTTCATTTGCATATAAGTATTTATTGTAAAGATCAACAAGATATTCGTTTTTGTTTGGGTCATTATCCGTATCTGATTTTTTCAGAAATTCAATAATATATTTTACTCTGCTATTTTTATTTAGCGAATTATAATTTACGAGTTCCGTTTTGGAGGCAATATATGGGAATATGTTTGTTATTGATTCAATGATTTCATTGATTTCAAATTGTGAATTATTATTCTTATTAAACTGAATTACTTCAAATTCCCGGCTAAACTTTAACAACTCTTTTTGGTCATCTACCGAGAGCAATAATGTTTCCAAACCGTAGACGCCTTCAGGAATTGAAGCAACATTTAAGGCATTACCAATTATTGTTTTTTCATTTCTTATACTTTGATTTTTGGAAGGGAAAGATTTTACAATTTCGCCAGAACTATTTTTAATATTATAAATAATTTCGCATTCTTGAATAGACTGAGAATTATTATAAATTTCATAATATAAATACAGCAATGGATTAAGTATCCCGAATTGCCTGGCGGCATTACCTGTTAATTCAAGTTTATTGTTTTTTGATTCTCTCCCATTAAAAAACTTAATACTGCTCGCGCTAATCTCTTTATCGAAATTATTCTCTATTTGTATACTGCTGTTGCAAATTCCTTCTTTAGAGCTATTAACATCAATTAATAAAAGTTCGTAATTATAACTTCCCTTTTTAACTATTTCTGTCCATGAATCATTAATAATCAATGAATTAAACACCGAATTTTCATTTTCGCTTACGTCTGATTCTGTAATCCAGTTTCTTTTTAAATTCATATCTTCGTTAAATATTTTCAGAACCGCTTCATATTCAATTATATTATTCTTTTTAACTAGCTGATCGGAGTACAGCATAATTGAAAATTCTATCCTATCTTCTTGTTCATTTTCTTTAAATATAGAAACGTCAACATAGAATTTTATTTCTCCATTACTCACCGCCGGTTTATCATCGGACGCAGTTATTGTTACGCACAGCATTAATATCAAGAACAATATGTAGGTAAATGAAAATTTCATTTAATCTTTAAGCCCGCTTAATGTTATTCCTTTTATAAAATATTTTTGAGAAATAAAGAAAACTATTAAAATCGGTAGAATAGCCGTTACAGATCCGGCCATTAAAAGATCCCATTGTGTAAGATATCTATCTCTAAAAACTGCTAGTCCAAGCTGTACGGTTCTCATTTCTTCAGTATTTACAACAATTAAGGCCCATATAAAATCGTTGAATACCCCCATAAAAGTAAATATAGCCAAGGTAGCGAGGGCAGGTTTAGCGTTGGGAATAATAATTTTCCATAAAACCTGTAATTTATTTGCACCGTCTATAACCGCGGCTTCTTCCAATTCTTTCGGAATAGTCATGAAAAATTGTCTTAATAGAAATGTTCCGAAAGCTGAGGCAAGTCCTGGTACAATTAACGCTTGATATGTATCTATCCAGCCGAACCAATGTAAAACCATAAATCCGGGAATCATTGTAACGTTAAATGGAATCATCATTGTAGCAAGGAATAAATAAAACAGCGGGTCTCTTCCTTTAAACTTTAATCTGGCAAAAGCATAAGCTGCCATTGAACAAGTAATAAGCTGTCCTATAGTTACAGAGACCGCGACAAAAATACTATTTAAATAATATCTGCCGAACGGGGCTGCATCAAACACTTTTGAATAATTATCAAAATGAAATTCTTCGGGTAAAAATTTAGGCGGATATTGAAAAATATCCCCCATATCCTTAAATGATGTTAAAACCATCCACAAAAAAGGAGCAAACGTTAAAAACGCCAATAAATAAACGCCTAAATGAGTAACAACCGAAGTTGATATTTTAGCGAGACTTTTCTTTTGTTTATTCTTTTTCATTTTCATATCAAAATTTTACCTTCATAAATTTGAATTGAATCATAGTGAATACGAAAAGAATTGCGAATAAAACATATGATATCGCCGATGCATAACCCATTTCAAAAAACTTAAAGGCATGTTCATATACATAAAATACTAGAACCTTGGTTGAGCCTAATGGTCCGCCCGAAGTTAGAACATATACAATATCGAAGACTTGCAACGAGGCTATCATCGACATTATTAAAATAAACATAGTTGTAGGGGTTAATAAAGGAATCGTAATATTCCAAAATTTTGACAATCTGCCTGCGCCGTCAATTTCCGCCGCTTCATAATAATGTTCAGGGATAGCTTGTAAACCTGCGGCAAATAATACCATATTAATTCCAAAGGTTTTCCATACACCCATAATTATAACCGCAATCATCGCCGCGTCCGGGTCATTAAGCCAATTAATAGACTCAATGCCAACCCAGCTTAATGCATAATTTATAATTCCAAAATTCGGGTCATAAAGCCATCTCCAAATTACTGCGGCTGCGACCGGGGAAATTACAACAGGGGCAAAAAACATTGTTCTTAATATTTTTTTCCCTGCTATTTGTTTATTTAACAAATAAGCTACAAAAAGCGAAAGCGCCATATTTATTGGAACAGTACCTAACGTATAATAAAGTGTGTTTTTTAATACCTGCCAAAATTCAGGATCAGAAAATAATCTTATATAATTATCGAGCCCTACAAATGTGCTTTCACTGCTGAACATATTCCATTTCTGAAAACTCAGATAAAACGAAAAGAAAACAGGAAAGAGAATAAAAATGACAAAAAGAATTAACGAAGGCGACAAAAATGCAAACGCCGGAAGAATATCGCTTTTTCCCTTTCTCTGTTTCTTTTCGACTCCACCACCAGAGGAGTAACTGCTAATAAAATAATTTTTAAATTTATTTAAACTCATTATCAGTTTATCTCTGTGATTTTGGTTTTAATAAAAGATTTGATTTAACTGCCGCCTCGTCTAATGCTTTTTTAGGATCTTTGTTACCTAGCATCGATTCTTCCAACGCTTGAGCAATATGTCTGGCTATTTGTAACCCGCCGAAATCAATGGGCCTTTGTGCCTGCGCATAATCCATTTGTTCAAAAAATACCTTAAAGTGGGGGTGCTCTTCCAAATATTTTTTATATTTTGGAATTTCAACTACATCTTTTCTGATAGGCAAATATTTTGAAAGAATTGACCACTCAGCTTGTGCTTCAGGTGAGATCATCCATTTTAAAAATTTCCAAGCTGCATCAGGGTTTTTGCTTTGCTTAAATATTGCTAAATATTCTCCACCGACAACGGTAGCTCTTTTTTCGGGACCGGAAGGCAGGAACGCAAATCCATAATCAAAATCTTTAACAATTTCTTCATAACGGGGCAAATTCCAGGGTCCGTCCATTGCCATAGCTAGTCTTTGCGAAGCAAATGCAATATCATAATCATTTGTAAACATATTAAGTTTTTGAGACTGATACAGTTCTTTCCACAAAGTTAAAGCTTTAACGCCCGGTTCTTCATTAAAAGTAACTTTGGATTGATCTTCTGCAATTACATAACCTCCGGCTTGCCAAATATATGGAAGAAATTGCCAGACCATCCAATTTCCAAGTGGGCCGGCCGCCGGATAATTAGGAATAAAAAAACCAATACGTTCAAAGTTGCCGTCATTATTTTTGTCTAATGTTAATTTAGCCGAGTATTCTTTCAATTCTTCCCAAGTTTGCGGAGGTCTTTCAGGATCCAAGCCAGCTTCCCTGAACATATCTTTATTATATATAAGCGCAAGATCTGTCGCTTCCATCGGCAGACTGTATAAGACACCTTTCCATGATGAATACTGAAGAAGAGCCGGGTATATTTTATGAAGTTCTTCATCCGATATACCATCAGCGCCTTTAATAAAATGATTCATTTCGTAAATGGCGTCGGCATCAACTAAATCTTCCATATAATCAGCGTGCAGCCATGAGATATCCGGGGCGGTTCCGCTTTGAACTGCAGTAATTAATTTTTGAATTAAGGCATCACCCGTTGGAATATATTGGGCCGTTAATTTAATGTTGGGATGCGCGGCCTCAAATTTTGAGATAAGTTCATTAAGAGCCGGAATTGTAGAAGCGACAAAACTATGCCAGAAAACAATCTCGGTTTTACCGGACAGCTCTTTATTTTTATCTTTTGAACAGCTTATTAAGGTGAAGAAAGTGACGGCAGCGACAATTAAAATAAATACTTTTTTCAATTCATACCTCAAATATGTTAAAAACGCACAAACGATTGCGCATTTAAGTATAATTAAATAACTGCTAAAACTCTTTTATCTGATACCGATTCTCTAATTATTAATTTGGGTTTTAATACAATTTTGGATTTTTCTAAATCGGATTTATTGCTGTTAATATCAGCAAGAAGTAATTTTACCGCCATTTCACCCATTATTTCTTTTGGCTGCCTTATTGCAGTTAATGGTGATTTTAAGAATGGCGCGAATTCCGAGTCGTCAAATGCTACAATTGATATATCTTCCGATATTTTTAGATTCTCTTCGTAAATTGCTTTTAATGCCCCGACAGTTATTAAATCACTGGTTGTGAAAATTGCCGAAGGACGTGTTTCAAGGTTTAATAAAAATTTAGTTTCAATATATCCGTTTTCAATTCTGTAGTCTTTACCAACTATATAATTAGAATTGACAATAATATTATGATCTTCTAAAGCTTTTTTATATCCTCTTAACCTTTCATTTGTAGTGTATGTATTTTTGAGCCCTAGTATTATAGCAATATCTCTATGGCCTAATGATATTAGGTGTTCTGTGGCAGTATATGAGCCCATATAATTATCGACAAGAACCGAATTTGTATTCAAAGACTCAAAACATCTGTCAAGCAATACCATTGGGTAATTCTCTTTTAAAAGTTCTTCAATGTGGGCTGATTCGATTCCAACAGGCATAATAATGAATCCGTCAACACCTTTACTTAACAACAGCTCAATTTGCTCTTTTTCGGAATCGATACTTTCATCAGTATTGCATACAATTAAACTATAACCGCTGCTATGCGCGTAATTCTGGATTATTCTTGTTACAAAAGCAAAAAACGGATTAGAAATATCAGGAACTACTAATCCGATTGAATGAGATTTTTTTAGTCTTAATCCCCTTGCCAAAGCATTTGGTCTATAATTTAATTCATTAGCGGCAGAAAGAATAAGATCTTTTGTCTTATCACTTATTCTATACTTTCTTGTATGACCATTAACAACTCGAGAGACAGTCGATATAGAAAGTCCTGTATATTCTGCAATATCAGCTAATTTACTTGTCATAAAATTAATTTGCGCAAAGGTTTGCACTAATATAATATTTAAAGCTTTCCTTGTCAATATAAAATTACAATTCAGAAAATATTTCCCGGATTATTGAGAATTTTGATTTTTAGTACATGTACTGATCCGGTATTACAGTAAGGAGGTCTGATTGCCCTGCCCGTTGAAGGTCAATGACAATTTAAGTCCGCTAATGGAACGCAGATTTTTATGATTTATTAAGATCGATTAAGATTATCATAAATAATCATAACGATCTGCGATCTATTTTTTTTCTTATATTTTTCAAAAAGACGATACAGTAAGTTATGTCCGGATTTTTAGTTTTTATATTAAAACAGTCAGTTAAATTTATTTTAGTAATACAGCCAATGCCACCTTAATTCGCTCATTGAATTGAACTCAACAGCCGGGAAAGGCAGTTTGATAAAGGTTAATGCATGTAGGATAAATTGTAAAAACTTTGAGTCTGTTTTTATTTTGGTCCAATCAATATCTAAAGACAAAAAGTACTGACGGTACCGCTTTGTTTCCGGTATATCAACACCATTATAATTTTTAATATTTTCGAATTCTCCATACATTCCATTAGCCCCATACCCTGCCGCAATATTTAGCCATGAAGGAAGTATTTTATTGCCCACAAACTTGTTCACCGGCATTGATAACCAGTAAGTATGCCCGTTATAATCTTTCACCAACCGGTCTAATGCTGATTTACCGAGATACGAATTAGCCTTTTTAGAGTAGACGGATTCGGAATAACTGAACTTGTACTTTACAATTTGCTCATTAAATAAAACTTCTTGACCAAAGACAAGAGCCGAACCAATAGTATTTGCGGCAATATCACTCCAAGAAAATCCGTATCCCTCATGAATTCCATCCATTATTTCTATCGGAGTTTGAAGAATTATTCCCAGGGTGGCGCCCAGGTAGAGAGCTTCACTTCTTGTATAGCCGGAGTTCAATAAGTAATTAAATCCGATGTAGCTGTAAACATAAGCGCCGAACGAATGGCCGAACTTATCAACTTGTAAGAAACCTCTGCTGTCGTTATAAAAATGAAAAGGAACAACTTCCTTGTCCTTATACCATGTCCTACTTAGAAGGAACAATGACCCTGCAGAAAAAGCTGCGGTATAACCTATTGCCTCGTAAATATTTTTTTTGTTTGCTTGAAGCGAATCGGAATTAAAAGAAATCTCTTGAGAATTTACAACTGAAGTGACAAATAATAGATTTGTTAAAAATACCGCGGTAAATATTTTTTGCATAAAAACAATCTCGTTTTTCTTATTAAAGAGATTACATAGTTATTTTTATAAAATCATTTTATTTGCAAGTATTTTTGTATATGTAATTCCAAGGCAGTCTAGAACCTTGAAACTTGCCGGAGCATTTTACTTATTAAAAAGTAATGCAGTTTTTACGACTAGTTAATATTTACATTATTCTTATTCGATAAAACATCAAACCAGTTTAATTTTCTCGTTAAATACATAAATAAAGCAAGAATTATAAACAAAGCAATAACTCCAAATAGTAGAGCATAATCTTGCAATTGTAATATGATATACATTAAACCATAAAATAAAATCAGCTGCGTCGATATTATCAAACTTATTTTGAAACTTGAATAAATGCTTTTTATGTAAAATCCGATAAGAATAATTATCAAAATACTAGAAATTAAATAAGAATATTTGAAAATAATGTATTCGGAAATTGATAATAAAAGTGAATAATATATAACTAAGGACAGGCCAACTAGAAGATATTGTATTGGATGAATTATTTTTTTGCTAAAAATTTCTATCATAAAAAAGCTAATAAAGGTTAAAATAATAATTATTACGCCGTATTTTGAAGTTCTCATGGTTTTTTGATACTCATCTACTGGCATCAGCAGCTTAGCTCCAAAGGTACTTTTAAATATTTCGTAATTTTGATTTGACCAAATTTGCGGATATTCTCTGTTAAAATTATTTATTTCCCAATTTGCTGAAAAACCTTTTTCTGTAACTTCTCTCTCGGCCGGTAAATAAGAACCAATAAAACTTGGATTTTCCCATTTCGAAAACATTTTAACGTTAGTCATTTTCCCTAATGGAATAAATTCAATCGAAGAACTTCCTCTTAAATTTATTTCAGCATAAAAGGATAATTGTTCATCATCGCTAAAATTTAATATTGAAGAAAAACCATTGTTAAAAACCCCAATATTTTTTAAACCGGGCACAACTGACAAATTTGAATCATTTATTTTGAGTCTAACATTTTCTTCAATCCCTCTCAAATCTGAAATATTAAAAGAAATATAATTTTCAATCGACGAGAGAATGCCGGTATTTTCTTTTAGATCTATAATCCTTGGGAAATTACCTTTTATTTTAATTTTTGATTTATAAAGAACAACTTCATAAATTCCTCTATAACGAATTTCAGGAAGGAGTTCACATTCAATTTCTAAATTTTCAGGTAAATAATGCGTATAATTTTTGGTTGTTATTTTTTCACCATCTTTATTAATACTAAAGAAAGTCTTTTCAACAGTTAAAATTGGACCGGCGACAGTTTGTTCTCCTGCCCAGCTTTTATAAATTTCTTGAACTGCCTCATTACGATAACCCTGTCTTTCAATGATTAATGATTGTATCATGTTTAAAGGGACAAATAAGACTACTACTATTCCCAAAATCAGTAATATTCTAATTGTAATTGAATCTTTTTTCATTTTTCACCTTTTTGTTGACCGCTTAACTGACGTTATGTTACAACTCAACAGATAAATTAGTTCGCAGTTGAACTGTATAATTAATAATAATTTTTTTTACATCCAGGTTAGTCAAGACAGTTATTTTATTCTCTTATTACCTGCCCGGTGACTTTTATCGGGACAATTTACTTATTAAAGATGTTATGCTTCATTTTTCTAATATCATTTTATTTGCAAGTATTTTTGTATCTGTAATTAATCTATAATAATAAACTCCGCTGCTATAATTCTCTCCGTTAAATTCTAATTGATGTATACCAGAATTCCGATAACTATTAAACAAAGTTTCTACTTTTCTGCCAATCGCATCGTATAATTCAATTTTTACATTTCCGGGAAATAAAAGTGTATATCTAATTATTGTTGATGGGTTAAATGGATTAGGATAATTCTGATAAAGTTGGATGTCATTTGATATAATATTTTCGTATTCGTTTATATCTGTAATTCCGGTATAGATGGAATCATTTATGACACAATTAAGAATTTTATAACTTGTTCTAAAAACCTCACTAACTTGATAAAGCACAATTCCGTATTTATCCGAAATTGAATAATAAATATCAGTCAAAGAGTAGAACCTATAATTTCGAACTGTTGTTGAGGTCCCAAATATTTCTAAAGTGTCAATAGATTCTAAATAATTGCTGAAATTATCAATATTTCCCGGTTCTTCACCAACATTGGATTTTAGGTCAAACAAATTGATTTCTTCATGTTCTTCGTCGGCTCTCATATAAATAAAATTAGAATCCGCTCTTAAATAATCAAACAAACCAAGTAAAGCGCTGTTCTCCATTTTATAATATTTTTTGCCGTCACTAAAAGTTGTGTCAATATTTATTGAAAAAAACAAAGAATCATTTGTAATCTGTTCATTTTCATATTTTTGATAACGCCAGCTATTCCCTACCTTTAAGGGGAAATAATCTTGCGATAAAGTCGTTGAGTAACAGATAATTATCAAAACAATTATTCTTGAAATCATTATTCTCTCATTATTTGAAGTATAACCAAGTTACAAATAACCTGCCTATTCTTAACTTTTATTTATTTCAAATTGACTTATTAAAAAATAATATACCTACTCAAGCTTATACTATCAATATCTTTATTATAATACATCGTATCCAATATTAAAAAGCTTTACCAGTAAATTGCGGTACCGCTTTTTAAACCGTGACAAATAATTCTTCCTCTTCAATATCTTTTTCAATGCTTCTTATCCGCGCCCGGAGAAGAATATTTATAAAACCTAACAACCCGCCTATTATCCATATGTAAATTTGTTTTTCCGGCAATTTTTATTCTTCTTTTATTTCTAATGCAAACATAAACACGTTTAACTCTTTATTGGATGTATTTTTTCTTACACCTTTTTAGATCGTTAAAATCTGCGCTCCGGTCAATCCAAATACAACGCGATATATATTCTTATAAATCAATATTCTCTTTCCTACAATTCTATTTATTCAATTCAATTCAGAAAAAACTCAGTTAAAACCCAGATTGGAAATTAATACCGCCGTTCAAACGTGCTAAAATATTTCCAGAATACTATAATGTGTATATAACTTTTCTATAAGTTTTGCATAAGCAAAGTATAATCTTTATATAACCCAAGTATAATCCTCATATAACCAAGGTATAATCTTTATATAATCTTTATATAATCTTTATATAATCCAAGTATAATCCTCATATAGTCATACCATAAGAAAAGTATAACCCTTAAATAGGATGAATCCGCTATGAATCCAAGATGAATGGTATATAAATATAATGTCGGGATAAACTAACGTGTATTTGTAAAGAGACAACTTAACGGCGACTTATAATTTTAGTCAAAACAAAGCGGCAAATACATAATCAAGGTTAGTTTTATGATCAATCCAGAATTGTGCATATAGTTTGTATTGGTAGATTCATAAAAACAAAAAACCTTGAGAACAGCTTTTAATAGCTATAATAGAGGTTTAATTTTTACAAGCCGGGAGTCAGGGAGTCTATTTATAGTTGAAAATGCTTTGATTTTTACATCAATTTAATCTTTCTTAATAATTGAATACCATAATGTGACCAACTTGATATTAAACTGGCAGACCATACCTAGTCAACATTAAATCATTTGTAATTTGAACTAAAAATAGAATTAAAAGAATTTAATACAATTCTGCTCTGACGTTAAAATAAATAAAGAAGCAATAAGAACCAGGATTCCCATCAATTTTCACAATAAATTAAAAATCTAAAAGTAGTAATTCAAACATTTTTTTAATAAAATAAATTTATTGCATGGCTTTGTCTATAAGTTCTTTCAACTGCCCCATATTAAACGGTTTTTCAAGAACATATTTTACACCATGCTGTTTCTTTTTTTCTTCATTAATTTCTGCACTCCAGCCGGAGAGAACTGCTAGATTAATTTTGCCAGGATAATTTTCATTTATAATATCGCACAGCTGCCAACCGCTCATACCGGGCATCCCAATATCTGTAAATACAAGATCATATTGGTTTTTCTCCAATAGTTCAAGAGCGTTTAAACCGCTCTCAGCAAGGTCGCCTTTATGTCCCAGAACTTCCAGTATCTGCAAGGCTGCTTCTCTTATTGTTGGATCATCGTCCACCCATAATATTTTTGTGATACCTTTATAAGTTGGAACTTTTTGTTTTTCTATCTTTTCCTCATCTTCAAAAAATACAGGGAGCAATATTTCAATTGTTGTTCCTTTATCAGGTGCTGTTTCCTTTACATAGATTTCACCTTTATGTTCTTTAATTATGCTATAAGCGCCGCTTAATCCCATACCTCTTCCGGTTTCATATCCCTTTGTCGAAAAGAAAGGCTGGAATATTCTGAGTTTTGTATCCTCATCCATTCCTGTGCCGGTATCACTTATTCTAACAAATACATCTTCATTTAATTCTCCGGTTTCGATTTTAATTTTGCCGCCTTTAGGCATTGCCTCAACAGAATTTTTAATTAGGTTATACAAAACTGATTTTAATTCAGAAGCATTCCCATTAATATCTTCAACATTTTTCAAATCAGTTTCTAAAGAAATAACTATTCCGTTCTTTTCAGCAGAGTCTTTCCATAAAGGTCTTGACTGAATAATAACTTCATTTATAAGCAAATTTATATTTACCGAGTTAAGCTGATTCTCAATTTGTTTTTTACCGCTAAACCGCTGCAGCAGTTTAATTCTATTTGCAGCATCACTTGCAGAAGTGTTTGCCGTTTCAAGGTAGCTTCTTACACTTTCCGGAAGATCGGTATTTAGCAATGCTAGCTCAATGTAGCTAGTTATAGACTGAAGAGAGTTATTAAAATCATGAGCTACCGCTGAGGACATTTCGCCAATAGCGCTTAAACGTTGACTTTCAATTATGGCTTTTTCCGCTTTCTTGCTCTCGGTGATGTCTTCATCTGCCCCGCGATATCCTGTTAAATTCCCGGAATCATCAAAAACTGGGCTGCCACTTGTTGACATATACACCAATTGGCCGTTTTTGTGTATATTAATATTTTCAAAATTGCTGAGAATGCCGTTCTTCGAGAATATCTCAAAGGCAGTTTTCTTTAATTCTTCCCTATTTTCAGGGGTAAAAAAGTCATAAAAATATTTTTTGCCAACAACTTCATCGGGCGTATAACCCAGCAACGATTCTATTACCGGGCTTGAATATGTGTAAAGGCCATTGGTGTCAACTTCCCAGATCCATTCCTGGGCTGATTCAGTAACCTGCCTGAAACGATTCTCATTTTCTTTTAGTTTACGTACGGCTAATATGTGGGCAGCTTTTACCTTTGCATCAGCAAGAGCATTTTTTATAGAGAATGGTAGTCTTTCCGGCCTATCTTTCAAAACATAATCAACAGCACCCTTTTTCAGCAAATCAATAGCTGTTTCTTCACCAATAGATCCTGAAACGCAGATAAAAGGAACTTCGGGACATATTGTTTTACAAATTTCCAGTGAACCGAACGCGTCAAAGCCGGGCAGTTTAAAATCGGAAAGAATAATATCAAATTTGTTTTCTTGCAATGCTGATGTAAATTCTGCCTCATTTTCCACATGAGTTAAATCAAGATTGAAAGCGGAATCAGATAATATTTCAGTTAATAATTCCACATCATGTATTGAGTCCTCCAAAATCAGTATCTTTAGCGCTGTTTTTTCTAAAGGAAGTTCTTTTTCCATAAAATTAATCCCCTGGTGGAATTTCATTTAACAATGCCCAGAAAATACCTATTTGTTTTACCGCCTCAATAAAATCGTTGAAGTTAACCGGTTTTACTACATATGCGTTTACTCCCAGTTCGTAGCATTTTTTAAGGTCCGGTTCTTCGCGCGAAGAGGTCAGCATGACCACCGGAATGGTCTTTAACTTATCATCTTTCCGGATGGCCTCCAGCACTTCAATACCATCCATCCGGGGCATTTTGATATCGAGCAGTAAAACTGCCGGATTGCCTTTTTTCCGGTTCTTAAATTTATCTTCATATCGCAGGTATTCCATAGCCTCGACGCCATCGCCCACAGCAATCACATGGTTTGCAAGGTTATATTCTAATAAGGCTTCCAAGGTAAGTTCCACATCGTTAGGATTGTCCTCGACCAGTAAAATTGTTTTTAAATCGACCATTTTAATTCCTCTCTATTTTTGGTAAGCTAAAATAAAATTTAGCGCCTTTCCCCGGTTCAGCTTCAGCCCAGACACGCCCCAAATGCTTATGAATAATGCGCTGTACATTTGCAAGCCCTATTCCGGTACCTTCAAATTCGGCCTGTGAATGAAGCCTTTGAAAAACACCAAATAATTTATGTACATATTTCATATCAAAGCCTACACCATTATCGCGAACACAAAATACAATATCTTTTGCTTCTTCCTTGTAAGCTACCGAAATTTGGGCAGTTTGTTGATAACGTGTGTATTTAATGGCATTGTCCAGAAGGTTGGCCCAGACTAGTTTTAACAAATTATAGTCGCCCAGAACCGCAGGTAACTCCTTAATATCCAACGTAATTTTTCTTCCTTTGCTGACGGTCTTCAATTCTTCCAATACCTCCTTTAAAAGTGCATCCATGTCCAGCAATGTTTTCCTTACCTCTTTCCTTCCTGTCCTTGAGTATTGCAGCAATTCGTCAATTAAAATACCCATTTGGCTGGATGCCCCTGAAATAGTTTTCAGATAATGATGTGCTTTTACAGGCAGTTCATCTTTGAACTGAGCATTTAACAAATCAACATATCCGTTGATGTGGCGAAGCGGCGCCCTTAAGTCATGAGAAACAGAATAAGAGAATGCCTCAAGTTCTTTGTTTGATGCTTCAAGCTGTTCGGTGCGCTGCTCAACTTTCAACTCAAGTTCGGCATTAAGTTTTTGGATTTCTGTTTCCGCCTGCTTCATTTCATCAATATCGGTACAGGTACCAAACCATTTCAGGATTTCACCTTGTTCATTCAATTGCGGAACACCACGAACCAGCCACCAGCGGTATTCGCCATCGAAACGGCGCAGACGTGCTTCTATTGAATAAATTCCTTTGTTATTAACCGCATTCTGCCAGGCATCCCTGGCGCGTTGCTGGTCGTCTGGATGGAAAGGTTTGTCCCAGCCGTGGCCATAGCTTTCTTCGAGGTTCATCCCGGTGTAAGCCACCCATTGCTGGTTGAAATAAATGTTCCAGCCATCTGCTCGAGTTGCCCAAACAATTTGCGGCATCGATTCAGCTAAATCGCGGAATTCTTGTTCGCTCTTCCGTAACGCAACCTCCGCACGCCTTCGCTCGGTAATGTCTCTGCTGACGGTTGCCCAGCCTATGGGAGTGCCGCTGTCGTCCTGGACACTGAATAGATAATAGTACATCCAAATCGCCTCGCCTGTCTGGAAATGGCGTAGTCGGATTTCCACGTCACCGTGCCCATCGCGCAGAACGCGAGGGAAAAAATCATCGGCGATAAACTGCTGGTCCTCCGAGAAGTAGTAATCCTGCACCTTGACACGGCAGGCGGCTTCCATGTCAGGGAGCCCGACCATTCGCTGGCCCGCGGGGTTCACATATAGCGGATTCATTTCCAGGTCGCACATTCCGATGAATTCGCTGCTGCTTTCGGCCAGCATAAAAAACTTCTGCCGTTCAATCTCAAGTTTTTTACGCTCGGTGATATTAAAAATTATTCCGAGGTTATAGATAAACTGACCATTTAAATCATAAAATGGAGATAAGGTAAGTTGCGCCCAGTATGTTTGACCATCTTTATTTAAAAACCTTTTCTCGGTTCTGTAAACATCAATTTCTCCAATCATCATTTTTTTAACATGGGGAATATCTTTAGCTTTGTCATCAGGATGAGTAATGTCGACGAAAGTAAGTTGTTGAAGTTCTTGCTCCGGATATCCAACCATTTGGCAGAATGTTCGGTTAGCCATAAGGAACTTAAAATCTTTACCGACCATCACCATGCCTATGGCACCGTCTTCGTATAATTTTCTAAAGCGGTATTCGCTTTCTTTTAACTTTTCATCTGCCTGTTTTCGTTCCGTTATGTCACGAATAATTCCAATAAAACCTATTATTGAATCATCCCCGCTTTTTATCGAAGTCCCCAAGGTCTCACCTGGAAATATCGAACCATCTTTCTTGCGATATTTTACTTCGTAAGGTAAAGCTTGTTCAGTAGCAGTTAAATTAAACCTTGTCTTGCCTTGGTGCTCATATTCTTCCAGGCTTTCATAAAGGTAAGATGTTTTCTTTCCCATCAGATCTTCGAAGCTAAATCCAAATATTGAAGTAAAAGCAAGATTAACACCAATTATTTCACGGTCAACATTGGTGTAAACAATGGCATCCGGAATACAGTTGAAGATTGCTTCAAACAAGGCTTTTTGTCGAGACAATTCAACTTCATTATCTTTTCTTTTGGTAATATCCTGAGTAAAACCAATAGCTCGAGTTACTTTACCATTTTGATCAAATGTTAAATCAGCTTTTTCCCTAACCCATTTAATTTTACCATCCGCTAAAATTCTATGCTCAATGTCATATGGTTTTCCTTCTACGGCAGCCAACCACTGCTTATTCACATAATCTATGTCATTAGGATATACCAATTTCAAAAATAATTCATAATTCATTTGTGTACCGATTTCTACGCCGAATATTCTGTAATTTTCATCGGTCCATTTTATTTTATTTTCTAATAAATCAATCTCCCATGTGCCTATATTTCCAATTTCCTGCGCCTTACTAAGTAGGTATTGTTTTTCTTTTATTTCTTTTTGAGCATGTTTTAGGCTGCTTATATCAATAGAAGCACCTTCAAAATAATCTCTATCTGGATAAGCTTTTATAGATATTGCTATATTTAGAGTTATTCCTTTTTTATTTACTAGTTCAACTTCAAAATTGTCTACTTTGCCTTCTATTTTAATTAATTCCAACAGCTTATTACGCTGATTAGGATTTGAATACAAATCTAAGCCACGAACTTTCCCGATCATTTCTTCCGGAGTATATCCAAGCATAGCAGCGCCTATGGAGTTTATTTCAATCAACATACCATCCGATATCCTAGATCTGAATAACCCTACGAGTGCACTATCAAAGAAGTTTCTAAAGTGCTGTTCACTTTCTTTTAGCTCATTGATTATATTTCTAGTTTTTTCCTGATCAATTAAAATTTTGCCTACTAAAAGAGATGCTATTGGATAAACAACAATAAATGTAAAAGAGATAGTTTTCAAAGTCTCTAGCATGATTTTATACGGAAGTGTAACAAAAATGATCAGCACAACCACATGCACAAATAAACCAAATAAATATAATTCTGAATTTGTAGTTAAAATTTTACGTGATTGTTTCTTTTTGTTATGAAAATAAAAACCTACTAAATACACAGAGATAATAACAAGCAGGCCAGTGAATATACCATCGCCACCAAAACTTATTCTATAAACAATTCCCATTAGGGCAGCAATTCCACCAGAAATTGGGCCGAAGAATAAAGTACAAAGACTTATTAAAATTGATCTCCCGTCAAATATAACTCCTTCAGAATATACAAACGGATGCATCATACCAACTATAACCGTAAGACCAAAAAGTACACCCTGGCTAATTTTCCCGATTAATTTATTTCTATCAAATCTGTTATCAATAAAGCCAGATAATAATGAAAGGGATATCAAGACTGTAAGATTATATAACAGTTGAACTAATATCATTAAATAATTCCCAATTGTTTATTGGTGGATAATCTGTTTCTTTATATTTCCAAAAGCGATAAATACAATATCAATATTCCTAAACAAAGCCTTGTAATAAAAACAAAGGGAAATACTGAATATATATTGAACTAATTTCTACTTTTTTAATACCATTTCAAATTGATCCAATGTTTCTCCTTTCAGATACCAAAGAGAATATTATTATCGAATGATTACTACTTTTGTTAAAACCTCACTTCAATAACACTTTAAGACATACATGTCGACTTATCAACTTGATAAAGTTAATTAATTCATTAATAATTTCCAATTTCTAAGCAATGCAAATTAATTAATTGAAATAGAGCTTTAAATCAAGTAACCAACAGAGGTAAAAATGACTGAAGAACAGTCCTTTAACGACGAACTTCTCCTTGAAGCTGAGGCGAAAGAAAACAAGCTTACACTTGCTCACTATGATTTAATTATTGGCGAAATATCTAATCTTAAAAGTAAGAAGAGTTACAAAGGCATTAACTTTCAAAATCTCGCATGAATGAATATCCGAATCCTTGCTATCCGATATATACAACGCAAGGAACGCGGCGGTTTTATAAACAAAGGTAAGAAAGGAAGCTGGGTTATTTACTGGGACTTTAATCAAATCGCAGATAAAAATAACGATGATCTTAAGTATGTACATTATATAAAAAAATCGATAGTATTTTATCTCGGACAGACTTTACTTTATGACTCCGAGGTTAAAGAAAGGCTGATAGTTGAATACGTGGAATTAATAATAATATTGTCAACCGATCCGAAATAAATAATAACACTTTACGGAAGTTCTTAATATATCAAACCAGAAAAAAACCTCGAGGACAGCTTTAATTCGCTATAATCGAGGTTTATTTTATATTGCGGAGAGGGTGGGATTCGAACCCACGGTACGGTTGCCCGTACACTACCTTTCCAGGGTAGCCAAATCAACCACTCTTGCACCTCTCCGGAAAGTAGGTTGTAAATATAGATATTACTTTCGTAAGTAGAAAATAATTTTAAATAATTTATTGCGGAAAGAGAGAGATTCGAACTCTCGGAGCGCCAATGACGCTCAACGGTTTTCGAGACCGCCCCGTTCAACCACTCCGGCATCTTTCCATAATTCCGCACATCAAAGTTATTGAAATAATTCTAAACTTGCATTTTTTAACAGCTCGGAATAAAATTTTAATTATTAAAAAACGTGAAAGTAAGTACAAATTTATTATTTTTGCATAACAATTTTTAATAGAGAGAATATTTTCATGAAATTAAACATGTTTATACTTGTCATCTACTTTTCAACTTTCATTTTCGGTCAAGGTGAAAAAGCGAATTGGACAAGGGTCGATTTTGTATATTCGAGCCGCATGTATATTGATGTTAACAGCATACAAAATGTTAACGATACCTTGGTTTCCGTTTGGACAATGGAAGAAAATTTTCCCCCTCTTTCGATTGAGTCGGTTAGCGGAAAAATTTATAAAACAAAAACATTTTATACATTTAACAAAGCATTGTTACGATATAGTTTTTTTGAAATTATATATTATGATGAAAAGGACAATGTACTGAATTCATTCAGCTACAGAAGAAATACGGGACACCAGGATTATCAGTATAATTACCCGGTTATAGAAGGTTCGATAGAAGAAGCGATATTGTTAAAGTGTAATCAAATTTTGAAGGGAATTGAGTGAAAAAGTTTGACCGGAATTGGGAAGAATCTGTAATAGTAAAAAATTCAAAAATACACGGCAAGGGTATTTTCGCAGGGAGCGTTATCCCCGAAGATGAACTTGTTATGGTAATTCGAGGCGAAGTGATTTCCGGAAAAGAATGCGAAAGGCGCGAAGAAGAAGATAACAATGTTTATATTTTCTGGAACGGAAGATATTATATTGATACGGTTAACACCGATAAAATAAAATATATTAACCACGACTGCAACCCGAACTGTTATGTAGACGACAGGGATAAAGAATCATTAAACCTTATTTCACTTAGAGAAATAATTAAAGGCGAAGAAATTACGATGGATTACGGCTACGAAGAAATTTATGAAAACTGTTCATGCCATACTTGCACGGCAAAATAAATTTCTAATTAAAATAAATCGTTGATTATTTTCGTTCCGCCCAGCTGATCCATAAATCGTATTATTCTATCTCTTCTATTAATGAGTCTGGCGGATGGATTTTTAACCGAATATCTAATTGGACTCGGGAGTACGGCCGCCAATAATGCGGCTTCGCTTTTGTTCAAGCTTTTTGCCGGTTTTCTATAAAAACTATTTGCGGCGGCTTCTGCGCCGAATGTATCTCTACCGAATTCCGCAATATTTAAATAAACTTCTATTATTCTTTTTTTACTCCACAGAATTTCAACAAGCATCGTCAATTCGGCTTCTACGGCTTTTCTTATAATATTTTTATCACCCGATAAAAAAAGATTCTTAACAACCTGCTGCGAAATTGTGCTGGCTCCCCTTACCCTTCTTCCTCTTTCCATTTCATCAAAAGCTTTTTCAATCTGCTCCAAATCAAATCCATAATGCAGTAGGAATTTTTGGTCTTCGGAAGCTATAACTGCCAGAATAAGATTTTTCGAAATGTTTTCCAAACCTACCCATTTCTGTTTTTGCGCATTATTATAAAAAGGTTTCTCAAAAGAGATTTCGGATTTGGATAACATAAAAGCGGAAATCGGCGGATTGATAAATCTAAAAATTAAAATAATTACGGAAACAAAAACGGTGAATACAACCGCTAATGCAATTATAAATTTTATAAAGTTAAGGAATAGCTGTTTGACTTTTTTCATTAGGACTAATTTAATTAAATTATTGCAGTATCTTCTCTAAATTTTGCTTTTTTTTCTATTTGTGAGAGGATTTCTTTATACTTGGAAATAACATAGTCAAATGTACTTTTATTTAACGAGTATAAATCACAGTAAGTCAAAGACCGCACAGTAGCAGTACGCGGTTTATTAGCAAAAATTGCTATCTCGCCGAAAAAGTCTCCGTCCTTTAAAACAGCTAACTGCTTATTCTCTTTATTTAAAACTTCCAGTTCCCCTTTCACAACAAAATACATTTCTTTACCGGTATCTCCTTCGCTAAAAACACAATCACCGGGAGTAAGAACAACCGGTTTTAAATGCATGGATATTTCTCTAATAAAATTCGGGTCGGCGTCTTTAAATAAAGGAATTTTTTCAATTACTTCTTTCTTTAAATGAAGAGATACTTCACTTTGAAGACTAACGGGAAGGCCTTTTAAGAAATCGGATTCATCATAACCCATGCGCTGCCGCCACATATAGGTATAATAATCTCTGATCCGGTGCTGCAGATCGAAAGGAAGTTTTCTAAATTGCAGAAGCGCGGTAAGTTTTTCTAAATTTTCAAGATATTGAGTTTTCGCCGGATCCCTTTTAGAAAGAATATTTGCTACATTACCAATTACGTATCCGTACATACCTACACCGAGTATTTCCGTAAATATGGTGTACAGCATTTGAAGATTATTATTAGGAGTTATGTCGCCGTAGCCTACCGTTGTTAAAGTTGTAATACACCAGTATAATGAAGAAATATAGTTAGTCGCGAAATCCGATGTAATATCAATTCCTTTAAGCGCCAGCCATCCGCAGCTTATCCAGTGAGCAAAATGAGTTACCCAGAAAATAAAAAATACGATTGACAAAATATTTGCGTACTGGATTCCTTTCTGTTTCCAGGATTTCATAAAATGCTGCACTTTAAAAAGCTTTACAATACGCAGCAGCTGGAATATGGAATGGTTAAAAATTAAAGCGAGCGGCAGAGCTGCAATAAAATCTATTATAAACCAGGTTTGAAAATACTTTTTCGGGGTCAGGTTGTCTTCAAACAAGTATATTCTTTTATATGTTTTAAACATATATATGTTTAAAAGAATATCTAATGTAAAAACGATGGTAGTAATTGTATGAAAATAATTATAGAATATTTCGCTTTTTAAATTGAACAATATATCTATAGGAATTAATATAGCGGAAATGCTTGCGGTTACCGTAATAAAAATATTCCACGCTAAATTTACGGCAGAATTATGGTAAAACATTTATTTTCCACAATTAATAAGTTTACTTAACCGAAAGATAAAGAACGCTGAAGTACTTATTTTTATCGATCCAAATTTTCGATATTTCGAAATAATCTTCAGCAAGTTCCGCGAAACCGCTAAAGGTATATTTATGAGAATACTCTGTTAAAATAGTTTCGCTCTTTTTAAAATAAAACTTTCTTTCATTAATTGTAACTGTTTGTTCTACTTCCGAGATTAAATGCATCTCTATTCTTTTTTCGTCCTCGTTATAAAAAGCAAGATGACTGAACTTACTAATCTCAAAATCAGCCCCGTATTCTCTATTTAACCTTTCAAGTAAATTCAGGTTAAATTCGGCGGTAACATTTTCTTTATCGTTGTAGGCGGCTTCAATAATATCTTTATCTTTATGAAGATCGATTCCAATAAGTAATCCCCCTTCGCGTCCGCATGTTTCGGCAATTAATTTTAAGAATGCTTTCGCCTCATCGTTTTTAAAATTGCCTATAGTAGAGCCGGGGAAATAAGTAATTTTATGTTTAACTTTTTTGTGTATTTCAGGCAGTATATATGGTTTTGTATAATCCGCTGAAATAGGAATAATTTCTAAGCCGGGATATTCCTCAATTAATCTTTCGGTTGTTTTAAAAAGATGATCTTCAGAAATATCGATAGGAATATAGGCGGAGAGATTATTCAAATTATCAAGGAGCAGGCGGGTTTTCATGCTGCTCCCGCTTCCAAATTCAATAAATATCGTGTTTTCCTTAAAAACCGAAACTATATCATCAATATTATTTTTCATAATCATTGATTCGGTTCTTGTAGGATAATACTCATCTAATTCGCAAATAAGATCAAAAAGCTTTGAGCCTTTCTCATCATAAAATAATTTGCTCGGGAGCATCTTTTGTTTTTGGCTTAATCCGTTTATAATTTCGTCCAATAACTCCAATTGTATTTTATCTAGTTCTAATTCCATAACATGCTCCTAATTATTTTTAGCCAATCTTATCCCGGAAAACTGCCACCTTGCGTTATGAGGGAAAAAATTTCTATATGTATTTCTTATGTGCGATTTGGAAGTGGCGCATGAACCGCCCCTAAGAACAATTTGTCCCGACATAAATTTGCCGTTATATTCACCTATTGCTCCCGGGGGAATTTTATAACCAGGATAAGGAGCATAGTCGCTTCTAGTCCATTCCCATACATCTCCGAACATCTGACCTAATTTCCCGGCATTTTCCGGGTTTAAAGGTACCGGGTGCAGCTTTCCGCTATCAACAAAATTTCCTTCAACCAATAGATTTTGAGACGCAATTTCCCATTCGGATTCTGTTGGTAATCTGCATCCGGACCATTGTGAAAATGCTTCAGCCTCATAAAAGCTGATATGCGTAACTGGTTCAGATAAAATAACTTCTCTGAACCCGCTTAATGTAAAATTGTACCATTTCCCGTCCCTCTTTTCCCAATATAACGGTGCTTTCCATTTTTCTGTTTCTACTGCGGCAATCCCATTGGAAAGCCAAAATTCAGGTTTTGAATATCCCCCGTCCTCTATAAATTCTATATACTCTTTATTTGTTGTCAGTCGCGAAGCAAGCGTAAAATTTGGCACATAGGTTTTGTGAACCGGCTTCTCATTATCATAAAAGAACTTTTTTCCTTTGTATCCTATTTCATAAATTCCTTCATTAATATTGATCCAGTTAAGTGCTCCCGGATCATTCGTTTCATATTCATTTCTTTTCTTGAAAACCGGGTAGAGCGGATTTATTGACAGCATATGTTTTACATCCGTTAGTATTAATTCCTGATGCTGCTGCTCGTGATTCAAACCGATATCAATTGTAACAGCGACGGCGGCAATTTCTTTATCATCCGCCGTCTCCAGGAAACGCTGCATATTTTCATCAACGTATTCTCTGTATTCCATAACTTCTTTAACAGTAGGACGCGACAATAAACCTCTGTGAGGACGGGAAAATCGCTCCCCTACTTGTATATAATAGGAATTAAACAAATAGTTGAATTGCGGATTAATTGATTTATAGTTTTTGTACACTTCCTTTAGTACAAAGGCTTCCCAAAACCAGGTAGTGTGAGCCAGATGCCATTTAACGGGACTAGCGTCAGGCATTGATTGAATTACAAAATCCTCGGTATTTAATGTTTCGCAGAGTTTTATTGAAAATATGCGCACTTCTTTATAGCGTAAAATCAATTTTTCTCTGGTAAGATTATTATTATATACGATATCCTTTTTTACGGCACTTTCTGCTGTAGTATTTAAAGACAAATTTTAACCTCTTTTTTTTATTTAATTAACGGCAGGATGTTCTAAAGTAATAAAGATATTTATAAAATGCCAATTAACCGATTAAAGAAAATATGTATGTCATTTATCAATTCTTAGCCCCTTTGGTACAATTATTTTTTCGCTTAAATCAAAAAGATACTGAACAATTATTGCCAGCAACGCTGCCGGAACAGCGCCTTGAAGTATCAATGATATACTATCTAAACGAATGCCTGTAAGAATCGGCTGCCCGAATCCCCCCGCGCCGATTAATGCTCCTAATGTCGCGGTGCCGACGTTAATAACCGCCGAAGTTTTTATACCGGCTAAAATTGAACGTGAGGCCAAAGGCAGCTCAATTTTCCTCAATATTTCTTTGCCAGATAATCCAAGCACTACCGCGCTTTCTCTTATTTGAACCGGGATTTCATTTAATCCGGAATATGTATTTCTGACTATAGGCAGCAGACTGTATAAAAATAAAGCTACTATGGCCGGTTCCGCGCCTATTCCGAAAAAAGGAATCATAAATACTAATATTGCTAACGAAGGGATTGTCTGAATAATTCCCACAACGCTTAAAATTATATTGCCTGTTTTTTTATTTTTGAAAGCTATTACTCCAAGCGGAACAGCAAATAATATTGCTCCGAAAAGTGAAATCAAAACCAATGTTAAATGATCTTTTGTGTTCTTCAATAATTCATTTAAAATGGAAACCTGCTGTACATGCAATTCAATATTAAATTCTTTGCTAAGAAACTCGGATGCGGTTTGAAATTCAGGTTTGCCGTTAACTTTTACATCCGAGTTCATATTTATCATTTCTTCTTCATTAATTCTGTCTTCCAGGCGACGAATTAAACTAATCGTATTCGGCGATTTTTGTTTTAAGTCTGATCTGTATAAAATTACAGCGTTGTACAAAGGGAAATAATTAAGATCATCCTTCAGAACTTTCAGATTATAATATTTTATTTCGGCATCCGTTGAATACAGATCAACTACATCTATTGAACCGTTTTCTAGTCCTCTATAAGCAAGATCATGATCAATGCCTGCAACGTTATCCGGCAGAAGATTATATTTTTTCTGCAGACCCGGCCATCCGTCATTCCTATTCATAAATTCATTAGTGAAGCCGAATTTCAATCCCTTGTATTCGGCTAAATCCGATATGTTTTTAATTCCTAATTCGTCTGCTAATTTTGTATTCATTCCGATTGCATAGGTATTATTGAAGCCCAAAGGATTAGAAATTTCGACTGAATATTTCTTCAGCGAATTTTTTAAGGAATTAAAATCTTTAATGCTTTCTCCGTTAAGTAATTCTTGTATAATTGTGCCCGTATATTCCGGATAAAGATCAATATCACCCTTTAGTAATGCGCTCCAGAGAATTCTTGTTCCGCCAAGTTCTTTTTTATGTTCTATATTTACGTTTGCCGATTTAGCGAATTGAGTTATTATTTCGCCTAGAATAACGGATTCCGTAAATTTTTTAGAGCCGACATTTATTTGGCTGCTGTATTTTTCAGTACAGCCGGCAGCGGTTAAACATATCAATATGTAAATCCATAATATTTTCATTTAAAATCCAGATAAGTTCTTTGCGCATTGACGAACTTTTTAACAAAATCATTTTTTGGATTTTCGATTAGGTTTTTAGGCGAATCATTCTGAACAATACTGCCTTCGGCCATTAAAATTATTTTATCACCGAAATAAACCGCCTCGGCCAAATCATGAGTAACCATTACAACGGTTTTCCCAAGTTTGTTAAATATTTCTTTTAAATCTTTCTGTAGATCAAATCTAATTAATGGATCAAGTGCGCCAAGAGGTTCGTCGAGAAGTAAAATTTGAGGATCAAGCATTAAAGCGCGCATTAAACTAATACGCTGTCTCTGCCCTCCGGATAGCTGAGTTGGATATTTATCCAGCAGTACGTTATCAAGTCCGGTAAGTTCACTTAATTGTTTTACACGCGCGTCAATTTCATTCTGCTTCCATTTATAATACTTAGCGGCTAATACAATATTATCATATCCGGAAAGATGCGGAAATAGTCCGCCTTCCTGAATAACGTAGCCTATATTTTTCCTTATGCCGTTTATATTTTTTTTCGTAACCGGTACGGAATTAATTTCGGTCTTACCGTTACTGGGTTTAATGAGACCGGCGATAATTCTTATTAAGGTTGATTTACCGCAGCCGCTTGGACCGATAAGTATGCTTGTCGATTCCGATTCAATTTCAAGAGTAATATTATTTAATACACCTGTGCCGTTATAATGTTTTGATATATTTTCCAGTTTAATCATACGGTTTGAACATACGTTTTATTCTACAACTCTTATTACAGGGTAAAAATTATGATTAGCGTCATAGTATTTAGTCCGTTCATAAAAGAAATTTAATCTAGCCCAGGGATTATTCGCAAAAGCTGAATCGGAATTTACTTTTTCCAAAAATTCATTTCTTAATACCGGATCATTTTCGAACATTTTTTTTGCTATCGGCTCCATCGAATACGTTTCAAAATACTCGGTTCTCTCAAATATTTGGTTGAAGAAACCCCAGTATACAAATGAATCCCTGCTTTTCGGCTCAAGCAGGTATAAAATAATTCCAAGCCGTCTTTGAGCCGGATTAATAATAACTGTACCTTCGGGAACGGTAATCGAATCGGTGATTACATCATAGGAATATTTAGCTGTAAATCTTCCTTCGTAAGGTTTGGAAGCGAATGATACATCCTTGAATTTATATTTCTCCACTTTAAATGACGCTGATTTTTCAAGCACATCCATTTCTACCCCATGGATGTTTAGTATTTCGATAATCTGTGTCCATTCTTTGGGAATCAAATAATATTTAGGGATAGAAACCGAGTCCTTTATATAGGTTTTATTAAAGTACGGGATTTTTATATCAATTTTTTCATCGGAATATTTCTCAACCTTTGTTCCTGTAATTTCACTATAAACAGAATCCTTTCTGAATCCTTTAAATTCCATAAAATCATGTTCATCTAACGCGCCGAAAAGAATTGGGAAATATTTTTTATCAATCGAATAGTTTTTAATTACCTCTTCATCGGCTTGTTTATTAATATTTATAATTTCTTCCGGTTCATTATTAGCTAGTTCAAGTATTCCCTCAATTACCGCTTTAGTAGAATATACTCTTTCTTTATATGGTTTTAACATATGCGTTTCAATTGTAACTTCGGGGCGGTTATGAGCAGAAGCGAATCCGGTCGATAATTTCGGGCTTGATACGAAATCATAAATTCCGCTTTCAAGATTATCATCAAATGCAACATACGGGCAAATCAAAAAGCCTTTACTTTCCGCCCCGTTAATTATTGCCGGAATAAATTTGTTTCTTACCCAGTTTCTTGTAACCAAAGGAAGGTTCTGATTTCTATCTACAATGTATGTAACCGTATACTGATAATCGGCGCCGTTGGTTGTATGAGTATCAATATAGATGTCCGGAATCCATTCATTATATAATTTAAGCATAGCTCTCATTTCTGGAGCGTCGGCTTTCAAATAATCTCTGTTAAGATTAAGATTCTGCGACGTTGTTCTCCACCCCATTATCTCCGGACCGTTTTGATTTATTCGTCCATAGGGACTTCTTCTTTCGTGGCCGTCGACATTAAATACCGGTACAATTATGAATATCACATTATCCAGCAAATGTTCTTTTTCTTTTGTTACAAGCATTTCTCTAAATAATAACATAACAGCTTCTTTGCCTTCAATTTCCCCGGCATGAATTCCATTCTGGACAAATATTACGGGTTTGCCGACTTTCTTTGCAAGCTCCGGCGTAAATGCTTTATCCTTGCTTACGATTAAATATTTCAGTTCTCTGCCTTGCGGCGAAATGCCGAATGTTTTCATTGCAACGGATTCAAAATCATCGGCGAATTGTCGAAAGTATTTTATCGAATTATAATAATCGGGGCTTCCTTTAAAATCGGTTTTTTCAAAATGCGTAATCCATTTTTCATCAAATTTAATCTGGGAATTAATATCAGCATAAAATAAAACCATACAGACAAACAGAATCATAGATGTTTTTTTCATTGTTGTGTTATAGTTTGTTTAGAAAAGTTTATTAGTGTGAAATATAAATCAAATATTTATAATGTTCTAATCATAGTATAATTTTTGCATGTTGAGTTAAAAAAATATTTACCGGATTTTTTTTATTCTAAAAAAAATACTTAACTAATTTCTATAAATATTTTTAATTGATTACGACGCAAATATTTATTCAAAACAATTATTTAAATTCATCTGCACTATAGTAGTGACTAATAGCTATTATTTTTATATTTTAAGAGCCATTACCAAATCACATAAACTGGAAAATTTAATTTATGGATAATTTCGGGTTTTGGTCACTCCTCCCTCCCATTGCTGCAATATTCCTTGCAATAAAAACCAGACAAGTATTTGTTTCTTTAACAGCGGGAATATGGTTCGGCTGGATAATAATTTCAAACGGGAATATTATAACAGGAACTTTTAGTACCATACAGGCGATTGTTGACGTATTTAAAGACAGCGGCAACACAAGAACCATTTTATTTACCGGATTTATTGGAGGTTTAATCGCATTGATACAAAGTTCCGGCGGAGTAGAAGGATTTGTTAAAAAAATAAATTTAAGACTTATTAAAATAGAAAAAGAAAAAAGCGGAAGAAGTAAAACCATTGTTCAGCTGTTTGCGGCTCTTTCGGGTATGATGCTGTTTGTTGAGTCAAGCATTAGTGTGCTTACCGTGGGAACAGTATTCAGACCGATATTTGATAAATTAAAAATCCCCCGGGAAAAACTCGCGTTTATTGCCGATTCCATTTCGGCTCCTACATGTATATTAATTCCGTTAAACGCCTGGGGCGCTTATATAATGGGATTGCTTGCGGCTCAGCAGTTCAGCAATCCTTTCCAAACCTTACTTCATGCATTTCCATTTAACTTTTATCCCATGTTCGCTCTGCTTATAGTTTTTATAATTATTATTTTCAAAAAAGATTTCGGACCGATGAAAGCGGCCGAAGAACGTGCGGCAAAAGAAGGAAAGGTATTAAGAGACGGAGCCGAGCCTTTATTGTCGGCTGAAATCACTAAACTTGAAACAAAAGAAAATATAACTCCTTCGGCGAAAAATATGCTTATACCTCTTGCCGTTATGGTTTTAATGATGCCGGTTATGCTGATTTATACCGGATGGGAGAACGTTGAAAATATATCGCGACTTCCGTTTCATTTGCAGGTATTCGAAGCAATTGGCCAGGCATCCGGTTCATCTTCGGTGTTATATTCTGTTTTAATAGCGTTGACTGTTTCAATTGTAATGTTTTCGATTCAGAAAATCTTCACAATAAAAGAATCCGTTGATTTAATTCTAAAAGGAATAAGCGGCTTAATTCCAATGGCTATACTTATGATTTTAGCATTCGCTATCGGTAATGTATGCCGGGAATTGGGAACGGGCAATTACACGGCGGAAATTACAAAAGCATGGCTCTCGCCTCATTTTGTTCCGTTTATAATTTTTATAACCGCCGCGTTTATTTCATTTTCAACGGGAACTTCGTGGGGAACATTCGCGATAATGATTGCAATTGGAATTCCGATTGCGCAGACAATAGGCGCTGATATAAGTCTTACAATTGCGGCGGTATTGGGAGGCGGTGTATTCGGCGATCATTGTTCTCCTATTTCAGATACTACAATTATCGCGTCTATGGCCTCTGCAAGCGATCATATTGATCACGTTAAAACACAGCTGCCATACGCTTTAACGGCGGGACTAATTACCGCTGTTTTATATTTGATATTAGGATTTATTGTTTAATTGATATGCCTGTTTAAATAGCTTTTCAATTGAAGTCTACTATTAGTTAATATCTTATGATACTATTTTACTAATATCATTTTTTTAACTTCGGTAAAATCGGCGGTTTTTATTTTATAAAGATATACTCCGCTCGGCATAAACTCGCCGTAATCGCTCTTGCCGTCCCAGTCAACGTTCCATGTACCGGCGCCGTAACTTTCTTTATGAATTAAACTTCTAATCTTCTGCCCCAATATATTTAATACATCCAATGTAACAACCGAAGGCACGGGGATTTTAAAACTAATTGTTGTCGTAGGGTTAAACGGATTAGGATAATTCTGTTCAAGAGAAAATTCATTCGGAATAACATCTTCTTCTTTTGTTAAATTTGTATTTTCGGAAACCGTTAAATCATCTAAATAAATTTCACCTTTGTCCGCTCCGTTTGATGTATGTTTAATTAAAATACTTACAAGAGAAATATTTTGCGAAGGAAATCCCGAGAGATTAAATTTCTTAAATTTCCAGCCCGACCAGTTTAATGTATCAACAACCGAATCAAAATATTCCGAATTATCGTTTACAAGTTTTACTAATAATAAATTATTGCTAAGATCACCGTAAATCCAAATTCCGGCGTTGCCGCCGTTAATAAAAATATTTTGAGGCTTAGATTTATCTAATCTTAGAAGACCTTTTTCTTTAATAAATTCATAAACAATTTTGCCCGAATGTTTGCCCGAAATTAATTTTTCTCCGCTTTTTTCAAAATAACTTTTATTAACAGATATACCCTCAGAAACATTTATTGAATCAATCTTTTTCCAGTTAGAGATATCTTCAAATTCGTCAATAATTCTGACCCTGAAAGTATTTTCATCTTCGGTTCTAAATATAATTTCTACATTATCCAGCAACGGAATATTCAGATCATCCTTAATTTCCTTGCTTAAAAACAAATTATATTCGGCGTTATTCTTTAGAATGGTTTCCGGTTCGAATAAAACTGTAAAATTTTCTTCATTACTTTCTACTGAGAAATTTATTAATGGAATTTCTTTCCCTGAAGAATGAAAAAAAGAAACATTATTTTTTAGAATATCAATATCAACCGGATAGTTAAACATAAGTTTAATTTTTGAATAAGTACTGATTTCTTTTTGATTATCATTCGGATAATTCTTTACAAGCTGCAGCCGGCCTCTATTATTAGTAGTAAAGGTATATTCATAATCTTTTTCCAGCGGTATTCCGTAGCTGTTCTCGGCTTTGTCGCTGATTTTAATATTATAACTTGTTCCCGGCGTTAAAAGATTTTTGGGGATGAATTTCATAACCGTATTATTTTCATTCCATTCAAAATCTCCTTTTACTTCAGGTTCAATTGAAAAAATCCGGCTGCTGTTATCAATAAGCATAGAGTGATTAAACTCAATAACAATATCAGTGTTTATATAAACGGTATCGGCCGGACTTCCGGGTATTAAAGAAATAATTTTAGGATGAATATGAGAATCTTTTGTAGTGAACTCAAAAATATAATCCGAGCTTAATTCAAGCCCGTTGTAAGTTTCAGCGTTTTCATCAATAGTTAAAATATATTTTGTAGATGTCGCATATGCTCTTTCGGGTACAAAACGTAATTTCGTAAAATCGGCGGACCATTCAAAATGTCCTTCTACATCAGGTTCAATTTCAAACGCGTCTTCGGTTTCATTTTTATCCATCGGTTTGGAGAAACTGATTTCCAAATATTGTGTCGTAGCAACCGAATCGCGAAGCTCAGAAATGTTATTCCCGTTAACATCAACATGGGTTCGTTTTGTATTAAAAATAAAACGTCCCGGATCCTGAAGAGTCATATTATTTTTACCTTTAGCAGCGGTATCAATATACACTTCATAGGATGAAGAAGTATCGAGAGCGTTTTCCGGAATAAATTTTAGAACGTGATCTTCATTGCTCCATTTAAATTTTCCGTCAATATCAGGCGTTATTGAAAACGCTTCTTCGGTCGATTCCTGATCCATAGGTATGCTGAAAACAATTCTTATCTCAGTTTCGGTATCGGTATTGTTTAAAGTATCGTTTGGTGAGAAATGAAATACAGAAGGAGGAATTGAATAATCCTTCTCAAGAAATACATCCGCGAATGTAGTCTGATTGGAGGCTACGGTTACAAATACCGAGTCGGC